>Ga0268263_1000678_pt1 | contig 44390 bp, 52 predicted proteins | sample Biomet5_FD_190358 | JGI IMG/M metagenome (GOLD analysis project Ga0268263, IMG submission 190358) | Microbial communities from bioreactor (seeded with sewage sludge) at LBNL, California, USA - Biofuel metagenome 5 (SPAdes) (version 4) | ecosystem: Engineered > Bioreactor > Anaerobic >... | reverse complement strand
TATTCTATCTTTTTGCAAAAGTGATGAGGGACAGCGGGAATTTGCTGAATGGAAAGCACAGCGAGACGCCGAACAAGCGCAAAAAGGCAAAGAGGACAAGATAAACTGACGCACTAAAGGCGGGGGGATCGTACAACACGATACCCCCGCCTGTTTTGTTATACGGCTTTTTTCTTCTTTCTCGGCCCTCTTGGTTTTGATTCCAAACGCTTAATAACGCCATTCCGAAAGTGAGTATTCTCAAATCTATCAAAGAAAAGCAATAATCCGAACCCGTCTCCGATTGGAAAAAGGTTCGGATTATATTGCTTTGGTGCCGGTGGTGGGACTCGAACCCACACGGGGGATTAGCCCAACGGATTTTGAGTCCGTCACGTCTGCCAATTCCATCACACCGGCGTACTTTCTCATTATACATAAAACTTGCGAAAACGCAAGCCGGAACGCCTATTTTTTGAGCGACGCAAGGTAGGCCGCGGGGCCGAGCTCGTAGATGTCGCCGCCCTGCGTATCTATCGCCACGGTGAGCGGCATGTCCTCCACCGTCAGGCGGCGCAGAGCCTCCGTCCCCAGCTCCGGCCAGGCGACGACCTCCGCCTTTTTGATGCGGCTCGCCGTCAGAGCGGCGGCGCCGCCGATGGAGACGAAGTATACGGCCCCGGCCTCGGCCATCGCTTCCTTTACAGCCGCGGAACGCGCCCCTTTGCCTATGGTGGCGAGCAATCCGAGCCTGAACAGCGCCGGCGCGAAGGCGTCCATCCTGCCGGAAGTCGTCGGGCCGGCCGAGCCGGTGACCTCGCCGGGACGGGCGGGCGACGGCCCCACATAGTATATGGCTTTGCCGCGCGGGTCAAAAGGCAGGGGTTCGCCGCGCTGTATCAGCTCGTACATGCGCCGGTGGGCGGCGTCGCGCGCGGCGTAGACCGTGCCGGAAAGAAGCACGCTGTCCCCGGCGCGCAGCCCCTTCAGCTCGTCCGCAGAAAACGGTGCGGAAAGACGATGTTCCATTTTCAGCTTCACACCTCCGCGCAGCCGCGTCTGCACACGTGGCAGCAGATATTTACGGCGACCGGCAGCCCCGCGATGTGCGTGGGGTACGTCTCTATCGCGACGGAGAGCGCCGTCGTCCTGCCGCCGAAGCCCTGCGGCCCGATGCCGAGAGCGTTCACGCTTTCCAACAGCTCGTGCTCAAGCGCCGCGTAGTACGCGTCCGGGTTGTGCTCACCGAACGGGCGCAGCAGCGCGTGCTTTGCCATCTCCGCCGCCTTGTCGAGCCCGCCGCCTATCCCAATGCCCAGCGCAACAGGCGGACAGGGGTTGGGCCCGGCCTCGGCGACAGCCCTGAGCACGAAGGCCCTGACGCCCTCCACGCCGTCGGCAGGCTTGAGCATCGCGGTCCTGCTCATGTTTTCGGAGCCGAAGCCCTTGGGCATCAGCTCTATCTTCACCCCGTCGCCGGGCACGATGTCGCAGTGTATCACCGCGGGGGCCCCGTCTCCCGTGTTCTTGCGGCGCAGGGGGTCGCCCACCACGGAGGCACGCAGGTAGCCGTCCCTGCAGCCGCGCCTGACGCCCTCGTTCACCGCGTCGCAGAGAGAGCCGCCCGTAAAGTGCGCCTCCTGCCCGACGGAGAGCCAGACCGTAACCATGCCGGTGTCCTGACAGAGCGGGAATCTTCCCTCACCGGCGACGTCGATGTTCCGGCAGATCGTTTCCAGCGCGCTGCGGGCAGGCTGCCACGGCTCGCTTTCGGCGGCGGCGCGCACGGCGGCCTCCACGTCCGGCGGCAGGCGGTAATTCGCTTCCATAAAAAGCCGCGCGACGGCGTCCGTCACCGCGGAAACGGGCACGTCCCTCATGCTTTTCCGCCGCGGCGCAGCGCGCCTGTGACCTTCGCCGCCTCGGCCACGCACTCCGCGACATGGGCGGAGACGCGCGGATCGAACGGGTCGGGCACGATGTTGTCCGGCGCGAGGTGCGCGTCGTCGATCAGCTCCGCGATGGCGCGGGCCGCCGCGAGCTTCATGGCGTAGTTTATATCCCGCGCGCCGGCCTCCAATGCGCCCCTGAAGACGCCGGGGAAGGCCAAAAGATTGTTTATCTGGTTCGGGCGGTCGCTGCGGCCCGTGCCGGCGATGAACGCTCCGGCGTGCAGCGCGGCGTCGTAGCTTATCTCCGGCGTGGGGTTGGCCATGGCGAAAACGATGGGCCGCTCCGCCATGCTCTTTATCATGTCCTCGTCCACGATGCCGGCGGCGGAGACGCCGATGAACACGTCGGCGCCCTCCATGGCGTCGGCGAGGTTGCCCCTTTTGCCCTCGTCGTTCGTGATCTCGCACAGGGAGTTCTTGTGCGCGTCCATCCCGACCTGACGCCCGCGGTAAAGGATGCCGTGGCTGTCCACCGCGAGGATGTTTTTCGCGCCGGAATGGCGCAGCATTTTTATGATGGCCGTGCCGGCGGCGCCGGGGCCGGAGAGCACTATGCGCACGTCGCCCATGTTCTTCCCGGCCAGCCTGAGCGCGTTCATCAGCGCCGCGGTGACGACGATGGCCGTGCCGTGCTGGTCGTCGTGGAAGACGGGGATGTCCAGCTCCTTTTCGAGCCTCTGCTCGATCTCAAAGCAGCGCGGCGAGGAGATGTCCTCAAGGTTTATGCCGCCGAAAGTCGGCGCTATGGCGCGCACGGCCGCGATGATCTCCTCCGTATCCTGCGTGGAGAGGCAGATGGGCACGGCGTCCACGCCGCCGAACCGTTTGAAAAGCACGGCCTTGCCCTCCATGACCGGCAGGCCCGCCAGTCCGCCGATGTTCCCGAGCCCCAGCACGGCGGAGCCGTCCGTCACCACCGCGACGAGCCTGGATTTCGCCGTGTACTCGTAGGCGGCCTCCGGATCCGCGGCTATGCGGCGGCAGGGGGCGGCGACGCCGGGGGTGTAGGCGAGCGTGAGGTCCTCCCGGCTCTCCAGCGGCACGGTGCAGCCCACGGTTATCTTTCCGCGGGCGTTTTTGTGAAGTTCGAGCGCGCGTTCGTAAACGTCCATAGTGCGCCTCCTTGGCAAAATATGATAAATCATTATACCGCAAGAAAACGCGCATTTCAACAGCTATCGCTCGCCGGGCGCGGTTGCTTTCCGCCCGAAAATCATTTATACTTGACAAAAAGGGGGCTGCGGCATGAGGGAGATATACGACGCGCTTTATAAAGAGGTCGGCTGCGGGCGGGCGGCGGCGCTGGTGACGGTGATGAGCTCGTCCGGCTCCGTTCCGCGCGGCGCCGGCGCGGTGATGGCGGTGTTCGAGCGGGCGCCCACCGTCGGCACCGTCGGCGGAGGCAGCATAGAGCACAGGGCCGAGGAGCGCGCGAAACAGATGCTGCGCCGCCCGGCGAACGGCTCGTCGATAGAGACGTACACGCTGACCGCGGGCGACGCCGCCGGGCTCGGCATGGTGTGCGGGGGCACGGCTTCGCTGCTGTTTGAGATATTCGCCCCGGCGGACGACGAAAACATCTCTCTCCTGCGCTCCATGGCGGCGGCTTTCGGGCGCGAGGGGCCTTCCTGGTACGCGAGGAAGCTCTCCGGCGGGAGGGTGACGGCCGCGCGGGTGCTGACGGGGGACAATTTCGACGAAAACTTTCCGGAGGAGACGCTCGCGCCCGTGATGAGGCGGGAAGCGGCGTATATGGACGGTGAGCCGGCCTGGTTCGTCGCGAGGCTGACGGAGCGCTGCCGCGCGATAGTCTACGGCGGGGGGCACGTCTCGCGGGAGCTGGTCCCGCTGCTGGCGAAGTGCGGCTTTCGCGTCACGGTCTGCGAGGACAGGGAGCAGTTCGCGCGGGAGGAGTATTTCCCCGGCGCGGAGAAGGTGCTGCTCTGCGGGTTCGACGCGCTGCCGGACAAGGCGCTGCCGGGCGCGGAGGACTTTGCCGTCGTGGTGACGCGCGGGCACGAGGCGGATTTCGATGTGCTCTCTCAGGTCCTGAAAACGCCCGCCGTCTATGTGGGCTGCATAGGCAGCAGGAAGAAGGCGCAGCTCACGCGGGAGAGGCTGCTGGAGGCAGGCTTTGCGGACGGGGATGTCGCGCGGGTCAGGTCGCCCGTCGGCCTGGCGATAGGGGCCGAGACGCCGGCCGAGATAGCCGTTTCCATAGCCGCGGAGATGATACAGACACGCGCTGCGCAGGCAAACGGCGCCGCGCAATAAATACAAAAATGTAAAATTAAAGGTTGTAATGCGGGCATTTATATTTTATACTAAATCCATTGGCATCATCAGGAAGTGAAAGGGGCAATGGTTATGTGTGACTGCGCGGAGAACGAAAAGAAGCGATTCGCCGCATTCGAGGAGATCATGGCCGGGTGGGACGGAGACAAGAGCCTGCTGATCCCGCTGCTGCAGGAGATACAGGGCGCTTACGGCTACCTGCCGGAGGACGTGATAGTGAGGCTGTCGGAGCGCACGGGCATTTTCGTGCCGGAGATACTGGGCGTGGCGACGTTCTACTCCCAGTTCAGGCTGACGCCCATCGGCCGCCACAGCATAAAGCTCTGCTACGGCACCGCCTGCCATGTGAACGGGGCGGAGACCATAGGCGGCGCGCTGTGCGACGAGCTGGGCATAGAGATAGGCGAGACCACGGCGGACGGCGCCTTTACGCTCGAGACCGTGGCGTGCCTGGGCTGCTGCTCGCTGGCTCCGGTCATGATGGTGGACGGCGAGGCGCACGGCCGGCTGACCCCGGCGAAGGCCCGCGAAGTCATAAAAGAGATACGTGAAAAGGAGGCGGCCGCGCAGTGATGAAGCTTATGATAGGGCTCGGGAGCTGCGGCATAGCTTCCGGCGGACTGAAGACGCAGGCTAGGCTCCGGGAGCTGATGAGCGCCCACCCGGAGGCGGAGGCGCAGCTCGGCAGCACGGGGTGCATGGGCATGTGCTACGCGGAGCCGATGCTGGAGATAGACGAGGACGGCAGGAAGACCGTTTACGGCCATGTGGACGAGGCGGCGGCTGAGGAGATATTCCGCAGCCACGTGCTCGGCGGCGTGCCGGCGGATAAATACATAGTCAAGGCAGACTGGCGCGAGACGGAGGAGGACAGCTTCTTCGCCAAGCAGACCCGCATAGTGCTGGCGCGCTGCGGCGTGATAGATCCGGAATCCATAGACGAGGCGATAGAGCACGAGGCCTACAAGGGCCTTGCCGTCGCGCTCAAAATGAAGCCGGAGGAAGTCATTGAGGAAGTCCTGAAATCCGGGCTGCGCGGACGCGGCGGCGCCGGGTTCCCCACCGGGCTGAAATGGAAATTTGCGCGCGCCTCTGTCGCGGATCAGAAATACATCATCTGCAACGCGGACGAGGGCGACCCCGGCGCGTTTATGGACCGCTCCGTGCTGGAGGGCGACCCGCACTCCGTCATAGAGGGCATGCTGATAGGCGGCTACGCCATTGGGGCGAGCGAGGGCGTGGTCTACGCGAGGGCGGAGTACCCCGTCGCCATCAAGCGCCTCAAAATAGCGATCAAAGAGGCGGAGGAGCGCGGCTTCATCGGCAAAAACATCATGGGCAGCGGCTTCGACTTCCATCTCCGCATAAAGCAGGGCGCGGGCGCTTTCGTCTGCGGCGAGGAGACGGCGCTGATGCATTCAATAGAGGGCAAGCGCGGCATGCCGTCCATGCGCCCGCCGTTCCCGGCGCAAAAGGGCTTGTTCGGAAAGCCGTCGAACATAAACAACGTGGAGACGTTCGCCAACATAGGCTGGATACTGCGCAACGGCGCGGACGAATTCATGAAGTACGGCACGGAGAAGAGCCACGGCACAAAGGTCTTCGCCCTGGCCGGAAAGATCAGGCACGGCGGACTGGTGGAGGTGCCGATAGGCATGACCATCAGGGAAGTGATATACGACATCGGCGGCGGCTCCGCCTCGGGCAAGCCCATCAAGGCCGTGCAGCTCGGCGGGCCCTCCGGCGGCTGCATCCCGGAGGCGATGTTCGACACCCCGATAGATTATGAGACGATCTCCGCCACGGGCGCCATCATGGGCAGCGGCGGCATGGTCGTCATGGACGAGGACAACTGCATGGTGGACATCGCGCGGTTCTTCCTCAATTTCACGCAGGATGAGAGCTGCGGAAAGTGCACCTTCTGCCGCATCGGCACGAAGCGCATGCTGGAGATACTGGAGCGCATAACGAAGGGCAAGGGCGTTCCGGAGGACATAGAGAAGCTGGAGGTGCTGGCCGACCAGGTGCACAGGAACGCGCTTTGCGGCCTGGGGCAGACGGCGCCGAACCCCGTGCTGACGACCCTGCGCTACTACAGGAACGAGTACGAGGCGCATATAAACGAGCATCGTTGTCCCGCCAAACAGTGCAAGGCGCTGATAGAGTACAGGATAGACCCGGAGAAGTGCCGCGGCTGCTCGCTCTGCTCGAAGAAGTGCCCCGTCGGGGCCATCAGCGGCGAGATGAAGCACCCGTTCGTGATAGACCCGGCCAGGTGCACGAAGTGCGGCACCTGCATGGCGACCTGCAGATTCGGCGCCATATCTGTGGAATGAGGAGGGACAGGACATGAGTATGATAAACTTTACGCTCAACGGAAAGCCCGCGTCAGCCGAGGCAGGCAGCACGATACTGAAGGCGGCTGAAGCCAACGGCGTGTTCATCCCGACCCTCTGTCACGACGACAGGCTTGCGCCGTTCGGCTCCTGCATGCTGTGCAGGGTGGAGGTCGAGGGCGCGCGCGGGACGCTGCTGGCCTGCGGCGCCGAGGTCAAGGAGGGCATGGTGGTCACCACCGAGAGCCCGGCGATAGAAAAGAGCCGCCGGGTGTGCATAGAGCTGCTGCTGTCGGAGCACAGGGGGGACTGCGTCGCGCCTTGCACGCTGACCTGCCCCGCGCACATAGACATCCAGGGCTACATAAAGCTGATACGCGAGGGCAAGTACGAGGAGGCCCTCCAGCTCATAAAGCAGAAAAACCCGCTGCCCGTCGTGTGCGGCAGGGTGTGCACCAGGCCGTGCGAGGGCGAGTGCCGCCGCAACCTGGTGGACGAGCGCGTGGGGATAGACTGGCTCAAGCGCTTCGTGGCCGATTACGACATGGAGCACGACAAGTGGCTGCCGGAGAAGAAGCCCGCGAGCGGCAAAAAGATAGCCGTCATCGGCGCGGGCCCGGCCGGGCTCTCCTGCGCGTGGTTCAGCCTGATAAACGGGCATGAGGTGACGATATTCGAGCGCCATCCCAAGGCCGGCGGCATGCTGCGCTACGGCATCCCGTCCTACCGCCTGCCCCGCGCCGACCTTGACGCGGAGATACACCAGGTGGAGCGCCTCGGCGCGGAGATCCGCTACGGAGTGGATTTCGGTAAGGACATCACGGCCGAGAGCCTGAAAAAGGACGGCTACGATGCGATATTCCTGGGGGTCGGCTCGCAGAAGGGCTGGAACCTCGGGTGCGAGGGCGAGGATTGCTGCCTCGGCGTCCTCTCCGGCGTGGATTTTCTCGGCGGAGTGGAGATGGGCCGCGCGCCCGACATGACCGGCAGGAGCGTGATAGTCGTCGGCGGAGGCAACACCGCGATCGACGCCGCGCGCACGTCGCTCCGGCTCGGAGCCGCGCAGGTGAAGATCGTCTACCGCCGCGGCAGGGCGGAGATGCCCGCCAACGAGGACGAGATAGAGGCCGCCGAGTTCGAGGGCGTGGAGCTGTTCACCCTTGCGAACCCGAAGGCCGTGAAGATGGACGGGGGCAAGATAGCCGCCACCTGCGTAAAGATGGCGCTGGGCGAGCCCGATGCCTCCGGCCGCCGCCGCCCCGTGGAGGTGGAGGGCAGCGAGTTTGTGCTGGACGCGGACTACGTCGTCGCCGCCATCGGGCAGACGCAGGACCTTGACTTCGTGGGCGAGGGCTTCGCGCTCGACACCGTGAAGGGCAAGATAGCGGCCGACGAGGACAGCGGCGCGACCAACATGGACGGCGTGTTCGCCGGCGGAGACGCCGTGACGGGCCCGGCCACCGCGATAAAAGCCATAGCCGCGGGCGGGCGCGCCGCGAAGACGATAGATGCGTACTTTGCGGGCGTCTCTCCGGCGTATGACGCGGAGTATTTTCACACCAAGGGCAAGAAGCTCGCGGACTGTGACCCCGACGACTTCGCGGACTTTGAGAAGAAGCCGAAACAGCACCCGGAGGAGATACCCCTCTCCGAGAGAAGGAGCTTTAAAGAGGTCGAAAAGGCGTTCACGCAGGAGCAGGCCGCGGCGGAGGCGAACAGATGCCTTGAGTGCGGCTGCGGCGACGCGGCGGAGTGCAGGCTGCGCGTTTACGCGGCTCAGTTCGGCGCCGACCAGTACGCCTTTGCCGGCGAGCGCTCGAAGCCGAAGAAGAAGGACGATTCCCACCCCGTCTTCGTGCGCGACCCGAACAAGTGCATCCTCTGCGGCAGGTGCGTGCGCATCTGCACGGAGGTGCAGGAGGCCGGGATCTTCGGCTTCCGCGGACGCGGCTACAGGACGGTCACGGAGCCGTACCTCCCCGGCATGTTCGAGGGCGAGAAGGCCTGTGAAAACTGCAGGCTCTGCGTCTCGACCTGCCCGACGGGCGCGCTGCTGCTGAAATAACGGCCCGGGGACCAGAACAGGATAAAAAATACCGGCGGACTTTCGTTTTGCGAAGGTCCGCCGGTTTTTTATCTGCAGCGCATTTTCATTTCGCGGGCGGGAACGTGGCCGTAAAGACCGTGCCCTTTTCCGCCGAGCTCTGCACCGAGAGCTTTATCTTGTTCGTCTCCGCTATGGTGGACGCGATCGCGAGGCCGAGGCCGTAACCGCCCTCCGTGCGCGCGCGGCTCTTGTCGCTGCGGTAGAAACGCTCGAAGATGTGCGGTATGTCCTCCGCGGGGATGGGGTCGCCCGTATTCTTCACGGAAAGCACGGCCCGTTCACCGCTCTTTTCAAGGACAACGTCCACGCGCCCCTTTTCGCCGGCGTATTTCACGGCGTTGTCCAGCAGGATGCCGAGGAGCTGCTTCACCTGTTCCTCGTCCCCGCGCACGGTCAGGTCGGGCGCCACGCTGCTCTCGAGCTCGACGCCCTTTTCGTAGGCGGCGGATTCAAACGGCAGTATCCTGTTCCACACGGCGTCGGAGAGCGAGAAGTCCGTCAGCACGGGCGCCGTGCGCGCAGCGTCGGACCGCGCGAGGTAAAGCATGTCGCCGATCAGCTTCTTCATGCGCGCGCCCTCCTCGGCGCTGCTGTCCAGCCACTTTTGTTGCTGGGCAACGGTCTCCTCCGGGTGCGCGGAGATGATGCTGTTGTTCATCAGCATGACGGTCAGCGGGGTCTTCAGCTCGTGGCTCGCGTCCGCGATGAACTGCCGCTGCCTGTCCCACGCCTCCCGCACCGGGCGCATGGCCCAGCCGGAGAACAGCACGCTGATGATGAACAGCACCACGAGGCTCCCGCCTCCGACCGCGAGCGAGGTGAGGATCAGCTCTTTCATGGAGGCGGTCTCCTCGCTGCGGTCCAGGAAGGCTATGCGCCGGCTGCCGGTCTCGTCCGCGTCGGAGATCATAAAGCGCAGCCCGAGGTCGCCGAGTATCCCGCTGTCCTCGCCGCTGGCGAGAGCTTCGGTCACGGCCTCTTTCAGCACGTCGTCAGTCACGGAGACGTTGTCCGTCATGCTGTCGGTGATGCTGCCGCCGCTGTCCACGGTCGCCGTGAACACGGCCTTGAAAATGCCGCCGCGCCCGCCCATGCCGAAACCGTCGTCGATCTCCCCGTCGGGCTTTTTGCCGATCTCCGGGCGGAAAGCGCCGCCGTCCGTCTGCTCCAGCGCCATGCGCATCGCGTTCATGCTGTCGTTCACCTGGCTGCTGTAAGTGGAGTAGCATATCACGGAGAACACCGCCGCCAGCACGGCCGTGACGAGCAGCATGTTTATAAGTATGAACTTGCGCCTGAGTTTTTTAAGCATTCGCGTCCTCCTCCAGCCTGTAGCCGACCTTCCTCAGCGTGCCGATGCCCGCCCTGGAGCCGAGGTAGAAGAACTTCTTTCTTAAAAAGGATATATAGGCCTCCACGTTGTTGTCCTCGGCCTCGGAGTCCATGCCCCAGACCTTGTTGATGAGCTCCTCCTTCGGCACGATGCTTTTGGGGTTCGCCATCAGGATGCGCAGGACTTCGAACTCCTTGAAGCCGAGCCGCACGGACCGCGCGCCGCAGGAGAGGTCGTAGGTCGAGAGGTTGAGCACCAGGTCTCCGAACTCCATCTCCTTGAGCACCACGTCGCCCTGCCGGCGGGAGAGGGCCCTTATGCGCGCGAGCAGCTCCTCCGGGGAGAAGGGCTTCGTCATGTAGTCGTCGGCGCCGCAGTCGAGGCCCGTCACCTTGTCGGACACCTCGTCGCGCGCGGTCAACAGCAGCACGGGCGTCGCCACCTTGTTCTCGCGCAGGGCGCGCACCACCTCGAAGCCGTTTCGCTTGGGCAGCATCACGTCCAGCACGATCACGTCGTACTGGCCGGTCATGGCGTAGTCGAAGCCGTCGGCGCCGTCGTACACCACGTCCGCCTGATATTTCTGTTCCGTTATTATCTGTCCGAGCGCGTCGGCCAGCCTTGTCTCGTCCTCGACTATCAGCACCCTCATACCGCATGTCTCCCAATAATGTTTTATATTTTCATTATAACCGCTATTTATTATCACGCAACCATCATAACGGCGCAAACTGAAAATAGTCTGAAGCGCGTGTTTCAGAGTAATTTAAGGAACGCACGGTATTATGGCCTCGTTGAAAGGGAAACGCCCTTTGAAGAAATGAAACGGAGGAACCTGAGATGGAAGATTGCCAGAGCATTTTCAAGCGGGTGGAAAAGAAATACCGCCTCTCTGACGAGGAGTACCGCGAGCTGCGTATTGCGCTGGCCGACAGGATAGCTCCCGATGAATACAGTTCCGCGAGCGTGATGAGCCTCTACTTCGACACCGACGACGACCACATAATCGGCCGTTCGCTGGAAAAGCCCCAGATGTACAAGGAGAAGCTGAGGATCAGGAGCTACGGCGTCCCGGCGCACGACTCGATGGTCTTCGCGGAGCTCAAGAAAAAATACGACGGCGTGGTCTACAAGCGCCGTTCCTGCCTCACCTGGGAGGAAGCCCGGGACTGGCTGATCTTCGGCGGTTCCGCTCCGGAGGACTCGCAGATAAACCGCGAGATAGAGTATTTCATGGAGCATTACGACGCGGAGCCCGCCGCGCTGATAACATACGACAGGATAGCTTTTCACGGCGAGGAGGATCCGGAGCTGCGCATCACCTTCGACAGCCGGATAAAGGGGCGCGACACGGCGCTCGACCTCACAAAGGGCGCGTGGGGGACCGACATCATCGGCCCGAACGAGCACCTGATGGAGATCAAGGCGGAGGACGCCTACCCCATGTGGCTGTGCTCCCTGCTCTCGGAGCATGAGATATATTCTTCTTCCTTTTCCAAATACGGCACGTTCTATCAGGAGCGCGTGGCTCAGAAATCTTTGTTGACGGGGGGCGGACATGTTGCTTGACAGTCTGCTGGAAACAGTGATAACGGCGAACAGCGCCGCGGGGATCACTCTTACGGAGTTCGTGATTTGCACGGCGGCCTCGATAATACTCGGTCTCGCCGCAGCCGGCGTATACATGTTCCGTTCCACTTACAGCAAGAGCTTCGTCGTGACGCTGGCGCTGCTGCCTGTGATAGTGCAGGTAGTCATCATGATGGTCAACGGCAACGTCGGCACGGGCCTCGCGGTGATGGGCGCTTTCAGCCTGATACGTTTCCGCTCGGTGCCGGGCTCCGCGAAGGAGATAGGCGCGATATTCCTCGCCATGGCGCTGGGCCTGGAGACGGGGATGGGATACATCGGCGTCGCGGCCATGACGCTCGTCTTTGTGGGCGGCATGTGGATGATACTCTGCGCAACGCCCTTCGGCAACGAGGACTCGAACGACAAGGAACTCAGAATAACGGTCCCGGAGGATCTGGATTACACGGGCGCCTTCGATGACATACTCGCGAAATACACCAAGAGCGCGACGATGACGCAGGTCAAGACCACGAACATGGGCAGCATGTTCAGCCTGCGCTACCGCATCAAGCTTAAGGACGCGAAACAGGAAAAAGAAATGATAGACGAACTGCGCTGCCGCAACGGCAACCTCACGATCTCCTGCGGGCACCCGGTCGTCGGAAAAGACCTTGAACTATAATTATAAAGGAGAAAATCCCGATGCGTAAAATCAACAACAAAACGATCCTGCCGTGCGTCGCGGCGCTCATGTGCGCAATAATGGTCGGCTGCGGCAGTTCCAATACAAACGAATCTTTTTCATCATCCTCCTTACAAAATGAAGAGACCGGCCAAAGCGCTTCGACAACCGCCGAGGCCGGCTCTTCGGCGGCGGAGTTGTCCTACACGGGCGACCTGCCGATCGACCCCGATTTCAGCGACAGCGACCTTGACGGCACCTGGGACGATTCCGCGGCCGCGCATATAACACTGGACGGCACTTCCGCCACAGTGGACGGCGTGGGCGTCTCGGCCGACGGCTCTGTCATTACGATAAGCGACAAAGGTCTTTACGTGTTCACCGGCACGCTGACGAACGGTCAGATAATCGTGAACGCGCAGGATTCGGATAAGGTCCAGATCGTCCTCAACGGCGTGGACATCACCTGCTCCAGCGGCCCGGCCATCTACGTGATGCAGGCCGACAAGGTGTTCCTCACCCTGGCGGACGGCACCGACAACAAAGTGGCGGACGGCTCCGCTTACAACCTTGCGGAGGGCGAGGACGAACCCGATGCCTGCATCTTCAGCAAGGATGACCTCACCATCAACGGTTCGGGCTCCCTCACCGTGACCGCCAACTACGACAAGGGCATCCGCGGCAAGGACGACCTCAAAATAACCGGCGGGAACATCACGGTCACCTCCGTGGGCGACGGCATAAAGGGCAAGGACTGCGTGGCCATCTGCGGCGGCACGTTCAACATCACCGCGGGCGGCGACGGCATCCAGTCCAACAACGACACCGACGCCGACTGCGGCTGGGTGGCCATCACCGGCGGCGATTTCACCATCAGCGCCGCGAACGACGGCATTCAGGCGGAGACGACGCTCCAGATAACCGGCGGCACGTACGACATAACGACGGGCGGCGGCGCTGACACCAAGCTCTCCGACGACTCCGAAAGCGCGAAGGCGCTCAAGGCCTCCACCGTGCAGCTCCTCATCACCGACGGCACCTTCGACATAGACTCCGCCGACGACGCGCTGCACTCCAACGGCAGCGTGACAGTGGCGGGCGGCACCTTTACGATAGCCACCGGCGACGACGGCATCCACTCCGACGATACGACCACCGTCAGCGGCGGCACGGTCAAGATAACGCAGAGCTACGAGGGCATCGAGGGCCTCGTCGTCAACATCAGCGGCGGCGACATAGACGTCACCTCCAGCGACGACGGCGTGAACGCGGCCGGCGGAAACGACTCCTCCGGCACCATGGGCTTCACGCAGGACGCCTTCTCCGCAACAGACGGCGCGGTCATCAACATCAGCGGCGGCCATATGGTGGTCAACGCGGGCGGCGACGGGCTCGATTCCAACGGCAGCCTCACGGTCTCCGGCGGCGAGACTTACGTCTGGGGCCCGACCGACAGCGGCAACGGCGCGCTCGACTACAACGGCACGGCCACAGTCACGGGCGGCGTGCTCGTGGCGGCCGGCTCGTCCGGCATGGCGCAGGGCTTCGGCACTGATTCCACCCAATACAGCGCGCTCGTCTCCGTCTCCGGCACGGCAGGCTCGGAGCTCGTCATAAAGGACGCGGACGGCAACACGGTCATCACCTGCACGCCGGCAAAGGAGTACCAGTGCGTGGCGTTCACCTCGCCCGAGCTCAAGGACGGCGGGACTTACACCCTGACGGTCGGCGGCACGGAGGCGGCCACCGTCACCCTCTCCGGCACGGCCACCAACGAGGTCAGCGGAGGTATGGGAGGCGGCATGGGCGGCTTCGGCGGCACGGCTCCCGACGGCAGCACAGGCGGACGCGGCGGCCACGGCACGATGCCGGGCGGCACGGCCCCCGACGGCAGCACGATGCCGAGCGGCGGCACGGCTCCGGATCTCGGCTCCGGCGCGACCTCCACCACGGGCGGCACCTCGCAGAGCTGAAAACAGAATGAGCGGCGCGTGTAAAGCGCCCGCAAAATAAAAGAGCTCCCGTTTGCCAAAGCAGACGGGAGTTTTTTATATCGGGCGGCGCGGCCGCGGCTTTCCGTGGCGGTGGAAAGCGGCCTCCTGCCGGAAAACAGCAATACGAAAAGTATATAATATGTATAATATTACAAAATGCGCGTGCGGGAGGGGCTATGCCTCGTCCACTGTCAGCCGCCTGCCGCCGCGGGTGTAGAGCAGGAACATCAGCGACGTGACTGTCCACGAGAGCGGGTAACAGAACATGACCATGCCGAGCGTGTGGTTCAGAGGTGCAACGGCGAGCAGCCACACCATCCTCAGCAGGCAGACGCCGCTCGCGGTGAACACCATGGGGACGATGGTCTTGCCTGCGCCGCGCATGCCGCCGCCGATGATCTCCACGATGATGAACGTGAAGTAATACGGCACGACGAGCCAGATGAACTGCCGGCAGTTTTCCAGCACCTGCGCGTCGGCCGTGAAGATGGTCATTATGCGGGGCCCGAAGACCAGCGAAAAGGCGGAGATGGCCGCGGTGGCCGTCAGGTCCATGAGCAGGCAGGTGCGCACGCCCTTGTGCGCCCGTTCGAACTTCTCGGCGCCGTAATTGTGGCCGACGAAGGTGGTTATCGCGATGCCGAAAGCGTTGCTGACGAGCCAGTATATGCTGTCCAGCTTCTCGTAGGCGGTGTATGCGGCCGTCATGTTCGTGCCGAAGGTGTTTATGTTTGAGAGCACGATCAGGTTCGAGACGGAGTACAGCACGGACTGGATGCCCGTCGGGATGCCGAGGCGCAGCATGGTGGGCAGGTGGCTGCCCCTGGGCGAGAGCTTGGCGAAGGCGAACTCCATCTCTCCGCTGCGCAGCAGGGCCGTTATCACGACGACCGCGCTGACCGCCAGCGAGAACACGGTGGCCACCGCCGCGCCGAACACGCCCCAGCCGAGCACGGCCACGAGCACGAGGTCCCCGACGATGTTGGTGACGCAGCAGATTATGAGCACGATCATCGGGAAACGGGAGTTGCCCATCGCCTGAAAGATGAAGGAGCCGATGTTGAAAAACACGACCGCGCTCATCCCGCAAAAATACACGCGCATATACATCAGCGCGTCGGCGAATATCTCGTCCTCGGTGTTGACGAGCCGGAGTATCGGGCCGGAAAAATAATAGCCCAGCACGGTGAACATGACGGAAAAGACGACGCCCATGAAAAGCGCGGTGTGGATGGCGTGGTCAAGCTCGCGCTTGTTTCCGGCGCCGTACTGCTGCGCGATGTAGACCGTGGCGCCCGCCGCGAGCCCGGTAAAGAAGCCGACGAAAAGGTTTATCGGCGTCGCGCAGACGCCCACGGCCGCGAGAGCCTCCTTCCCGACGAACCGGCCCACGACGACCGTGTCCACGGTGTTATAAAGCTGTTGAAAAACGGAGCCGAGGAGCACGGGAAAGAAGAAGCTGAGTATCTGTTTCCAGATGACTCCGCTCCCGAGATCCCCGCCTCCGGTGAGGCCCGTTCTGTTTTTGACTGGCATGTAAACTCGCTCTCCGATCTCTCTGCTTTTTTCAGTATACTTCCGTGTGCGCGAAAAAGTCCAGATGCGGGCGGGCCTTTCAGAAAAAACGGTATTATACACGAAAAACGCCGGAGAACGGAGGGCTTTTTTGACGGCGCGCGGCTGCCCCCGCTAAACCGTGAGGCCGGGGGAGGACAGGCGGGCGAACCGCTTCAGCAGCGCGTTTTTCGTGAAATATTCCCACGGAACGCCGCATTCTCCGAGGGTGCGCGGGTCGGCGGCGCCCTTTTTGCCGTCGTTGTGGTAGTCGGAGCCGCCGGAGATGACCGCCAGCCTGCCGCCGTATTTTTTGGTCACCTCGCGCTGCACCTCGAAACGCGTCTGCCGCCCCTTGTAGCTGGTCTTGTCGTAGGGGTAGCTTGCCTCTATGCCGTCGAGTCCGTCGGTTATCAGCTTCTCGATGTATTCGCACCGCGTCATCGGCCCGTCGTCACCCGCCACGCGTTCGTCTATCAGGTACGGGTGCGCGAGTATCGCGATGCCCCCGGTCGCATGGATGATGCGCACGGCCTCGTTCGGCGCTATTTTTTCCCGTCTGACGTTGAAAACGGGGTCGTCCCGCACGAGCAGCTTCGCCTCGGCCCAGCTGGCGGCGTAGCCTTTCAGCGCCATGGCCTCGAAAATGTGTTTGCGCTGGACTTCGGCGGGTTTGCGGGGCGGGTCGGCGCCGCGCAGCACATCGTCCCAGCTCACCTGTATCCCGTGCTCGCAGAGGAGCTCCGTCAGCCGCCGGTAGCTTTCGGTCTTGCTGATCCCGGCGTCGCGCTCCGCCTTTAAAAACAGCGGGGAACTGAAGTCGCACCCCAGGCCGACAATGTGCACGTCGTCCACGTTCGTGTCGCAGGAGAACTCGATCCCGGGAATGAAGATCAGCTTTTTTGAGAGCGCGTAGGCCGTCGGAGAGACGACGCTCCCGTCGGAGAGCTCGATCTTCGCGGGCGGGCGCGTGTCGTGGTCGGTCAGGGCGACGGCGCGCAGGCCCAGGGCGGCGGCGGAGTCTATCAGCTCCTGCACGGTGTCGTTTCCGTCGGAGCGGGTGCTGTGCGTGTGCAGGTCCACCGGGTATTTGGGAGCGTTCAATTCGCCACCCTCCCCACAGAACCAAACACGCGCAGATGCTCCTCCACGCAGGCCTTGGTGTTGGCGCAGACGTAGTTGTCGAGCCGCAGCGGATTGTTTTCATACGGGTGCTCGCTGACGTACGCGAACATACCCTGGCAATACGAGAGCTTGATGGCTGTGGAAACGTTTATCTTTGCCGCGCCGATGCCGATGAGCCGGCTGAAAACGTCCGGACGCAGGCCGGTGCCGCCGTGCACGACGAGGGGGCAGCTTATCTCGTCCGAGAGCTTCTGGAACAGGTCGAAGTCGATCTTCGGGTCGCCGCGGTAGAGGCCGTGCGCCGTTCCGATCGCGGGGGCAAAGGCGTCTATGCCGGTTTTGGAGGTGTATTCGAGCGACTTTTCCGGGTCCGCCAGCGAGGACCTTTTCACTTTCAGGTTGTCCTCCGCGCCGGCGATGGCGCCCAGCTCCCCCTCTACGGTGGCGCCTTTTTTCCGGGCGTACTCGACCACGCGCGAAGTTTCGGAGAGGTTCTTTTCAAACGGCGACTGCGACAGGTCGAGCATGACGGACGACCAGCCGAGGTCGAGGCAGCGGATGACCATCTCCGGGTCCGTGCAGTGGTCAAGGTGCACGGCCACGGGGACGGGCGCTTCTTCGGCCAGCACGCGCAGGAAGGATATGAGCTCCCTGGCCCCCACCTGGTTCACGGTGGAGACGGAGGTCTGCACTATGACGGGTGACAGGGATTCCACAGCCTTCTGGATCACAGCCTGCGCGGTGAGATAGTTCACGATATTGAAAGCGCCGACAGCGTAACCGCCGGAACGGGCGTCCGACAGCAGCTTCGTCATGTTTACATAGCTCATATCCATCACTCCTTTTTTGTTGCGCGGCGCGGGGCATGGAGGGGATCGCTCCCCCGCGTCAGCGGAAACGGTCATTTAGGAACAGGGCGGCCACCGCGAATTTACGGCGACCGCCCTGTTCCTTTGATATAGTTTGAGAAGGGATACTCATTCGCAAGGGGGTCAGCCTATCAGGTCGAGGTACTTCCCGAAATTCGGGTCGCTCATGTACTCCTTGCCCAGAATGGCGCGGTCGAGGCCGTACTGCCAGTAGAGGTCGTGCTCCTTGCCGTTGGAGATCTGGACAAGGGACCACGCGGACCAGTAGGTGCAGTACAGGAACCGGTTCACAAATATGCGGGCGCGCTGCTCCGCGGTGGGCTCGCCGTCAAAGTAAGCGCGGAGGTAGATCTCGGTGGCTTTTTCGTCCAGCAGGTCCTCGGTGAGCACGCCGCTGGCGTCGTAATAGGGGTCGCCCATGCCGCCGTATTCCCAGTCTATGAGCTTCATCTCCTTGCGGTCGAACATGAAGTTCTCGGCAAGCACGTCGTTGTGGCAGGGCGCGAGGGACGGAGGATTCTTCTTGTAGGCTTCGCGGATGCGCACCACCGTTTTGTATATGTCGTCCCAGCCGTCGTAGCGGTCCTGGTAACCGTTCTTTTTAAGGATCTGCATGTATTCGTCGATGCCCGCGACGGGGTCGAAATGTCCGGCGAACTTGATGCCGGCGGAATGGAGGACCCTGAGCAGACGGCCGGCGTTTTCGAGCACGACGGCGTCGTTCTGGAAGTCCTCTATGTGCATGGTGGGCATCTTCACGAACTCGACGAGCTGGGAGCCGGTGTCCGCGTCGAAATAGTAAACTTCAGGCGCTATGCCCATGCCGGCGGCCATGGTGCAGTTGTGTTTTTCGCCCTTGCGGCTGATGAATTCGCCGGTGCCTTTGCCGGCCAGCCTCATGACGACGACGAAACCATCCTCAAAGGTCACTTTAAAGCTTTTGTTGGTCAGGCCGCCGGCCAGTATCTCCACGTTGGCGACCTTCCTCTTGAGGATCTTTCCCGCCAGACTGAGCAGATCCAAAAAATCCTCGATCTCATCTGCTCTGAGTATGCTCCAGAAATTCTTTACCGATCCATCATCCATAACAATTGCGCTCCTATCTTGTTGTTGTACTGAAGTCTCTGCTCCGTGCAAAAACATGATAAGCCTTTGTGCTACACAAATGTCAACCCACTTTTTTTTAGATATGTTGCATAATCTCCGGCAGCAAAAATGGTCGCTTTTGCCGGGTGCCTTTTGTCCCCGGGTAGTATATAATTGTAGAAAAAAGTCGGAGGAATATTTATGAATGATGACTATCTGTCGATAACGGAGCTGGCAAAACTGAGAAAAGTTACCAGCGAGACTTTGCGTTACTACGATAGGATAAATCTGCTCAAACCAGTGTATATAGATCCGGAGACGAAGTACCGCTACTATTCCGTGCGGCAGAGCGAGAAGCTCGGCGTCATAAGGGAGCTGCGCGAGCTCGGCATGTCGGTGGAGGAGGTCAAGGACTATTTCAAGGACTGCAATCTGCGCAAATCCATCAGGATGTTCTCCGACTATTACACGAAGCTGCAGGAGGATATAGAGCACAAGCTCTTTCTGTGCCACACCATCGCGCGCAAGCTCTCGTTTCTGGGGGAGCTGACGTCGCTCAAGGAGATAGACAACCCCTGCATGAAGTATTTCGAGGAGCGCCATATGATCACGTTCGAGGAGCCGGCCGGCGGCCCCAAGGAGCACGTCTACGCCCTGACGAAGCTGGAGTGGTATCTGAACGAGGTGGCTCCGATACTGGCGACGGACTGCGTGGGCGTTTACGCAGGAGAGGAGCTGCTCGAAAAAAACGACGACTACATCCGCGCCATCCCCATGCTTTTCGTCGAGAAGGACGCCGTGAAATCGGAGTACATGCACAGCGTGCCGGCCGGCTATTATATATGTGTGGCGTACCACGGCGGCCGCCTTGAAAAATACGATCCCTGCTTTGAGAAAGCCAAGGAGTACATAAAGGAGAACAACCTCGCGATAGCAGGAAATATATACCAGATATATAAGATAGATGTCACTTTGACGAGCGACAGGAGCGAAACTTTATTGGAAATCCAGATACCGGTCGCCGTGAAAGACGGCAAATAAGAGGGCGCGGCCGTAAAAATACGCGGGCGACGAAACTGGAAAGGCGGAGTCGCCCTTTTTTTGTTATGCCGGCACTTTGCACAGCAATCGCTGAAAAGGGTATTGACATTTGTGTTGCACAAGGGGATAAAGTCTAGCTCAGGAGATCGCGAAAATCAGCAATAACAGACAAAAAACTCCCCGGGAGCGCGGAAAAGTTTAAAAGCCCGGGCCGCATGTTTTATCCGCGGGTTCACTGATTTTTAAGAATTTTACACTAATATGGAACAGACTCGCTTCGGGATCCGTGAACGCCGCGTCAGGAGCGCACCGGCGAAGAACGGCCGGCGCACGAAAAGCTGCTCAAAATGAGTGGGATATACAAAAAAGAGGCCGGAGGCGTACCGGCGCCGGGCCTCATGCAAAAAGGACGCATTCGGGGACAAGCTTTGCCCTGCAAGGTAAAATTTTATAATTATGTATAAATATAGAATAAAACTCTGAAAGCGCGCAGGACGCGGCCGCCCCAACCGGTGGAACATCAATCTGTAAATAATTACGCCGCCATGCGTAGCGGCTCAAATCATGATTTGAATGGCGGCGCAACTATTTAATATTTTTATGAGGAGGATATCTATGTTCAAAATTGTCCGGGACAACAGGGACGGATATGTGGACTACATGAAGAAGCTTGTGTCCATAAAATCGCTCACCTGCAAAGAGGGAGATCTGGCTAATTTCCTTCTTGAGGACTTTAAGGAACTGGGCGTGGACGAGGCGTTCATCGACGGGGCCGGCAATGTCGTCGCCATCGTCAGGGGCGCGGGCAAGGGGCCGAACGTCCTGCTCAACGGTCATCTGGACGCGGTGCCGGAGGGCAACCTCGACAACTGGGCGCCCTACGACCCGTACGATCCGGTGGTCGTGGACGGCAACCTGATAGGCAGAGGCATAGACGACCTTAAGGGCGGCCTCGCGGCGCAGATCTTCGCCTACAGGGCGCTGATGGAGAGAGTCGTCAAACGCGGCGAAAAGCTTCCCGGCGACCTCACCTTCCTTGCCGTCGTGCAGGAGGAACCGGCCGAGATGTTCGGCATGGAGTATTTCTTCGACCACACCATGAAGGAAAAGAACGTAAAAGCGGACGTTGTTTTCCTGGCGGAGCCGTCCTCCAACGATCTGGCCATAGGGCAGAGGGGCAAAGTGGAGCTCGTCGTAAAGACATACGGCAGATGCGCTCATTCCTCTGCGCCGCAGGAGGGCATAAACGCCCTTGAGTACATGGTCCCGATCCTTCAGGACATCTTCAGCCACACGGGCATCGAGCTCAAGAGCGACCGCAACGGCCGCACGCCGATAACCGTCACCAACTGCATCGTCAAGCCCGGCGGGACGCTTTCCGTCATCCCGGACGAGTGCGAGATATCCATAGACAGGAGATATTCGCCGGAGCAGACGCTCGACGACCTGCTGGATGAGTTCAAAGCCATATTCAAGCGCCTGGAGACGGCGTATCCGGAGTTCAGGGCCACGGTCGAGCCGCGCGTATACGAGGAGACCTCCTGGACCGGATACACCCACAAGGTAAAGAAGTTCCACCCCGCGTGGGACACCGGCATCGACAACGAGTATGTGCAGAAGTCTTTCAAGGCTCTGCGCGCCCTCGGACAGGATCCGAAGGAAAAATACTGGAAGTTCGGCACTGATGGCGGCACCACCTGCGCGCTCCACGGCATCCCGACCATCGGGTACTCCGGAGCCGAGGAGAAGTGGGCCCACCAGCCGAAGGAGCAGGTCAGCGTCGATGAAATGATGAAGACCTACGAGGGATATATAGCCATCCTGGCTGAGATATACGGCATAGACACGAAGATATTCGACTGACAGACGAACAACAACTGAAAAGGAGACTATTTATGGAAAATTCGAGACCGAAAAGACCTGTAGTTGCCTTCATCATCATGATCGCGCTCGCCATGGCCTTTTATGCGTGCAGCTTTATCCAGTTCCCCACAGTTTCGATTCTTCCCGATTACGCGACCTGGCTCGAACAGTGCAAAGACGGCAATATCCTCGCGCGGATAGCTTACATTTTCAGCGACTGGGGCGACCCCACGTATCAGAAAACGGCACTCGGCGGCATCCTCATGATAGCCGGCTGCGCCATAGCCCTCGCTTTCGGCAAAAAGTCGAAGTGCACGTTCGGCGTGTGCTACGGAACGGGCCTCTTCTGGCGCATACTTGTCGGACAGCTCCTTGCGAGCGGCATCTCCGTTTTCCTCTATCAGTATATCTGGGACACCGAGGAGATCTCGTTCGTCCCCACCTTCATAGCCATCGCCAGCTTCACCCCCGCCATCATCCTCAAATACGGCGGCGAGTGGAGAAAAGTCATCACGGCGGGCGTGCTCGGCGCGTTCCTGGGCTGCCCGTTCGCCTACTTCATCAACCTGCACTTCTCCGGCCCCTGGGGCCTGCCCGGCGCGGTGGCATGGGTCACCCCGATGATCGTCAGCGGCTATGTCGCGCTTGAGGTCTGCCGTTTCCTGCCCTGGATGAACAGGCAGGCGTCCGACCCGGTGACGGCTGAGCCGGAAAAGAAAGAGACCGAGATCCAGGGCGTTCCGAACGTGCCGGTGATGAACGGCGAGTGGTTCGTAAAGAGGGTCTTCGCCGACTTTACGGAGCCCGTGTTCTACGGCAACGAGCTGGCCGGCATGCTCTTCGTGCTCGGCGGCCTCATCTCGATATTCCTCAACCCCGCCAACCCCGGCTACGGCAACGGCAATGTCTACCTCGTCATCCTGGCCTCGCAGATACTTGCTTCCGCCATCGGCGTGTTCCTTTACTGGCACAGATATTACGAGCTGGGCTGGTACAACACGTTCGTGCCCGTCGCCTCCCTGACCCCGGCGTTCGTGCTCTTTTACGGCACGAGCCTGCACGTCGTCATCGTGGGCGCGATAGTCGGCGCCGTGTTCATGCCTCCGGTCGCGGACTGGATAGGCAGGACCATCTGCAAGGAGCACCACGGCTACATAGGCTCCGTCGTGTCCATGTGGATCTGCTGCCTGATGTTCATAGCGATATTCAACTTCGTTCCCGGCTTCGGCTGCTGAGCGACACAAGGCTTTTCCATTCCCGCCCAAGGGAATGAAAGATTAAAAAAATAAGCAAAGGAGATTGAAAAGATGGCTCTCGTTAAAACAAATATCGATGAAGCGATCGCAAGGGTATCCGACTGGAAGGGCAAAAACATCAAGTACAGCCCCGTCTCCGGCGGCATCACGAACCCGAACTTCAAGGTCAACGTGGACGGCAGGGACTTCTTCCTGAAGATCCCGGGCGCCGGCACCGATTTCATCGACCGCCCCAACTGCCATGCCGCCAACGTCATCGCCGCCGAGAGCGGAGCCGGCCCGCAGGTCTATTACTATTTTGAGGACACCGGCGTCGAGATATTCGAGTGGCTCGACGGCTACAAAACGGTCTCCTACGGCGACATATATTATGAAAAGATCTTCACCAAGATCTTCGAGCGCGTGGCCGCCTTCCACAACGACGGCGCCACCCTGCCCCTGCAGCAGACCCTGTTCGAGCAGGCGTGGGACATGATGGACAGAGCCAAGAAGGGCAGCTATCTGCCGCCGTGGCAGGATAAGATGGAGTACCTGCTCCACACCATCGAGGACGCGATCCGCAACAACGGCATCGTTTTCAAGCCTTGCCACAACGACTTCTGGTCCAACAACCTGATGTACAGCGCCGAAAAAGACGACCTCAAGATCATCGACTACGAGTACGCCTCCATGAACGACCCGTACTATGACCTCGGCCTCATCTCCACCACCAACTACTTCACCGAGGCGATGGACGTCGAGCTGTGCAAAGTGTATCACGGCGGCGAGTTCGACGAGATGGGCTTTGCGAAGATCAAGCTCTACAAGATAGCGGCCGACATCAAGTGGGCTTACTGGGCCCTGCAGCAGGCCATCAACTCCGACGTCGAGTTCGACTACATGAACTGGTACGGCCAGAAGGTCGCCCGCCTCCAGCACCTGTGGCTGGATCCGCGCGTGGACATGTGGCTCGACATGCTCGGCGGAAAGCCCGTTTTCAAAGGCGAGTAAAAGATAGCGGCATATGCGTGCGGCGCACCCGGAACTCCGGGTGCGCCGCACATTTTTTATGATCTTTTCGCCGTGCTCACGGTCGGGTCAGACGCCGGCGTCCTTTTCCGCCTGTACTTTTTCCGCTTTCGCGCAGTCGGGGCAGAGCCCCACGAGCAGCAGGCGGTGCCACTCCGTCTGGAATCCGGGCATCGCTTCCGGCGTGGAGTTGAGCCCCTCGTCGTAAGGGAGCGGCGTATCGAAAACCTTGCCGCACCTCCGGCACAGGAAATGATAGTGATGCTCCAGCTTGAAGTCAAAGTGGTCCGGGTTGCCCGGCATGGGCAGCTTCCGTATCTCGCCCAGCTCGGAGAGCAGACCGAGATTGCGGTAAACGGTCCCCCGGCTGATCTTCGGGTCTTTGGCTCGCGCCAGCTCGTAGATCTCGTCTGCCGTGGGGTGGTCGTAGTTGCCGTTCAGCAGGCTCATTATGAGACTGCGCTGCTTGCTGTTCCTTGTCTGTGCCAAAAGACCGCCTCCGTGTGGTTATTTAGAGGGTCGTCACCCTGTTGAGTTCGTCGTTGCTGAGCTTGGAGAGGTCGATCACCCTGTCTATGTCGAGCCCCATCGCCTCGGTGATGCGTTCGCCGTACTCCTTGTCGGCCAGATAGCAGTGGACGGCATGGCGGTACTTGACGTTCTCGGTGACGGGGGCTATGTCCGCCGCGGTGTTGTGGATGAGCAGCTGCTTCTTGTCCTCGGTCAGCACGCGCCAGAGGTCGCCGCCAGCGCGGAAATCGTCGTTGGTCGGGTCGTCCTTGGGGTCGTACTGCCACATCGCGCCGTCCAGCTCCAGCGGGGGCTCCATGACGTCAGGCTGCGCTGTCCAGACGCCGGCGCTGTTCGGGGAGTAAGCGGGTGCGCGGCCGTAGTTGCCGTCGGTGCGCATGGCTCCGTCGCGGTGGTAATCAGCTACGCCGCCCTTGACGCCCTTGGCCTGGTTGACGGGGATGAGGTTGTGGTTGACGCCCAGACGGTAGCGCTGCGCGTCGCCGTAGACAAAAAGCCTGCCCTGCAGGAACTTGTCGGGCGAGAAGCCTATGCCGGGCACCACGTGCGCCGGAGTGAAGGCGGACTGCTCGACCTCGGCAAAGTAGTTTTCGGGCCAGCGGTTCAGCTCCAGCTCGCCCACCTCTATAAGCGGGTACTCCGCGTGACGCCAGATCTTCGTGATGTCGAACGGATTCTCGTAGTGGTTCCTGGCCTGCTCCTCGGTCATGATCTGCACGTACATGGTCCACTTCGGGTAATCCCCGCGCTGGATGGCCTCGAACAGGTCGCGCCCCGAGCTCTCGCGGTCCACGGCGTTCTTCGCGGCGGCCTCCTCGTTCGTCAGGTTCTTTATGCCCTGCTGGGTCTTGAAGTGGAACTTGCACCAGACGCGCTCGTTGTTTTCGTTGTAGAAGGAGAACGTGTGCTCACCGAAAAGATGCATGTGGCGGAAGCCGTCCGGGATGCCGCGGTCGGACATGACGACGGTCACCTGATGGAAGCACTCGGGCAGCAGGGTCCAGAAGTCCCAGTTGTTCTGCGCGGAGCGCATGCCCGTGTAGGGGTCGCGTTTGACGGCGCGGTTGAGGTCGGGGAAATTGTGCACGTCTCTGAGGAAGAATGTGGGCGTGTTGTTTCCGACGAGGTCCCAGTTGCCGTCCTCGGTGTAGAACTTCATCGCCACTCCGCGGATGTCGCGCTCGGCGTCGGCTGCGCCGCGTTCTCCGGCGACGGTGGAGAAGCGCACGAAGCACTCGGTCACAGCGCCGGGCTGCAGCACCTTGGCGCGGGTATACTGCGAGATGTCGTGCGTGATGGTGAGTTTGCCGTAAGCGCCCCAGCCTTTGGCGTGCATCCTGCGCTCGGGGATGACCTCCCTGTCGAAGTGAGCCAGCTTTTCGAGCAGCCACACGTCCTGCATCATGACTGGGCCGCGCGGCCCCGCCGTGATGGAGTTTTCATTGTCGGCCACAGGCGCGCCGACCTCGTTTGTAAGTTTCCTGTATTCATCAAATCCTGCCATTACATTAGCCCCCCTGTTGTCATTACTGAACTGTGCCCACAGTGTAACACCCGGACTTACAAATGTCAATAGTAGGACTTATTATTAATAAGGCTTTTACAAAAAATTAACAATATTTTCCCTGCGCGGGCCGGAAAAGGGAGGCGCGCGGCCGCCGCGGGGAGGCGGGAGGGCGTATCCGGGCCGGCAAAAAGCGCGTCGGGCCCTGCGCACCCGTCTCTGCATATTATTAAGGCGGGGCAGAAATGATGCCGCGATGCGGGCGTCTTTCCAAAGCATAAAAAAAGAACAGACGCCGTGAGGCATCTGTTCTTATGGCGGAGAAGGAGGGACTCGAACCCTCGCGCCGGTTTCCCGACCTACGCCCTTAGCAGGGGCGAATAGAAGCGCATTACAATAGGATAAAGTCAACGTATGTTGTTTGTATGTTGTCGATAAAATTATAATCTGTTGACAGCATCTCGTTTTGCGTCGAGGGACACGTGCGTGTATAACATGGATGTGGACAGTTTTGTATGCCCGCCGGTCTGCGTGATAACCTCCGGCTGTACGTCCGATTCTGCCATGTTTGTAAACCATGTATGACGGCAACTATCGGCCCCGAGGTCACGTATGCCCGTCCTTTTTACGAGGGCGGCCCATTCCGCGTAAAATGTTTTTTCGCTGTAGTCAAAAAGCCGCGCCGTTTCGTTCGTCAAAAAGTATTCTATTATCGGGACTATTTTCTCGGCAATAGGTATTTCTCTGTCTATGCCCGCAGGGGTCTTTATTCCGCCGATCATATACCGCTGCTCGACGTGGACGCTCTCGGAGCGGATTTTCCGGGCCTCGCCAGGACGCAGACCCGTAAGCAGCATTACCAGCACGACCCCGGCGAAGCCCTTGTTATCTTTCCAGTCCTTCCATATGGCCGCCTTTTCAAACTCGCTGTATGCGTCATGTTTTGATGCCGTGTTTTTCGGCAGCCGTATATATTCGGCCAGATTGCGTTTGCAAAGGTCGTGGATCAGGGCGTATTCATATATTTTCGACATTACAATTTTCATGTCCCGTTTAGGATAATATCCCGTCTCGAGGGCATCAACGGCAGATTGAAGCTCGGCCAGCGCGATAGTCGTTATTTTGCGCGACTGCAATTCGTTCCACGCCGCGAACGCGGTACGGTAATGGCACGCCTTGTCCGCCGATATAGTAGGATAGTGCATATCACTCCACGCAGTATATAAGGAGAAAACGGTCGCGTCTTTTTGCTGTTCGCCGCCGTAGAGTTTTGGCAAATAGGCTGCCGCCTCTTTTTTGGTTTTGAATCCGCCCTTTGTCTTTTTTATGGGCTTCTTTTTATTGTCTGAGGTTTTCCAGCCTATTGTAACAGATGCAGACCACGTCTTGCCGCGCTTGTAAACTGTCCCTATTCCGTTTCCGTGCGTTCTGGCAGACTTTTCCCGCGTTTGTTTTTTCCCGCACATAGGGCAGAATATGGCACCGTCAGGAAGCTCGGCCTGGCATTTGATGCAGACCATTTAATTGAGTACCACCTTTCCTACGAAAAAAAAGTATAACGAGGCGAGGGTGAGCAGATTCATATTTGTGTTCGCTCGCAAGCTCGTGTTCAAATTCATGCCGTTCGTATTCTTCTTGCATGCGCTTCGTTTGCAGGTCGTCCGCGGTATGGTATGTTTCACGGAACATGGCATCATCCATATCCTCGCGCTCCGGCTCGAGGCCAAGATCCTCACGTGTTACATGCATACAAAATCCTCCTAATAAGATAGTGGACAAAAATGTCCCAACGCTATACTTGAAATACAAAATCCATAGTGGTAATATAAGAATCGGTAGAAGAACATACGTTCGCACAAACAAGGAAATGCCCGTTGCAAGGCAGGAGGGAACGATGGAAGAATGTGAAGTACCCGAACGGGTGCTGGAATGGGTGAAAAAAGCGCTGCGGCGTCCATGCGGAGCCGAAGCGCTGAGAATATTAACCCTTCGGCTTGAGCAGGACAGTTATAAGGGTGTGGATAGCGTCCAGCGCCTCGATCTGCTCGGCGGTGAGATCCTCGCCGGGAGCAACGACGCCGGCAGAAATCAAAGCTGAATATAATCTGCTGGCCGCAGCCCTCGCTTCGGATTCGTCCGGGGCGGGGGCTTTTTCTGTACTAGATTCAACACAATCTTGAAACAGAAAATTTGCATCTACATTTAAAACGCGGATCAGGCTGTAAAGTATTTGTTCGCGCGGATGGCTTATTTCATTTTCATAATTTGTAATAGCCGATCCGGTAACACCGACAAGCGCTCCAAGCTCATTCTGTGTATATCCTTTACGTTCCCGAGCTTCTTTTATTCTTTTACCGATTCCCATTATATTCACCTCAAAAACAACATATCACAAGATGCTGTACAAGTCAATATAAAAAACTAAAGAAACTTGATGAAATGTATTGACACATAAAGCAACTTGTGATTTAATGATAGTGAGCTAAAGAATCTTTAGATTTAGGAGGGCAAAATGATGAAAGAATCGATAATTGCCGGTCAAGTCAAAAAAATAATAAATAAGAAAGGGCTGAAACAATCCGCTGTAGCTATTCGAGCCGGATATAGGCCGAACGACTTTTCAAACATGATGTGTGGCCGCAAACAAATATACGACTTCGATGTCGTGAAAATCGCACAGGCCCTGGACGTTACGCCGAACGAGCTGTTCGGTATTTCTGAAAGGGAGAGCGCTTGACGGATCAGTCTTTATGATGGCGCTCGCCCATTATCCATTTGTTCAGGGCAAGCGCGATCAGATAGAATAGCGCTATTACGGCAGCGTAGCCCAAAACGTAGCCGACAAAGCCGACAAAGCCAATGTTCGTGGGGGTCGTCATTCCGTTAAGCATTCCGTAGATCAGAAAAAGCGCAACTTCCACGGCGGAAAAAATGCGGATCGCCGGTAAACCGAGCGGAGCGCGTTTTATGAGATAGCGGGTTACCGAAGCGGGAACAACAAAAATAAAAACGATAGCGATAGTAGAAATGAGCACTTCCATAAACAGACCACCTTTCAAGATGAATATAGCATTTTATAAAGAAAAAAACAACTGCGCAGGTCAACGTGAAGCGCGTGAAGGAGGCGATAGAATGACGCTGGACGAAATAAGGCAAAGCGAGCGCACCGTGTTGGTTGCCGCGGACATTGCGGATGTACTGGGTAGTGATCCTAACACGATAAGGCGGCAGGCGCACGATGATCCGGCGATGTTGGGATTTCCGGTCATAGTGATGGGATGCAGGGTAAAGATACCGCGGGCGGCGTTCCTGCGATACATGGACGGAGAGGGAGAGAGCGCATGAAGAAGCAGGCAGCGAAAGCTGTGGACGCGAAGATCGCGGTGTGGTTCCTGCGGCAGAAGTTCGCACCGGAAAGATGGGAGTTCTATCAGAACGCAGAAAAGCGCGTGCTGAAAGAGGGGGACAGCGCCGTGCTCGTGGAGTTTTACGTGCCTGGACGCGGTTGTGATAAAGGGTGGGTACCGAAAAGGGCGGTGCTCACGGCGCAGAAATGAGCACGAAAACGGGCATGTTGCGAAAAAACGGCGCTGAGGGCAATAAAAGAAAGAGGAAAGGAAGAAACGGATGAAAAACTTTTTGCGGTATGAGGCCGAGGGATGGAAACGGGAAGAAAACGGCGAGCTGCGCAAGGCGGCGCGGGCTGAGGGAATTGTAAGAAACGGGCCGGACGCGGCGGGGCTGATAATGCGGCAGAACACGCGGCTGGCAGAGTGCGACAAGGTATTTATAACGCTGCACACGCTGCATCACGACTGCACCCCGCTGCTGGAGCCGGAAGCAGAGAGCGAGGGGAAAATAATCTGTTTTGACGGAGGCAAAATGTACAGGCTGAGAAAGGAGGCGTGGTGATGGAGGCAAGAGGAGCGGCAATTCTGGGCGGATTCTTTTTGCTGCTTGGCGCGGCAGGCGGCGCGGACTGCGGCAGCTTGGGATTTGCGGCAGCGGCGGCGTGGGGCTGTGCCGGGCTGGCACTGATGGCGGCAGGAACGATAAGGGCAAAAAAAAAGACGGCCCGCGCGAAGATTGTGACGCCTTCGCGGGCCGCCTGAGGGCACATAACGCACATAACGCTGTACCTTTATAAATTATTATAACACACGCGCAAAGGCGTTTCAAGGCCCGGAATGACGGGCTTTTAAATACCTTGTAAATCAATTAACTTTTCGCCGGAGATGGAAATGACATACATCAGAAAATACTGCTACCTGGGGGACAGGGTGATTATCGATGAGCACGCTGCACCGGCATGGGGGAAAGGCGGAAGAAGAAGTGCGGCGCGTGCGGCGACGAGCGAGGACCAGCAGAAGCTGAACGACAGACACGCGGCCGAGAGGTTGCGGCTGAAAATTTTAGCCAATTTTGACATGGGCAGCGATTCATTCGTTACGCTGACGATGCCGCGCGGTATGGACGAGGAAGCGGCGAAAAAGGCACGCGGGAAATTTTTGCGGACGATGCGGGAGATGTTCGCGGCCGGAAAATTCAAGTATATCGCCGTGACCGAAAAACAGGGCCAATGGCATCATCACCTGATCATGACCTACGCAGACGCGGGAGTGATCCGTGGGACGTGGGAGGAGGCGGGCGGCGGCCGGGTGACGTTCAGCGCTTTGGACGACAGCGCGGACTGCTGGGATATAGCGGAGTACCTGATTACCGGGGACAAGGGTGACGGCGACAGCGCCAAAAGGGCGCGCAGAAAAGGCGCGCGGCGCTGGACATGCAGCAAAAACCTTGTGCAGCCGGTGGAGCCGGAGCCGGAGGTCTTTGAACGCCGGCCGCGGAGCGGGCCAAAATTGCCGAAAGGCTACGCGGAGACGGCTTTCGAGGAATTTAACGACAAATTCGGGTTCCGGCGGAGAAAATGGGAATACAGATGGCTGGACAGCAGGAAGAAGCCGCCGGTATACCGCGAAAACGACCGGCGCAGAAAGAGGGATGGAGACAACAAATGACCGACATCGAAAAACGAACAGTCATAGCGATAGTCAGACGGGGAGAACGAAACCTTGACTGCGGCGTGGACGGCGAACGAGTGAGGCGCTGGGCGATGAGCGAGTGCCTTAAAGCCGCCGGAGGCAAGGCGGAAGCGGCCGGGAGGCTGCAAAAAATCGCCTGCGAAACGCTGGAGGCTTACGAGAACGACGCGGCACAGACGTTTTTGGAAGGCGCGGCACCGCGCAGAAAGGGGAGACAATGAAACTGATTTGCTTTAGACCGGGCGCGGAGCCTGAATATGTGGAATCCAGCTGCTCCGTCGAGGATCTGACGGAGGGGCTGGGGGGAACGGTAAGGATAGAACCGCTGGAGCATACGCCGCTGATAGTCATTTCCAACGACGAGGGCGCGAGGCTGCAGCTGCCGCTGAACAGGGTACAGTGGACAGGCGGAAAGGCGCGGGCGATACGCGGGACATTTTACGTCGGGAGAATGTCGCGGGAGCGGGACGTTATAAAAACGCGAAAGAGCGACATAGAACTGGCGGACAGGCTGCTGTCCCCGCTGCACATACTGAAAGGGGACGGAAACAATGAAGAAGCCTAAAACGGAGGAGGATCACCTTTACCGCGTTGAGGCGCGCTACATGGGAGAGATAATCGCCACTGTCGAGACGACGAACAGGCAGGAAGCGGCGCAGAAGTGGATGAAATGGGACGAGGAGCCGAACACGGCGGCCGTGCTGTTCGTGGACGGCGAGAGGGTCCGGTACATCAGGTGCTACAAGGCACTGGGAATGAAAGAAAAATAAGATGGAATATTCGGATTTTCTTAAAGACAAAGCCATAACGGCGCCGGAAAGCGGATTTGAAGTGCGGGAGGACGAAATGAACCCCGCGCTGAAACCACATCAGAAGGACAGCGTGCTGTGGGCAGTAAAAGGCGGCCGCCGGGCGTTATTCGCGGCGTTTGGGCTGGGCAAAACCGCCTGCGAACTGGAATACTGCCGGCTGGTGACACAGCATGAGGGCGGATGCGCGCTTATCGTCCTGCCGCTGGGCGTAAAGCAGGAATTTACGCACGATGCAAAAGAGCTTCTGGGATGGGAGCGGGCGCCGGAGTACATAAGGACGAGCGCGGAAGCCGAGGCGGCGGAAAAAGCAGGTGCGCGCATACTTATGACAAACTATGAACGGGTGCGCGACGGAGATATTGACCCGAAAGATTATACAGCCTGCGCGCTGGACGAGGCGTCCATCCTGCGAAGTTTCGGCAGCAAGACATATCAGGAGTTTCTGGTGAAATTCCGCGGGGTAAAGTATAAGCTGTGCGCCACGGCTACACCTGACCCGAACAAATACAAGGAGATCATACATTACGCCGGTTTTTTGGAAGTGATGGACACGGGGCAGGCGCTGACGCGCTTTTTCAAGCGAGACAGCACAAAGGCCAACAACCTGACGCTATACCCGCACAAAGAGGCAGAGTTTTGGCTGTGGGTTTCCACCTGGGCGCTGCTGATCGAAAAGCCGTCCGACCTTGGCTACAGCGACGAGGGCTATGCGCTGCCGGAGATAGAGATAAGATACCACAAACTGAAAAGCGACAACAACGGGATATTTGACCGCGACGGGCAGATGAAACTCCAGCGCGAAGCTGCCGCCGGACTTTCGGACGCGGCGAAGGAAAAGCGCACAAGCCTTGCGGAGCGGGTGGACGAAATGAAAAAGATCGTAGACGGAGATCCTGCCGCGCATTTCGTTCTATGGCACGACCTGGAGGATGAAAGGCACGCGATAAAGGCGGCGCTGCCGGAGGCCGTGGAGGTGTTCGGCACGCAGGATATAGACGAACGGGAAAAAAGGATAATCGACTTTTCCGAAGGCCGTACAAGGCTGTTGGCAACAAAAAAGGAGATAAGCGGGCAGGGATGCAATTTTCAAAAACACTGTCACAGGGCGATATTTCTCGGCATTGACTATAAGTTCAATGATTTCATCAAGGCAATACACAGGATATACCGATTTTTGCAGACACAGCGGGTGATAATCGACATCATCTACACGGAAAACGAGAGCGAAATACTGGAGGAGCTTTTGAAAAAGTGGGATCGGCACCGTGAGCAGACAGCAAAAATGACGGAGATAGTCAGGAAGTACGGACTTGGCGGAGCGAGAGTGCGCGAAGCAATGGGTAGAAGCATAGGGGTGGAAAGAGTGGAAGTGCGCGGAGCAAATTTCAGGGCCATAAACAACGACTGTGTGGAGGAGACGCGGAACATGGAGACGGACACGGTGGGGATGATACTGACGTCAATACCCTTTTCAAATCACTATGAATACACGCCAAGTTACAACGATTTCGGGCATAACGATGATACAGCGGCTTTTTTTAAGCAGATGGATTATCTGTCGCCGGAGCTGCTGCGGGTTTTGCAGCCGGGACGAATATTCTGCTGCCACGTCAAAGACCGTGTGCTGTTCGGCGGAGCGACAGGAGACGGCACGCCAACGATAGAACCGTTTCACGCACTTGCCATTGAGCACTATATGAAGCACGGATTTGTGTTGATGGGGATGATAACAGTTATAACAGACGTGGTAAGGGAGAACGCGCAGACGTATCGCCTCGGATGGACCGAGTGCTGCAAGGACGGAACAAAGATGGGCGTAGGATGCCCGGAATACATCCTAATCTTCCGCAAATTGCCGACGGACAGGAGCCGGGCGTATGCGGACGTGCCGGTGACAAAAGAAAAAAGCGAGTATACCAGAGCACAGTGGCAGCTTGATGCACACGCCTTCTGGAGGAGCGGCGGAGACAGGCTGCTGACAAAAGACGAGATAGGCACGATACCGGAGGGGATGCTGCAAAAGGTATTCAACTCCCGCGCGCGGGAGAGCTGTTACAGTTACGCGGAGCACGTGGAGCTGTGCAAGGAGATGGACAAAGAGGGAAGGCTTCCGGCCGGATTTATGGTGGTGGCACCTCCGTCGTGGAATATGGATGTGTGGGACGACATACTGCGCATAAAAACGCTGAACACAACTCAGAGCGCCAGGCGGCAGCAAATGCACGTGTGCCCTTTGCAGCTAGACATAATCGAAAGGTGCATAAACAGATATTCAAACCCCGGAGATGTTGTATATGACCCGTTTGCAGGAATTTTTTCGGTGCCTTACATGGCGGTAAAAATGGGACGCTACGGGCTGGAAACGGAGCTGTCCAACGGATATTTCCGCGACGGGGTCGGTTATTTGCAGGAGGCGGACGCTGAAAGAGACGCGCCGACACTTTTTGACTTCGTAAGGGAGGACGCATGATGGAAAAATCTGTATTGCATGTAGAGATCGGCAGCGATGGGATAAGCGCGGGGTTTTGCGGGGATATAAGAAGTCTTTTGGCTATGTGCCAACTGGCGTTAGAGGAAAATTGCCAAAAGGTCGGGGTGAAATTTAATTCTGCCGCAGCTGAAATGTTGAGAGTACACAACACGATTGGAACGGTTAGGGAAATACTTAAAGAGGGCGCCGCGAAAGAAAAGGCAGGAGACGAAGATTGAAAGAATGTTTTCTTTGCGGGAAAAACGGAGCGGGAGACCCGCTTGAAAAGCACCATGCTTTTGGCGGCGCGCTGCGCAAAAAAAGCGAAAAATACGGGCTGTATGTATATCTTTGCGGAGACAAGTGCCACAGGAACGGACCAAAGGCCGCGCACGTCTGCCGCGAGACGGCGGACATGATAAGACGCTGGGCGCAGGAAACGGTCATGCGGGAACAGGGCTGGGACACGGAGAGGTTCATCCGCGAGTTCGGCAAAAATTATTTGTAAGGGAGCGGGCACATGACTACAAAAAACTGCCGCGGGTGTGGTGCGCCGATAATTTTCATCAGGACAAGGAGCGGCAAAATGATGCCCTGTGACCCCGGGCCTGTCACCTACTGGGAGCGGGCGGGGGCGAAAGGTAAAGTGGTGACGCCTGCCGGAGACGTTGTCTCCTGCGACTTTAGCGGGCCGGAGAAAAAGGCTACTGGGCGCGGTTATGTTTCGCACTTCTCGACCTGCCCGGCGGCCGACGATTTCCGGCGCACGACGGAGAAGCATTAGCCACGAACGTCGCCAAACTGCTGGCAGATGGAGGTGCAAAAAATGAAAGCATATAAAGGCTTTAACGGAGACAGGCTGTGTGAAGCGACAGATGCCAAGGGGACTTGACGATGTGGGAAATATGGCACGACAAAAAACGGGTGTTATCATCGTCGGCGAAAAATTGCGGGTACACGGACGCACAGCTGGCTGATATGAAAAAAGCCGGATATCGTTTAAAAGAGAGCAAAAAGGAGCGTTGAGCATGTACGTTGATATTTTCAACACAGAGAATAAATATAGCATCATCTATGCCGATCCACCGTGGAGCTATAAGGCGTGGGCTAAGGGCGGAAACGGCTGCGCCCGCAATCACTATGGCACCATGACAAAGCAGGATATTTATAACCTTCCCGTGGGGGGCTTGCCGCCGATGATTGCGTGTTTTTTATGTGGTGTACCTATCCGTGCCTGGAGCAGGGGTTAGAAACAATGAAGCGTTGGGGCTTTACATACAAAACATTAGGTTTCAATTGGGTAAAGCGAAACAAGAGCGGAAACGGATGGTTTTGGGGGCTTGGATTTTGGACGCGCTCAAATCCGGAAGTGTGCTTAATCGGCGTAAAGGGAAAGCCACACCGCGCCTCCGCTTCTGTGCATAGCGTTATAGATACGCCTATCGAAGAGCACAGCAAAAAACCGGACGTGGCGCGAGAACGAATTATGGAGCTTATGGGCGGCGGCACCGCCATTGAGCTTTTTGCCCGCCAATGCGCGGATGGATGGGATTTTTGGGGCGATGAGGCACCAACGGAAGCTGATAGCAAGTTAGATAGCAAGTTGGCAAAGGAGGAAAGCAATGCCTGATTTAAAACTTTACATACTGGTTGCCGTCATCGTTCTGGCGGCGGTGGTTATCATCCTTGGTGTGGTGGACAGCTACGCGTATCAGGTGGACGAACCATATATGCCGGGAATTGAGTTTTATTTTTACGCGGCGGCGGAAGAATTTGAAATCGACCCCGCGGTGCTGCGCGCCATTGCAGTGGTAGAATCAGGGTTTGGGACAAGCGATTTGGCGCAGAAAAAAAATAATTGGTTCGGGTGGCGACGAAACAACGGAAATTACATGTCGTTTGACAGCGCAGAAAGCTGCGTTATGTACGTAGCGCGGGCAATCAGCAAACGGCCGCACGACAGTGTCGAGGATATAGCGGCATGGTACTGCCCGGGGAATGCGGCGGAGTGGAGCGCGGCGGTTAGGGAGGCTATGACATGACAAAAAACATCATCAATATGTGCCGCGCCGCTAAATTATGCGGCATCAAGGACGGATTTAGCACGTTTGCGCTGCTCACTTTGCTGGCGGCGTGGAACGTTAATGACACCCTTTCGGATGACGAGTTTGCAGCATGGTTTCTCAGACTCGAAAACGAAGCGCGGCGCATCTGGGAGGACGACATAAAAAGCGACTATGAAAACGCGGGAACGATCGTGTCGGCCAAAGTGGTGGAGCTGCGCAAAAAGTTGGACCTGCCGCCGATAGAGGAAAAGGGGTGACGCCGGTGCGAAATGATTTGCCGCCCGTCAGATGGGCGCGGCTCGTTCACATGGATTATTGTTCGGCAAAAGCAAGGGCGCATATGACGCCGGAGGAAAAAGCAGCAGAAAAAGAGCGTATGAGAAAAAAACGGGGCAGAAAAGACGGGTGACAGAAAGTTACGGGAGTGAAAGAAATGAAGTATCGCGGAGGAGACAGGTTCGGGCTGCCGGAGAATGAGCAGATGCTTATATACTCGATCTGCAGAAATTACAGGAGACTGTCGCCGTCGCTGCGCGACGAGATCGACGCCGATTGCAGAAGGATCGGCGGCGACAGAGAGATGGCGCTGCGCGAAACTGTGACAGAGGGACGCACGATGCTCGAGACGGCGCTGCGATACCATATCTCCGAGGCGGCGCTTTACAAGCTGACTGAAAGGTTCTATAAAGAATTTCGCTGGAAAATATGACGCGGAGCTGCGCGCCTGACCAGACAACATGACCACAGACCGGGGCCGCAGAGGTTCCGGCCTTTTTTTGTATAAAATGACGAAAAAAACAAAAGGAGGGGGACGGACAGGCGTGATACGGTGAACATGAGGAAAGGCGCGGCGCGCTGCGGCGCGAAAGGAAGCCGCGCAAACTCCTCACTCCTTTACGATGGGGGGCCGGAAGCGGCAGCCGGCCCCCTTACACAAAACACGGAGCGGGGGTGACGCGATGGGAAGGCGAAGAAACGGAGCGCTGACGAAGCGCGAGGAGCTGTTTTGTCTGGAGTATCTTGCGGACCTTAACTCCACGGCCGCCGCGAAGCGCGCAGGTTACAGCGAAAAAAGCGCGTACAACATTGGCAGCGAAAACATGAAAAAACCGGAAATCGTTGCGCGCGTGCGCGAATTACAGAAAGATCGATGCTCGAGGCTGATGATCAACGACGACGCGGTGCTCACGGAGATCATGCTGGAATATAAACGCTGCTGTGACGGCGAGCCGGTGATGGAGTGGAACAGCGATGAGCACGCCTATGTGCCGAGCGATCACGTATGGCAGCATGACAGCCGGGGAGCACTCAAGGCGCTGGAGCTGCTGGCACGGCACCTGGGGATGTTGGTGGACGTCGTAAAAGACGAGAGCACGGAACCGCTGCACGTAATCGTGACGACGGTAACGGACGGAGGCGCTGATAATGCCGGAGCTGCGGCTGCAGATAACAGATAGACAGCGGGCGTTCATCGCGGCGGATACGGACGAGGTGCTGTTCGGCGGCGCGGCAGGCGGGGGCAAGAGCTACGGACAACTGATAGACGCGCTGCTTTATGCCTTGAAGTATGCCGGCAGCAAGCAGCTCATCCTGCGCCGGACGTACCCGGAGCTGGAAAAGAGCCTTATCCGCGTGTCGCTGGGGCTGTACCCACGTGAGTATTACAGGTATAACAATGCGAGCCACACGGGGAAATTCTGCAACGGGAGCCTGATAGACTTCGGCTACTGCGACAGTGAAAAAGATGTTTTCCGCTACCAGAGCGCTGAGTTCGACGTGATACGTTTCGACGAGCTGACGCATTTCACGGAGCAGATGTACCTCTACCTCATATCCAGACTGCGCGGCGCAAACAGCTTCCCCAAATCCATACGCTCCTCGACGAACCCCGGCGGCGTGGGCCACCAGTGGGTGAAGGCACGATTCGTGGATATAGGAGAGCCAAACGTCCCGCACGAGACGGAGAACGGGAACAGAATCTTTCTCCCCTCGCTCGTACAGGACAATGGGTTCCTGATGCGGGCGGATCCCGGATATGTCAGACGCCTGAAAAACCTGCCCGACAAGGAGAGAAAAGCGCTGCTCTATGGGGACTGGGACATTTTCGAGGGGCAGTATTTCACGGAGTGGGACAGGAAACTGCACGTCGTCGCCCCGTTCCCGATACCGCAGGGCTGGCGCAGATACTTCACGATGGACTACGGGCTGGACATGCTGGCGGGCTACTGGATAGCGGTAGACTTTTACGGCAGAGCCGTGGTGTACCGAGAAATCTACGAAAGCGGGCTGATCATCAGCCGCGCGGCGGAGGCAATAGGCGCTATGACGCCCGAGGGCGAGAGGCCGGAGCAGAACATCGCGCCGCCGGACATGTGGAACAGGCGACAGGACACGGGCAAGAGCGTCGCGGACATATTCAGGGAAAACGGAATAACGCTGTCCATGGCGAGCAACAACCGGGTGCAGGGATGGTATGACCTGCACGAATGGCTGCGGCCGACGCAGGACGAAACCGGAGCGACAGTGCCGAGGCTGAGGGTGTTTTCCAACTGCGTCAATCTGATACGCACGATCCCCGCGCTGCAGATGGACGACCGGGACCCGAACGACGTGGCGACGGAGCCGCACGAGGTCACCCACGCGCCGGACGCGATCCGCTACTTTGTGGCGGGCAGGCCGATGGCTGCGGAAGCGGCGGAGCAGGACGAGGATATTGTGCCATACGCTACACAGGCGGAGAACCTGATGGACTATGGGAGGTGACAAAAATGGCAAAGTGCGAGGTATGCGGGACGGAGCTGAGGAAGCTGCGCGCAACCGAGACAGACCGGAATGGCGAACGATGGGCTGTATATGACATGGGATGCTGTAACGGCGCGTGCCCGAAAAAGGGCAAGGCCGTTTTGCATAAAGAAATAAAAATTGAGAGGTAACAAAAATGGCAGACGTAACTATGGGCGAGACCAGCCCCGCGGCCGGTGAGACCAACGGCGGCGATTACGGAGACCTTGACCTGATCGGCGAGGGCGACTTTGCAGCGGCAGAGGAACAGAAGGACGGCGCGGGAGAAGGAGCAAAAGCTGAGACTGGAGCAAAAGCTGAGACTGGAGCAAAAGCTGAGACTGGAACAAAAGCCGGGGACAGCAGCAAGACCGCCGATGCACAGCAGAAGAACACGGGCGAGACCAGCGCCCCGGACGGCGAGACCAGCCGGCCGGAGACCGTGGACATACGAGTGCGCGACAACAGATTCGCCGTCGGCAGGGACACGCTGGAGGGGCTGAAAAAAGCGCTCGGCGTGGACGATACCGGCGCTGTGGCGCTGCTGCAGAAGGGACTGGACTATGACAACGTGGCGGGCAGAGCCAAAAAGAGCGGCGAGCTGTTTAAGGCGATCATACCCGTGGCAAAAATGTTGGGCCGGACGCCGGAGGGATATATCGACGACATTATAGCGAAAATCCCGGAGACGACGATGCGGCTGGAGATGCAGGACCTGAAAGCGAAGTACCCCGACGCAGACGACGCGCTGCTGACCGAGCTGGCAAAAAGCCGTGTGGCGCAGAAGCAAAGCGACAGCGAACGCGAGGAAAAGCACGCCGAGGAAGCCGAGATGGCGGAAGCGGCGGCGAGAGCTGAGCACGACAGAGCAGAGCTTTTCCGCCGATACCCCGATGTGGAGACAAACAGCCGCGCCGCCGGGAAACTGGCGCTTACGGATGAGGAATGGAAAATGATAGACGGCGGATATTCGCCGTCTGCGGCGCACGAAATATTTATAAAAAATCAAAAAATCGCGGAGCTGGAGGCAGCGGCAACGAAGCAGACGCAGGCCGATAAAGTGGCGGCTGTATCTGTGGGCAGCCTGAAAAGATCCGGCGAAACAACGCCGGACCCGTTTGACGGCTATGTGATATGACCCTCCGCCCGGGAAAAAAGGAGAGGTAAAAATGGCTGTAAACTTTGCAGACAAATACGAAAAAAAGATCGCGGAACATTTTGCGATTAAATCCGTCGTGGACGGCAGGACCAACAGAGACTACGACTGGATAGGCGTAAAAAGCATCAACATCTACACCCCGGTGACGCAGGCGCTGAACGACTACAGGCGCAGCGGCTCGAACCGTTACGGCGAACCGACCGAGCTGCAGGACACCCTTCAGGAGATGATCCTGACGAAAGACCGCAGTTTCAGCGTGACCATAGATAAGGGGAACAACTCCGAGCAGGAGGAGGCAAAGGCCGCAAATAAAATGCTGTCGCTGGAAATCAGCGAGCAGACGATACCGGAGGTGGACAAATACTCCCTCGGAAAATATGTAGACGGAGCGGGCGCCCTGACGCTTGCCGCAGCCGAGCCGACTGTGGACACCATCGTGCAGGTGATGGGCGACGCCATGGCCGCCATGAGCAACGCAAAAGTGCCGGCTGACAACAGATTCATATGGATCGGCTGGAGCTGGTTTGCGAAGCTCAGGCTGTCCTCTCAGTTTATCGGCAACGATTCTCTGGGCGCCAATATCCTGAAAAACGGCGCACTCGGCACCTTTATGGGTGCGGAAGTAATACCTGTGCCGGACGATTATCTCAAGAAAGGCACCGCACAGTGCTATTTCCTGCTGGTGCGGAAAAACTCCGTTTTCCAGCCCAAGAAGCTGCAGGATTTCTTTATAAAGCGCGATCCGCCTGGCATCAACGGCGACCTGCTGGAAGGACGCATCATCTACGATGCGTTTGTCCTAGGCACGCAGGCGGACGGCGTCCGGGCGTATATCGCCTCCGGCACGCAGCAGGCCGCGCCGACCAACACCTACACCGCCGCGTCCAAGACGATGGCCGTGGCTTCCACCGGCGCGACCGCGATAAAGTACACGCTGGACGGTTCTGACCCGCGCTACAGCAAGACCGCGCTGGTGATAAGCGGCGCCTCCGGCACCGTAGACCTGACCTCCTACGCCGGTACGACCGTCACCTTTAAGAGCGTGGCGATGGACGACGCGCTGTTCACCTCCGCCGTCACCACCACCACACAGGCCGTCGCAGCCTGAGCAATAACGCAATAGGGCGGGGGAAACTCCGCCCTATTTTTTAGAAAGGAGCGACGAGCATGGACAGCATAAGAATGAGACAATATGAGCACAGCGTGAGAAACGGCAGCGGAGCGCCGGAAGAAGGGCGCGTGGTGAAAAATTATTTTCCGAACGCCTCCCTCTTACAGCAGTATCAGCGCATGGGGCTGAAATACGGCGCAGGAGACGGCACGGGCAGCACGAGCACCGGGACGAGCACCACACCGGCGACCGTGGGAGACACCGCCTATATGCAGGCGTACAAGGCGGCGCTTGATTCCGCGAAAAACGCGGAGCTGGGGAAGATAAACTCCAACCGTTACGACGCTCTGCGCGACGCATACATAACCAACCAACTGGGCAACCGCAACATGATGCAGCAGATAGGCGCGGCAGGCTACACGGGCGGCGCGACGAACACCGAGATGGCGAACAATCAGGCGAGCTATCAGAACAGGCGCAACGACATATACAACAATGCCGCGACGAACGCCGCGAACGTGGAGAACAGCTACGGGACGAAATATGCCGAGGAACTGGCAAACTATACCAAACAGATGCAGGCGGCGGCGCAGGAAATGTACCCGAACGAGTACAACACAAAATATAAAGAGCTGCTGAAATCATTGATTTAAGGGGGGCGTGATATATGGCGACTGTGCCGAAATTCACGGCTCTTTCCAGTCTGACGAAATACAAAAAAACATACAGCAACTTTCGCGGGATAGACCTTTCCTCCGTCGAGGTTGCGGAGATGCGCAGCCCTGACGCGATAAACGTCATACCCGGATTACAGGGCAACCCGCGCAAAAGGTGCGGGTACGAGCTGCTGCAAACGCTGGGCGGGAGGATAAACGGACAGGGCGGCGGAATGATACACGCGGGAACGACGCTGTATAAAGACGGGGCCGCCGTATTCACGGGGCTGGCTGACGCGCTGTCCACCTTTGAGACCATGACCGTCGGCGGGATAACCTACACGATGATATTCGACGGGCAGCGGGCCGTCATACGCACGGACAACGGAACGAGCGTTTACACCGGGTGGGCGGACACGGCGGCGGCAGGGTATGAACCGTATATCCCTACGCTGCTGATAGCCAAAATGCCGAACGCGGAGAACAGCGACCCCGGCGGCACGGCATACGAGGACTTGAACCTGCTTTCCCGCAAATGGAAAGAGCGGTTTTGCGTCTCGTCCGCGACGTCGGCGGCGACTGGCTTCACGCTGTCGTTCGACGAGCTGGCCGCTGACGCCGTACAGGCGTGGGTGCTCAACGCAAGCGGAGACTGGGACGCAAAGACCGAGAACACCGACTTCACCGTGGACAGGACAACGGGCGTCGTGACGTTTGGCTCGGCACCGGGAGCGTCGCCCTCCGAGGGCGTGGACAACGTTATCATTCAGGCGGCAAAAGATTTTTACGCGGCATACACGGACAACCCGATAAACAGCGTATCAACAAGCATCATGTACGGACTGACCGATGTACCCGACAGGATATTCGGCACGAACGGCGGAGTGCATGACAGGTGGTGCGCCTATCGTAACCCGCTGTACTGGGGTGAGACATGGTACAGCGACCTCTCCGGCGCAGGGGACGGCATCGTTGGGTATTCGCTTTTGCAGGGGTATCTGGCGACGCACATAAAGGGCGGCAAAGGCGGGCGCGGCGTCGTACTGCGCGAGGGGACGACCGACACCTCCGGCAACGCGCTGTTCAAAATTTACGGCACGAAACAGGGGGAGGAAGCGATCGCGCCGCACGCTTTTGCGTTTCTGGAGGAACCGCTGTTTCTGACGCGGCGCGGAGTTTTTGCCTTCACGCCGTCCGACATAACCGGCGAGCGGTATGAACAGGTGAGAAGTTTTTACATCAACAAAGAGCTTTGCGCGCTTGCGGGACTTAAAGACGCCTATGCCACCAAATGGCGGGAGTATTACGTGCTGAAAGCAGGAGACAGCGTGTACCTGCTGGACAGCTCGCAACGGTTCTACAACAAAAACGAGCCGAGCAGCGGCTACCAGTACGAGTGCTACAAATGGACGAACGTTCCGGCGCGCATACTGTGGAGCCAAAAGGACAGCGTAGAGGGCGTTGAGGTGGAGCGGCTCTATTTCGGTGACGATTCCGGCCACGTTTTCAATTTTTACACGGACGAGGACGACCCCGAATGTTATCACGACTGGAGCGCGGACGGCGGCACGGCGATAGAATTCCGCTGGGATTTCCCCGATTTTTACGGGCGGTACTTCTGGGAGAACAAGAACGTCAAATTCGTGGCCGTGACCGTGGCCCCGCATGTGCGCACGAGCGTGGAGATATGGGCGCGAAAAAAGGGCGCGTGGTATCTGACCCTGAGCGAAAGCACGAAAACGCGGTATCTGTCGTGGGAGAGCATAAAATACAGCGGCTGGACGTGGAGCGGAGACGCAAGCCCGAAAACGATAGGCGGGAAGAAGAAGAACAAAAAATTCGCCTTGACGAGGTATCGCGTGAGAAACGCCGAAAACAACGAGCCTTTCGGGCTGTATCAGTTCGGATTCGAGTACACGGAGCCGGGCAGTAAATACAAGGGGTGATGATATGGCACTAACACAGATAACGAGCGACATGCTCACGGGCAAGGGCGTCCTCGGCCAGGCGGACGTGCCGGGGCTTTCGACCAGCGCCATGCAGGCGGCGGTGGAGCAGATAACGCGGGAGGTCGTGATACCCGTGGCCAACGCGAACGCCGCGGCGCAGGACGCCGTAAACGCGCAGATACTCCGCCGCGACAACACGGACGCCTTTACGCCGACTGACGACTACCAGCCCGCCACGAAAAAATACGTGGACGACC
>Ga0268263_1000674_pt1 | contig 44591 bp, 33 predicted proteins | sample Biomet5_FD_190358 | JGI IMG/M metagenome (GOLD analysis project Ga0268263, IMG submission 190358) | Microbial communities from bioreactor (seeded with sewage sludge) at LBNL, California, USA - Biofuel metagenome 5 (SPAdes) (version 4) | ecosystem: Engineered > Bioreactor > Anaerobic >... | reverse complement strand
GTAGGCATGCACCAGACCTTCGCGCTCGTCCGTCTCCAGCGCGTCCCGCTGGCTGTCCTGTGCCGCCTGCGCGTCCACACCCTCCAGGAACAGCCGCTCTCCCTTCCGGTACAGGCTCAGCGCCTCCGACCAGATCTGGTCGACCTTTGCCTGCGTAAGCGACCAGGGCTTCTTCCCGCTTTCTCCGCTGACGCTCACCGGCCAGAAGCGGCGGTTGCCGGTGATATCCCGGAGAAAGCCCGTCTCCGAATTGGTGCTGCCCACGATCACGCACTGGCGCGGGTGGTCCTCCACGCTGTAGCCGTAGGAATGGCGGAACTTGTCATCTTGCCGGGTGATGAACGCCTTGACCGTCTCCACGTCGACCTTTTTGAGCCCGGCCAGCTCGCCCAGCTCCAGAATCCAGTAGCCTTGCAGCTTCTTCGGCGCGGCCTTATCCTTCATGTCGCCGATCGTCAGGCTGTCGGAAAACCACCGCCCGCCGAGTTTCGCAAAGAAGGAGGACTTGCCCATGCCCTGAGGGCCGTTGAGCACCACCACCGAATCGAACTTGATGCCCGGCTCATAGATGCGAGCGACGGCGGCCACCATCATCTTGCGCGCCACGGCGCGCGTGTAGGCCGTGTCGGGCGAACCCAAGTAGGTGATGAACAATTCCTCCACCCGCCGTACGCCGTCCCACGCGAACAGTGTGGCGAAGTAGTCGCGGATCGGATGGTAGGCGCGCTCCGCGGCGATGGATAAGAGGATGCTCTTGAGCTTCGAGGGTGAGTACAAGCCATAGACACGCTCCAGGTAGATCTGGATCGCTCCCAAATCAGCCTCGTTCCAGCCTGGCTTCAATTGCTGCCAGGGGAGCGAGGTTTTGCCCTCGGCGTCCTACCGAATGTCGATGCCGCTCCGATGGATGTTGTAGGAGATGTCCGTGAGCTTCGGGTCGTAGCGTAGGATGTCCGCGAGGTTCCCGAGGGTATCCTTCACCTTGCCCTGCTTGTCGATCTCCAGCTTTTCTTGCCAATCCGGATCATCGTTTTTGGGCGGGGCCTCGAGTGCTTCCGGAATGTCTTTGAAATCTTCCTCCATCTGCTGATGGCGTTCCTCCGCCAGTTGGCGCTTGGTGGCTTCATCGTTCGAGGCGTACTCCCGCATCGCCTGGCGGCTGGCCTGGTCGGTCGGAATCTCCTCGCTACCGGGGGTGAACCGGTGTAGGCGAACGAGGTCGAAAGCGTTGCACAGGTGACCACTGGCCGGGTCGGTGGCGTGATGCGAGTAGGCATATTTGTCTTCGTAGACGACAAGGCCGCCGGTGGTGCTTCCCCCGATGAAGGTATATCGGGCGGAGCCTCCCTGCCAATCGTCCGAGGCGGCGGGCGTGTACCGGTCGGACAGGATGGTCTCTAGCACATCGGTGATGGAGTGCGCCCGGCAGAACGCGCCGATGATGCCGCCCTTTGTGAGCGGATCCTCCTGCTTGCCCATGCTTGTGCGCACGCATTCCTCCAGCGGCCGGGTAGTGGGCCAGAGCGAGGTATCCCGCCAGTCGGCGTAGGTGGCCAGGATCACGTCGGGGTTGAGGAACGGCTCATCGGAAAAGCGGAAAACGAACTCCCCATCGTCCGGCGTGCTCGGCCAGTACATCAGGCGCGAGGGCTCAAAGGTAGTGGGGTCGAAGCGACTGAGCGTCAGATCGTCCGCCATACGGCGGGCGATAGCCGCGTACTCATCCGGGTTCACCGTGCGGGAGAGCGGGATGATGAGCCGGAGCCGCATCTTCTCCGGCGCATGGCTGTGGGTGGAGTACAGCGCGTAGGCGTTGATGAACGTCATATCGAGGTCATCGTAGAGACCATCATCCGCATGGTCGACGTCCAGGCACAGAAGGCAACGGTTGACAACCGAGGCGTTGTTTCGCTTGCCGTTCTTCAAGTATCCGCCGACGAAGCCGCCGACGTCTTTGACATCGTCCCTATCCGCCTTGGTCAGCGCGGCGTACTCCTGAGTGGTCTCCCGGGTGCGGGTGGTGGAGGCGAGCTTGTCCAGAAACTCGCTCCACATAATCTCCCGGTTCTGCCAGGTCGTTGCGCGCCGGCTACGGCCAAAGGCGATCAGCAGCTTCTTATCATGGGTTACCTGCATGGTGTTCCTCCTTGGTCATAATATGGAGTAGGTCAAACTTGATAAGCCAATGGGAAACGGGTATAATGAATACCGAGGGGAGGTGCGGCTTTATGGGTTCACAGGTTGCGCTTCAGGAGATCCTGAACGCGCTTCGCGGGAGGTTGGACGCCCTGCTGGGCGCGTCTGTCAAAGACGTCATCCTCTTCGGTTCTTACGCCCGGAACGACGCGGACGAGGGATCTGACATCGACGTGATGGTGCTGACCGACCTGAGCCGCGCCGATATCGCCGCGCTCATTTGGAAGATTGGCGAGATTACCGGCGATCTTCTCCTGGAGTACGGCGTGCTGGTCTCCCCCATCGTGGAGAACCAATCGTTCTTCACTGAGAACACCGCCCATATGCCGTTCTTCCGCAGCGTCCGCGACGAGGGGGTGCGCATCAGTGCCTGACCCCAGCATCCTCGCGCTGTCGCAATACCGGCTGGAACGATCCGAGGCCATGCTGCTGTCCGCAAAGCGCGACTTTGAGGCGAAAGACTTCACCTCTGCGAACAACCGGGCGTATTACTGCGTCTTTCACGCAATGCGCGCCGTGCTCGCGCTGGACAACGTGGACTTCAAAAAGCATTCCGCGGTCATCGCCCGGTTCAGCCAGGATTATCTGAAGACCGGGCGAATCGATCGCTCTTTCGGATCGTTGATCACCACCGCCAGCCTGATTCGCAACCGGAGCGATTACGAGGATTTCTACATCTGCTCGATCGAAGAGACCAAGCAGCTGTTGACTGGCGCGGAGCGGTTTATGAACGCCGTGAAGGCGTTTCTGGCGCAGCAGTAGAAATTGCGGCCTTGCCCCGGCCCCCTCATCGCCTCCAGATACGGAAAAGCAGCCCGAAGGCTGTCGTGGCTATGTATCGAATGATTTAATCCTTATGGTAAAACCCGCACTCATACCCGTCCGCCCGGAGTGGTAGCTTATCCGCCCAGTCCGGCGCCTGCCCCATGATGGCGCAGGCGTCTTCCTTCGAGCCCTGGCCGATGGGGACTTCCATAACGCACTCGTCGTGGACATGGAACACGATAGGGTAGCCAGCCGCCTCCAGGTTTAGCATGGCGTAGGCAAGCAGATCCCGGGCCACCGCTTGGGTGATGTTCTCCGCCAGCTTGCCACCGAAGGTCTCCTGCACTTCGAGCTGACCGTTCGCACCGGAACCCAAGTATCCGATGCTCTTGCTTCCGAAACGGTTGTCTACGAGTCGGGGCGAGAGATATGTGAGCCGTCTTTTGGAGGGAAGCTGGATAAACATCTTTTCGTCCTGCCAGAACAGCGTCACCCTGCCGACGCGCACCGAGGTGCGTTTTCCTACGATCTGACGGGCCGCAGCGTCCAGCGCATTCCAGAACCGGACGATCTGCCGGTTGGCGCTGCGCCAGGCGTCCACCAGCGGCTGCATTTCCTCCTCAGGCATCTTCGTGCCCATCGCTTTCAGGGCACCGACGCCGCCACCATAGCCGCACGATAAAACTGCCTGCTTCCCCTTCTGCCGGAAGGCGTAGTTTTCATGGCCCTTGACGATGGTCTCCGCTGGAATGTGGAACATGCGGGCGGCGGTCGCTTCATAGATCTTCCCGCGGCCTCGGAACTTCTCCAACACCCATTCCTCTCCGGCCAGCCACGCGAGAACCCTCGCCTCGATCGCGCTGAAGTCCGCCACGATGAACCGGCAGCCTTCCTTTGGAATGAGCGCGGTCCGGATCAGTTCGGAGAGCGTGCTGGGGACGGAACCGAACAGCAGCTCCAGTTGGTCTGCGTCGCCGGCCTTCACCACCTCTCGGGCGAGCGCCAGATCCGGAAGGTGGTTTTGGGGCAGGTTTTGCGCCTGGACCAATCTACCTGCCCAACGGAACGTGCGGGATGCACCGCCAAATTGCAATAGGCCATGGATCCGCCCGTCCCGGCACACGGTGCGCGCCATGGCCTCGTACTTTTTGACCGAGGTCTTTGAAAGCTCCAACCGGAGATTCAGCAGCTCGCCCACGATGCCCTCCGCATCCTTCGCCTTCTCCTGCACCAGCTTCTTGGCAAGGCTCTCCATGGGCATGTCCTGATCAGCCAGCCAGGCTTTGAGCTGCGCCACGCTGCCAGGGTTTTCGAGGCCTGTCAGATTCTTCGCCCGCTGGAACGCCTGCTCCGAAAACACTTGATCGACCGCCATCGCCTGTTTTACCAGCAAGCGATCCACCCGCACGCCCCGGTCGTTGATGTGCTGGTCCAACGCGTACAGCTGCCATTCGTGTTCCGGGAGTGGGTACTTTTCCAACGCCTTTCGCAGCGCGCGCTCGGTCTCCACGTCTTGCACGTTGTACGCCCTATAGGCCGCCCACTTTTCGGGCGCATGGGACGGGAGGTTGCGCGTCCGCCCGCCGTTGGCCTTCGTCGGCTTGCAGGGCATGGAGAAGTAGCGGATCAGATCCTTACCCTCGTCTATCTTCTGCTGGGTCAGGCCCAGCGCCCGCGCCGCGTCGCCCAGACGGGGTGGCAGCGTCAGATAGGATGCCATGACAGCCGTGCACCGCCACTGGGTGGGATCCAGCCACCGGTCCAGATGCTTTGATAGGCACACCCGATCGAACTGCGCGTTATAGGCGACCTTGATGATGTCCGGGTCGGTCAGCGCCCGGAGAATATCGGATGGCAGAGACTCACCTACGGCCAGGTCTACCGTCTGAACCGGGCTATCACCGAAGGCGTAGGAGAATAGGAGAATCTCGAAATCCGGCGCGTCGGCATACCGATAGACGCCACACTTGGGGAGCGGCGCTGAGGAAAACGTCTCGATGTCGATGCCCAACAGCTCAGGCATGTGCATCCCTCCATTGAAAAAGCACCCTTGCGGGTGCAGTATTCTGAGCCATTTACATGGGTACCAGCCTTGGGGAAATGACGCTTCGCGCCAGCGTATTAGGGTTGATCACTACGATCTCCTTTCCCTTCTGCCGGGCGTACTCCACAGTGTAGGCGGTGCCGCCGGTGTGCGAGCCATCGTACACAGCGATGAGTGCGTCCGCCCTGTTCACCATGTACCGGTTGCGCCTGTGGTAGCAGCCGGACGTATACCGCGTCGAAAGGAGCACCATCTCATCCGCCTGTTCCAGCAGCCCATAATACCGGTCGCGCCAACGTTCCGACCAACTTCTCGCCTGTTCCTCATGCGGGACGACGCAGATGAGCCGGATGTTTGGGTACTCAGTTGCCTTCGCCAGTAGCACTAGTTTTCCGAAGATGATATCGCTGCCACGTGCAGCACCGCAGTAGAAGATACCGTACCCTTGCGAAGCCCGGGCCATGATCTCGGCAGCAGCATCGCCTGAATAAGAGACTCTTCGCTGCTGATATAGCTCAAATCGTCCCATCCTGCAAGAATTCGCCTGCCTTCCGTACTTTGGGACAAATGTAATGGACTTCGACAAGCGAAAACAGGGGATTGACAGCGAGCCAAAAGGGTGCTATACTAGATTTAGTTTTATAGCAAACCGGTGACGAAGGCGAGTAACTGGAGAAGGTTCCCTTCAGAGAGCCGCGGGTGGTGGGATCGCGGCAGGAAACGCTCCGGCGAATGGGCTTTTGAGGGCGGGGCGAAAGGCGACGAGTAGCTTCCGACGGCATCCGGCCGTTATCCCGGAGCGCGCATGATGGTGCGCGGTTGAGCGGTCGCATATGCGGCAATTTGGGTGGTACCGCAGGAATCACTTCCTGTCCCGACGGATGTCGGGGCAGGAGTTTTTTTATGGACAGGAGGGTGTGGAGATGCGTTCGCACAAGATGAGTTGGCGATGGCGCCTTTTGCGCACCGAGGCGTCCCAACGTGAAAGGGCCCAGATGAATTTTGAAAGGAAGGCTTCATCATGAAGAAAACCCGCATGTTATTCTCCGCGCTCCTCATCCTTGCGTTCTTTGTGCCTTCTGCGCTGGCGGAGGGGACTGTCGGTGTCATCCAGTTTGCCACCCATCCCTCGCTGGACAACTGCTACAAGGGATTTTTGGAAGGGTTGGGCGAAGGCTACTCCATTGATTTTCAGAATGCCACCGCCGACATGAGTATCTCGGACCTGCAGGCCAAGACCATGGTCTCCCAGGGCGAGGCGATGCTGGTGGGCATCGCCACCCCGGCTGCCATGTCCTGCTATGCCGCGGCGCGGGATGCGCTTACGCCCGTCGTGTTCGTTGCCGTGTCCGACCCGGTGGCGGCGGGCATCGTTCAGAGCATCGACGCCCCCGGCGGTAACTGCACCGGCGTCAGCGACGTGCTCAACTTCAAGGCTCAGCTTGAATTGATCCGTGCGTTTCTGCCGGAGGCCAAGACCATCGGCGTGATCTACACCACCAGCGAGCCCAATTCCGTCAGCCAGTTGGCGTCATTCCAGGCGCTGGCGCCTGATTACGGCTTTCAGGTGGAGGCTGTCGGCATCACCAGCGCGTCGGAGGTTGGTTCCGCCGCATCCGCCTTGGTCGCCAAGGGCGTGGACTGTTTGAACAACTTCACCGATAACAACGTGGTCGATAACCTGCCACTGGTGCTGCACGCTACGGACGCAGCGGGCATCCCGGTGTTCGGCTCGGAGGTGGAACAGGTCGTCAACGGCTGCCTGGCCGCGCAGGGCATCGATTACGTGGCGCTGGGCCGCAAAGCCGGCGAGATGGCGAAGGCCATCCTGACCGGTGAGGCCAACCCCGCCACGACGCCGGTGGTGCAGGTATCCGATGTGACGCCCTGTTACAACTCGAAGGTGGCCGCGGCGCTGAAGATCGCACTGCCCGACGCGTACAAGGATGCGGGCATCCAGGATGAGGCGGCATAAGCCATAAGATATCGCCCGCCCGGCTGAAAAGCCGGGCGGGCAGACCACGGGGAGACGGCGATGAGCACGATTTTGCTGGTGCTGGGAAACATCCTGGAGGAAGGGCTGATCTACGGCCTGATGGCGATGGGGGTGTACATCACCTATCGCGTGCTGTCGTTTCCCGACCTTACGGTGGACGGCAGCTTTCCGCTGGGTGGCTGCGTAACGGCGGCGCTGCTGTTGATGGGCGTGAACCCGCTGTTGGCACTCCTCGCCGCCTTCGCCTGCGGCTGCCTTGCGGGCCTGGTAACGGGGCTTCTGCACGTCAGGCTGGGCATCACAGATCTCCTGAGCGGCATCTTGACGATGACGGCGCTGTGGTCGATCAACTTGGTGGTGGCGGGGGGCAAGGCCGTAGTGCCCTTTTATAACCAGCCGACCATCTTCAGCGCCGGGCCGATCGGGCTGCTCCCACCGGCATTCTACGGCCGCAGAGTGCTGATCGTGCTCCTCTTGATCGCGCTTGTCGTTAAGCTCGCGCTGGATTGGTTCTTCCGGACCAAGCTGGGCCTTCTCCTGCGGGCGGCGGGCGACAATCCGCAATACGCCAGCGCCCTGGCGGTCAATCCCGGCTCGATGAAGATCCTGGGCCTGATGCTGGGCAATGGGCTGACCGCGCTGTCCGGCAGCGTGCTGGCACAGCAGGCCGGGAGCGCCAACGTGGCCAGCGGCACCGGCATGGTGGTCATGGGCCTGGCCTCGGTGATCATCGGCCTGAATTTGTTCGGAAGGTTGAGGTTTTTGAAGGCCACGAGCATGGCGGTGTTGGGCGCGATCGTCTACAAGGCCTGCCTTGCGGTGGCGATGCAGCTGGGCCTTCCCGCGAACTATCTGAAGCTCCTGATGAGCGCGCTGTTTGTATTCGCGCTGATGTCGGGCCGCTTCATGGGCGGAAGGGGGAAGCGCTATGTCGGATGACGTGCTGGTGCGCATGGAGCACATAGACAAGACCTACAACGCCGGCTCCGTGCATGAGAAGGCGATGTTCCGGGGCTTTAACCTTGAGGTCAAAAGGGGCGATTTCGTATCAGTGGTGGGTTCCAACGGCTCGGGCAAGACCACGCTGCTGAACCTTTTGTGCGGGTCGCTGCCGCTGGATGCCGGGAGCATCCGGCTTGGCGGCCGCAGGATCGATGGCCTGCCGGAGTTCAAGCGCAGCCAATTGATCGGCCGCGTGTTCCAGGATCCGGCAAAGGGCACCTGCGCAGGGCTGACGATCCTGGAGAACATGGCGCTGGCCGACAACAAGGGTAGGCGATATGGCCTGACGCGGAGCGTGAACCGCGCCCGAATCGGCGAATACCACCGGATGCTGATGGACCTGAACCTGGGGCTGGAGAACTCGCTGGATCAGCTGGTGGGGAGCCTCAGCGGCGGGCAGCGGCAGGCGCTGGCGCTTTTGATCGCCACGATGACGCCGATCAATCTTCTGATTCTGGACGAGCACACCGCCGCGCTGGACCCCAAGTCCAGCGAGATGGTGATGCGGCTGACCGAGCGGATCGTCCGAGAGCGCGGCTTGACTGCGCTGATGGTGACGCACAACCTGAAGTACGCCATTCAATATGGCAACCGCATCCTGATGATGCACCAGGGCGGCATCGTGCTGGACGCTGCGGACGAACGCAAACGGGCGTGTTCGGTAGACCAGCTCTTGAAGATATTCACCGAAATCAGCGTCGAACTGGGCAATTGATGACTCCCGTCAAAGCGAGGATTTACATTTGACCGGGGTGTCTCTTGACAAGCTTCGCCTTCGGGATTATGATATTGATGTATTCGAAACGGGAAACTGCCCAATGGGTCGCGCGCTCGGCTCATGGGGGTGGACACTACTTGTAGGATGGGTTGAACGGTAGGGACTGTAGGTTTCACCACCATTACTTCGAGGGCAGTAGCGCCTGTTGGAGCTGTGTTTGCGCTTCAAAGCGGTAGGCTATACGTCGCCCTCCTCGTAATAAGGGGGGCGCTTTTTGTTTACGTGCGTTACAGCGCATGTGATCAATAAGGATCAATTTTGGGGAGGGTTTTGGATCATGAAGAAGCTGGTTACATTCATTTTGACTCTGGCGCTTTTCTGCGTGCCGATGGTGGCGTCGGCCAGTGGGGCAAAGAAGACGATCGGTGTGATCCAGTATGTGCAGCATGTGGCGCTGGACTCCGCGCGGGAGGGCTTCGTACAGGCACTTGCGGACAACGGGTTTGTTGACGGGGAAGGCATCGTTCTGGATGTTCAGAACGCTCAGGCCGACGCATCCAATCTGGCGACGATCTCCGATCGCTTTGTTGCCAACAATGTCGATCTGGTGCTTGCCATAGCCACCCCGGCGGCGCAGTCTATTGCCGGCAAGACCACGACGATCCCGATCCTCGGCACCGCGATCACCGATTATGTGGCCGCACGGCTTGTCAACAGCAACGAAGTCCCCGGTACCAACGTATCCGGTACCACCGACATGAACCCTGTGGCCGACCAAATCAAACTCCTGAAAGAGTTGTTCCCGGATACCAAGACGGTTGGGGTGCTGTACACCTCCAGCGAGGACAACTCCGTGTTGCAGGCGAAAATGGCCAAGGAAGCGATTGAAGCCGAAGGCATGGTTTACACCGAAGTGACCGTCACCAACTCCAACGACGTGCAGCAGGCCACCCAATCTATCGTCGAAGAGTGCGACGCCATTTACATTCCCACTGACAATGTATTTGCGTCTTCAATGCCGGTGGTCTATGAAGTGGCCACCGCTGCGAAAAAGCCCCTCATCGGCGGCGAAGCTGGCATGGTTCAGGCCGGCGGGCTTGCGACCCTGGGCATCAACTACTACGATCTCGGCTATCAGACCGGCCTGATGGCCATCCGCGTTCTGAACGGCGAGGACATCTCCAAGATGCCGATTGAAACCGCCACCAAGATGAACTACACCTTCAATTCCACCTACGCCGAAGCCATCGGCTACACGATCCCCGAGGCCTATCAGGCCTTTGCCAAGCCCATGAACTGATCACGGATACATAATGGGAGGCCGCCTTAGGCGGCCTCCCATGCGAGGGAGCTTTGGCATTCATGCAGCAAATCTTATTGGGTGCGGCCGCGCTGGGGTTGCTCTGGGCTACCATGACCATCGGCGTATACATCACCTACCGCATTCTGGATATTGCCGACCTGACTGTGGAAGGCAGCATCACGCTGGGCGCGGCGGTTTCCGCATCGATGATCGCGGGCGGAGCAAATCCCGGCCTCGCGACGATCTGCGCGTCTTTCGCCGGGTTTGCGGCCGGGCTTGCAACCGGGCTTTTGCATACCAAGCTGCGCATTCCGGCGCTTCTGTCGGGCATCCTCACGATGATCGCTCTATATTCGGTCAACCTGCGCATTCTGGGCAAGGCCAATGTTTCGCTGCTCAGAATGGACACGGTGTACAGCCCGCTGGAAGGGTTGGGGCTGGACAAGAACGTGGCGGTGGCGATTCTCGGCTTTGTATGCGTGATGGCGATCATTACGCTGCTTTACTGGTTCTTCGGAACCGAGTTGGGCAACGCCATCCGCGCCACCGGCAACAACCCGAGTATGGTGCGCGCGCAAGGCATCAACACCGACAGCATGAAAATTCTTGGGCTGGTCATCTCCAACGGCTTCGTGGCGCTTAGCGGCGCACTGATCGCCCAGAGCCAGAACTTTGCCGACGTGCAGATGGGCACCGGCTCGATCGTTATCGGCCTGGCGTCCCTGATCATCGGCGAGGTGCTGTTTGGCCGGCGCAACTTCTTTAGCCGCCTGTTCTCGCTGATCCTTGGCGCGGTGACCTACCGCGTCATCATTGCGTTGGTGCTCAAGATGGGCATGCCCACCAACGACCTGAAGCTGTTCACGGCGCTCACGGTGGCACTGGCGCTTTCGCTGCCGATGTTCAGGGAATATCTGAACACAATCCGGCGGTCGATGAAGGGGGCGGCACAATGCTGACGCTGACGGGCATTCGAAAGAGTTTCAACATCGGCACCATCAATGAGAAGGTGGCGCTGGACGGGGTGAACCTGACGCTTTGCGAGGGTGACTTTGTCAGCGTGATCGGCGGCAACGGCGCGGGCAAGTCTACGCTTTTGAACGCCGTGGCGGGCGTTTACCCGGTGGATGCCGGGACAATTGAAATCGACGGCGTCAACGTCACCCGGCTCTCGGAGTTCAAGCGCGCCCGGTATCTGGGACGCGTTTTCCAGGATCCGATGATGGGCACCGCGGGAGATATGAACATCGAGGAAAACCTGGCGCTGGCGCTTCGGCGCGGCAAAAGCCGCACGCTGCGCTGGGGCGTGACCGCCGCCGAGCGCGCGCGGTATTTTGAGCTTCTCAAGCACCTCGATCTGGGGCTTGAAAACCGCATGACCACCAAGGTGGGCCTTCTCTCTGGCGGACAACGGCAGGCACTGACCCTTTTGATGGCTATACTAAAGACGCCTAAGGTCTTGCTTCTGGACGAGCACACCGCGGCGCTCGATCCCAAGACCGCCGCCAAGGTGCTCGCGCTCAGCGACCGGTTCATTTCGGAGGAAAAACTGACCGCGCTCATGGTCACGCACAACATGAAGGACGCTATCCAGCATGGAAACCGGCTTCTGATGATGCATGAGGGGAGGATCATCGTGGACGTATCGGGTGAGGAGAAAAAGCTCCTGACCGTCGAGGCGCTCCTGCGCATGTTTGGAAAGGCCAGCGGTCAGCAGCTGGCCAGTGACAGAATGCTTTTGTCCTGATAAGGTTGGAACGCGGAGACTGCGGAATCCGCGTGGCGGAAACTGCTGGAAGAAAACCTTAAAACGCCGAACGACATCGGGGCGGTCGGAGCTGGAGCGAAGCGGCTCATGCGCGGAATTGAGGAATCCGCGCCAGGCCAGATAGGAATGGGGCGCTGCGCCACTACCTGCGTACTCATGCCCTTCGAGTACATCGACAGAATCTTCTCCTCGATGTCCCCGCTCAGGCTGGCGCATAATCAATTACCAAATGCTTACTCTTTCCTCAGGTAGACGGTACATGGCATCCCCGTTCTGAACGCCAAAGGTTGTGTAGAAATCATCCATGTTTTGAAGCTGAATGTTTGCGCGCAACTTGTTGGGCGCGTGGACATCCAGTTTAAGCAGCAGCGCTTCGTATTCCGCCGTGGCCTTTTGCCGCCATATAACAGCCCAGTTGGTGAAGAAGGCCTTCAGATCCGCATCCGGTTCCGACTTGACGGCTTCGAGCGCGCAGGCAAGCCCGCCCGCATCGGCCACATTTTCCGACACGGTGAGGGCGCCGTTCACCACGCCTCCCGCATATTGAACGCCGTCAAACTCCGCTTTCATGGCTTGTGACAGCGCATCAAATTTGTCGTGGTCCTCCGCGGTCCACCAGTTGGTGAGGTTTCCCAACTCGTCGAACTTGGAGCCGTTGGGGTCAAAGGCGTGGGAGATCTCATGGGCGATGACCGCGCCAATGCCGCCGAAGTTCGCGGACGATGATTGTTCCAGACTGTAAAAGGGCGCTTGCAGGATTGCAGCCGGGAAGTTGATGCTGTTGTCCAGCGGCGAGTACATGGCGTTCACCGTGTCCGCGCTCAGCGGCCACAGGTCACGATCCACAGGAGTATTCCACTTACTGTAGTTGTCCAGCTTGGAAAGGCGCGTGAACGCCATCGCGTTCCCGACCAGCGTACCGCCTACGGCCGTCGGCACGGTTTGCATCTGGCCATACAGGGGACGCGGTTCGTCCGGATAGCCCACATGGATCGCCAAGGTCTTCAGCTTTTTGATCGCCGTCGCGCGGGTATCGGCACCGAGCCATGTGTTCGCGGCCAGGCGGCTTTCATAGGTGGCAAGGATCGCTTCCACCATCGCCCGCACATCCCGCTTCGCCTGTTCGCCGAAATAGGTTTGACCGTAGTAGATGCCCACCACTTCACCAAACATGCCCGATGCCAGCGCATACGCGCCTTTCTCGCGGGACGGGGCTTCGGCGGTGCCGGTCAGCATGCGACCGAAACTGCCGGATGCCACGCGGAAGTCGTCGCTGAGGTAGCGGGCAAGGCTGTTCACGGTGGACACCAGCATCCAATTTTTCATCGCCGGAAACGTATCCTCGTTGACCAGTTTGTTCAGATGAGAGAAGTAATCGGGGTCGGTGGAGATGATGGTGTCGGGAACCGCCCCCAAAAGCTCCTTGAAAGAACCCGCGAAGTCCATAAAGTCAATCTGCGCGGCAAATTCCGAAAAATTGACGGGGTTATACAGCTTGGTGTAGTCGCTGGCTTCCTCGGCGCTCTTGACGTAGGGGGCGAGGCTTTCATCAAACGCGAGGGCCTGCCGCACGATTTCTTTGGCCTCGTCTTCGGTCTTGCCCGCCAAGACCAGGAGGGCGGTTGACATTTCGCCATAGGCGCTTTGGAGCATGCGCTTGGTGGCTTCATCCGCATAATAGGATTTGTCGATCAGGAACAGACCTGGGGCCGATATGTACAGCGCGTTGACGGAGGCGTCGCCCATGTCCGCCATGACGCTGACAGAAAAGGGCGCGGGCATTCCCAACAGATCCCACTGCGCCCACTGATTGGAGAAATCCTCCAGATCCTTGAGCTTCTCCACCATCTCCATGTAGGATAGCAAAGGCTCCGCGCCGGCGGCATCCCGGGCTTCAAAGTCCAAAGCCAGGCGATAGAATTCAAGGAAGTTGGTCAGCGCCTTGTCCGACTGCTTTTCGCCGTTCAGCATCGCCTCAAAATCCTTCATCAAGGCTTCGTCCACATCGTCGGACAGATCCATAAAACCACCGACGGAGGGACTGTCGGCCGGGATCACGGCGGAAGCGAGCCACTCGCCGTTGACCGCCTCGTAAAAGTCGTCTTTTGGCGAGACAGCATCCGCCGCGGCGGCCATCCCATTCGAGATAAACAGCGCTGCCGCCACACAAACCCACAGAACGCTTCGGAGTTTTATTTTCATACCGCGCCTCCCGATTCAATATTTTTGCCGATTGGGTTCGCTCGCTCTGGGAAGAGGCCGCGACGGATTCGCTACGCCAGGGCCTTTGTAAGCGTCAGGATATTCCGATCTGCCTCATATGCGTAGTGGATTGAGTCCGCGATCTTTTTGGCCATGAAGACGCCCAACCCGCCGGCCTCCCGGTCCTCGGCCGAAAGGGTGATGTCCGGGTCCGCTTTTTCGAGCGGGTTGTAGGGGGTGCCGCGATCCAGAAAGCGCAACACCGCGACGGGCGGCTCGCCCGCGACGCCGATTTCAATCGTGGCCTTTCCCTCGCGCGGGGCGTAGGCGTAGCGCGCAATATTGACGAAGATCTCTTCCGCCGCGATGGCCAGCCGGGCCTTCGCCTTGGGCGGGCAGTTGTGCGCTTCCAGCTCCAGGTCGATAAATTCGAGGACGGCTTCCAGCCGGTCGATTCGGGCGGGGACGGTCATGCTCTTCACGTTTATTCTCCCCTTCTATCAAAGCGCAAGGCCAGCATTGTGATGTCATCAAACTGCGGCGCGCCGGCGGCAAAGGCGTCCACGTCCTGCTTCACCGCGCGCAGGATCGCCGCCAGATTCTGCGTCTTCTGCGCGTTCAGCACACGCTGCAGCCGCTCGTCTCCGTAGAGCCGGTCCCCGGGATCCGTGGCCTCGGTCACGCCGTCGGTGTAGATGTACAACAGGTCGCCCGGGGAGAAGAGCGCCTCTTCCTGCCGGTAGCGGATGCCTTCCATGCCCGCCAGCACGAAGGCCGCGCGGGACTTGAGGAACTGGAAGTCCTCGCCCGCCCTTCGGATCAGCGGAGGGTTGTGGCCGGCATTGACGTATACGAAGCGGCCGGTAGAGATTTCGAGCACCCCCATCCATGCCGTAACGAACATGCCGGCGTCGTTGTTTTGGCCGAGCCGCGCGTTGGCCTCGGTGAAAACCTGCGCGGGGCCGAGGCCGGTCTGCGCCAGCGTCTTGATGAGGGTCTTCGCAGTCATCATGAACAGCGCCGCGGGAATGCCCTTGCCCGACACGTCCGCGATCACGACCGCCAGGTGGTCGTCGTCCACCATGAAGAAGTCGTAGAAGTCGCCGCCCACCTCCTTGGCCGGGGTCATGGTGGCATAGATGTCGAACTCGGGCCGGTCCGGAAAGGGCGGGAAGATGCAGGGGAGCATGCTGGCCTGAATTCTGGTGGCAACGCCGAGCTCGGCGCCGATGCGCTCCTTTTCGGCGGTGACTCGGGTCAGGTTTTCGATGTAGACGCGCAGCGAGGCGGTCATGCGCTCAAAACTCTGGCTCAAAAGCTCGATCTCATCGCCGGTATGGATGTCCGTGTGGTATTCGAGCTTGCCCTCGCCGATCCGGCGCACATCCTCCGACAGCTTCAGGACGGGCTGGGAGATGCGGCCACATGCACCCCATACGATCACAATGAAAGCCGCGGCCAGCGCCGCGAAGGCCCCGATCATGATGAGGTTCAGGTTGCCGATGATGTTCCCCATGTCGGCGCGCGCCTCGCGGATGATTAAGTCGATGGCCGCGTTGGAGCTGGTTGCCGGCGCCAGGATTTCGCCCACCGGCATGACGACGGTCAGCTTCCATTGGGTGGTCGCGACCGGCGCGAAGAGGATGTAGACCGGTTCGCCGCCGATCTCGCTGCGAACCGCGCCGGTTTCGCTGGCGCGCATCGCCTCCAGCACGGCGTCCGCCTGGGTACCGAGGAACGCTTCCGGCGCGTGGTTCTTTTCGCTCAGGCCGCGGGCCGAAATGGCGCTGCCGTTCTTCGAGAACAGCATCGCATAGCCGCCTGAGCCGAACTGGGTGTTTAGGATCTCCTCGTTGATACTTTCGATCAGAAGATCCGCGCCCAAGACGCCGTTGAATGCGCCGTTCACGATGATCGGTCGCGCCATCGTGACCGTCAGCCCGCGCCCGAAACTGTCCGGGTAGGTTTCGGAGATGTAGAGCGAGCCCGTGCGCTTCGCCGCCACATACCAGTCCAGACCACGGCAGTCGAAAGCGCCGATGCCAGCCTTTTCGGCGGCGAACTGATCGTAGCCGATGTTGGCGCCGGATTCGTGGGCGGTGTAGACGCTGGAGATCTCCGGGGTGTTGGCGAGTACTGCTGCGAACAAACCTTCCAGATTGCCCAGGAGCGCGTTTTCGCGCTGCGCCTCGGGCGTACCGGCGATGTCCTTTGTGGCAGGCAGGTAGTGGAGCGTCGGACCCTGGGCGCGCCCCTGGGCCACCAGTTCATCCGGGGTGGGCACCGGGCGGGCGATAAAGCGATCCGGATGCTCATACAGGTAGGCGGTATACGCGGCCATCTCGTCGACGGCGCGCGCGAAGGACTTCAGCCGCTCGTCGATGGTCACCGCCTTTTCCTCGACAAAGCTGCGCGCCGCGTCCAGCGCCTGGTCGATCAGCATGCTTTCGCTGTTCTTCGCGGCCTCCTCGCCCAGCCGCTCGGCGCTCGTCTGGGCGGTATCGCGCAGGTAGCGCATCCCCGCCAGCGAGAGCGCAAAGCTGAGCACCAGCGCCGCGCAGAGCAGGATCAGAAAGGTTTTCAGTATGCGCGTTCTGATGGAGCGCCTCATGCCTGCCCCTCCCATATCAGGACGCCTGCCGCCCGGAGCGCCTCACGGGTCATGATGAGCGCGGACGCCAGTTCCCACGTCAGAATCTGCATTGACAGGCAAACATCGAAGCCGTCGGCCGCGATGTCGACGGGCGCGAACACCCCTTCGTGCCGGGCTCCGGTGCGCAGGAGCATATTGAAGGATGCGCTGTTCAGAAGGTTGAGCCCCTGCGCGCCCCGCCCGTCCCGGACGGCACGCACGCGGTAGACCTCGCCGCAAGTTTCTTTATACCCCAGGGCGGCGAAATGGCTCATGCCGGCGTAGAAAAGCGCCTCCGCCAGTGCGCCGCCCCGGTGGCCGGGCGCGACGAGGATTTCTTTGCTGAAGTAGAGCGCCCCCTCCGCGCGCGAGCGGGCAAGCCTTTCCCTGAGCGCCGGGGGCCGGATGTCTCCGTCCGCCAGATATTTTGGGTCGTCAAGGCCGCACCAGAACGCGCCCAGCGCTTCGCCGTCCTCGCCCTTGGCAACCCAGACGAACTCCGACTCATCCCGGAGCAGGCTGGAGAGGCCGCGCTCGTCCTGGATCTGGAACATGCCGCCCGCCCGCTCAAAGTTGCCCGGCGCGTGGGGATCAAGGCGTTCCAGGTAGTTGCCGCGGTGGATCCACACGGCGCGGTACAGCTCGGCCACCGGCCCCACGTCCGCGTCGGTCATGGGCGAAATGGACAGGCGGCGTTCGCGCTGCACGACCACCAGGGGGGCCGCTTTTAAGCGCCGCGCGGCGCCCTCCTCATGCCGCGGCCCGGAATGGCGGGGCATCATTCGATCGTGAGGATGTCTGCAAAGCCGGTCACCTCAAAGACCTCCATCACGACTTCGCCCACGCCCGTCAGGCGCATCAGTCCCTGGCGGTTCATCCGCTTCTGCGCGGCCAGCAGCACGCGCAGCCCGGCGGAAGATATGTACTGCAGCTGCGCCATGTCCAGCGTCAATTCCCGGACGCCGTCAAGCTTATCGCCCAGTTCCGCCTCCAGCTCAGGCGCGGTCACGGTGTCCAGCCGGCCCTCGAGCTTCAGCGTCAGCGTGCCGGGGCCATAGGTTTTTTCAATCGTCATGAAACGCTCCTCCTCGTTCGTGGAATTTAGGCGGTCTCGGCGTCGATTTGCTGCCGCCTGACCAGATCTGCAAAGAAGCCGTTTTGTGCGCACAGTTCCTCGTAGCTGCCGTCTTCGATGATCCGGCCGCCCTCCAGCACGAGGATCCTGTCGCACTGCCGGATCGTGGAGAGGCGGTGCGCGATGACGACGCGTGTGCTCTTGATGGCGCCAAGCGCGTCCGACACCTGTTTTTGCGTCAGGTTATCCAGCGCGCTGGTGGCCTCGTCCATCATCAGCACCCTGGGCTTTGGCGCGATGGCGCGGGCGATCATCAGCCGCTGCCGCTGCCCGCCCGATATGCCGCCCGAGCCTTCGGACAGAACCGTGCGCATGCCCATGGGCATATTGCGGATGTCCTCCTCCATGCCGGCGAGGCGGGCGGCCTCCCACGCTTCGTCCATCGTCAGCCAGGGCGCAGAGATGGTGATGTTGGAATAAATGTCGCCGGTGAAGAGCCGCCCGTTTTGCAGCACCACGCCGATGTTGCGGCGCAGCGACTTGAGGTCCACCGTCTGGATGTCTGCGTTGTCGTAGTAGATCGCGCCGGTCTGGGGTTTTTCAAAGCCCAGCAGAAGGCGCAGAAGCGTCGACTTCCCGCAGCCGGTCCTGCCGACGATGGCGACGTACTGGCCCTTGCGGATTTTGAGGCTCACGTCGTTCAGGATCAGCGGCCCGTTCTCGTCGTACCGGAAGGATACGTTGTTCAGTTCGATGCCGCCGGATATGCTTTCCAGCGAGCGCTTGTTTTCGGTGGTTTCGGGCGCAGCTTCGAGGATCGGCTTTGCGGATTCGAGGATTGGCGCGATGAACGAGAGAATGCCCGCGGCGCCCGTCAGGCGCAGCGCCGCGCCGCTCAGAAGGCCGTAAGCGGCGCTGAAGGCCATGTACTGGGCGGGGGTCACGCCCGATTTCGCGGCGGACAGATATAAAAGCGCCGTGCCCGCCAGCGCGATCACCGCGGAGAGCGCGGCCTCCACCTTCAGAAACAGCGGCGGATTGTAGATGAAGCGCGCCTGTTTCCCGTACAGCGCCGCCCAGTTGGCGAACGCGCGCTTCTCGCTTCCGCAGAGCTTGATCTTTTGAATGCCCGAAAAGAGCGCAAAAACGATGCCGCCCACCTTGCGTTGGGATTCCATCTGCCGGCGGATCAGCCGGGTGCGAAGCGCCATGGCCGCCGCCGCGACGCCCAGCTGGACGAGGAGGACCAGTGCCGCGGGCGCGGCCAGCGCGGGGGAGAGCCCGGCGATCTGCCCAAGGTAGGCGAGTGAAAAAAGCGACGGAAGCGCGATGCCCAGCCCGGCTTCACAGATCAACTCGCAGAGCTTGCTCAGGTGATGGATGCGCTCGGAGAGCTCGCCCGCGCTGCGGGCCTTGAAAAAACCGGCCGGAAGGTTGATGACCCGGCCGATCACCGCGCTGTCGAGCGCCACGTCCAGCTTCGTCTGGAACCGGGACTTGATCAGCGACCGGGTGATGTCCATTAAAAAGATCGACACGGACGCGCCCAGCAGCAAAAGCGCTACCGACATGACCAGCGAGCCGTCCCTGGCGGGCAGGATGTCGGCGAACAGGATCTGGTTGACCAGCGGGGTCAGCATGCCCAGGAGCACCGAAAAGAGCGACGCGCCCGCGATGCCCAGCCAGTCATACGGGCTGAGCGCGCGCAGAAGGTGGAGCACCAGGTCCCTTAGGGTCAGGGGCCGCTGGGGCAGCGGCCTGTAAAAGCAGATGGCCTCTTCCTTAAATATGCGCTGACTTTCCCGGGTTACCTTCTCGTACCGGCCCGTTTGCCGGTTCGTGAAGCGGTAACCGCCTGAAGCGCGCGGGATCAGCGCGGCGACCGCCCCGTCCTGCGTCTCGCACAGCAGCGGGCCGACGCCGTCCTTCCACCAGGCACCCTCCAGCCGAACGCGCCTTCTGAGTACGCCCGCGGGCCTGAGCGCATATTCAATCTGCTCGTTGAGATCCTGGATCGATGATGGGATCTTTGCCTGTTGCACGCGATAGCACGAGCATATCTCCTCCAGCGCGTCCTCGGCCTTCGCCTGCGCGGCGTAGCGCCGCTTCCGACCCGTCAAGACCGACGCGAGGCCCTCGTAGGAATCCTGAAGCGCGTATCGGTCGTTTTCCAGACGCGTGCGCACCTGTTCGTCAAACCAGCCCATGCGCTCCCTCCTAATCGGCGGTAATCAGCATCTCGTACAGGCCTTTTTTGGCCATCAGTTCCTTATGGGTGCCCCGCTCGACGACCCTGCCCCGATCCATGACGACGATCTCGTCGCAATCGCGGATGGTGGACAGCCTGTGGGCGACGACGACGCAGGTGACGCCCCGGTCTACGATGGACTTGACCACGCCGTACTCGGTTCGGGCGTCCAGCGCGCTGGTGGCTTCGTCCAAAAGCACGATCGTGGGGTCCTGAGCCAGCACGCGGGTGATCTCCATGCGCTGGCGCTGGCCGCCGGAAAAATTCTTTCCGCCCTCCAGCAGCATGCAATCGTAACCGCCCTCCCGTTTGACGATGTCGGCGTGAATTTGCGCGTCGCGCGCGGCCAGGATGATCTCGTAATTCTCGATGGACGAATCCCACATCTTGAGGTTGTTGGCAATGGTGTCCTCAAAGAGTATGACGTCCTGATCCACCACCGCCACCGAGCCGGTGAAGACTTCGCGCGGGGTGTCGGAAATGGGCTTCCCGTCGAACAGGATCTCTCCGGACCAGGGCTTGTAAAGGCCCGACAGCAGCTTGACCAGCGTGGACTTGCCGCAGCCCGACGCGCCCACGAATGCCACGCGCTGACCGGGCGCGAGCGTCAGGTTGAAGTCCTCGATCAGCGGCGGGCTCAATTTTGAGTAGCCGAACGTGACGCCGCGCATCTCAATCCGGCCGGACAGCTTGCGGTAGCCGATTTCGCCCAGGTTCTGGTCCTCCTCCGGCACGTCGGCGGGGTAGCGCATCACGTCGTCGATGCGCTCCATCGAGGTGCGCATCTCCTGCATGCTCTGGCCGGCCGCGATCAAGTCACCAGCCGGCTGAAGGAACAGCGTCATGAAGCTTTGAAAGGCAAGCAGCATGCCGATGGTGAAGCGGCCGCTCATAATCAGCCACGCGGCCAGCGCCAGGATCACGATGCCGCTGACCTCCTTGAGAAGGTTTGGCACCGCGCCCAGGAAGCTTTCGGCGCGGGCTGAGGCCACCTTGGACCTGTTCACGGACGCGTGGAAGCCCGCCCAGCGTTCAAAAAATCCGTTCTCCGCGCCGGCCGCCTTGATCGTCTCGATCATCTCGATGCCGGAGACGAGGGCTGCCTGCAGTTTGCCCATGTCGCGCATCTCGGCCCGGGTGATGTTGACCCGCTTTCGGGTCAGGCTCCGGGCGACAAAAAGGTTGAGCGCGATGGTCGCGACGCCTACCAGCGCCAGCACGACATTGTAGCGCAGCATGACGACCAGGTAGAAGATGAGCAGCATCAGGTTTAACAGAACCGGCGCCAGCTTGGAAACCAGCGTCTCCGCCACCTCGTCATTGGATGCCTGCCGCTGGGCCAGGTCGCCGGCCATGCGCTGGGAGAAGAACTCCATCGGCAGGTGCAGCACGTGCCACATAAACGACGCGCCCGACACAATGGCCAGCTTTCCCTTGATCTTGACCAGATAGACCGCTTTGATGCCCTCGGTCACGAGCGCGAAGGCGACCAGCGCCAGCATCGCAAGCGCGAACGGCGTCAGCCATCCCGGGTTGTTGCCGGAGAGGATGTCGTCGGTGAACATTCGCGCGAAGGCGGGCTGCAAAATGCCGGTGACCGCAGTCAAAAGGCAGGTGACCATCACGAAGAGCACCGGAACCAGCGTGCCTTTCAGCCGCGATTTCGCGAAGTCCACCACACTGCGCGGCTTGCCGCCCCGGGAGAATTCCAGGCCGGGCGCGAATTCCAGGCAGACGCCGGTATAGGCCTCGTCGAACTCGTTCAGCGGGATGGATATTGCGCCCTGGGCGGGGTCGTTGATCTCGGCGCGGTCGCCCCGGAAGCCCCGAAGTACGACGAAGTGATTGAAGTTCCAGTGGAGGATCGCAGGGAAGGAGCACTTTTCCCGCAGTTGCTCGACGCTGTAGCGGTTCGCGCGGACGTTCATCCCGTAACTCTGCGCCGAGCGGTAGATCTGGCCGGCGGTGGTGCCGTCCCGGGACACGCCGCAGTCCGACCGCACCTTTTCGATCGGCACCCACTTGCCAAAATAGGCGAGCACCATCGCCAGACTGGCCGCGCCGCACTCGAGCGCCTCCATCTGCATGATGATCGGAACCTTTGCCGGCTTCGCCGGATAGGCTTTGCGCCGCCGCATGAGCATCACACCCCTCAAACCGAAAGGATGCTACGAAAGGATGTAGTGAATGGGCTTGACTTCGGCGGTGACGAGCGTCACTTGGACCAGCTCGCCCGGGGACAGCTTGGAGTCCACGCCGATGATCACCCGGTAGGAGTAATCCCCGGCGACGAGCCGGGAGATCAGCCAGTCCTTTTCGAGCGCCGCGGCCAGCTCCTCCGCTGACGCGGGCAGGGCGGCCACCGCCGTAACCGCGCCGCTCAAGGTCGTTCCGTGCGGAAGCGTGATCTGTGCTCTCGCGCCCTGAATGTCATTTTTGAGGTCCTCCACGGGCACGAAGCAGGCAACCGCGCCGTCCTCGGTCACGCCGTTGAGCGTCAGCGTGACGGGCAGCGTGCCGGTGAAACCCCAGACTGCAAGGCACACGACGATGACGATCAGCGCCCCCAGCATCAACCACACGCCGGGGCTGGACACGCGGATGTAGTCGTTCAGTTTTTCCGGGGACGCGACCCGATCCAGGCTCTCACGCCTGAAAATGCCCCTTGTCTGCATGCCGCACCTCCGATATCATCTGCTCAGCAATTTCGTTAAGCGCAGGCGGTTGGCCTCTGCCTCGACGGCCGGGCGGGCAGCTTCGAGATAGGCCGGATTGCCCAACAGGTGATGGCAGAGGTGGCAGGATACGCTGTACCGGTCCTCTACCGGAAAGCCCAGGCGCCTAGCCAGATCCACGTAGAAGCCGACCCCCCTGGACAGCAGCACATAGATGAAGGGGTTTTGATTGAAGTTTGCGATGGCCTCATTGAGGGGCGTCTCCCCAAATCGGCCCAGCCGCGCCGGCGGAATCTCTCGGCTGAACTGCGAGCAGCACATCATGATCGAGCCGTCAAACAGCACTGTGAAGCAGTTGTCAAACGGGCATCGCGACGTTTCCGCGGCGCAGACCTTGATGAACTGGTCTTCGGGGATGTTTTTGACCGCCGCGCCCGCCGGAAAAGCCGGGTAAACGATCAGATTCTTGCCGTAGACGAGCGGCCTGAGCGCCTGCATGGAGTTGGCGGCGCTCAAGCCATCCTTGAGATCCATCAGCGTGATCGCGGACAGCACGTGGAATTCCTCCGCCAATGCCATCGCGTTTTTCACCGCTTCGATGGGCACGAATTCCTGGTGGAACTGGTCTACGCTCAGCGAGAGGTCGGTCAGTCCGTCCTCGACCAGTCCGCCGAGCATCGCCCGCCCCTTTTCCATGTCCGCGCCCCAAAAGCCGTTTGATACCAGCGTGCTCCTGAGATCGTGGGCCTTTGCGAAGGCGACGCACTCCCGGAGCTGATCGTAATAGAGCATGGCCTCGCCGCCCGAAAAGCTGACGCTCTTCACCGTGCCGAGCTCTGCCGCCTGCCGGATGTAGTCCTTGACCGTGGAGACGTCGAGAAGCGCCCGGTTTCTGGGCGAACAGGAGAAGCAGCACATGCCGCAGGAGGCGTTGCAGCGGTCGGTCAGAAGAAACGCCAGCGCTTTCAGCTCCATTACCGGCACCTCCCCAGCAGATAATCGACCGCGGCCTGTCCGGCGATTTCGCGGATGCGGGGCATCATGGCTGGGAGGCTGCCTTCCCGGCGAAAGAGCCGGCCACAGGCTTCGCAGGCCCCGCAGGCGCCCGGGATGACGCCCGCAGCCTCCAGGAGGCTCGCAAAGCCCCGCTCGCTTCGCAAGCAGTGCATCAGCGCCGAATTGTCCGGCGAGGCGATAATCTCCTGAAGCGGCGTTTCGCGGACGTTTCCGATCTCAAGCGCGGAAGCGAACACCTGCTGCTCACAGCAGGGGAACACGCGTCCATCGTAGAGCACCGACAAAAGGCCGTTTGCCCCGCAGCGCGCCCCGGACGCCGCCGCAAGTGGCAAGAATTCTTCTGCCGGCAGCGCCGTCGCGCGTCCGGTGCGCACAAAGGGATAGATATAGAAATTCATCAGGTATTTGTAGTCGCCCATCCGGCGGAAGTGTTCGCCGGCGGCGTGGCTTTCCGTTTCACCGATACCGACGGTGATGTCCATATTCAGCGCGCGGGCGGCGGATATGGCGCGGCCCACCGCTTCGTCGGTCACGTACTGGGCGTGGTAGAAGTCGTTGCTCAGAAAGATATGGTCCAGCGCCAGCGCACGGAGGCGCTCGAAGAGCGCGTCGTCCGGCCACGCGCCCCAGAAGCCGTTGGTTGCGACGGATGTCGCGAAGCCCCTCGCCTTCGCGTGGGCGAGGCCGTCGCGGAGAAGGTCGTAGTAGAGGAACGGCTCGCCGCCGCTGAAGCCGATGTAACGCAGACCGTCGACGCCCGCCGCCTGGTCGATGACATCGGCCATCAGGCGCGCGTCCATGACGCTCCCCTTTTCAGGCGAGCAGGAAAAACAGCAGATATCGCACGCGGCGTTGCACTTGTCGGTCACTACCAGGCACAACCCGTTGACTGTCATTTGATCTCCGCCTTTCCCGCCAAGCTACATCGCCCGGGCCGCATGGAGGACTCCAGCAACCCGGGCGTCGCGCATCCCGAAGAGTCGATCAGGTGTAGATGAAGTAGGTCTTCGCGAAGATGGTGGCATTCGTCACGAAGTAGGTCTTCGCGAAGATGGCGCCGCCGCCGGAGGCACCTTCGAGTTCCGCGGCCGTCAACTCGGTGTTATTCTTGATGTCCTCGGCCGTGAAGTTGAAGCCATTCGCCTTGGCCAGAGATACGACCTCTTCGGGGGTCTTCACGTTGGCGAACTTCGAGGCGAACGCGGGATCGGCGATGATCTTCTCCTTGAATTCCTTAACGCCCATGATGATCTCTCCTTTCGTCGTTCGGGTTGGGTTACAGGAACACTCGAGTTTTCCCGACAGGGAAATCCTACCACGGCCGTGGAAATAAAAAAATCACCCGGTCGGGTGAAAAACGGGTAGCGCCCGGGTGAAATCCGACAGAATCCGACATCACCCTACCGATCTTCGCCGGGGGTTCGCATCAGGTCATGCCGGGAATTGATCGAAAGCTTGGCGTACAGTTTTTTGAGGATGCTCTTGACGGTATTCTCGCTGATGTAGAGCCGCTGCGCAATTTCCCGGTTACTGGCGCCCCCGCGAAGGCACTCGACAATCTCGGCTTCCCGCCGGGTGAGCGGCTGGCCCGGCGCGTCCGCCGGTTCTAAAGCGCCTGCCGGCTTGCTCCTGAACCGGCTGTGCTCGCACAGCGGCTCGATCAGGCGCAGTGCCGCAGCGCGGCGCGCATCCTCCTGCACGCCCGGCAGCGACCGGATCCAATGCCGGAGGGGTACGAAGGGCACGTACAATCCGCCTGGCTCGGCCGCGTCCAAAGCCTCGTCGAATGCCTTCAGCGCGCTGTCCGGAAGGCCTGCCTGGTCGTAGGCGTACGCGAGGCCCAGCTTGCAGACGAGTCTGGGCATAAGGCCTTTGTCCTCCGGTTCGGTTTCTTCTTCCATACAATAGCTGATGTATTCGGCATGGCGGCGCTCAAAGAGCAGGTTGAGCCGGCGCAGATGCATTAGTTCGCGCCGGGCAGGCGCGTATAGACGGTGCGAAACCTCCGCATCGTCCGCCAGCCAAGGCTCGGCGCGCTCCGGGTGGCCCTCCAGCATCGCGATTGAGTACGCGCACAGATCCAGTGTGGCGTCCAGCCGGGACGGGCCTTCCCGCTCCAGCGCGAGATGGGCGTCCGAGAGCAGCAGATGCGCGCCTTCGGCGTCCCCCAGGAAGCACCTCAGTCGCGCCAGCGTGCAGCAGGCGGTAATCCAAACGCCGGGGTTGCCGGCGCCACGCGCGTTGCGGATGGCGGCGTGCAGATAGATCTCCGCCTTGGTGAAGTTTCCGCTCAGGAGCTGAAGCTCCGCGAACAGAAGATAGGAAGCTCCTGCGAACAGATCGCCGCGCTGGTTGTCCGGTGCCGCGAAGCTTTTCCACAGCTCGCAGCGCCGGCTGAGCTCGCCAAAGGGCAGCGGCAGTGCGCAGAGAAGCGAGGTCACGCCGTAGCTGACGTCAAAATAGTTGGAAAGCGCGGTAAGACTGGCTTTATCGTTCAGCGCGAGGAGCTGCGCATGCAACCGCGCCGGCGGGCAGTGCCTGAGCGCGCCATACAGCCCGGCGAGCTTGTCCGGAATGAGCGCCGAAGCGTCGATGTCACGCAGGATCTCCTCATAAAGCGCGCCGTCATCCAGCAGCGCCGCGTAACGCGCCAGCGCCAATAGCTCCGTCAGCGTCGGGGGCGCTCCGGCCGCGCGCGCGCGACGGCACACCTCAAACAGGCGCCGGATCAGCTTGGGCGACACGCCGTCGTCCTGAAAGCGGGTCAGCCCGCACAGCGCTCGCAGGCAGGCCACGTCGTCTCCGGCCAGATCATAATGGCGGAGCGCTTGATCGAACTGGCCGTTTCGCTCATACCAAAGCGCTTTTCGCGCGCTGATTTCGGCGCGGCGCTCGGCCTTCAATCGCGGGAGGATGCGTTTTTGTACCGCCCTGCGCAGCACAGGGTGCAGGCGGTACCGCCCCCCCGCCGTGAAAGGGAATATAAACATGGAGATGTCGATCATGGACTGGAGGATGTTTCGGGTGGATTCTTCGGTCTGCGCGTCGAAGGCCAGAAAGAAGTCGGCTTCCTCCAGCGTAAAGTCCGCCCGGTCCGACAGGTAGCACAGAAGCGCCCACGAGGGGCGAGGCATTCGCTCCAGCGCGATCTGTTCAAACGCCCGAAGAAACGGCTCATCATAGTCGTCCGGCCTGACCAGCGAAATGTACGGGTTCGAGCAGCGGCACATCATCAAAAACTGCACCGCCGCCAGCCAGCCCTCGGAGTAGTCATAGGCGAAGTCGGCCTCCTGCTCCGTGAGTTCTATCTGCCCGAGGCTGAACTTGCGAACGACCTCCTGGCGGCTGAGCGCAAGCGTTTCCACTGTGATGCGGTTGACAAGGCCTTTTAGAAGCAGCTCGTCATCCAGCGGAAAGGCGCAGGTGGTGATCGGGACGAAGAAGAGATTGCGGATGCCGCGCTTGACGACCATCGTCAGGAGTTTGATAACTCCGTCCGGCGCATATTGGAATTCCTCCAGAACCATCACGGTGGGCGTGGAAGCGCGCACGTGGGCTTCGATGGCAGCCACTGCATCATGCAAACCCTTATCGTCGCGCAGGTCATAGCGCCTGAGCGCGTCGGCCAGCGCCGGATAGGCGCCTCGCAGCGCCTCGCAGAGATCTTCCCATAATGCGCCGGGTTCCTGCCCGGACATGTGATGCCAGAGCACCTTTGCGTTTGTTCGCTCAAGAAAGTGACGGACGGCGGACGTCTGCCCATAACCGAATGGCGCGGCGACGATGGTTAGCGGGTGCTTGAAAATGGCGTTGAGCGCGGCCATCAACTCCCGGCCCGGATAGAATGCGTCCATATCAAAGAGCTCGTGGTCTATCCCGTCCGCGATTGGGATTTGGAGATTCCCCTGCATAGGACCTCCTTCGTAAAGGCGGGCGATCCGCCGGGGTCTGGCCGAAAGGCCTGGGTTCGGGTTGGGCCGTCGTGGATCTTGGCGGGCAATCCATGCCCCTCGATTTTTCGGAGTGGAAATGAAACTGCGCTGTACGCTTGTCTGGCATTGTTCAGTTGTTGGGATTGGGGCAGTTTTGGCCTACATTGGGATCGCGGTCGTTTCGGCCTGATTACTTGAAAACAAGGCGAGCAAGCGCTATACTGACAATTGGATGCTCAACACGATGAACATGGTTACTGACTGTGTTCATTATATTGCATTTTCCCAGAAACTTCAATAGATGTGAGGAAATATGAACAGGGAAAAGCCGGACAAAAGAAAGGAACAGGGCGCCAAAACCAAGAGGAGGCTTTACGAAATCTCGGAAAGATTGTTTTCCGACCACGACTATATCGACGTCAGCGTCGAGGACACACCAGCGAGGCGGGGATCACCAAGGGTGCCTTCTATGTGCATTTTGAATCCAAGGAAGCACTGATCGCGCTTTTGATTGCCGATTATGCCGCCCGCGCCGATGCGGATTATCAGGGCTTTGTGGAAAACATGCCCTCGGATTTGCCAGCGCCCGCGGTTCTCCTTGCTTTGACCGAAAGGATTGCCGACGTGCTGGTTGGCGCGATCGGCAAAAAGAATATGAAGACGGTTTACCAGATGCTGCCGGCTGGAAACGCGGGCGCTGAAGCGGTCAAGGATTACGACCGGGAGCTTTACGCGCTGTTCCAGGGCGTTTTGCACAGGGGCGTCCTGCGCGGGGAAATCAAAAGCACATTGCCAGTTGATATTCTTGCCCGGCACTTTATCATGGCGATCCGAGGCATCACTTATGAGTGGTGTATCCGGGATTCTGACTTTGACTTAAAAGAGCAGGCTCGGGAGCACATTGGCTTGCTGATGGGTGGACTCGGTGAGATTGTGCAGGCTAACGAAAATTCGTCGCAGGGCGAAATGAACACAATAGACATCGGTAACATTTGAGAGAAACCAAGAACAAGGCAAAGCCATTCCATTTTGCATTGACGGACATGCTGCTGCGCGATACCCTCGATCAAATTGGATCAAGGGAATCGCTGATTTATTCGGCGGCAGGCTAGCCGGTCGCTTTTCCGTCCCCGCTTCGCCGCTCATCCGGTTGCCGTAGCGCTGCTGCGGCTCCCTACTGGCTCCGCGTAGGGACAAAAATCGCCTCGGCAATCCGCCATCTCATTAAATCATCGCTTCCCAAGATAAATCTATATAGACGAGGGTTTTAGATACCGGCGTCACCTTCTTTGCCGCATCTGAGCCTTCTCTGAGAGGGGGGCGTTCTTGCTCTCCCGGCGTGGTTCGCCTGGAGCATGGCGGGAATTGCTATTGATTGAGCTGATGTCAATTGTGACTGGTGTTAATGCAAATGGCTTGATGGCAAATCTCCCCATCCTACGGCGTGGGGAGGAATCTTTTTTCGATACCGAAGCGTGAGTATTCAGTCTTTCGCCCTTGCCATCACGAATTGTCCACCAAGTAATGGCTGCCATCTGATTTTCCGCAAATCTGATGGCAGCTTTTTTGCCATCAAACTCTCTCTAAAAAGAAAAATCAATGCCTAAAATGGCCTTTTGGTGGGCCTTATGGGGTCATTTCGGGCGGTTTTGGTGGGTTAGGACGGTTTTAGACGGGAGTGGCGGGTGGGTATTGCTGATCCTGGATCAGACGTACGGGAGAAATTGGGTGCAAAAGCAGAGATACTTTGCATGGATGCATAAATAAGGTGGCGTTAGCGGATGTCAGGGGGATTTCAATGAGAAGCCCGGAGCATTATGCTTTGATGGTGCTGACTGCTTGCCGGCAGGAACGTAAAACACCAAAGTATCGCATCCCATTTCACATTGAAGGTTTCATATAAGCAGGGTATTCATAGGCGAAGGCGGTCAGATGCGAGGCATCCAAACTTCCGCCCGGATTGGTGCATTTCAGGGCGAATTCAGGTCATTTCGAGGCGCTGCCCTGCACAGGGCGGCAGTCTTCCGTATAATGGAGATATTGGGGGAGGCGCCTTCGTTTATGCGTGCTCCGGAACCGACGGGTGTGGAGGAATTGCCATGAACAAGAAGATGCTCATTGTTCTGATCTGCCTATCGATTCTGATGGTCGCATCGGGCATGTCTGGCCTGTCGTCGGCTTCCGCGGCCCCGGGTGGTAAAGCCAATCCTCAAACATCGCAGAAATCAGGGCTTGTTCAGTACGAACTGACGATCGGCAGACCGCCGTTGGCGGGCGCTTTGGTGTCGGGCCTCACGACCTGGCCGTGGCTTTCGACGCCATCTGGCGCGATGGTCACGAGCGGCAAAGGCGTGATCAAAACCTGGTTGCCCAAAGGGGTGATAGTGGTCACGGCGCAGGTTGGCTGCTCGATCTATGCAGGGATCACCAGCGGCAGGGCGCCGTACACGTGCATGCTCATCAAGGTCGGGGCCCGGCACGATTTTTCGGGGCCATGGAAAACGGACGGCAACCAGCACTGGAAGGTGTGCCGAAACGCGGGATGCGGAGCGGAGATGTATCGCGGGGCGCATATCGGAGGAAAAGCCACCTGCACAAAGCAGGCGGTGTGCTCGGTATGCGGCGCTTCCTATGGCGCACCGCTGGGGCACGACTTTGAGGACGGATTCACTGTAGACCTGGCGCCCACCTGCACCGTGGTGGGCAACAAGTCGCGGCACTGCTCGCGCTGCGGCGAAGTGACCGATGTGACGCCGATTCCCGCGACCGGGCACAGCTTCTCGGGGGAATGGACGAGCGACGCGGACGGCCACTGGCACGCGGCCACCTGCGGACATGACGAGATCGATGGCTACGCGGCGCACATGCTGAAGCCAGACGACGGCGACTGCACGACGCCGGTTGTATGCTCGGTTTGCGGCTATACCGTGATTCCTGCGGCAACTCACATCTGGGGTGCCTGGCAGACAAGCGCCACGGAGCACTGGCATATCTGCGCCAATGACGGGTGTACGCAGGTGAGCGCCCATGAAGCGCACACCGGCGGCACGGCCACCTGCACGGAGGCGGCGGTATGCTCGGTATGTGGCGCTTCCTATGGCGCACCGCTGGGGCACGACTTTGAGGATGGATTCACTGTAGACCTGGCACCCACCTGCACCGTTGATGGCAGCCAATCGCGGCACTGCTCGCGCTGCGGCGAAGTGACCGATGTGACGCCGATTCCCGCGACCGGGCACAGCTTCTCGGAGGAATGGACGAGCGACGCGGACGGCCACTGGCACGCGGCCACCTGCGGACACGACGAGATCAGCGGCTACGCGGCCCACAGTGGCGGCATGGCCACCTGCACCCAGGCTGCGGTATGCTCGGTATGCGGCGCTTCCTATGGCGCACCGCTGGGGCACAGCTTTGAGGACGGATTCACTGTAGACCTGGCGCCCACCTGCACCGTTGATGGCAGTAAGTCGCGGCACTGCTCGCGCTGCGGCGAAGTGACCGATGTGACGCCGATTCCCGCGACCGGGCACAGTTTTTCGGAGGAATGGACGAGCGACGCGGACGGCCACTGGCATGCGGCCACCTGCGGACACGACGAGATCGACGGCTACGCGGCCCACAGTGGCGGCACGGCCACCTGCACCCAGGCGGCGGTATGCTCGGTATGCGGCGCTTCCTATGGCGCACCGCTGGGACACGACTTTGAGGACGGATTCACTGTGGACCTGGCGCCCACCTGCACCGTGGCGGGCAGCAAATCGCGGCACTGCTCGCGCTGCGGCGAAGTGACCGATGTGACGCCGATTCCCGCGACCGGGCACGCCTGGGGTGAGTGGACGGTGCTTGTCGCCGCGACCTGCGATAGTACCGGCACAGAGGAGCGGATCTGCGCCAACGATCCCCTCCACAGCGAAACCCGCGCCGTTCCCGTCGATCCCAATGCCCATAATTGGGGCGGCTGGACGACCGTCACCCCCGCCACCGCCACGGAGCCCGGCCTGGAAAAGCGCGTTTGCCTCACGAATCCCGAGCACTTTGAGACGCGGGAGATCCCCATCGATCCGGACGCGCTCGACTGGGGCGCGTGGACGCCCGTCACCCCCGCTACCTGCACGGCGGCCGGTTTGGAGCGGCGCGTCTGCCTCACGGATCCCGAGCGCATCGAAACGCGGGAGATCTCCATCGATCCGGACGCGCATGCCTGGGACGCGGGTGCGGTCACAACCCGCGCCACCTGCACGGCGGAGGGCGTGCGGACGTTCACCTGCCTGAACGACCCCGCGCACACCCGCACCCAGGTCATTCCCATCTCGGAGCATACCCACACCGTCACGATCATCAATCCCCCGGGCGCCACCCTGGATGTGTCCGCGTATGATGCATCCAGCGGGATTGTGACCCCCATCGAAAGCGGCGCGGAAGTGGCCTGCGGGACGCAGATCTTCATCGAGGGGCGGTTGGAAAGCGCCTACGATTGGGCCGATTCGGGCGTATACGTGAACGGATCGCCCTACGAGGAGGGCCTCTATCCGGTCAGCGGCGACATGGCGATTACCGGCAGGACGGAACTGCGTACCTTTACGGTAACCATCACCGCGGGCGCGGGCGGCACGTGCACGCCCGGCGGAGAGGTCACCGTCGTCTACGACGGGGAACTGACCGTCTCCCTCACGCCCGACCTGGGCTATCGGGTCAAACGGGTGTTTGCGGACGAAGCGGACTACGGCCCGATCAGCAGCTACACTTTCTACTGCGTCCAGTCGAACACCCGCGCGCTCTCGGCGGAGTTCGTGAGGGTATACGATATCACGGCCAGCGCCGGGGAGCACGGGTCGATCAGCCCAGCGGGCACGACCACCGTGGATGCCGGGAGCAGCATGACGTACGCCATCACCCCGGATTCGGGCTGCAAGGTGAAGGATGTGCTGGTGGATGGAGAAAGCGTGGGGGCGATAACCTCCTACACGTTCACGGATGCCGCGGAGGCACACACGATCCACGCGGTGTTTGAGGAACAGATGCACACCATCACGGCCAGCGCCGGGGAGCATGGGTCCATCAGCCCCGCGGGCGCGACCACCGTGCGGGCCGGAACCGACTTGACGTATTCCATCACCCCGGATGCGGGCTACAGGATCAAGGACGTCAAGGTGGACGGCGTGAGCGAGGGGATACGCGTCTCCTACACGTTCACGAATATTCAGCAGCCGCACGCGATCTCGGCGGAGTTCGAGATCATCCCGTATGCCATCGCGGCCAGTGCCGGGGCGAACGGCGCGATCAGCCCCCCCGGCACGACTGAGATGGCGCCCGGGAGCAATATCCTGTACGCCATCGCCCCGAACTGGGGCTATAAGGTGGCGGATGTGAAGGTGGACGGCGTGAGCGTGGGCCAGGTGACCCTCTACGCATTCACGGATGTCCGGGCGTCGCACACCATCGCGGCGGAGTTCGAGCCGATCTACCATACCATCAGCGCCCCCGCCGGATCGGGCGGCAGCGTGACGCCCGCGGGCGCGACCAGCGTACGGATGGGAACCAACATCACGTACACCGTCGCCCCGGACCCGGGCATGATGATCCTTTCCGTCAAGGTGGACGGCGCCCAAGTGGCGGGGCCCTCCTTCACGCCGATCACCTATACGTTCTCGAATGTCACGGGCGCGCACTTGATTGAAGCGACGTATGCGCAGAAGTTCGACGTCACGACCACCGCCGAGACCGGCGGGCGCATCAGCCCCTCGGGCACGGTTTCCTGTCAGGCGGGCAAGGACTTGACGTTCACCATCGCCGCGGACGCGGGCTACAAAATCTCGTATGTGCTGGTGGACGGCGTGAGCGTGGGCGAGGCGACTTCCTGCACGTTCAGCCACATCGACCGCAATCATACGATCTTCGCCTCATTCGATAAACTGTACGACATCGTCGCCAGCGCCGGGGAGCACGGAACGATCAGCCCCCCGGGCGTGACCACGTTGATTCGCTGGTCTTCGGCGATCTTCAGAATCGCGCCGGACGAGGGCTATAAGATCAAGGACGTGCTGGTGGACGGCGTGAGCGTGGGCGCGGTGCCCTCCGTCACGTTCGAACGGCTCGACAGGCCGCATACGATTTACGCGACGTTCTGGGCGGCGTACAACATCACGGCCAGCGCCGGGGCGAACGGGACGATCAGCCCCGCGGGCGTGACCACCGTGGAGGCCGGAAACAGCGTAGCGTACACCATCACCCCGGCCGCGGGCTATAAGGTCAGGGACGTGCTGGTGGACGGCGCGAGCGTGGGGCCGGTCGCCTCCTACACGATCAAAGGCGACTTCAAGGATCATACGATCTCTGCGACGTTCCTGAAGGGGTATTATATCACATCCAGCGCCTCGCAGCTCGGGCAGATCAGCCCGCTGGGCACGACCGCCGTGGAAGTCGGGGGCAGCTTGAAGTACACCTTCGCCCCGGACGCGAACTGCAGGGTGAAGGACGTGCTGGTGGACGGCGTAAGCGTGGGGAAGGCCGCCTCCTACACGTTCGCGAATGTCCAGGCGGCGCACACGATCGAAGCGAAATTCGAGTTGGATCTGTACGTCATCAAGGCCAGCGCCGGGCCGTACGGGACGATCTCTCCTCCGGGCGAGACCACTGTGTATGGCGGAGCCAGCCAGACGTACATCATCACCCCGGATGCGGGCTACAACATCAAGGATGTGAAGATGGACGGCGTAAGCGTGGGGAAGTACGCCTCCTACGCGTTCACGGATATCCGGGCGGACCACACCATCACGGCGGAGTTCTGGGTGGCGTACAACATCACGGCCTCCGCTGGCGCCGGCGGGACGATCAGCCCTTCGGGCGTGACCACCGTGCAGCCTGGAGCCAGCATAACGTACACGATCACCCCGGACTGGGGGATGCAGATCGGGTTCCTGGTGGTGGACGGAACACCCATATCGACGGAGGCCTACGAGCCGATCACCTACGCGTTCAATAATGTCACGAGCAATCACACGATCCAGGCGGTATATTTCAGCATTTCCAAGGTTACGGCCAGCGCCGGATCGCACGGACAGATCTTCCCTTCGGGTGAGAAGACCTATGCATCCGGGAGCAACCCGGCGTACACCATCACGCCCGACGCGGGCTACAGGATCAAGGACGTGCTGGTGGACGGCCAGAGCGCAGGCCCGGTATCCTCCTACATCTTCCATTCCATCGCGGGGAATCGCACGATTGCCGCGACGTTCGAGGAGGACGTGTATACCATCACGGCCAGCGCGGGCGCGGGCGGGGCGATCTCCCCCAGCGGAAGCGTCCAGGTGCCGCGCGGCTTGAGCAAGGCGTTCACCATCACGCCCAGTACGGGGTACAAGGTGGAGAGCGTCATGGTGGACGGCGTAAATATGGGCGGGGTCACGACGTACACCTTCCCGGGCATCACCGCCCATCACACCATCTCGGCGACGTTTGCGCGCCTCACCTATCAGATCACGGCCACCGCGGGCCCGGGCGGAACCATCACCCCGTCCGGCATCACGACCGTCGACTGGGGCGCGAGCCAGCAGTACACCATCACGCCGAACGCGGGGTACCGCGTCAAGGATGTGAAGATGGACAACGCGAGCGTGGGCGCGGTGAGTTCCTACACGTTCTCGGACGTCACCGCATCGCGCACCATTCAGGCGACGTTCGAGCAGATCACCTATACCATCACCGCCAGTGCGGGCGCGGGCGGCAGCATTGCCCCGTCCGGCGTCACCACGCTCGTCTGGGGCGCAGGTCAGCAGTACACCCTCACGCCCGCCGCGGGCTATGTGATTCGGGACGTGCTGGTGGACGGCGCGAGCGTGGGCCGGGTGGCGAGCTATACGTTTGCCAACGTCACCGCCGCCCACACCATCGCCGCGAGCTTCGCCCCCACATACCGGATCGAGGCGCTTCCGAGCACCGGCGGCGGCGCCATCACCCCGGCGGGCGTCACGAACGTGCCCCAGGGGGACGATCAGACCTATACGATCACGCCGGACGTGGGCTACCACATCACGAGGGTGCAGGTGGACGGACTGCCCGCCGCGCCGGGCCCAAGCTACACCTTCATAAACGTGACCGGCCCGCACATCATCAGCGCGAATTTTGAAAAGACCAATTACACCATCACCGTCCCGGGCATCGTGGGCGGAAAGATCAACGTACCGCCGACAGCGCAATATGGGGACAGCGTTAAGCTCGGCATACAGATTACTGATCTTGATTACCAGTTGAAAGAAGGCTCGATCAAGGTCAACGGGGTCGCGATCACCGGCAACGTGTTCTCCATGCCCGCCGAAAACGTGACCATCACGGCGGAGCTTGAGAAGATTGCGTTCCAAGTCACCGTCGTAAAGCCCGCCAATGGGATTGTTTTGGCGCCGCCCAAATCCGTTCGCGCCGGCGCCCCGGTGACGTTGGATGTCAGGCCGGACGCCGGGTACCGCCTGAAGGCGGGCTCGCTGAAGGTCAACGGCGCGGCGATCTCCGGAACGACCTTCATCATGCCGGCGCAGGATGTGACCGTCACGGCGGAGTTTGAGCAGTACCTGTTCCAGATCACCGTCGTGAAGTCGGACCATGGGAAGGCCATTTCCTCGCTGCCGAATGCCGAAGCCGTCACCCTGGTGACATTGACGGTCACGCCGGATACCGGGTACCGCCTGGTCCCGGGATCGCTGAAGCTCAACGGTGTGACGATCGATGGCGGCCTCATCTTCGCGATGCCCGCGCAGGATGTGACCATCACGGCGGAGTTTGAGTGGTGCGTGTTTACGATCAGCGTAACGCCCGCGGCCCACGGCACGATCACTGCGCCGTCCCCTCAGGCCGAGGCGGGCACCGCGGTGTACCTGAACGTGTCCCCGGACAAGGGGTACAGGCTGGTTGCGGGGTCTTTGAAGATGAACGGCGTCGCACTCTTTGACCGATCCTTCGTCATGCCCATGCAGGACGTGACCATCACCGCTGCGTTTGAACTCGCGGGGGGAGCAATGGCCAGCGGAATGCAGAGCTTTGGAGCGCCAGCCGGGGGGGCGCTTGGCGGAACAGAGGGCTCGGAAGCGCCAGCGGAGGAAGCGCCGGATGGCGGAACGGAGGGCTTGGAAGCGCCAGCCGGGGAAGCGCCGAGCGGCGGAACGGGGGGCATGGAAGCGCCAGCCGGGGAAGCGCCGGATGGCGGAACGGAGGGCTTGGAAGCGCCAGCGGAGAAAGCGCCGAGCGTCGGAACGGAGGGCTTGGAAGCGCCAGCGGAGGAAGCGCCGGATGGCGGAACGGGGGGCATGGAAGCGCCAGCGGAGGAAGCGCCGGGCGGCGGAACGGAGGGCTTGGAAGCACCAAATGAGGGAGCGTGATATGAAAATCGCATTTCGGCTCGGATGAAGCTCCGCTCGAACTCATCCGGTGGAAATCGCTCGCGGGCCATGTTATACTGGTAAAAACCGGGCGATGGGGGGATTCAATGCTGCGCATCGCGTTGTGCGACGACGACTGGAAAGATTTGGCGCGGCTGGAACGCGATGTCCTCGCGTTCCAGGCCGCCTATGATCCGGACGTGGAGTTTGAGCTGCGCGCCTACGCGAGCGGCGCCGATTTACTGGCCGCTATTGCACGGGGCGAGCGGTTCCATATCATCCTCCTGGACGTGGTGATGCCCCTGTGCGACGGCATCGAGACCGCGCGCGAGATCCGCCTCACCGACAAGGCGGTGAAGATCATCTTCCTCACCGCCAGCGCGCAGTTCGCATTGGATTCCTACGATGTGAAGGCGTTTTCCTATCTGCTCGAGGGCGGCCCCAGGGAAAAGCTGTTCTCCGTGCTCAGAGAGGCGGCTCAGGAGACCCGGGATGCGTCGGGCCGGTACATGCTGGTCAAGGCCAAAACGGGCCTTGTCAGGCTGCAATTCCATTCCGTCGCGTACCTGGAGGTCATCGGCAAGACCATCACGTTTTCGATGACCGGCGGCGAAACGCATCAGATGTACGGCACGCTATCGGAGGTGGAGGAGGACTTCCTGGCCCAGGAGCGGTTTTTGAAACCCCACCGATCCTATATCATCAATATGGATCACGTGCGCAAGCTCGGCGAGCGCGAACTAATCATGACGGACGGCGGCCGCGTACCCATCTCCAAGGCGAATTTCAACGAGGTGAAGCGGCGCTACATCGCTTATTCCTTCGGACGGGGTGAGACGCATGGGCGGAATTGAGATATGGCTGAACTCCAGCCTGCTGTTTTTGTACGTTGCAGCCTGCGTCATGATTCTGGAGGGCTTCGACTTTCGAAGGCGCGGTGCCAGGCGCATCGCATACCTGCTCTCCCTGGCGGCCGCGCTGGCGGTCAACCTGTATGCGCTGGGCGCGCTCGGGCTGGAGCGGTATCTGAACGCCTTTCCGCTCGTCACACTGCTCTTCCTGTTCCTGACGACGTTTCTCATTACCCGCTACGGTGGCATCAAGACGCTGTTCGTGTTCCTGACGGCGACCATCTGGGCGAGCCCGCTGCTCCTGGGCGCTCACCTTGCCGCGCTGATCTTGGGCCCCGGGCGCATGGTGAAGTTCATCAGCTACGCCGTGCTGGCGATCCCGATGCTGCTTCTTTTGAAGCTGTACTTCAGGCCTCCGCTTCTCTATCTTCTGGACAATTATCACCGGGGCTGGGCGCTGTTCTGCGCCGTTCCGCTATTGTGCGCGACCGTGTCCTATTATCAGACGCGCTACCGCTTCATGTATGACATCGACACCTTCCGCACGACCGGAATCTGGCAACTTTCGCTGAGCGCACTTTCGTTCCTTACATACCTTCTGATCGTGCAGTACGCCCGGCAGATCCGAGAGCGCCTGGAGGCGAAGGGTACCTACCAACTGCTTCAAACACAGCACCAGGGCGCGCTCCAGCACATCGCCACCCTCAAACAGTCCCAGCGGCAGGCCGCCGTGTACGTCCATGATCTGCGCCACCACCTGCGCTACATCCATTCCCTGGCCTCGGAGGGCAACCGGGATGAGATCATGAAGTATGTCGCCGGTATCGAGCAGAACATCGATGACATGATGCCGCAGGCTTTCTGTAAAAACGAGACGGTGAACCTGATCCTGTCGTACTTCAAGGCACAGGCGGAGCGGCGGGGCGTGGTCCTGGACATCCGTGCCGATGTTCCGGAAAGGCTTGAGTTGCCGGATGCCGACCTGTGCGTGATCATCTCCAACGCGCTGGAAAATGCCATCAAAGCCACGGACGCGGTGAACGATCGGCCACGGGTCGTCGCGTTTCACTGCCACACGAAGAACGGCCAGTTGTTCCTGGAGATCGCCAACCCCTTCATGGGGGAGGTGCACGTGGAGGACGGCGCCATTCATCCCGACCAGAAAAGCGACGGCCTGGGTACGCGCAGCATCGCGCTGATCGTGGAAAGGCACTCGGGCCTGTTAAGCTTCGATGCACAAGACGGCAAATTCTTGCTGCGCGTCATCCTGTAACGCAGAAAAATGGTGTAATCCGTAGGGAAAGTTCGGATAGAAATAGGAGGTAAGTCTATGGTCAGGGAATTGCTTTCCAGGAATGGCCGGAAGCTGCTTCTGGCGCTGGTGGTTTTTGTGATGGCCTTCACGCCGCTGATGACAGGCTGCGCTCTTGCGGAAGAAGGTTCAGGGGATCCGACGGAGACCGCCGCCTTTGTTCCCGGAGAACCGCTGGACAAAAACGAGATGCGGATTACCTTCATGGGGACGTCGGTCGTCCCCCGAAGGGGACAGGAATGCAACAGTGTCTTCGTGGAAACGGGCAACGGGGACAGCTTCATCTTCGACATGGGGTCCGGCGTATCGGCCAACTACGTGGCGATGGGAATTCCCTATTCCCGCATGGACAAGGTGTTCCTGACCCACCTGCATGGCGACCACATGAGCGACCTGGTCACGCTGTACTGTTTTGGGCCGTCGCTGGACCGCAAGACGCCCCTCCGGCTCTTCGGGCCCAGCGGCGATACCGCGGAGGAGGGGACTGCGGCCTTTGCGGAGGCCCTCAAGCAGTTGACAAAATGGCACGTGGAGAGCTTCAGTTTCACCCCGACGGGCCTCAAGGACGGCCGGAGCGGGTATGACATCGAGGTGAAGGAACTGCCTTACATGGAGGAAGGCATCGCCTACGATGAAAACGGGGTCAAGATCACCCATTTTCCGGCGGTGCACGACCGGAACGGCTCCATCAGCTACAAGCTGGAGTGGAACGGCCTTTCGATGGTGTTTTCCGGCGATACGAAACCGAACTACTACATGATCAAAGAGGCCCAAGGGGTCGATGTGCTGATCCATGAAATGGTGGTCCCTCCGGAGGTGTGGGCGGCGAAGAATTCCGGCTTTCAGCCGGGAGACCCGGGCTGGGAGCAGGCGATCGCCTATACCACCGCCGTTCAGGACTCCTCGCATACGACCCAGAAGGCCTTCGGCTACATCCTCAGCCAGACGAACCCCCGGCTGGGCGTGGCAACCCACTTTCAGGTGAACGACGACACGGTGGGGCCCGCGATGAAGGACATCCGCGCCTGGTATCAGGGGCCCGTCACCCTGGCCAGAGACCTGCTGGTGATCAACGTCTCCAAGGACAGCATCCGTCAGCGCTACGCTCAGGTTTCGGATTACGACTGGTATCCGGCGCCCAACCTATACCCCCCGGATCAGCTGGCGCCGCCGAAGTATCCGTCCCCGTTGGCCCAGCTCAGCGATGAACTTCTTGCGCAGGTGATTCCGGCGAGCGCCTACGAAGGCGCAAGTAAGAAAACAGTGCGCGTTGACTGCCGGAGCGTCCAATTTAATTTCTGGTATCAACATCATGCCGAACGTCTCAAATGACTTCATTGCGCCCGCTGGAGGAGACATGCCTTAGAGTAAGACACTAAGCCGCATCCCCAAAACAGGCAAACGGCTGAAACTCCTTGTATTCAAGGACTTTCAGCCGTTTGCCTGTAAAGAATCACGATTCTGTACTGCTGAAGTCGGAGCCCGTCCCGATGGAGGAGGGGGCAGCCTACTTCCTGGGATTTACGCACAGGCGCCGCCGGCGCCGCAGGGACCGCAGGAATTAATCCGCCCCTATGGCGCGCGCCATGTGCTGGCGACGCTGACGCTGCCTTATACTTTGACCGAAAGGCGCGAGTTCGCCGCGATCCATTCCAATCCACCCGGATAGGACACCAGGCACCTGGCGGTCATTTTGAAAGATGCACGAAAGGGCCGGATTCTATACGCTGCCGCGCCGATCGAATCCTGCAAGCCCTATATGAGCCGCAAAGCCTTTATCGGGATTATCCAGAGCCTTGTGGGTTCGCTTCCGTTCGAATCCAACGCGCTGGGGCAAGTGGAGGTGGTCGGCTGGGTCAAGGGCGGGCGGCAGTACTATGCGGCGCTGAACGAGCAGGAGAGCGCACCCTTCATCCCGATGGAGGGCATCACGATCACCGTGCCGCGCGTCCTCCGCGCCGCGCGGGTAATTAGCGGCGAACCGCTGAAGTTCTCAGTTCAGGGTAGCCGCTCGCTTGTCAGGCTCCCCAAAGTAGAAGTGTTCCGGATGATCGAAGTGGAGTAATCTAAAGCACTGCGACGTAAATGGCCCTTTGCGCGTGAAAGGCGGGCAGTTCATCGCGGGGCTGTCCGCCTTTTTCCAACTTCGCCTGCGCTCCAACGCCTGCCGGAGGGTATCGCCGGCGGTGCCCTCGAAAAAGTAGATGTACCGGTTGTAGGGCTTCTCCACGCTGGCATGGCCCAGTAGCTTCGAGATGATCTTTACCTCCACGCCCTGGGCGTACAGGTTGCTGGCGAAGGAGTGCCGGAGCGCATGCAGGCCGCGGTGCTCAACCCCCGCCGTCTCGCAGGCCTTCTCCATCGTCGCCAGCAAGTTCCTGTAGCTCAGGTATTTGCCGGTCTGCGTGGCGGACACGATGGGGCAGCCGACGATTCGCTGTGCCTTGAGGTGCCGGATGGCCTCCATGGTCCTGCCGTTGGGGGGAATCGTGCGCTTGCCGGACTCCGCCTTGGTGGTACGCTGGACGAGGTTCTTCCCATCCACCCGTACCATATTCTTGTTGACCTTCAGCGTCCGCTTCTCCTCGTCAATGTCATTCCACTCCAGCGCCAGCGCCTCACCGGCGCGTAAGCCCGTCCCCAAAATAAGAACGGCCCCCCATCCGTAGCGGAAGCGGAGCCGTCCGTTTTTCTCTGCGGTGAAGGCGGTCACCAGTTTTTCCTGTTCATCCTTCTCGTAGGGGAAGACCACCTTGGTATTGTGGGTCATGGGCGGCATCTCGACGCCCTCGACGGGATTGCGCTGAATCAGCTCGGTCAGCACCGCGTGTTCCAGCACCTGGCTCAGCAGCAGTTTCTGCTTCTTGATGGTCGAGGCGCTCATGTCCTCCAGCCGGTTGACGTACTCCTGAACATGCTCCAGCCGGATCGCTCGGACATCCATCTGGGCCAGTTCATCTTTGCAGAGAAGCTGCAGGCAGAACTGGTACCGTTCGTAGGAACTGGGCCTGATCTTGCCCTTCTTGAACTTCTCCAGCCAGTTCAGCGCGTAGTCGGCTAGCAGCATGCTCTCATCCGACATGCCTACGCTGGGGGCAGCACTTTCCGCAAGCGGCTGAACTTCGCTGCCAACTTCCAGCCGCCCGCGCTTTTTTGCAGACCCTGTCTTAAGTCCCTCGGGCGGATATAGTGCCTGGAACCGCGCCAGCACTTCCTCCTCGGACCGACACGTGATGAATTTCCGCTTTCCGTCAACGTCACGGTATCCCGCTTGGAACCGCCCGTCCGACCGCTTCGTGATTTTTCCCAACGTCAGGTGAACGATCGACACTGCTTTCCCTCCCGTTGTCTTCTTGCCATCCGGAGAACCAGTGACATGGTAGATCGTTCGAACCATGAATTCACCCCTTATATGGCGTAGTTTCAACGTCCGGTTTTGATGGTTATAGCGTCAATCCTGGGTTCTCGCGGGACACTCATCGAGCAGAATGGTGGCAGCGAAGGAGTCAGGGATCTTACTGGCCATCTTCTATCCCCCCCCTTCCAGTTTCCCGACCGGTTGAACGGCATTCCTAAGCGCTTCTCCGCATTAATGTGCCAGAGATTCGGCCCCATATCTCCCATACACACAAACCTAAACTATTCCCAGCGCTCGCATTTCGCGCCAGGATCGAAGGTAACACCAGATAGTTTCGAAAGGTAATCTTCTGGCCGGTGCGGGGTGAAGTAACCGTTGCCGAGGTTCAGGATCCCGTTCAGGCAGTTGAAAAGCATCGGATCGCGGTCAAATGCTGCGAACGGCAGCGGGTATACGCTGGCCGCATCCTTCAGAATCGTCTCCCGCAGAGCCCGCCGTTGCCACCGGCTCAAAAAGCGCATATATTCCTATCGGGTCTTCTCATCTGTAAGGTTGAGGGCATGGGCCATCAGACTGTCCGAAAGCTCTTTGCACAGCTGCATCACCGCCAGGCCGCCAAGGTCGAACTGCCAAATGCGCCCATCGAAAACTGCCCACTTTGAACGCTCCGGTACATACCGCGCGCGGAGCTTATACAGGTCGGCAAACAGGTTGCCATTGCCGATGTCATTCCATGCGTAGCGGTCGTTGCGCTCGGGGTGCAGAACCGAAAGTTCCCGGACGATTGCATTGCAGACAGTGGGCACTACGCTGGCGCTTTTAGGCGCTAATGCATGAGGTGAATAGACATCCCTACACCTGGAGATCGCCATCTCAACCGTCATCTGGCCATAGGTCGAACCATCATCATGATGCTTTTCATCCCACTTGGCGCGAAACAGCGAGGACTGCCGGAATATTCCATCGATTCGCATGGCGTCTTTTTGAAACCAGAAGGCCAACTTTCCGCAGAGCGCCAGATCCGCTTCAGACTGAGAAGGATAGCGGCCTTGCCAATCGCCGCGGTAAAGTGCGTCTAGCGAGGGATCGGCGCGCCGCGCCTTAGCGAGAAGCTGCTGCTCCTCATTAAAGGAAGAAGTACTCCCCTCTTTATCCTCTGAAATATCCACCTTTGCCGAAAGCCGATTCTCCTGGGTATAGGCAAACTCGCGTAGATCTTTCATATTATATTCGGGCGATTTTGGGCGGTCGATGACCTCGACCGGAAGCAACTGTCCCATTTTATGGTTGCACGTTCCCGCCACGCGGAGCACACGAGATGGTTCACTGGCATGGGCGTCGCAATCCGTAAAGCCGGTCGCAGATACGACAGCGTCCGCAAAACTACGGAGAAGCTTCTTTGCTGATTCCAGATCTTGAGGCGAGGTAATGGCCATCGGCTCCCGCAGGACCCAGTAAGGGGCTGTCTCAAAGCGAAAAGATCGCGGGGAGGCAGTCCCTTTGCGTTATAGAGGAAGTGAGAAAGCGAAGTTCTCGTACCTGATCTCGCCCATCTCGTGCAGCTTCCTCACAAACTGGTAAAACGCGTCCTCAAGTACGCCCGCCAGTTTCCCACTCCGAAGCCGCGCCAGCGTGTTGTGATCCGGCGCCTTCCGCCCTTCCAACAGCCATTGGTACCGTATGTCATACCGGCACGCTTCTTCCTGCTTCCGTGTCGACGTCCGCCCGTTCATGTATCCATACAACGTGACCTTCAACAGATGCTTTGGTGTCGCCTTCCCTTTTTGCCCACTGCGGTTGCTCGCCGCATTCAGCTTGCCGCTGTCCATCTCCTCTATGACGCGGCTCAGAAGTCGTACCGGTTCATCTTCTCCGATCTTCAGCCCTACTTCCAACGGCATCACCAGTTGATATTCTTCCCGTTCTCCGCTATAATGCTCTTGTTGTGATTGTTCCATTGCTAACTCAGTCTACAACAAAAACTACGCCCCGGCTATACGGACAATGTCATTAAGATAATAAGAGCCGACGAACCGAACGCGGCGGAGAGCGAGTGAACGAACGCACTCTGCCGCGTAAATCATGGGCAGAAAAGAGATAGGGGCAAAGCAAATAGGCAGACGGGAAGT
>Ga0268263_1000669_pt1 | contig 44776 bp, 38 predicted proteins | sample Biomet5_FD_190358 | JGI IMG/M metagenome (GOLD analysis project Ga0268263, IMG submission 190358) | Microbial communities from bioreactor (seeded with sewage sludge) at LBNL, California, USA - Biofuel metagenome 5 (SPAdes) (version 4) | ecosystem: Engineered > Bioreactor > Anaerobic >... | reverse complement strand
GAACTCGTTGTCATAAGGCAGGCCGAGGTCGAGGACAAGGGCTTTCTTCTCGCCGGCAACATCGTCGACATCGTCGTCGAAGACGTCAGTGTGATAGAAGTCGATGTACAGCGGAGCAGAAGTGAACTTCGTGGTAACACCAGAAGTGTAGTCTATGAGTTTGAAGTAGATGGAGCCACGGACAACCTTGACACCGTAGTCATCCACAGGGGTGATGCGGATGCGATAGAAATCGTTGGTGCTGACAGCTTTGTAGTAGTCCAGCTCGGTAGCAGTAACGTCGTCATAAACGCCGTACCACTCATCCCAGTTGTCCTCATCGATGTCGGCCGGATGAGCGGCTTCCTGAGCGTCATAATCCTTGTAATCGTAGGCAAACATGTTGTCTTCGTTGCTGGGATCGATGACTTCAGCGGTGTCGTTGGTGTTGAGGAGAGTCTTGAGGGCGGCCAGGCCGGTCGCGTTCAGCTCAACAACTTTGTAGCCGTCGGCAACGTTCTTGTTGGTGATAACGTTAGTAAGAGCAGCCTCTTTGTAAGCATGGATGCCGATGGCGTCTACGCCGTCAACATTACCGTCGCCCTTAAGATCCTTAGTGGTGGTAACAGGGTAATACAGCTTGGTGTTGTGATCGCCCAGTTTGGCATAGATGTAAAGGACGGTGTCTTTCACAGTGGCCGCGTCGTTGGCATCAGCGCCCTCGGTCAGGGTGTAGAGCTTGTAATACGCGCCATTGTAAAGGAGGTAATACGGATACGCCGTCGCTTTAGAGGAAGCGGTGTCGTCCATGGTGACTTCCTTGACTTCGTAGGTGAACGGGCCTTCAGCAAACAGCTCGAAGCTGTCGCGGCTGCCGTCATCATAATCCCAATACTCAACATCGGTGGTCTTCAGCCACTCATTGAGGACCGCATCGGGATCGACATAGATGTCGACCGGATCGCTGTAACGGAAGTCAACAGCTATACGGCAATATTTGGTCTTAGTGGTCTCGAAAACGTCCCACACCCAATCCATGTAGTGCTGATCGTCTTCTTCATTGTAATAGCCACCCGCGTAACCGTCGTAATACTTGTCGGCGGCCAGCGCAGTGACGCCCAGCGCCAGAACCATAACCAGCGCAAGGACTACTGCAAGAATCTTTTTCATTTCGTTTCCTCCTTATAATTGTAAGAAAGGTTTTGCTCTGGGAATATGCTCTCCCACATCTTCCCTCTTTGCAACCAGATTGTAACATCTTATATTGAGATTGTCAATATATCTATGTTATTTTTTTGTAGTATTTTTGCCGATTTTTTTGCGCTGCTCCTGAAAAAGCGCCGAAAACCGCGTTTTTGCGGGTTTTTTCTGCTTTCCGCGGCTCCCCCGCGATGTTTTCGATTGTTTACAACGCTTTAACTTTTAGCTTTACATATCTTATGGAGCCGCGCAAAAAGAAATTATTTTGTAACCACATCATCTCTGAGGGCCGCAAAGGCGTCGCCCGGACGCAAAAAAGAGCCGCCCGGGTGGAGAGCGCCCGGACGGCCTTTATTAAATAATGTTATATGGTGCGCGCCGGTGTTTTCCGGAAGGAGCTCACTTCTTCAGGGAGACGGCGGCGGCGGCGACCAGGGAGACGACGGCCAGAGCAACGGCTACGCCGACAATGTCGTTGGCGCCGGTGTTCGGGTTGGTGTCGGCATCGGTGGTGGTGTCCGCGGTGGCGGAGCGCAGGTCAGTGTCGGAGAGGTAGTAGCTGCCGAGGGACTCGCCGGCCGCCAGCTCTATGCCGACATACTGATCGTCGGTGTTGTAATAATTGACCTCGTAAGCATCCTGATACTCGAGGACGCCGTCCACATATTTATAAGCGTAGACGACTTTTTCACCGGTCTGACCAAGGGCGGTCTTGTCGCACTTGATGTAGAGGGTGGAGCCGCTGTTGTAGATGACGCCGTTGTCCGGGGTCAGGAAGTTGACGGCCTGGAACTTCGCGTTCGGGAACGCGGAGGAAATGACGCTGGCCACAGTCTGATTGAAGGTGAAGTTCACGCCGGGCTGATACTCGGCGACCTTCGCGATCTCAAGACGCCAGGTGTAATCCTCGTCGGTGACTTTCAGGGTCTTGCCGACGCCCTCGTCGAAATGCTCGGCGGAGATGACGTCCGGAGTCTGATCGACGTAGCCGTACACAGCGTCGTAGTCGTACACGCCATCGCGGAACAGGGAGATAAGAGTGGAATCCGTGAAGGTGTAGCCGCCCTCGTGGTCGTGATAGCCGCAGTCGAACTCGTTGTCGTAGGGCAGGCCGAGGTCGAGGACAAGGGCGCTCTTCTCGCCGGCGACATCGTCCACGTCGTCGTCATAGACGTCGGTGTGATAGAAGTCGATGTACAGCGGAGCGGAGGTGAACTTCGTGGTGGTGCCGGAGGTGTAATCTATGAGCTTGAAGTAGATGGAGCCGCGGACCACGTCCACGCCGTAATCATCCACAGGGGTGATGCGGATGCGGTAATACTCGGTCTCGCTGCTGTATTTGTAATAATCCAGCTCGGTGTACTCGGCGTCGTCGGAATAAACGCCGTACCACTCATCCCAGTTGTCCTCGTCGATGGTGGTCGGGTTCGCTTCCTCCTGCGCGTCGTAGTCCTCGTAATCGTAGGAGTAGATATTATCCTCGTTGGTGACGTCGATGACAAGATTGGTGTCGTTGGTATTGATGATCGTCTTGAGAGCGGTCAGACCGGCCGTAGTCAGCTCGACGACCTTGTAACCGTCGGCAACGTGCTTGTTGGTGATGCTGGTGGCGCAGTCCTCGTCGGAATACGCATGGATGCCGATGGCGTCTACGCCTTCAACATATGTGTCGCCGTCGAGGTCGTCGGTGCTGGTCACAGGGTAAAAGAGCTTCGTGCTGTGATCGCCGAGCTTCGCGTAGATGTAAAGGACGTCGCTATTGATGGTGTCGCCCTCCGCGGTGGTGCCCTCAAGATTGTAGAGCTTGTAATACGCGCCGTTGTAAAGGAGGTAATACGGATACGCCGTCACAGTGGTGGTGTCGGTGTCGTCCATGGTGACTTCTTTAAGGGTGTAAGTGAACGGGCCGTCGGCGTAGACTTCAAAGCTGTCGCTGCTGGAGTCGTCGAAATCCCAGTACACTTCGTCGGTGGTGTCGAGATACTCGTTGAGAACGGCGTCGGGGCTGATGTAGATGTCAACGTCGTCTTCATAGCGGAAATCGACGGCTATACGGCAATACTTGGTCTTGGTGGTCTCGAAAACGTCCCACACCCAGTCCATATAGTACTCGTCGTCTTCCTCATCATAATAACCGCCCGCGTAACCGTCGTAATACTTGTCGGCGGCAAAAGCGGTGACGCCCAGCGTAAGGACCATAACCAGCGCAAGGCATGCTGCAAGAGCTTTTTTCATGGTGGTTCCTCCTTGTAATTGTGGGAAAAATTTTGCGGAAAACGCTCTCCAACGCCTTCCTTTGTTGCAACCAGATTGTAACATTTGGGCGAAAACAAGTCAACCGGGCAATGATACCATTCGGTTGCATACGTGCTCAATTTGTCTTAAATTATTACAATTTAGCTACAAGTGCAAAGTTTAACGGAGATTTAATTACTTTTTAATTACAATAATATTTCTTATATATTACAAAATTCCGATTTTATTTTGCCGGAATTCTTACATCGCCATCGTTTGTGTTGTCTTTTTGATTAAAAATTGTAACTTTTGTGAGCCTGCCCCGTCTTCCCCCTCCCGGCCGCGCCTGTTAAAATACTTTTAAATATGCCGCGCATATTTGGCGAGTGTTACACTTGCCGCGCACGCATGTATGCGATATAATTCAATGTATAATGGCACAAGGAGTGATGTTTTGATGGACTGCGACCTTAAAGAGAAAGCGAGGCAGCTGCGCGGAGACATAATGCGCTCGCTGTTCCTCGCCCATTCCGGACATCCGGGCGGTTCGCTTTCGTGCGTGGAGATCCTCGTATCGCTTTATTACAACGAGGTGATGGATTACGACCCCAAATCGCCGCGCAAACCCGACCGCGACCGTTTCGTCCTCAGCAAAGGGCACGCCTGCCCCGCGCTCTACGCCGTTCTGGCGGATCGCGGGTTTTTCCCGCGCGAGGATCTCTGGCGGCTCCGCAAGATCGACAGCCATCTGCAGGGCCACCCGGACATGAACAAAACGCCCGGTGTGGATTACAACGCCGGCTCGCTCGGACAGGGCATGGCCGTGGCCTCCGGCATGGCGCTGGCGGGAAAACACGCCGGAGCGTCATATAAGGTCTACACGCTGATCGGCGACGGCGAGATGCAGGAAGGCATCGTCTGGGAGGCGGCCATGTCGGCGGCCAACTACAAGCTGGACAATTTCACCGTCCTGCTCGACCACAACGGCTGTCAGATAGACGGCTTCAACCGCGACGTCATGGATGTGGGCGACCCGATGAAGAAATTCGCGGCCTTCGGTTTCGATTGCGTCGAAGTGGACGGACACGACATAGACGCCGTCACCGCGGCGCTGAAAGCCCCTGTCTCCGGCAAGCCGAAATTCATCTGTTGCGAGACGGTGAAGGGCAAGGGCGTCTCCTTTATGGAGAACGTGCCCGGCTGGCACGGCAAGGCTGTGGATGAGGACAGCTACAAACAAGCGATGAAAGAATTGGGGGTCGACATCGATGGCTGACAAAAAATCCCTGAGAGCGGCCTACGGCGAGGCGCTCGTCGAACTCGGCAAGGTCAACAACAGGGTCGTCGTCATGGACGCGGACCTTTCCAAGGCCACCATGACCTGCAAATTCGCCGACGCTTTTCCCGAACGCTTCTATGATTTCGGCATCGCGGAGTGCAACATGGTGGCGGAGGCCGCCGGTTTCGCAAGCTGCGGTTTCATCCCGTTCGTCAGCACGTTCGCCATCTTCGGCACGGGCCGTGCCTATGAGATCGTGCGCAACTCCGTGTGCTATCCCCACGCCAACGTGAAGCTCGCGCTCTCGCATGCCGGGCTCTCGGTCGGCGAGGACGGCGGCAGCCACCAGAGCATCGAGGACATCGCCCTGATGCGCGTGCTGCCCGGTATGACCATCTTCACCCCCTGCGACGCCATAGAGACGAAAAAAGCCGTTTTCGCGGCGGCTGAGATAGACGGGCCCGTCTTTCTGCGCACGGCGCGCCCGAACTCCGAGATACTCACCGCCGAGAGCGATCCGTTCGTCCCCGGCAAGGCGAGCGTCCTGCGCGACGGGGGCGACGTCTGCATAATCGCGATGGGCCTGATGGTCCAGGAGGCAATGCATGCGGCCGAGCTCCTGGCCGCGGACGGCATAAGCGCCGCCGTCGTCAACATGAGCACGATAAAGCCGTTCGACTCCGAGACCGTGCTCGCCATGGCGTCCAAGTGCCGCGCCGTCGTCACCGCGGAGGAACACTCCATCATAGGCGGGCTGGGCTCGGCCGTGGCGGAGACGATCGCCGGAAAGACCACCGCCAGGTTCGACCGCGTGGGCGTGATGGACAAATTCGGCCGCTCCGGGACTCCGGACGAGCTGTTCAAGCTTTACGGCCTCACGGCGGAGAACATCGCCGAAAAGTGCCGCGCGCTGCTGAAATAAATCGCGACAAAAAAGCTCTGCGGCCTGTCACAGGTCACAGAGCTTTTTGCAGTCATGCCGGATCTTTTAGAGCTCGGTCTTCCAAAGGCCGTGCAGGTTGCAGTACGCATACGCCGCCACGGGTTTGTCGTCTTCCGTCAGGGCAAAAACGGCTTTCGGCGCGTCGCCGGGATTCAGCGCCTTGCGCTGGCCGCCCTTTTCAGAGGCCAGGTAGATCCACTGGATGAAATGCTCGGCAAGCATCGGATGAGCAACAGCGCCGACTTCCACGGTGACAATGTTGCCCTCGACCTTTACGACCGGAACATGCTTCTCAAGGCTGGCATCCACGCTGCCCGGGACGAGCTCAGTCATCGGCTCGCCGCAGCAAACGACCGGAACGCCGCTGCTGTGGATCACGCCTATGATATTCCCGCAGTGTTTGCAGATGAAGAAACGTACCTTATCCATTATGATAACCCCCTGTCATATTTGATGTATTTTTATTTTATCACTAACCTCCCGCAAAATCTATGTCTTTTCCATTAATTACCTCGCTTTTTTGCGTTTTTTTCTCTTTGCGCGCGCGGTTGACAGGGAACGAAAAGAGCGGTATCTTTATTGTAAAGTTATAGCCGCCAAATGCGGCGGAACACGGAGATGTTTAAATGAGCGAAGGATGCAATCACGACTGTTCCTCCTGCGGCGAGAACTGCAGCGAACGCACCGGGGAGCCGGAGGATATGAAGGCAAAGCTCGGCGAGATGTCGAGCGTCAAAAAAGTGATAGCCGTGGTGAGCGGCAAAGGCGGCGTGGGCAAGAGCCTCGTCACCGCCATGCTTGCCACGCTGACGAACAGGCAGGGCTTTCGCACCGCCGTGCTGGACGCGGATGTCACCGGCCCCTCCATGCCCAAAATGTTCGGCCTGAAGGACAAGGTGCAGGGCGGCGAGTTCGGCATCATCCCGGCGGAGACGGAGACGGGCATCTCCGTCATGTCCGTCAACCTGCTGCTGGACAACGAGACGGACCCCGTCGTCTGGCGCGGGCCTCTCATCGCCGGCATGATACAGCAGTTCTGGAGCGAGGTCTTCTGGAACGACGTGGACTACATGTTCGTCGATATGCCTCCGGGCACCGGCGACGTGCCGCTGACGGTGTTCCAGTCCCTGCCGGTGGACGGCATCGTCGTCGTCACCTCGCCGCAGGAGCTCGTCGGCATGATCGTGGAGAAGGCCGTCAACATGGCCGCGATGATGAGCGTGCCCGTCATTGGGATAGCCGAGAACATGAGCTATTTCCGGTGCCCCGACTGCGGGAAGGTGCATCACATATTCGGCGAGAGCCATGTGGACTCCATCGCCAAGGCGCACGGGATCTCCACCGTCTGCCGCCTGCCGATAGACCCGGCGTTTGCCTCCGCCGCGGACAACGGCACCATAGAGTCTCTCGACGACCACAGCCTGGACGACATGGTCGCAGCCATACTCGCGCTCTGAGCGCACAAAACAAAACGCCTCTGCCTTTCAAAAAGCGGGGGCGTTTTCTTTGTCATTTACCGAGCAGCTTTTTAAGGCGTTCCACCGCCTCGGCCGTAGCTGCGGGCGAGCCGAAAGCCGTCAGCCGGAAGAAGCCCTCGCCGTTTCGCCCGAAGCCGACCCCCGGGGTGCCGACGACGCCCGCCTCGCGCAGCAGCCTGTCGAAAAAGCCCCAGGAATCCAGCCCGTCCGGGCATTTCAGCCAGACGTAGGGGGAGTTCTCCCCGCCGGTGTACCAGACGCCGAGCTCCGTCAGCGCGTCGGTGATGACTTTTGCGTTCCCGCGGTAGACGTCTATGGCCGCCGCAGTCTGGCGCTCGCCCTCCGGCGTAAAGACGGCCTCCGCTCCGCGCTGGACCACGTAGGCCACTCCGTTGAACTTTGTGGTCTGGCGGCGCACCCACATCTTACCCAGGCTCATGCCGCCGCGCGAAAGCTCCTTCGGGATGACCGTGTAGCCGCAGCGCGTGCCGGTGAAGCCCGCCTTTTTGGAAAGGGAGCAGAACTCCAGCGCGCAGCTTCGCGCGCCTGGTATCTCGAATATGCTCCGCGGCAGGCCCCCGCTCCGGATAAAGCTCTCGTAAGCGGCGTCGTAGATGATGACGGCGTCCCGCTCCAGGGCGTAATCCACCCACAGTTTCAGGCCCCCGGCGTCGTAAGCGGCGCCCGTCGGGTTGTTCGGGGAGCAGATATAGATGATGTCCGCCTGCTCGTCCTTTTCCGGCAGAGGAAGAAAACCGTTTTCCTCGCAGGCGTTGGCATATATCACTCTGCGGCCCGCCATCACGTTGGTGTCGGCGTAGACGGGATAGACCGGATCCGGCATCAGGACGGCATTGTCCGGCCCAAAGAGGTCGAGTATGTTGCCGATGTCGCTTTTCGCCCCGTCGCCCACATATACCTCGTCCGGGTCGATCTCCACCCCGTGCGAAGCATAGTATCGCGCTATGGCTGCGCGCAGGAACGGGTAGCCCTGCTCCGGGCCGTAGCCGTGAAACGTGGCGGCCTCGCCCATCTCGCGCACGGCCCCCTCCATGGCGGAGACGACCGCCGGACACAGCGGCTGCGTCACGTCGCCTATGCCGAGCTTTATTATCTTTACCTCGGGGCGTTCCTGCTGAAAGGCCGCGACTTTTTTCGCCACGGCGGTGAACAGGTAGTTCTCCCCAAGGTCTTTAAAGTTTTCATTTATCTGCATGGCGCGCCTCCTGTCATATCTCAACTTTTCCGTCGAACACGAACTCGGCGCCGCCCTCCATGAGCACGCCTTCCTCGCTGTACGTTATTACGAGACGTCCGCCGCGCAGATTCACGAGCACGGGCTTCCCCTCGTCGCAATGACCGCAGACGCACGCGGCGGCCACGGCGGCGCACGCCCCGGTCCCGCAGGCCAGCGTCTCCCCGCTGCCCCGCTCCCACACGCGCATCTCTATCTCGTCCCGGGCGATTACGCGGACGAACTCGGTGTTGACGCCCTCCGGAAACAGCGGCGACTTCTCAAAAGCGGGCCCTATCTCCGGCAGGCAAAGCGCGAAAGGAGCGTCCGCAAAGGTCACGCAGTGCGGATTGCCCATGGAGAGGCAGGTGACGCGATATTCTTTTCCCCCGAACTCCATCGGCTCATCCACGACCTGCGGCAGAGGTGTCACGACCGGGACCCTTTCAGCCGAGAACTCGGCCTTTCCCATCTCTACGGCGACGCTGCACACCCTTCCGCCGCCTGCCTCAATATGCATCGCCTTGATGCCCGCGCCCGTTTCGAGCAGTATCGTGTCCTTCCGCACGCCGCCCCGCTCGTAAAGGTATTTTGCCACGCAGCGGCTGCCGTTGCCGCACATCTTCCCCTCGCTGCCGTCGATGTTGAAGATGCGCATGCGCGCGTCCGCCACCTCCGACGGACAGATGAGAATTATCCCGTCGCCGCCTACGCCGAACCTGCGGTCCGCCAGACGCACGGCGTTCTTTTCAGGCTGGGGGAAAGGGCGTTCCCGGCAGTCGAAATATATGTAATCATTGCCACAACCCTGCATCTTCACGAAATCATACAGCACGCCGGACGCCTCCCCCTGTTTTATCCTATATATTATATGCGGGGCGCATCACAGCAGATGAATGCCCCTCGCTTCGCAATCTTCCACCATGGCCTGCGGCCACACCGAGGACTGCACCTCGCCTATGTGCGCTTTCTCCAGCATCAGCATGCAGATGCGGCTCTGCCCTATGCCTCCGCCCATCGTCAGCGGCAGCTCCCCGGAGACGAGCGCCCTGTGGAACGGCAGCTCCAGCCTGTCGAGGCAGCCGGCCTCCGTGAGCTGACTGCGCAGAGTGGCGGCGTCCACGCGGATGCCCATGGAGCTTATCTCCACGGCGCGCTCCAGCACAGGATACCACAGCATTATGTCGCCGTTGAGGCTCCAGTCGTCGTAGTCCGGCGCGCGGCCGTCATGCCTCTGTCCGCTCTTCATCACGCCGCCGATCTGCATGATGAACACCGCGCCGTTCCTGCGGCAGATCTCGTTCTCGCGCTCTTTGGGCGAAAGGTCGGGCCACTCGTCCTCCAGCTCCTGCGCCGTGACGAACGTTATCTCCTCCGGGAAGAAAGGCGAAAGGATGGGAAACCGCTGCGTCAGGCGGAGCTGCGTCTCCCTCAGCGCCTCGTATATCGAACGCACGGTGTGCTTGAGATAGTGCAGGTCGCGCTGGTGGGGCAGTATCACGCGCTCCCAGTCCCACTGGTCCACATATATGGAGTGCAGCTCATCCAGGGTCTCGTCCCTGCGGATGGCGTTCATATCGGTGTAGAGGCCGGAGCGCGGCTCGAACCCGTACTTGTTCAGCGCCATGCGCTTCCACTTCGCCAGGGACTGCACGATCTCGACATCCTCGCCCAGATCCTTCACATCGAAAGAGACGGGCCGCTCCACGCCGTTCAGGTCGTCGTTTATTCCCGTGTGCGGACGCACGAACAGCGGGGCCGACACGCGCGTGAGGTTGAGCGCCATGGCGAGCTCGTGCTCGAAGCTGTCCTTCACGAGCTTGATGGCGACCTCCGTCTCCATTATATCCAGTTTTGACGTGTATATTGCGGGATTCGCTTCCATGACAGAGCCTCCTTAAAAAGCCTCTAATATAGTTTTAAATTCTAACACCCCCGGCTGTTTATTACAATGATTTTTTTGATTCATCGGGGCGAGGCGGGAATTTTGGTGAGTTTTATTGCAAAAACGTGGTTACAAATCTGAGCGTTTAGGCTATAATAAATTATTAGGCTCGCCGCGGCAAGCTCTCGGAGGGCGTCGCCCTCCCATCAGAAAAGGGGTATCGTTTTGGACAGAACCGAAAAGTTTTTTGAAGCCATGCACGGCAAAAAGGTCGCCTTCCTCGGGATAGGCGTCTCCAACACCGACGTGATACGCATGTTCGCCGAAAAGGGCATAGCGACAGAGGCGCGCGACAAGGCCGACCGCGGAAAACTCGGCGGCGCGGCAGACCTGCTCGAACGCTCCGGCGCCGTTTTGAGGCTGGGCGAGGGATACCTCGACGACATAGATGCGGACGTGGTGTTCCGTACGCCGGGCATGAACTGGTGGCTGCCAGAGCTTGTCGAGCTGCGCGCGCGCGGAAAAGCGGTGACGAGCGAGATGGAGGTCTTTTTCGACCTCTGCCCGTGCAGACGCTACGGCGTGACCGGCAGCGACGGCAAGACCACCACCACGACGCTCATCGCGGAGATGCTCGCCGCCTCCGGGCGCACGGTGCACAAGGGCGGAAACATCGGGCGCGCGCTGCTGCCGATCATCGAGGACATAAAGGATGAGGACGCGGCCGTCGTGGAGCTTTCGAGCTTCCAGCTAATATCCATGCGCTCGTCGCCGGATGTCGCCGTCGTAACGAACGTCGCGCCGAACCATCTGGACGTGCACAAGGACATGGAGGAGTACATCGAGGCGAAGCGCAACATCCTGCGGCACCAGAACGCCTTCTCCCGCGCGGTGCTGAACGACGACAACGTGATAACGCGCAGCATGACCGAGCTCGTGCGCGGCGACCTGCGGCTTTTCTCCCGCCTGCACAGCGTCAAAAACGGCGCTTACCTCGACGGAGAGGGATATCTCTGCTACTGCGACCACGGGAAGACGACGCGGCTGTTCCATAAGGATGAGATAAAGATACCGGGCCTGCACAACGTGGAAAACTACCTCGCGGCCATCTCCGCCCTGTGGGGCGAGGTCGCGCCGGAGATAATGGAAAACATCGCCAGGACTTTCCCCGGGGTGGAGCACCGGATAGAGCTCTGCCGGGAAAAGAACGGCGTCAAGTGGTACAACGACTCGATAGCGACCAGCCCCACCCGCACGATAGCGGGGCTCGCCTGCTTTGAAAAGAACGTGATCCTCATCGCCGGCGGGTACGACAAGCACCTCTCCTACGAGCCGCTGGCCCCGCATATCATCGGCAAGGTGAAGCTCCTGATACTCAGCGGGCCGACCGCGGAAAAGATCGCTTCCGCCGTTCGCAACAGCCCGGATTACCGCGGCACGCCGGAGATACTGTTCGTCGATTCCATGGAGGAGGCCGTCAGCGCGGCGGCCCTGAGGGCGGAACCCGGCGATACGGTCACGCTGTCGCCCGCCTCCGCGAGCTTCGACAAATACAAGAACTTCGAGGCGCGCGGCGAACATTACAAAGAGCTCGTGAAAAATCTGTAAGACCCTTACACGGAGGTATAAATGGACACTGTAAAGCTTTTGGAGGCGCTCACCGCGCCATACGGCAACTCGGGCGCCGAAAAGCCCGCGGCGGACGCAGCCGAAAAGCTGCTCTCCGCATACGGCGAAGTGCGCCGCGACAATCTGGGCAGCGTGATATGCTCCGTCTCCCCGGCAAACGGCGGCAGGCACGTCCTGCTCGACGCGCACCTCGACCAGATAGCTCTCATCGTAACGCATATAGACGAGCGCGGATTCCTCGCCGTGGAGCCCTGCGGCGGGATAGACCTGCGCGGGATACTGGGGTCGGAGGTCGTCGTGCTGGCAAAGGGCGGCGCCCTCCCCGGCGTCGTCTGCACCATCCCGCCCCATCTCCAGAGCGAGGGCGAGAAGGAGAACCCTAAGCGCGAGGACATCCGCGTGGACATCGGCTTCGGCCCGGAGAAAGCGGCCTCCCTCGTGCGCCTTGGCGACAGGGTGATGATGAAGGGGCGCTTCTCCGAAATAGGCGACGGCTATGTCTCCGGCCCCGCGCTGGACGACCGCTCCGGCTGTGCCGCGGTGATCGAGGCGCTGGAGCTGCTGAAAGGCAAAAAGCTGACCTGCGGGCTGACGGCGGTCTTTTCCAGCCGGGAGGAGACCGGCGGACAGGGCGCGATGGCGGCGGCTTTCGGCACGGAGCCCACGGAGGCCATAGAAACGGACGTCTCCTTCGGAGCGGCGCCCGACACGGCAGAGGGCAAGACCGGCGAGATGAAAAAAGGCCCGATGGTGGGCTTCTCCCCCGTGCTCGACATGGACATCAGCGCGAAGCTCTGCGCCCTCGCGGACAGGCACGGCATACCTTATCAGTGCGAGGTAATGGGCCGCTCCACCGGGACGAACGCCGACGACATGATGCGCACCCGCTCCGGCGTTCGCTGCGGCACGACGTCCATCCCCCTGCTTTTCATGCACACTGTCGTTGAAAAAGTGGCCGTCTGCGACGTGCAGAACACGGGCAGGCTGCTGGCCGCATACGTTCTGGAAGGGAGCGACGCCGAATGAAAACGATGTTTGAAAATATAGCGGCGCTGTCCGCCATAGCCGGCACCTCCGGCGACGAGGGACGCGTGCGCGAATATATCTATAATGAGATAAAGGACCTCCCCGGCTGCTCCTTCTCGTCCGACGGGGCGGGAAATCTCCTCGTCGCGAAAAAAGGCGGGAGTCCCGCCAAAAACAGGCTGATTTTCACGGCCCACATGGACGAAGTGGGCTTCATCATCACCCATATAACGGACAGCGGCTTCCTGCGCTTCACCGCGATAGGCGGGATAGACACCCGCCTCATGTCCGGCAAGCGCGTGCTCGTAGGGTGCGGGCTCATACCCGGCCTGATGGGCAGCAAAGCCATGCACCAGGCGAGCGACGACGAGCGCAAAAAAGCCGCGAACATCGACGAGCTCTACATCGACATCGGCGCGGACAGCAAAGAGGCGGCTGAAAAGCTGGTGCGTCTGGGCGACCGCGCGGTGTGGGACACCGATTTCACCGAGTTCGGCGACTCCCGCATCCTCGGCAAAGCGCTGGACGACAGGGCCGGCTGCGCGCTGCTGATGGAGCTTTTAAAGGACGAGGCCGCGCACGACTTCACGGCGGCTTTCACGACGCGCGAGGAGGTCGGCGGCAACGGGGCTTCCTCCGCGGCTTTCGGGGCTGAGCCGGATATCGCCGTCGTCGTGGAATCCACCACCGCGGGCGACGTTGCCGGAGTGCCCGAAGAAAAATGGGTCTGTCATCAGGGCGGCGGCCCCGTGGTCAGCTTCATCGACCGCGGCACCGTCTACGACATGGACCTTTACACGACTATCATGGACTGGGCGCAGCAGGAGCATATCCCCGCGCAGACGAAACACGGCCGCTACGGCGGGAACGACGCCGCGCACATACACAGCAGCCGTGACGGGGTGCGTCCGGTGGCGGTGTCCCTCCCCGCAAGGTATATACACGCCCCGGCGGCAAGCCTGCTGCGCTCCGACGTGGAGGATACGGCAAAGCTGCTCCGGCTGCTGCGCGACAGACTGACGGAATTATGATACGCTTCCTCGACGAACCGGCAGACCTGCTGCCGATAGCGGCGCGGGAACCGGCGCTCGGCGCGCAGCTGATGGATCTGGCCATCGTCTACCACGGAGACCCGCTCTCCGCCCCCATCTGGCTCGTCTGCGGCGGCGGGGGAGCTCCCCTCGGGGCTGTCGGCACCGCCGGAAAGAACATCATCGTGCTGGCGGAGGGGATGGCACCCGACGCCGAGCTCTCCGGCTTCGTGCGGCTGCTTGCCGGCGGAGACGCAAACGGCATCCTCTGCGGGCCGAGGTTCGCCGCCGTGCTCAAAAAACAGAGGGACTTCCGCCCCGTGCTCAGGCCTGTCCTCAAGTGCTCACACGCCGCGGAGGCGCCTGTCTGCGGCCTTCCCGTGTCTCCGCCGCGCCGTCTGGAGGACTGCTGGGGACTGCTTGCGGCTGAGAGCGAAGAATTTGCGTCCTCCGACAAGGAGACATGGCTGCTCTGCGTCAGCCGCGGCATACGGCGGCGGCAGACCACCGTGCTCATGGTCTACGACGGGGACATCCCGGTCTCCACGGCCAGCATCCGCGGGCGCACGGAGAACGGCGGCATAATAGAAAGCGTCGTCACCAGGCCCGACCATCGCGGGCTCGGGTTCGCCTCCGCCATAGTCGCCATGCTCACTGACACGCTCGAGGCGGAGGAACGCGCCGCTTACATCGTTTCCGCCGACGATCCATCGGAGAGGCTATATGAAAAGCTGGGCTTTGAATACTGCGGCGAGCTGTGGCATTTTGTGAAAACGGGGGATGGGGAATGAACTATCGCAAAGCCGAGGCGGACGACATACCCGAACTTGTGCGCATGCGGCGCCTGCAGCTCCTCGACGAGGGGCAGACGGAGCGCGACATCTCCGGTATACTGACTGATTTCTTCGAGCGCAGGCTCACGGACGGCACGCTCGACCAGTGGGTGGCCGAGGACGGCGGCGCGGTCATCGCCACGGGCGCGATCATGATAAGCGAGTTCCCGCCGAATTTCCGGGCCGGACGGGCCCTCGGCGCCTACGTCACGAATATGTACACTTCCCCCGCATACCGCGGGAGGGGCATTGCCACAGCCATTTTGAACATCCTTGAGGGCGAGGCCAGGAGCGCCGGCGCGTCGCGCCTGTGGCTGGGCGCGTCCGACATGGGAAGGTCCGTCTACGAGGCATTCGGCTTTGTCCGCGACGGGCGGCAGATGAAAAAAGAACTGGAGTGAGACCATTGAGCGAATTTTTCAAAATAGACGCGGGGCTCGAACGCATAGCCGACGAGGCCGAGCGCGACTGTGCGGCGCCTTTTGCCAAAATCGACGATAACGAGCGTTATAACGCGCAGAAAGTGCTGAAAGCCTTCATCGACCACCGGGTCAGTGAGAGCCATTTTGCCGGGAGCACGGGTTACGGCTACGACGACCGCGGCAGAGAGGTGCTCGACGAGGTCTGGTCCGAGGTGTTCGGCTCCGAGGACGCGCTCGTGCGGCACAACTTCATGAGCGGCACCCACGCGATAACGACGGCCCTTTTCGGCGTGCTGCGCCCCGGCGACGTGATGGTATCGCTCACCGGCAAACCCTATGACACGCTGGACAGCGCGATACACGGCCGCGGCGTCGGCTCGCTGGAGGAGTTCGGCATAATCTACCGGGAACTTCCCCTGCTGCCGGACGGCGAACCGGATTACGACGCCATACCGAAGGCGGTGAAAGGCGCGAAAGTGGCATACATACAGCGTTCGCGCGGGTATTCTCTGCGCCCGTCGCTGCAGATGGACGTCATTGAAAAAATATTCGGCCTCGTAAAAGCCGCGAACCCGGAGGCCGTCTGCGTCTGCGACAACTGCTACGGCGAATTCGTGGACAGGCGCGAGCCCACCGAGGCCGGCGCTGACCTGATAATCGGCTCCCTGATAAAGAATCCGGGCGGCGGCATCGCCAAAACGGGCGGTTACATCGCCGGACGGCACGACCTGGTGGATCTCTGCGGGCACAGGCTCTCGGCTCCCGGCGTCGGGCGGGAGATCGGCTGCACCTTGGGTGAGCTACGCGCGATGTACATGGGGCTGTTCTTCTCCCCCACCGTCACCGCCGCCGCGCTGAAGACCGCCGTTTTCGCCGCGCGCTTTTTCGAGCTCTGCGGTTACCGCGCCACCCCCCGCTACGACGAGCCGCGCACCGACATCATCGAGACGGTGGAGCTCGGCACGCGGGACGCGCTCTGCGCCTTCTGCCGCGGGATACAGGGCGGCTCCGCGATAGATTCCTTTGTGACGCCGGAGCCCTGGGCCATGCCCGGCTACGACGACGAGGTCATCATGGCGGCGGGCGCGTTCTCTCTCGGCGCCTCCATAGAGCTCTCGGCGGACGCGCCTCTCCGCGAGCCTTACGCCGTCTGGATGCAGGGCGGGCTGACGTACTCCACCGCGCGCACCGGCGTCCTGCTGGCGGCGCAGTCCATGCTGGAAAACGGAGAATTGACAACCGCCGGGCAAAAGATATAATAAAACACGGGGGTTCCCCCCCCCGTCACGCGGGCATGGCGGAATTGGCAGACGCGCAAGATTTAGGATCTTGTATCTATGATGTGCAGGTTCAAGCCCTGTTGCCCGCACCAGCGCCTTTGGGGATCGACGATCTCCGAGGGCGTTTTTTTGATGCCGCCCGGGGCGGGGCACGAGCAGCGCCAAACGCGGCCCGCACGCCTCTCCCGCGCGTGCGTAGGCCATGAGAGCGGGTGACGGCCGCACAGTTTATTGTACACATTTGACCCGTTGTTTCCGGGATAAAAATGTGATAGCATGACGATCAGAGAGCCGCAAACGCCATTCTCCCTGCTCTGCGTTCGCTTGACAGCCTGCCGCAGCGCGCCGCATTTCGATAAAGGAGCGATCAAATGAAAAATCAAAACGATCCCCGTCCCAGCGAGCAGCTGGAGGCGGCCTATAAAAAATTCGCCGCCATGGACAGCGCTTCCATCCTTGCGGCGCTGGACTGCAAACCGGAGGGGCTTTCTTCCGCGGAAGCGCAGAAACGTCTGCTGAAGTACGGGCCCAACCAGGTGAGGAGCGCGAAAGCGACCCCCTGGTATGTGTTCCTCGGCAAGGCTTTTTTGGACGAATTCATCCTCGTCCTGCTGTTTTTGGGCGTGGTGTCCGTTTTCCTCGACGACGCGCTCGGAGCCGGCATCATCTTTCTGCTGGCGGTCATCAGCGCGGCGCTGCGGTTCGTGCAGGATTATCACGCCTATCTGGCCAGCGAAAAGCTCCGCACGATGATCCACAGCCATGTGGATGTGAGGCGGGACGGACAGCTGGTCAAGGTCGACCTGGACAAGGTCGTCGCGGGAGACGTCGTGGAGCTGGGCAGCGGCAGCATCGTGCCCGCCGACCTCTACCTCCTCTCTTCGCGCGACCTGTTCATCTCGCAGTCGATGTTCACGGGCGAGTCGCTGCCGGTGGAGAAAAAGGCCGGGGCCTGCGACTCGGAGAAGGACTCATCGGAGCTGGAGAACCTCTGCCTGATGGGCTGCGACGTGCGCTCCGGCTCCGGGGTGGGCGTCGTGATCCAGACCGGGCGGCAGACATACCTCGGCAGCATCTCGCAGACCGTGGAAAACGGCAAGGGCAAGACGAATTTTGAAAAGGGCCTCGACGGCATCACCAAGACCATGCTCCGCTACATGATCGTGGTGGTCCTCTGCGTGTTCGCCATCAACGGCTTTATCAAAAAGGACTGGCTCTCCGCCTTCATGTTCAGCGTCTCGGTGGCCGTGGGCATCACGCCGAGCATGCTGCCGATGATCGTCAACGCGACGCTGTCGCGGGGCGCTCAATTTCTGGCGCAGAAAAAGACCATCGTCAAAAACCTCTCCTCCATACAGAACCTCGGCGCCATCGATGTGCTCTGCACCGACAAGACGGGCACGCTGACGGCGGACAACATCGTCCTGCAGCGGTATCTGGATTCCGACGGGAACCCAGACCGGCGCATCCTGGACTACGTGTATCTCAACAGCTATTTTTCCACCGGCATCAAAAACCTCATCGACCGCGCGATCCTGAGCTACGGCGAGTCGCACGGGGTCAAAACGGACGTGGCCGACTACACCAAGATTGACGAGATCCCCTTTGACTACGACCGCCGCCGCATGAGCGTGGTCATCCAGAGCAGCGACGGACAGCACCGTCTGATAACCAAGGGCGCCGCCGAGGAGCTTATAAAAGCCTGTTCCTCCGTGCGCCGGGAAAGCGGCGACGAGCCGTTGACCGATGAGGCCGTGCAGAAGGTGCTGCATAGCGCCGCCGAGCTCGGCGCGGAGGGCATGCACGTAATAGCCGTGGCCGAAAAACGCGAGCAGATCGACGTGCACACCTTCAGCGGCAAGGATGAAAAAGACATGACGTTCCTCGGGTATGTGGCGTTTCTCGACCCGCCCAAGCCCGACGTGAAAAAGGCTGTCGCCGCGCTCTATGACGCAGGTGTGGACGTGAAGGTCCTCTCCGGCGACGCGGAGCCCGTGGTGGCCAACATCTGCGGCCAGGTGGGCATCAAGGCCGAGGCCGCCCTCACGGGCGAGCAGGTCGAGGCGCTGAACGACAGCGAGCTGAAAACGGCCGTGGAACACACCAACATCTTCGCCCGCCTCGCGCCCATGCAGAAACAGCGGGTGGTGGACGCGCTGAGGGCGAACGGCCACGTGGTGGGCTACATGGGCGACGGCGTGAACGACGCCCCCTCGCTGCGGCACGCGGACGTCGGCATCTCCGTGGACACCGCCACCGACATCGCCAAGGAGAGCAGCGACATCATCCTGCTGGAAAAGAGCCTCTCCGTTTTAAAGGACGGCGTGTACGAGGGACGGCGCATCTACGGCAACATCATGAAGTACATGAAGATGGCGCTCTCCAGCAACTTCGGCAACGTGTTCTCCGTGCTGGTGGCCAGCATCTTTCTGCCGTTCCTGCCCATGATCCCCATCCAGATCCTGCTCCAGAACATGGTCTACGACTTCACCCAGATCGCCATCCCCTGGGACAACGTGGACGCGGAATTCATGCGCCAGCCGAAGAAATGGGACACCCGGAGCCTCTCGCGCTTCATGAACGTCCTGGGACCGGTGTCCAGCGTGTTCGACGTGGCCACCTTCGCGATGCTGTGGTTCGTCATGGGATACCGCACGACAGACCAGCAGGCGCTCTTCCAGACGGGCTGGTTCATAGAGGGGCTGATCTCGCAGACGCTCATCGTCCACTTCATCCGCACGTCGGAAATACCTTTCATCCAGTCCCGGGCGGATATACGCCTGATCTTCTCCTCCTTCTGCGGCATCCTGGCGGCGCTGCTGCTGCCGTTTGCGCTGCACAGCATCGCCAGCTTCCACTTTGCGGTCATGCCGGCCGCGTATTACGGCTTCCTGGTGCTCATCCTTGCGCTGTACGCCGTGGCGATAGAGGCCGTAAAGCGCGTCTATATCCGCAGACACGGCGAATGGCTGTGACGGAGCGAAGAAAAAACAGCCGCCCCGGCACGCGGGCGCGCAGCGCCGAAAGCGGGCCTGAGTACGGCCGCGCCGTTTGCCCGATTTTTATAAAACAAAACAGCCGTCCGGCGGAACTGTCTCCCGTCGGACGGCTGTTCTCTTTTTTTACTCCAGGGTGTCGAGCCTTCTGTACCCGTCCATGGCATACAGCGCCTTTACGGACGGATCCCCGTGGATGGCGACTATGCTGCAGATATACAGCGTGTGGTCGCCGACGTCCACCGTGTTTTCCAGCCTGCACTCAAACGCCACGCGGCTGTTCGCGACGAGCTTCGGCCTTATCACGTCCGCGTCCGTCAAAGCGATGCCGAACTTTTTGGCCTTGTCCGTGTCCCTTCCGGAGCAGGCGCCGCACATGATGCCGTTCTGCCGCAGCTCCTCCCCCACTACGGAGAGGCCCATCTCCCCGCTGTTTTTCAAAAGCTCGCCCGTGTAGCCTTTTTTGCTGGTGCATATGCCGAGCATGGGCGGATTGTTCGTCATATATGTCCACCAGGAGATGGCCATAAGGTCGCATTGTCCGTCCCTGTCCATGCTGCTGACTATGGCGAACGGATTCGGAGAAGTCAGCCGCTGCGCCTCAGATATCGTTATAGACTGCATGTTGATTTCCTTTCTTCAAGTCGGGTCATTCAAGCTGCAGACAGTTTTCCGTCTTTATGTTCAGATACACCTTTTCTCCTATCTCGTAAAGCGAGAAATCGCCGAACAGCACGTCCGCGTCCAGCTTGAACACGCCGCAGTCCACCGTGTAGCGTATTATGTTACCGTGCGCTATGCTGTTGACCACCGTCCCGCTGAGGTGATAGGCGTTTTCCATCTCGGTCTTTTCGCGGTAGATGTCTATTATCTCCGGACGTATCGCCACGAAGCCGCAGTCCAGTTTGTCACCCACCGCGCCGCCGAACTCCTCGCCGGTCTTTATGTTGTAATGGCCGATGAAACTGGCGGCGAACTTCGTTTTCGGATGGGTGTACAGGTCGATCGGCCTGCCGCTCTGCTCTATCTCGCCCACATTGAACAGGTGTATCTTGTCGCTCATCACCATGGCCTCGTCCTGGTCGTGCGTGACAAAGATCGTGGTTATGTTGGCCTCGCGCTGGATGCGGCGTATCTCTATCTGCAGGTTGCGGCGCAGCAGAGCGTCTATCGCGGAGAGCGGCTCGTCCAGCAACAGCACCTTCGGCTCCGTGACGAGCGCCCTGGCAAGCGCCACGCGCTGCTGCTGTCCGCCGGAAAGCTGGTTGGGGTAACTTTTCAGCTTGTCCGGCAGGCCGACCAGGCTCAGCATCTCGCGGGCCTTTTTGTCTATCGTCGCTTTGTCCACTTTCATGATCTGCAGACCGAAGGCGACGTTCTGGTAGACGTTCATGTTGGGAAACAGACTGTATTGCTGGAACACCATGCCGACGGAACGTTTCTGCGGCGTCAGGTCGGTCACATCCGCGCCGTCCACGTACACCTTCCCGCTCGTCACGGTCTCCAGCCCGGCAAGACAGCGCAGCAGCGTCGATTTTCCGCAGCCGGAGGGCCCGAGCAGCGTCACTATCTCGCCCTTCTCCACGTCGAGGTTTATATTTTTGAGGACATGGTTTTCACCGAAGTATTTTTCCACGTTTTCAAAATGTACGTATTCCATGTTTACTCCTTCTCCACAACGGTCTGCTGCATCTTGTCCTTGTTTTGAAGCGAAAGCGCGACGGCGGAAATGACGAGCATGATGAGGAACAGCACCATGATTATGCTGCTCGTCACCTGGCCGGACTGCGTGCGCGCCCCGTACAGCACCATCATGGCCGTCTTCCACTGGCCGCCCGCGACGATCTTGATGACGGCGAAATCTCCGAATATCACCGCCATGGAGATGAGCGAGGCGACCATGACGCCTGACTTCATGCAGGGGACGACGACGCGGACGAAGGAGTAGAACTTGCCCGCTCCCAGTATCTCGGCCGCCTCTATGAGCTGCCTGATGTTGACCGCGTACATGCTGTTTCGTATGGCGTTGAACACGTAGGGCAGGATCATTATGGAGTAGACCGCCGCCAGCATGACCACGCGGTTCGCCAATATGGTGCCGGAACCGGCATACAGCGTCAGGACCGAGACCGCGAGTATGACCCCCTGTATCGTCTGCGGGATCATGCAGAATATCTGTATGTACTTTTCCAGTCTCGGGGCGTAGATCAGCGCCGTGTACAGCGCCATGATCACCACGACGCAGGCCACCAGTATCGACGGCACGCAGATTATCAGCGCCTTGGCGACGGAGGGCCAGAACTCCGCGTTGGCGAACAGCTCCTCATAGTACTTCGTCGTGAAGCCCGTCGGGACGACCGACGTCCAGCTCCCGAAGAACGAATAGATGCCCGTCAGTATCAGCGGGAGTATGAGGTAGGCCGAAACGAGTATGAGCCAGACCTTTGAAAGCGCGCTGTTCTTTTTCATGCGGTCTCACCCCTCACGCAGTATTTCTTCACCAGGTTGCCCGCCGCGATGACGATTATCATCAGCAGCAGCATTATGACCGTGAGGGCGGAACCGAACTCCGCGCGCTGCACCACCTCGCCCGTGAACATCTCCGCGACCTTGGTGGGAAGCACCGGGAAATTGTTCGTGACGAGGGCGTATATGGTGGCGTAAGCGGCCAGAGCGTTGGCGAACAGCATCGAAAACGTGTTCACTATGCTGGGGATCAGCACCGGCACGCCGACCTTCATCCAAAACTGGAAGGAGGACGCGTGCATCAGCGCCGCCGACTCACGCCATTCTTTTTTTATTCCGGTAAAGGCCGGAATTATCATCAGTGTCCCGAGCGGTATCTGGAAATACAGGTAGACCATCGCGATACCGTTTATTGAGTAAAGCTTGAAATTTGCGAGCGGGCTGAATCCGATGCTCTGCGAGAGCAGGACGAGCACGCCCGAGTTGCCGAGGATTATCATGAACGCGAACGCCAGCGGCAGACCGCAGAAGTTCGAGGTCATGTTCAGTATCGACATAAAGGCGTTCTGCGCCTTTGCGGATGAGGCCGAAATGGCCAGCCCTGAGCAGAACGCTATGATGAGCGCGCCGACAGAGGACAGGAGCGGCAGATATATGCTGTTCCAGACCGTTTTGAGATATATCGGCTTCGTGAATATCTCCACATAGTTTGCCATGGAGACGTTGCCTGACGTGTCGAAGAAGCTTTTGAAAATGATGTTGAATAGCGGAACGATCTCTATCAGGAGGAGCAGCACTATGAACGGTATCAGCGTCCAGTAGTATTTCAGGTTCTTCAGCTTCGTCATTTCAGAGCGGGGCTCCTTTCTCAGCCATGCGTGCCGGCGCATGTCCGAAGACTGAGTGGATTTAGAAAGCCGTGCGGGGAACACAGCGGTCCTGCGCTCCCCGCACAGATTACAGAGAGAAAGCAATCAAATTGTCGCGCGGTATCACATATAAGGTACGACCTGCTCGGACCAGGTGGTGCCGAGGGTCTCGGAGGCGGCGATCCAGTCGTCGATGAACTCTATGGTCGGATGCGCATTCACATACTCCTCCTCCGGAAGCATGACGGCCTTGGCCTCGTCGCTGAGCTCCACGTCACGCACAGGGCGGGCGCCGGTCAGAGCCACGTTGTTCTGCCCCTCGTCGCTGAACAGCCACTCACGGCACAGAGCCGCCGCGGCCGGATGCGGAGCATAGGCGTTTATCGGGGTGATGTAGCCGCTGCTGACGGTGCCGTCGGTCGGGACATGGATCTCAAGGTTCATGTTCGGGTCGTCGGCAAGGATCTGCTGCTTGTAGTTGATGAGCTTGTAATCCCAGTGCAGCACGCAGACGGACTCGCCCTTTGCCAGGCGGTTCATCTCGTTGGAGCCGGGATCCAGACGGCCGGCCTTGGCCAGCTCCACAAAGAAGTCGATGCCGGGCTGCAGGTTATTGACGTCGCCGCCCATGGCGTATGCCGCGGCAAGCACGACGTTCTGCGCCGAGCTCTCTGTCGCCGGGTCGCCTATCGTGACCATGTAGTCGCCCTTGAGTATGTCGGCAAACGTCTTCGGGGCCTCGCCGACCTTGTCCGTGTTCACGATAATGGCTATGCTGCCGGTGTAGGCGATGATCCAGTAGCCGTCGTCATCCTTCGCCCAGTCGGGGATGGAATCCCACGTTGTGGGCTTGTAAGGCTGAGCCAAGCCCTTGTCCATCACGGTCTTGTAGTGCTGCTGTCCGACCTCGCCCATGTCCTTCGTCGGGCTGTCCTTTTCCGCTTCGAAAAGGGCGAGCTGCTCGGAAGAGCTCATGTCGATGTCGGTGTGCTCCAGGCCGTACTCCTTGCACACTGCGGCGAACAGGTTGCCGTAGTTGGCCCAGTCGTCAGGCATACCGACCGTATCGATGCGGCCTTCCTCTTTTGCCTGGGCGATTATCTCGTCCATCGTCATGTCGTTGAGAGATTTTTTCTCCTCGGTCGTCGCGCTGCCGCCGGAACAGGCTGCGAACACCAACATCAGCGCCATCAGCACCGAGACGAGCACCAGGGTTTTGCGTGTTTTCATAAACTGGACTCCTTTCACAATCAGCTCTTGAGTTTGCAGTTATGCGCTTGCCTTTTGCCTTGGGATTGCCTTTGATCAGTCGTGCTTTTCCATATAATCGGCGACCGCCTTGAGGTTCGTGCGGAAGTCGCCGTCAGGAACATATTTTTTGTCGAACAGCGCGCTGCCCATCGTGAAGCCGTAAGGGCCGATGTCGAACATCACGTCTATTCTGTGGAAGCTGGAGATGGATCCGGCTATCACTATCTTCGCGTCCACCGCGGCGCAGAAGTCGTAGGCCAGTTTTTCGCCGTCCACCACATGGCGGTACGCTAGGATGTCGAAGGCGGTGATGCCCTTCTTCATGAGGTCGTGAGCGTTCGCGATTATCTCCTCGTTCGTGCCCTCAAGTATGGACGGGCTCCCGGACACCTTGCCGACGAACGGGCTGTACTCTATGCCGTGCTCCTCCAGATATTTATGTACGGACTCATAGTAAAGCGTGCCCATCAGGATGTCGAAGCCGCACTCCACAGCGGTCTTCGCGCCGTCGAGGCAGGACGCTTCGTCATACGTTACGACTTCGAGGTACGTGGTCTTTCCCGCGGCCTTCATCGCCGAAACGATGCGTTTCATCTCGTCCTTCGGCAGACCGACATTTTTGAATCCCCAGTTCTTGACCGGAAGATCCTTGCACTCGTCGAACACGTCGTAAGCGTTCTTCACCGTCACGTCGTTGTAGGTCAGCATCACGATCAATACGGGTTTCTGTTTCATTTTTGGGTACCTCCATTATATCATTATTGTATCTGTGCAGACAAATTTATGCCTCAGTAACCGGCGTCGAGCCCGTCCGCCTCCCGGAAAAGGCTCTCCACAAAGTCGCGGTCCCACCAGCCGAGGAAGAACAGCAGATCCGTGATGACGAAGCGGTTGCGCATCAGGCAGCTGTTGTTCGCCGCCCAGTTCGCGGTGTCGCGGTCCACGCTCGGATTCAGATCCCGGAAACGCTTCGGCGCGCCTGCCTCCGTCATGCACTGGCAGAGGTACTCCGGCTCCACCACGAGCTTTTCCGCCTTCGCCTTGAAATCGTCCCAATCCGCGAGGAACTTCTCAAACTCCGGCCTTACCTCTTTCCAGCGCTCCAGCTTTTTCGCGTAATCGCGCCAGCACTCCTCCGAAGCGGCGCCCGTCTTGTCCAGCCAGAGGAACGCGTCCCGCACCCGGCGGTGCATCTCGTCCTCATCGGGATAGCAGGCGTCTATATCCACCTTTTTGGGGTCGAAGTCACGCAGGAAGCGGTTCCATGCTATGCAGCAGAGGATCGAGCCTATCGACACCTGAGCGCCGTGGTAGCAGAGCGCCTTGCCCCGCACGTCGGCCGACATGTCTATCAGGTGGCTTATCAGATGCTCACTGCCTGAGCACGGCGTGCTCTCCCCCGCGATGCCCATGGAGAGGCCCGACAGTGTGAGCACGCGCGCCAGCAGCATCAGCGCCTCCGGATCTTTTTTCTTTATGTCCGCGGAACGCCGCAGCAGCTCGCGGCACTGCTCCGTCAGCAGCTCTCCCGGCGCGGAGTGATACTTGGGATTCATTGAAAGCGTGTGGGCGAGCAGCCAGTCCGCAGGCGCCGTCCATGTCGCGCAGAGGTCGCCGTAACCGGCCACGTTCATGTCCGCCGGGGCGCTCTTTATCACGTCGAGGTCGATGATCAGCGCCGTCGGATACTTCGCGGGCACGGTGCGTTTGACGCCGTTTTTGATCATCACGGCCACGCCGTCGGAAAAGGCATTGACAGAAAGCGCCGTCTGCACTATCACGAGCGGGATGCTTATATCCGTCTCATGCACGGCGTTTTTGCACAGGTCGGTTATCGTGCCGGAGCCGACGCCCACCACGCAATCGATCCCCTCCGCTATGGCTTTCTCCACAATGGCGCTGGCCTTGTCGTCGGCGTGCAGCCCGTGCGAAGAATCCAGCGCGACGAGGCTCAGCTCGAACTTTTTGCCGAGCAGCTTCCCCACCTCCGCCTTGAGGTCGCTGTTCCCGCGGGCAATATATGTGGTATCCACCACCATCAGGACCCGCCCCCCGGCCGCGTGCCGGCTGACGACCTCAGGCAGCCGCTCCAGAGCATTCTCGCCTATGATGATGGTATCCATTTTTATGGGATCCAGCACTTCGGAGTTCTCGCATTCCGCGAGCGCCTTTTTCAGCTCGTCCAGCTTTGCCGGGTCGGCCATCGAGATCCTTGTGTCTGTCAAATGTGTTTCCCCCATTCATGCAATTGGAAGTTAATGTTAACTTCCAAAAAAATTATATGACTAAAATTCCCTGTTTACAAGTGGCGCGGCGGTGCGCGATTCGCTACCTCAAAAAAACAAATCTGTCGAAACGCTCATTTTTTAAAATTATCGCTCGCTTTTTAATGTCCTCTTTGTACATTTATATTCATCATCGTCGTAAAACTTTGGTGATTATTGCAACAACAAAAATAAAAAGCGCCCCCGTCTTTCAAGGACGAGAGCGCTTCGCTCAAAAATGCGCGTATTCGGCCGTTATTCCGTGTCCATCATCACCGTGACCCCGCGCCTGCGCAGATCGCCGACGAAGCGCACATCCGCGTAGCTGTCCGTAATGAGCACGTCGCCCCGCTCCGCGGTCAGGCGGCGCAGCAGGAATATGTCGTTCTTGCCGAGTTTGGAGTAGTCGCACAGCAGGAACACCCGGTCGGCGCACTCCAGCATCCTGGATTCGACCTGGGAGACGAGGATGTTCGTCACGAACGCCTCCCCGTCCACGCTGACCGTATCCGCGCCGACAAAGGCCTTGTCCACGTGCACGGAATCGAAAAAGTGCTCCGTGTTCGGGCCCACCACACAGCCGGAGCGGCTCTTCACTATCCCGCTGCAGATGCGCACCTCTATGTTCTTGTTGTTCATCAGCTCGTTCGCGGCCATTATGGAATCCGTGAACACTATCGAGCCTTTCAGGTCGTGCAGAAGGCGCGCGAACTCCATCGTGGTGGTGCCTCCGCCGATCGCGAGCGTGTCTCCGTCGCTGACGCAGGTGCGGGCCACGCGCGCTATCTCCTCCTTATAAAACTTGTTTATATCCGACTTGACCTCGACAGGCTGATCCCTGTCGTGATCCACGCTTATCGCTCCCCCGTGGGTCCTGATGAGCAGGCCGCGCTCCTCCATATCGGCAAGCTGCCGGCGCATCGTGCTCGGCGCCACGTTGAAAATATGGCAGAGCTCAGATATGCTCATGCGCGAATTCAGCTCGAGCAGGTGGATTATATATTTTTCACGGTCATCGATGAATGAATCCATATTCCGCGGGCTCCTTCCTGCACACAGTCACGCTGTGCCGAGTTTGAAATCGCTGCGGGCGCTTTACTCCCCGCGAAGCTCTATCAGCCTTGCGGCGGCCTCGGCAAAACCGTAGCCGCCCTCTTTAGAAGCGATGTACGCAGGCTTATGCTCCATATTGGGGAATTTCATCACGTTGGCCACGCCGCAGGTCACCGGGAAATACTCGAACATCGGCTCGTCGTTCGGAGAATCTCCAAAGAAGATCACGCGCTTTTTAATGTCGTCCACGTGCAGCACATTTTCAAAGAAGAGCTGCGCCATGCCGCGCTTGGTGTAGTCGCCGAACCAGGTGTTGACGTGTATGGAGCTGACCTTGGCGACGGCGCCCATGGACTCGCAGATCTCTTTTATCCTCTCCGCGTCCTCGAAGCTGAGATACGGCGGATCCTCGTGGAAATCTATCGCAAGGTCGTATATCCTGGAAAACTGGTCGCGGCTCGGGCGGCTGCCCGGCACCTCCTCCATGACCCTTTTGAGCACGGTCTGCAGGCGGTCCTGCACGTTATTCACCACGTTCGGGTGGGTGAACACCTGCTTGTGCCCGTCTTTGAAATAGTACACGAACGCGCCGTTCTCGCCCACGACCGCGTCCACCGGCCACTCGCGCACTATCAGGTCGCACCAGCCCGCCGGCCTGCCCGTGACTGGAACGACGCCCACGCCGCTGTCATGCAGCGCCCAAAGCGCGGAGTACGCCTCCGCCGTCAGCTTGCCGCCGTTCGTTATGGTGTCGTCGATGTCGCAGAGAACGTACCTGAGATCCTTTGCGGTCGCGCTGTCGAGTTCCGAGAATGGCCTCATGCCGCTGCACCCCTTTGTTTCGTTTATATCTCAATTTTATGTCCTCCGCCCGCAAAGGTCAAGAAAAAAACGTTCTTATGAGTGCGCGTTTTAAAGCGTCCGGCGGCCGCATCGCCTCTTTTTTCCATATTTTGCGCGTTCTCCCTTCCGGCTTTACACGGATTTAACACAAGTGCGATTATACACTTTACGTTCCGGAGTTAAGATGTGGTCAACGAAAGAAAAGGAGCGATATCATGAAAAAGATCGTAGCGGCGATACTGGCCGCAATTTTGCTTGCTTTCACCGCCGGCTGCGGCCGGAGCGCCGCGTCCGGCACGGGGCTTTCCGGTCAGGTGGCGACGGACGGCTCCACCTCCATGGAGAAAGTCGTGAACGCGCTGGGCGAGGCCTTTACCTCCGCCAACCCCGACGTCAAGTTCACGTACAACCCCACCGGTTCCGGCAGCGGGATAACCGCCGTCAGCGAAGGGCGCTGCGACATCGGGCTCTCCAGCCGCGCGCTGAAGGATGAGGAGACGGCCTCCGGGCTCACCGGCACCGTCCTCGCCTACGACGGCATCGCGGTCATAGTGAACCCGCAGAACCCCGTGCCGGGCCTGACGCTCGACGAGATCAAGAAGATATACACCGGCGAGATCGTCAACTGGAAGGACCTCGGCGGGAACGACGCCGAGATCGTGCTCATAGGGCGCGAGGCGGGCAGCGGCACGAGGGACGGCTTCGAGTCCGTCACCGGCACGGAGGACGCCTGCAAATACCGTCAGGAGCTCACCTCCACGGGCGACGTGATAACCACCGTCTCCCAAAATCCGGACGCCATAGGCTACGCCTCCCTCGCCGCCATAAAAGACGGCGTGAAGGCGCTGACCGTGGAGGGCGTCGCTCCCACCGAGGGCACGGTAAAGGACGGCACCTACGTCATCCAGCGCCCGTTCCTGCTCGTGACAAAGACAGGCGTGAAGCTCTCCGACGCGGCGCAGGCCTTTTTCGATTACGCCACCTCGTCCGACGCAGCCTCCGTCATCTCCGCCGCCGGCGCCGTTGCCGTGGGCTGAGGCCATGCAAAGACACGCGGACGTCAAAAAGCTGGCCGGAGAGATCATGCGCTGGGTGTTCCTGCTGGCCGGGCTCACGGCGGTCGGATTCGTGGCGCTGATAAGCGTCTATCTCGTTGTATCCGGCATACCGGCGATGATAGAGATCGGGCCGGCTGAGTTCCTCTTCGGGACAAAGTGGGCCTCCACCGCCGAGCCCCCCTCCTTCGGCATACTTCCGTTCATACTCACATCGGTCTACGGCACGGCGGGCGCGATATTGCTCGGCGTGCCTGTGGGCTTTATGGCCGCCGTCTACCTCGGCAAGGTCGCGCCGCAGAGGGTGCGCTCCGCAGCCATGGCCGCCGTGGGGCTGCTGGCGGGGATACCGTCCGTCGTGTACGGCCTGGTCGGCATGCTGGTGCTGCTGCCCGCCATCCGAAACGTTTTCGGCGTACCGGACGGAGCCGGCCTGCTGGCGGCCATTCTGGTGCTCTCCGTGATGATACTTCCGTCGATAATCAAGGTCTCCGTGACCGCGCTCGAGGCTGTGCCGAAATCGTACGAGGACGCCTCCCTCGCGCTTGGGGCGACGCCGGTGGAGACATATATGCGCGTCTCCGTGCCCGCGGCGAAGAGCGGGATAGCCGCCTCCGTGGTGCTGGGCGTCGGGCGGGCGATCGGCGAGGCCATGGCCGTCATGATGGTGGCCGGCAACGCGCCCAACATGCCATCGCTTTTCGAGAGCGTGCGGTTTTTGACGACGGCCGTCGCCAGCGAGATGTCTTACGCGGGCGGCCTCCAGCGGCAGGCGCTGTTCTCCATCGCGCTCGTGCTGTTCCTGTTTATAATGCTGATAAACGCGGCGCTGAACCTGCTGCTGAAAAGGGGGGACGCCAAATGAAGCGCTCTCTGTCTTTCCGCAGGAGAGCTTACGGCGCGGTCATGATGTTTTTGATGAGGCTCGCGGTCGTCATCGTCTGCGCGCTCGCGGCCTCGCTCGTGGCGTATGTGCTCTGGCGCGGCGTGCCGAACATCACGTGGGAGCTGCTCTCCACAAAGCGCAGTTACGCAAACGGCACGATCGGCATACTGCCCGACATACTGAGCACCGTCTACGTGGTCGCGGCCTCGCTGGCCATCGTGCTCCCGCTCGGGGTCGGCGCCGCCATCTATCTCAATGAATACGCGCGCAGCCGGCGTCTGGTGGCCGTCATCGAGTACGCCGCGGAGACGCTCTCCGGCATCCCGTCCATAATTTACGGCCTGGTGGGGATGCTGTTCTTCTGTCAGTTCCTCAACATGAAGACCTCGCTGCTGGCGGGCTCTCTCACCCTTGTTATAATGAACCTGCCCACCGTCATCCGCACGACGCAGGAGAGCCTCCGCACCGTCCCCGCCGGCCTGCGCGAAGGCGCGTTCGCCCTCGGCGCCGACAAATGGCGCGTGATACGCACGGTCGTGCTGCCGGGCAGCGTTCCGGGCATAGTGGCCGGCTGCATACTTTCCGTTGGGCGCATACTGGGCGAGTCGGCCGCGCTGCTTTTCACCGCCGGTTTCGCGCACGAGCTGTACGGCTTTTTCGAGGGCATGGGCAGCGCCGGGGCCACGCTGACGGTCGCGCTGTACGTCTACGCCAAAGAGGAGGGCGAGTTCGGCGTGGCGTTCGCGATAGCCGCCATACTGATGGCTCTCACGCTGGCGGTAAATTTTTCAGCCGAGGCGGCCGGGCGCGCGCTTCGGAAAAGGAGCGGCCAATGAGCATAATCGAAACACAGGAGCTGCACCTCTGGTACGGCGAAGCCGAAGCGCTGAAGGGCGTGAACATAAAAATAGAGGAAAAGAGCATCACCGCACTGATAGGACCGTCCGGCTGCGGCAAATCCACGTTTTTAAAGACGCTCAACCGGATGAACGACCTCGTCCCGAACGTCAGGATAACGGGCAAAGTGCTTTACGGCGGCTCCGACATATACGCCCCCGAGGTGGACGTCACGGAGCTCCGGCGCGAGGTGGGCATGGTGTTCCAGAGCCCCAACCCGTTTCCGATGAGCGTCTACGACAATGTGGCTTACGGCCCCCGCACGCACGGGACCCACAGCAAGGCGAAGCTGGACGACATTGTGGAGCGGTCCCTGCGCGACGCGGCGATCTGGGACGAGGTGAAGGACAGGCTGAAAAAATCGGCCATCGGCCTCTCCGGCGGACAGCAGCAGCGGCTCTGCATAGCGCGCGCCCTCGCCGTGGAGCCCCGCGTACTGCTGATGGACGAGCCCACCAGCGCGCTTGACCCCATATCCACATCCCGGATCGAGGACCTTGCCATGGAACTCAAAAACCGCTATACTATCGTTATAGTGACGCACAACATGCAGCAGGCCGCCCGCATATCCGACAGCACGGCGTTTTTCCTCCTTGGGGAGCTGGTCGAGTACGACACGACGCAAAAGCTGTTTTCCCAGCCGGAGGACAAACGCACTGAAAATTACATAACCGGGAGGTTCGGCTGATGCGCACAAAATTTGAAGAACAGCTTTTTTCCCTGAACAGGGAACTGACCGAAATGGGCGCCCTGTGCGAAGCGGCGATCTCCGGCGCGGCAAACGCCCTGAAAGACGGCGGCGCGCACGCGGCCGAGGTCTCCGCGCTGGAAAACGACATAGACAGAAAGGAGCGGGACATCGAGTCCCTCTGCCTGAAGCTCCTCCTGCGGCAGCAGCCTGTCGCCGGCGACCTGAGGCAGATCTCCGCCGCGCTGAAAATGATAACCGATATGGAGCGCATAGGCGACATGGCCTCCGACATCGCCGACATCGCCTCCGAGATGGGCGAGTGCCGTTTCCACAATCTGCGCATAGACGAGATGGCGCAGGCCGCCATGAAGATGGTGACGGAGAGCGTGGACGCGTTCGTCCGGCGCGACCTCAGCCTGGCCGGCGAAGCCATTGCGCGGGACGACGAGGTGGACGCGCTTTTCCGCGACATCAAGTCGGCGCTGGCCGAATCTATGACGAGCAGCGGCCACGACAGCGAGTGCGCCGTGGACCTGCTGCTGATAGCCAAATATTTCGAGAGGATAGGCGACCATGCGGCCAACATAGCTGAATGGGTGTCCTTCTCCGTCACCGGTATCCGAAAGGGAGAGGTTGAGTTATGATCTTCTGCGTTGAGGATGACGCCAGCATAAGGGATATAGAAGTGTACACCCTGCGGTCCACCGGCTTCGACGCCATGGGCTTCGCGGACGGCGCCTCCTTCTTTGCCGCCGTAAACGAGGCCCTGCCCGAGCTCGTCATCCTCGACGTCATGCTTCCGGGCGACGACGGCATGACCGTGCTGAAAAAGCTCCGGTCCGGGGAAAAGACGAAGGACATACCCGTCATCATGGCCACCGCCAAGGGCGCCGAGTACGACAAGGTGGCGAGCCTCGACCTCGGAGCCGACGACTACCTCGTAAAGCCGTTCGGCATGATGGAGATGGTGGCGCGCATCAAAGCCGTGATGAGGCGCTCGTCTCCGAAACGCGGGGACGGCGTCCTGCGCGCGGACGGTCTGGCGCTGGACGGCGCGGAGCACACCGTGACGGCAAACGGCGTTCCCGTGGAGCTGACGCTGAAAGAGTTCGAGCTGCTGCGGCTGTTCATGTCGCACCCCGGCGTCGTCTACACAAGGGACATGCTGCTCTCCTCCGTCTGGGGGCAGGACTACGACGGCGAGACGCGCACGGTCGACGTGCATATCCGCACGCTGCGCGGCAAACTCGGCGAATGCGGTGAGCTCATCGGCACGGTGCGCGGCGTCGGCTACAGGATGGAGGTGCCCCGCGCATGACGAAACGCATTTTTCACGCCATATTCTGGGTGGCGGCCGCCATCCTCGCCGCGTGTTCCGTGCTCGTCACCGGCGTGCTGTACGGATATTTTTCCGCTTACCAGCAGAATTCCCTCGCGCAGCAGGCCGCACTGGCCGCCAAGGGAGTGGAGAGCGCCGGCGCCGCGTATTTCGACGGGCTGGACGCCGGAGACATCCGCCTCACCTGGATAGCCGCCGACGGGACCGTGATATACGACAGCCGGGCGAACGCCTCCGAAATGGAGAACCACGGCAGCCGCGAGGAGGTGCGCGAGGCGCTCGAAAGCGGGACGGGAGAGAGCTCCCGCCGCTCCACGACGCTCGGAGAGGACACGCTCTACCGCGCCGTGCTGCTCACCGACGGGACCGTGCTGCGCGTCTCCGTCACGAAATACACCTCTTTTATGCTGATGATGGGGGCCATGCAGCCCATGATCCTGCTGCTGCTGGCCGCCATCGCCGTCTCCGCCGTGCTGGCGCGCAGGATCTCCGCGAAGATCGTGCGCCCGCTCAACTCCCTCGACCTCGAGCACCCGCTCGAAAACGACGTCTACGACGAGCTCTCCCCCCTGCTGGTGAGCCTCGAGCGCCAGCACCGGCAGATAAACTCGCAGCTCGAGCTGCTGAAAAAACGGCACGATGAATTTTCCGCCGTCACCGAAAACATGAGCGAGGGGCTCGTCCTGCTCGGCGGCGACGGGCGCGTGCTTTCGATAAACCCCGCCGCCACAAGGCTTTTCGGCACCGACGAGGACTGCGTCGGCATGGACATACTCTCCCTGGACAGGCGGCTCGCGATGCAGCAGCTCGTGGAACGGGCCGAAAGCGGGACGCGCTGTGAAACGATGATGGAGCTTGCGGGCGGAAAATATCAGGTGGACGCCAGCCCCGTCGTCTCCGACGGAAAAGTATCCGGCGTGTGCCTGCTCGCTTTCGACGTGACGGAAAAAGCCCTGGCGGAGCGGCAGCGCCGGGAGTTTTCCGCCAACGTCTCGCACGAGCTCAAGACCCCGCTCCAGACCATCATGGGCAGCGCGGAGCTGATAGAAAACGGGCTGGTGAAGGACGAGGACCTGCCGCTCTTCGCCGGACGCATCCGCGGCGAATCCGCCCGGCTCGTCTCGCTGATAGACGACATCATCCGGCTCTCCGAGCTCGACGAGAGCGGTGCGCTCGCCAACGAGGAAGTGGCGCTGCTCACGGCCGCAAAGGACGCCGCGGCGCTCCTCGAACCGGCTGCGCAGGCGCGCGGCGTGACCATTGAGGTCTCCGGCGAGGAACTGATGGCGACCGGCGCGAGAAGGCTCGTGAACGAGATCATATACAACCTGTGCGACAACGCGATAAAATACAACGTACAGGGCGGACGCGTGGAAATAAAGGTCGCCCCCAGGGACGGCGGCGCGCTGCTCACCGTGGCGGACACCGGCATCGGCATCCCGAAGGAGGCGCAGGGGCGCGTCTTTGAAAGGTTCTACCGGGTGGACAAGAGCCGTTCCAAGGAGACCGGCGGCACGGGGCTGGGGCTCTCGATCGTCAAGCACGCGGCTCAGCGTCTCGGCGCCGAGGTCAGCCTTGAAAGCGAGCCCGGCCGCGGCTCCTGCTTCAGCGTGTTTTTCCCTCCGGCCGGAGTGCCGCGCGCGGAAACGGGAATCGACCCGGAGGTCATTGATCCGGCGATCTGACAGAACAGGGCGGGCGTCGTCTGCGGCGTCCGCCCCTATTTTATTCTGGGCGTCTTGCGCGAGGCCCCGCCGTGTAGTAAACTGTACCCATAAAAGCATGGAGGCGGAACATGGACAAGGTGACATTGGGCTCCACCGGCATAACGGTGTGCAAAAGCGGTTTCGGCGCTCTGCCTATGCAGAGGGTCACGATGGAATACGCCGCGGGACTGACGAGAAAGGCGTACAACGCCGGCATAACGTTTTTCGACACGGCGCGCGCCTACACGGACAGCGAGGAGAAACTCGGCGCGGCTCTCTCCGGCGTGCGGGACGGCATCTATATCGCCACAAAGACGGCCGCGCAGACGGGCGACGGGCTCAGGAGCGACCTGGAAACGTCGCTGCGCCTGCTGCGTACGGACCACGTGGACGTCTACCAGCTCCACAACCCGGCGTTCTGCCCCCGCCCCGGCGACGGCACCGGGCTTTACGAGGCTCTGCTCGAGGCGAAGGCCGCCGGAAAGATACGGCACATCGGCATAACGAACCACCGCCTCGCCGTGGCAAAGGAGGCCGTGGAATCCGGCCTTTACGAGACGCTGCAGTTCCCGTTCTCCTACCTTGCCTCGGATAAGGACCTGGAGCTCGTGCGCCTCTGCCGCGAACAGGGCATGGGCTTCATCGCCATGAAGGGCCTCTCCGGCGGACTCATCAGCGACAGCCGCGCCGCTTACGCGTTCATGGCGCAGTACGACGGGGTGCTGCCCATCTGGGGCGTGCAGCGCGAATCCGAGCTCGACGAGTTCATATCGTATATCTCCGCTCCCCCGGCCATGACCGACGAGCTGCGGGCAGTCATAGAGCGCGACCGGCGGGAGCTCTGCGGGAATTTCTGCCGCAGCTGCGGCTACTGCATGCCCTGCCCCGCCGGGATAGAGATCAGGAGCTGCGCGAGGATGTCGCTGATGCTGCGGCGCGCGCCCTCCGAGTCGTGGCTGACAGAGGAGTGGCAGGAGAAGATGAAGATGATAGAGGGGTGCCTGCACTGCGGCAAATGCAGGGAGAAGTGCCCCTACGGGCTGGACACGCCCACCCTGCTCGAAAAGAACTACGAGGATTATAAAAAGGTGTTGTCCGGAGAGGTCAGCGTCGGGTGGCAGCCGTAAGACGCGCGGCCAGGAGGCACATCTCCCCGCCCCGTCCCCGCGATACTTTTGAAGATCGGCCGTCCGGCGCGTTCGGGCGGCCCATTTTTGTGTTGAACTTCGCACATATTTAAAGTATAATAAAATGTATAGTATTTTTCCGAAAAGAGGATCTGCAATGCGAAAAGAGCTCGATAAGGTCTACGACCCCGCGCAGGTCGAGAACCGTATCTACAAATTCTGGCTGGACGGCGGATATTTTCACGCCGAGCCGAACCCGGACAAAAAGCCGTTCACGATCGTCATCCCGCCGCCCAACATCACCGGCAAACTGCACATGGGCCACGCCATGGACAACACTCTGCAGGACATTCTGATCCGCTGGAAGCGCATGCAGGGATACGAGGCGCTGTGGATGCCCGGGACGGACCACGCCTCCATCGCCACCGAGGCCAAGATCGTCGAAGCCCTGAAAAAAGAGGGGCTCTCCAAAGAGGCCATCGGGCGCGAGGGCTTTCTCAAACGCGCGTGGGAGTGGCGCGCGCAGTACGGCGGGACGATAGTCGAGCAGCTCAAGAAAATGGGCTCCTCCTGCGATTGGGAGCGCGAGCGCTTCACGCTGGACGAGGGCTGTTCCCGCGCCGTGCGCAAGGTCTTTGCCAAGCTCTACGACGAGGGGCTGATCTATCGCGGCGAGCGCATCATAAACTGGTGCCCGCACTGCAGGACCTCCATCTCGGACGCCGAAGTCGAATACGAGGATCAGGCCGGTTTCTTCTGGCATCTGCGTTATCCCTTCGCGGACGGCTCCGGCTATCTGGAGCTCGCCACCACGCGGCCTGAAACGCTGCTGGGCGACACCGCCGTGGCCGTGAACCCGAACGACGAGCGTTATAAGAAATACGTGGGCAAGACGGTGATACTGCCGCTCGTCGGGCGGGAGATACCCGTGATCGCCGACGACTATGTGGACATGGAGTTCGGCACCGGCGTCGTGAAAATAACACCGGCGCACGACCCCAACGACTTCGAGGTCGGCCGCAGGCACGATCTGCCCGTGCTCACCATGCTCACGGAAGACGCGAAAATAACCGACGACTACCCCGCCTACGCCGGCATGGACAGATACGAAGCCCGCAAGGTCATCGTCGAAGACCTCGAAAAGGGCGGCTATCTTATAGAGGTGGAGCCACACGAGCACAACGTCGGCACCTGCTACCGCTGCCACACCACGGTCGAGCCGCGCGTGTCGCTGCAGTGGTTCGTCGCCATGAAGAAGCTGGCCGAGCCCGCCATCGAAGCCGTAAAGAACGGAGACATCCGCTTCATCCCCGACAGGTTCAGTAAGAACTATTTCCACTGGATGGAGAACATCCGCGACTGGTGCATCAGCCGCCAGCTCTGGTGGGGCCACCGCATCCCGGTGTGGTACTGCGACGACTGCGGCGGCGAGACCGTGTGCGAGGACGGGGAGCCCGAAAAGTGCTGCAAGTGCGGCAGCACGCATATCCATCAGGACCCCGACACGCTGGACACGTGGTTCTCCTCCGCCCTGTGGCCGTTCTCTACGCTCGGCTGGCCGGATGAGACGCCCGAACTCAAATATTTCTATCCCACCGACGTGCTCGTGACCGGGTACGACATCATCACCTTCTGGGTCTCCAGGATGATATTCTCCGGCCTCGCCTACACCGGCAAGCCCCCGTTTAAGGATGTGCTGATACACGGCCTCATCCGCGACGCGCAGGGCCGCAAGATGAGCAAGAGCCTCGGCAACGGCATCGACCCGCTGGACATCATCGACCAGTACGGGGCCGACGCGCTGCGCCTCGCGCTCGTAACGGGCATCTCCGCCGGAAACGACAGCCGCTTCACCGACGAAAAGGTGACCTCCTGCCGCAACTTCGCCAACAAGATCTGGAACGCCACCCGCTTCGTGCTCATGAACCTGCCCGAGGATTTCGACGAGCACGAGCTGCCCTCCGCCCTTGCTTTGGAGGACAAGTGGGTGCTCAAGCAGTTCAATGACCTCGTGAAGGAGGTCACCGAGAACCTCGGCAACTACGACATAGGTGTCGCCGAGCAGAAGGTGTTCGACTTTATTTGGGACGTGTTCTGCGACTGGTATATAGAGCTCGCCAAATCCCACCTGCAGGCCGGCGGCGAGACGGCCGACAACGTGCGCCGCATACTGGTGTGGGTGCTCTCCGGCTCCATGAAGCTGCTGCATCCGTTCATGCCGTTCATCACGGAAGAGATCTGGCAGAGCCTGCCGCACGAAGGCGACTCCATCATGGTGGCGAGCTGGCCCGTCTACGACGATACGCTCGATTTTGACGCCGAGGAGCGCGATTTCCAGAAGATCATGGACGCCATCAAGGCCATCCGCAACCGCAGGGCAGAGATGGGCGTGCCTCCCTCCAAGAAAGCGAGCCTCCGGATAGCTACGGCGCAGCCCGAGGTCTTTGAGCAGGGCGGCCCGTTCTTCGCGCGCCTGGCTTTTGCCTCCGAGACGGAGATCGGGGCCGATTTCCCGCACGAGGGGTGCGTCCAGGTCATAACCGACAGCGCCCGCATATTCATCCCGCTCGCCGAGCTGGTCGACGTCGAAAAGGAGCTGGCCCGCCTCGACAAAGAGAAGGCCGGCGCCGAAAAGGACGCCGCGGCGATAGAGGGACGCCTTTCAAACGAAACTTTCGTCTCCAAAGCGCCGGAAAGAGTGGTCGCCTCGGAACGCGAAAAGCTCGCCGCCCTGCGTGAAAAGATCGCGCGGCTGGACGAGAGCATCGCGGCCATGAGGTAAACTTTTCAAAGCAGCGGCGGGGCGGAGTTTTCTTCGTCCTGCCGCTTTTTATTTATACAATCTTTATGCATATGCAGAAAATACACGTATCTTCTTTATGTGTTCGTTGTTATTATGTTTTAGTCTTATGATAACCAAAGAGGTGTGTTTTAAATGCTTTTCCAACAACCCAAGACCGCCATTGTGGCCGGTTGCGGCAGGCTCGGCACCACGCTGGCAGGCTCGCTTTGTGACAACGGGTTCCAAGTGGTCGCCATCGACAAGGATCCCGACAATTTTCACAATCTTTCCAGCAATTTCAAGGGTTTTAAAATAGAGGGCGACGCCACGCAGATAGACGTCCTGCACCGTGCGTGCATAGAGGAAGCCTATATGGTCATCGCGGCGACCCAGAGCGACACCGTGAACAGCCTGATAGCGCAGATAGCTCACCGCATCTACGGGGTCGAGCATGTTTACATGCGTCTGTCGGATGTGGACAAGATGACGCTGGTGGAGGGGTACGGCATAGACGTGATCTGCCCGTTCTCCTTGTGCCTGCGCGAATTTGAGGATCTGTCCTCCGTCAAACTGGAAGGAGCGTCGGTTCGTTGAAGATCGCTATAGTAGGCGGGCGCAACAAGGCGGACTATCTCATCGGGTTCCTGCTCAGCAAGAACCACACGGTCGTGGCGATAAACGACGATGAGGCATACTGCAACTACCTCGCCGATACATACGAGATACCGATAATCATTGGCGATGCCTGCAAGCGCAACATTCTGGACGAGGCGCATATAAACGGGTTCGACGTGCTCATCGCGCTCACCCCCAACGATGCCGACAACCTCGCCATCTGCCAGCTCGCCAAAAAGCTTTACGCTGTAAAAAAAGCCGTCTGCACCGTCACCAACCCGAAAAATGTGGACGTGTTCAAGCAGCTCGGGCTCACGACCGTGATCAGCACGACGTACATGGTCGCGCGGTATATAGAGCAGGCCTCCACGATAGAGAACCTGATACAGACGCTGTCCATAGAGGACGAAAAGGCGTTCATGACGGAACTGAAGCTGGATTCCTCGTTCCCGTGCATCGGCAAAAAGCTCGTGGACCTGCACTTCCCGCGGCACGCCATCATAGGCTGCATCTTCAGGGACGGCAAGATGCACGTGCCGAACGGGCAGAGCATCCTGCAGCCGGACGACAAAATATTCATCCTCTCCGACCCCGCGGATCAGACGGAAGCCCTGCGCATCATCACCGGCGAAGAAGCGTAAACATCATCCCGCTTGCCATATCCTTCTTGCAGTGGTATCATGATATATCACAAGGGGAGAAAGGCGGCGGGTTTTTTGAAAGGAAAATATACCGGTCATCTGCACACCGCCGTACAGGCGCTCGGCATCATGGCGGCGGCCGTCCTGGCCGGTCTGGTCATCGATCTGCTCGGCCTGCGCGCGGAGAACACGCTGCTGATCTTTCTGCTGGCGGTGGTGTTCATCATCGTCACCACAAAGAATTTTCTTTACGGCATCGTCTCCAGCGGCGCATTCGTCATACTGTTCAACTACTTTTTCACCTCTCCGCGTTACACCTTCCACGTCACGGACGCGAACTATTACATATCCCTCATCCTGTTCATCGTCACGGCCGTGGTCGCCTCCACGCTGACCACTCAGCTGCAGGCGCGCATCGACATCGCGCAGAAGGACGAGGAGATACAGCAAAAGCTCTACATGCTGGCCGACGGGCTTTTAAAGATAACGGGCGAGGAAAACATTGTCTCCTACTCCGAGCACAACCTGTCCGGTCTGCTGCCGATGGGGTGCAGCCTCCGCCTCGATCGGGATACGGAATATTTTTCCGCCAACGAGGCCGCGGCCTGGTGCCTGAAAAATTCCTGCCGCTGCGGCTGCGGGGATGAGCGTTACGGCGGGCTGGACAAGCTGTACATGCCGCTGAAGACCGCCGGCGGGACCATTGGGGTCGCCGAGTTCGACTGCGCCGACGGCGCTCCCGACCGCTCCGGTCTGCAGCTTGCGGAAACGGTGCTCTCCGAGATAACCATGGCCGTGGAGCGCGAACGTCTGCGCGAGATGGAGGAGGAGAACCGCCTGCGTATCCAGCGCGAGGAGCTCAAGAGCAACCTGCTGCGCAGCATCTCGCACGACCTGCGCACGCCTCTCACCGGTATCGCCGGAGGCGCCGGCTTTTTGCGGGAGAACCTCTCCGAACTGGATGACGAGACGATACGCTCCGTCCTGGACGACATAAACTCCGACGCGATATGGCTCGGCAACCTGGTGGAAAACCTGCTGAACATGACGCGCATCCAAGAGGGACGCCTGCAGCTCAATATAAAGAACGAGGTCGTGGACGACATCATTTCCGAGGCTGTCATGCGCATAAAAAAGCGCGGGCCGGGTCATGAGCTCGTCGTTCAGAAGCCGGACGAGGTGCTGCTCGTGCCGATGGACGGCCAGCTCATCATACAGGTGCTCGTGAACCTCATCGACAACGCGTTCAAACACACGCCGGCGGGGTCCAAGGTATATGTCTCAGCGCGGGTGGACGGCGACAGCATGCTGTTCCAGGTGGCTGACAACGGCGGCGGCATCCGGCCCGAGAACCTCGACAAGATATTCGAAGGGTTCTATACGGCCATGCAGAACCAGGGCGACAGCTACAGGGGGATGGGGCTCGGCCTTTCCATCTGCCGCTCGATAGCGGCGGCGCATCACGGCACGATAACCGCTGAAAACAATGCGATCGGGGGCGCGACATTCAGCCTGCGCCTGCCATTGGAGGTGGAAAAATGACTGACAAGACCGTACTCGTCATCGAAGACGACAGCAGCATACAAAATTTCCTGAAGCTCTCGCTCAAGGCGAAGGACTACAAGGTGCTGCTGGCCGAAAACGGGCTCGGCGGGCTGTCGCTCTTCTACGCCGACAACCCGGACATAATCCTGCTGGACCTCGGCCTGCCCGACATAGACGGGATGGAAGTCCTCTCCGAGGTCAGGCGCGCCGGCAGCGTACCGATCATCGTCATCTCCGCACGCGGACAGGAACGCGAAAAGGTGGCCGCTCTCGACGCGGGAGCCGACGATTACATCACGAAACCGTTCTCCATCGCCGAGCTGCTGGCCCGGATGAGGGTGGCTCTGCGCCACTACCGCCCGGAGGAGAGCGCCGCCGAATTCAGGATGGAGGATCTGCGCATCGACATCGAAAAGCGCCGCGTCTTTGTCTGCGAGGAGGAAATACACCTGACGCCGATAGAGTACAAGCTTCTGCTCCTCCTGGTGGAACACCGCGGCAAGGTCCTCACCCACCGCTACCTGCAAAACGAAGTCTGGGGCTACCCCTCTACGGACGACTACCAGACGCTCCGCGTCTTTATGGCCAACATACGCAGGAAGATCGAGAAGGACACCGCCAATCCGCGGTACATCATCACCGAGGTGGGCGTAGGCTACCGCTTTGTGGATGAATGATCGTAAATGGCTTCATCATGCTGTTTTCTTTCGATGAGTTTCGATTTTTCATACTTTAGATTATTATATTTTAATATATTTTCTTTCTATATATCAGCAAAAGAGGCGGCACAAGCCGCCTCTTTTATATTTTTTCGCCCGCGCGCCCCGCGGAGGGTGCATCGCCTCATCGCGCCGGCTCCCGCCCCGCAGCCTGCCCCGCATACGAACGCAAAAAGAGAGAGGACGCTTTCGCATCCTCTCTCTTTATTTAACTGTTCAATCAGTCGTTGATGGCGATGACAACGCCGGAACCAACGGTACGACCGCCTTCACGAATAGCGAAACGAAGGCCGTTCTCGATGGCGATAGGGGTGATCAGCTCGACATCCATCTCGACGTTATCGCCAGGCATGCACATCTCAACGCCTTCAGGCAGAGTGATGACGCCGGTGACATCGGTGGTACGGAAGAAGAACTGAGGACGATAGTTGTTGAAGAACGGAGTATGACGGCCGCCCTCATCCTTCTTCAGGACGTAGACCTGGCCGCGGAACTTCCTGTGCGGATGAATGGAGCCGGGCTTGCAGAGCACCTGTCCACGCTCGACCTCGTTGCGCTGAATGCTGCGGAGCAGGCAACCGACGTTGTCTCCGGCCTCAGCGAAATCAAGGGTCTTGTGGAACATCTCGGTGCCGGTGACGACGGTCTTCTTGCGCTCGTCGGTGAGGCCGATGATCTCGACTTCATCGCCGACCTTGACCATACCACGCTCGACACGGCCGGTAACGACGGTGCCACGACCGGTGATGGTGAAGATGTCCTCGATAGGCATAAGGAAGGGCTGGTCGGCCTTACGGTCAGGAGTCGGGATGTAATCGTCGACAGCGTCCAGCAGCTTCTGAATGGCCTGGAAGCAAGGCAGCGTCGGATCGGGAGCGCACTCGAGGCACTCAAGAGCGGAACCGGCAATTATCGGGATCTCGTCGCCGGGGAAATCGTACTCGGTGAGCAGCTCGCGGACTTCCATCTCGACGAGCTCGAGCATCTCGGTGTCGCCGTTGAGCTGGTCGACCTTGTTCAGGAAAACGACCATCGCAGGCACGCCGACCTGACGGGCGAGCAGGATGTGCTCACGGGTCTGGGGCATCGGGCCATCGGCAGCGGAAACGACCAGAATAGCGCCGTCCATCTGGGCAGCACCGGTGATCATGTTCTTGATGTAGTCGGCATGTCCGGGGCAGTCGACGTGAGCGTAGTGACGCTTCGCGGTCTCGTACTCGACGTGCGCGGTGTTGATCGTGATACCGCGGGCCTTCTCTTCAGGGGCTTTATCGATCTGATCATAGGCGGTGTAAACAGCGCCGCCGGTGGTGAGCGAAAGGTATCTGGTTATGGCAGCGGTCAGAGTGGTCTTGCCATGGTCGACGTGGCCGATGGTGCCAATGTTGACATGAGGTTTGGTTCTCTCAAAATGCTGTTTTGCCATGTTTGATTATCCTCCTTCAGTTAGCTTTTCTCTCTTTATTTTTGAATCACAGTTTACTCGTATTGTATCAACAATTCCCGCAAATTTCAAGGCTTTCCATGAAAATTACAGTAGCCGCGAAGGAGAGATCACTCTCCGCGTTTGTTGATAATCCCCTCGGCGATAGACTTCGGGACTTCGACGTAGTGGCTCGGCTCCATGACGAACTGGCCGCGGCCCTGCGTCTTGCTGCGCAGATCGCCGACATAGCCGAACATCTCGGACAGAGGCACGAACGCTTTGATCTCCTCGGCGCCGAAGGTGGCCTCCATGCCCTGGATCTGGGCGCGGCGGCTGTTGAGGTCGCCGATAACGTCGCCCATGTACTCCTCAGGCACGTTGACAGCCACGTTCATGATAGGCTCCAGAATGACCGGATCGGCCTTGCGCATAGCATCCTTGAACGCCATGGAACCGGCGATCTTAAACGCCATTTCGGAGGAGTCCACCTCGTGGTAAGAGCCGTCGTACAGTGTGACGATGACGTCCACGACGGGATAGCCGGCCAGCACACCGGAGAGCATGGCGCCCTGGATACCTTGATCGATAGCAGGGATATACTCCTTCGGAATGGCGCCGCCGATGACCTCGTTGCGGAACTCGTAGCCCTTTCCGCTCTCGTTCGGCTCCAGGCGGATCTTGACATGGCCGTACTGGCCTTTGCCGCCGGACTGACGGGCGTACTTGGTCTCCTGCTGAACGCTCTTGCGGATGGTCTCTTTATAAGCGACCTGCGGTTTGCCGACGTTGGCTTCCACGTGGAACTCACGCAACAGCCTGTCGACGATTATCTCCAGATGGAGCTCGCCCATACCGGCGATGACGGTTTGGCCCGTCTCCGGCTCGGTGTAGGTCTTGAACGTGGGGTCCTCCTCGGAGAGCCTGGCGAGCGCCAGAGCCATCTTTTCCTGGCCGGCTTTCGTCTTGGGCTCTATGGCGAGGCGTATGACCGGCTCCGGGAACTCCATGGACTCAAGGATGATGGGGTGCTTCTGGTCGCACAGCGTGTCGCCCGTCGTGGTGAACTTGAGGCCCACGGCCGCGGCAATGTCGCCGCAGTAGCAGGTTTCCAGATCTTTACGGTGGTTGGCGTGCATCTGCAGGATACGGCC
>Ga0268263_1000650_pt1 | contig 45713 bp, 42 predicted proteins | sample Biomet5_FD_190358 | JGI IMG/M metagenome (GOLD analysis project Ga0268263, IMG submission 190358) | Microbial communities from bioreactor (seeded with sewage sludge) at LBNL, California, USA - Biofuel metagenome 5 (SPAdes) (version 4) | ecosystem: Engineered > Bioreactor > Anaerobic >... | reverse complement strand
GTGCACGGTGGGCGTTTCAGATATTCAGGAAGGGCCGGACGGGGATTTCGCCCATGAGGACAAGCCGTTCGTCTGGCCGCCGCGCCGCGCGTCCAAGCCGCGCTAGGGGAACTTTCAGCGCGTCGGCGTCGTTCACCCTGTTCGCGCTGGCCGCGCGCAACCGTTTCCGGCGCTGACAGGCGCAAGCGCGGGAGGCTGCATGAAGGACTGGTTCACGCTGAATGACATCGTGCCGGCGGCGCTTTTGGGCGCGCTGTGCGTGGCATATTTCGACGCGGCCACCGGCTTTGTCGTGTTCGTGGTCCTGGCGTTCAGCCTCCGCGCCGTGCGGCGGCATCTGTAACGCCTCAGCCGGCCACGGGGCCCCACTCCTCCCCCTGAAAGGGGGCGCAGGGGGTTCGGGGGGCGCGCAGCCCCCTGATTTCTCCCGCTAACGCCTGCCGGCTTCGGGCTGGCACTTCGGGCAAAAGGTGCTCGTCCGCCCGGCCACGCGCATGGACAGCATCCGCGTCCCGCAGTTCAGGCAGGGCTGGCCCGCGCGGCCATAGGCCCGGAAGTGGTTCTGGAACGCGCCGGCGTCGCCGTGGGCGTCGCGATAGTCGCGGATGGAGCTGCCGTTCTCGGCGATGGCCAGGGCCAGGACCTCGATGAGCGCCGCGAACAGCCGGGCGCGCCGGGCCGGGCTCAGGCTGCGGGCCGGGGCGTCGGGCCGGACGCCCGCGCGGAAGAGCGATTCGTCGGCGTAGATGTTGCCCACGCCGGCGATGACGGTCTGGTCCAGCAGCAGGCTCTTGATGCGCGCCGCCCCCTGGCCCAGGCGGTCGGAAAAGCCTCCGGCGTCGAGGTCGAAGGGCTCCGGCCCAAGGGTCCGGTAAAACGGCCAGGCCTCGATTTCGCCGGGGCCGAAGCCGTGCATGGAGCCGAAGCGCCGCACATCGGAGAAGCCCAGGGCGGAGCCGTCGTCGAGGGCGAGTACGGCGCGCGGGCGCTGGGCCTCCGCGCCGGGCGGCAGGGCGACGAGGCGGCCGGTCATGCGCAGGTGCACGGCTACTTGCGCGCCGCCGGCGAGGTTGAGCAGCAGCAGCTTGCCGCGCCGGCCCACGGAGGCGATGCGCCGGCCCGCGACCAGGGCGGCGAAGGCCTCGGGCGTGGGCTGGAGCGCCGGCGGATCGAAACAGGTCACGCCGGCCACGGTCCGGCCCGCGACTTCGGCGGCCAGGGCGCGGGCGATGGTTTCGACCTCGGGCAGTTCGGGCATCACTTGTCTCCCTTGGGCGTAGGGACGCCGAGCGGGCCGAGATCGACCGTATGGCACTGGCGGCCGCGGCGGATCTCCAGCACGAGGGGTTTCTTGGCCCGGAAGGCGTCGGACCCGGCCAGGTGCAGGGCGTTGAGGCTGCGCATGGGGTAGCCGCCGGCCGCGACGACCACGTCTCCGGGCCGGAGGCCGGCCAGATCGGCGCGGGACTCGCGGCGCACCGCGGTCACCACCACCTGCCAGTCGCGGTCGTCTTCGGCGGGCATGGCCAGGGGCCGCTTTTCCAGGGTCATGCCCATGCGGCTTTCGAAACTTTCCGGGCAATAGACGCGCAGATCGGCGTCGGCCGGGTCCAGCTCGTCGCCGCGCCAGGGCGAGACGAGCAGGATGCGCGCCCCGGGGTCGAACACGCGGAGGCGCAGGGCGATGCCCAGGCCGCCGTCCACGTGGCCGGTTCCGGCGAGGACGGCCACGGGCCGGCCCGTGGCCTTGCGCAGGCGCGCCGCCTGGTCGGCCATGGCCGAATCCCAGACGCTCTGGATGAGCGTGAAGCGGGCCATTTGCCGGGAGTCGGGCGCGGCCTGTGCGCCGTGGGGATGGCTTTCCATGGCCTCGCGCAGGAAGCCCAGCTGCTCCGGCGCGGGCGGGACGATGCGCTCCGGCAGCCAGGCGCGGTCCTCGGGCGGGAGCGCGGCCACCGGGTCGGCCGCCGTGGCGTTGGCCATGGCCGCGGCCGAAAGCCGGCGGATGACCGCCGGCGGGACGTTCAAGCCCGCCACGGGCAGCTTCCAGTCGCGGATGGCCAGAAACACCGGCAGATAGCGTTCGAAGGGGTGGCCCCAGGTCTTGTTCCAGTCCAGCCGGTCCTTGAGGTCGGCCGGGTCGATCTTGCCGGCGGCGAAGTCGGCGATGACCGGACTGTGGTCGCGGGGGACCATCTCCAGCCCCACGGCCGGCGGCCGTTCGCCATGGGCCAGGAGGATCAGGATGCGCCGCTCGGCGGCGTGGTCGCAGGCCGCGCCGTGGGACTCGCCGATGAGGATGTAGTCGGCCTGCGCGGCGCGGGCGCGGAAGTCCTCGGGGCTGACGGGATCGCCGGCGGCGCTGAGGAAGTCGCCCGCGGCGGGCAGGAAGCTCAGGGACATCTTTTCATCCGCCGGCGCGGGCCGCGCGCAGGCGGCCAGAAGCGTCAGGGCCAGCAAAAACGCGCCCAGGCGCAGGGCCCGGGCGCGTTTGAAGGTAAGGGAAGGCATGGAGCGGACTCCTCGTCTGGACTAATCCCAGGTGCGCTTGTCCTCGATGGGCCGGATCTGCGGGGGCAGGGTGCCGGGGGCCAGGATCTTGAGGGTGGGGCGCAGCTTGATCTTCTCGCGGAAGGTGTGCAGCAGCTCGTCCTCGCGCTTGAAGGCGCCGGCCTCGATGGAGAGCACCATCTCGTCGATGCCGCCGGGGTTGGTGACCTCGATCTGCCAGCGCTTGATCTCCTCGAACTTGGCCATGACCTGCTCGACCTGGTGGGGGTAGACGAACATGCCCTTGATGCGGGCGGTGGTGTCCACGCGGCCGACGATGCTGCCGAGGCGCGGGCTGGTGCGGCCGCACTGGCAGGGCGCGCGGTCGATGAAGCCCAGGTCGCCGGTGGCCAGCCGGATCAGCGGGTAGGTCTTGTTGAAGGCGGTGACGACGATTTCACCGACCTCGCCGTCCTTCAGCGGGATGCCCGTGTCCGGGTGGCAGATCTCGACGAAGGCGCGGTTGGACAGGTGCAGGCCGCACTTGTGGAAGCATTCGTAGCCGATGCAGCCCACGTCGGCGGTGCCGTAGCCCTGGCGCATGACGCAGTCGAGCTTCTTCTCCAGCTGGTTGCGCATCTTCTCGGAGAATTTTTCGCCGGTGACGAAGGCCACCTCCATGAACAGGTCCTTGCGCAGGGACAGGCCCATTTCCTCGGCCTTCTGCGCCAAATGCAGGAGGTAGCTCGGCGTGCCGACGTAGCCGGTGACGCGCAGCTTCTGCATGATGTCGAGCTGGGAGCCGGTGTTGCCCGGACCGGCGGGAATCACCGCGCAGCCGAGGTTTTTCAGCGGCTCCTCGAACATCAGGCCCGCGGGGGCCATGTGGTAGGGCAGGGTGATCTGGGTCACGTCGCCGGGGCGGAAGCCCACGGCGTAAAAGCCCTCGGTCCAGCCCCAGTAGTCGTCCAGCCGGTCCTCGGGGTCGAAGATCGGGCCGGGCGAGAGGAACACGCGCCGCAGTTCGCCCAGGTCCTTGGTGAGCAGGCCGCCCAGGCGCGGGCCCATGCTCTGCAGGAAGATGAGCTCCTTCTTCTTGAGAATGGGCACGTGCTTCAGGTCCGTCAGGGACTTGAACTTGTCGACGTTGAACTGGGCGCGGTCGAAGCGCTTCTTCACGTCCTCGGAATACCGGTAGGCGTAGGACAGCAGGTCCTTGAGCTGGAGCTGGTAATATTGGCGGCGCTCGGAATCGTCGAGCACCTCGCGACGGCTGTAGATGCCCTCGGTGCGGTCCTTGCGGGTCATAGCCAATGGTCCTCCTCAATGTCAGAAAAAATGGCGCGCTATTCGCCGAATAGCGCAGCATAACGATTCGCGGGGCGATTTGCAAGGAGCGCGGCGCTTCGCCGGTCCGGTTTCAGTTCGGCCAGAGCAGCCAGATCACCGGCGCGAAGGCCAGGCGGTAGATGGCGTAGGGCCTGAGGGTCATGCGCGAGACCAGGCCGATGAAGGTCTTGACCGCGGCCCAGCCGCTGACGAAGGACACCGCGAAGCCGATGCCGAGGGTGACGAAGTCGCCGGAGTCGAACAGCCGCCAGCTCTTGAGCATGTCGTAGCCCACGGCCGCGCACATCACCGGCACGGCGGCGAGGAAGGAGTATTCCGCCGCGGTCTTGCGGTCCAGGCCGCCGAGCATGCCGCCCATGATCGTCGCGCCGGAGCGCGAGAAGCCCGGCCACAGCGCCGCGCACTGGCACAGGCCCACCCACAGGGCCATGCGCGGCGTGATGGCGTAGTCCAGGCCGCCGAGGGCGCGCATCCTGCCGCGCCTGGCCGCGCGCGCCTCGACGTAGAACATCAGCAGCGCCCCGGCCACGAAGGCCATGGCCACGGTCCTGGGGCCGAAGAGATGCTCCTTGATGGCGTGGTGGGTGAGGAAGCCGATGACCAGCGCCGGCAGCGAGGTCAGGAAGAGCAGCCAGATTCCGTGCGGACCGGAGAAGGGCCGCGCCGGGTCGTCCTTGAGGAGCCCGAGGAAGCGTTGGCGGTAGAGCACCACCACGGCCAGAATCGCCCCGAGCTGGATGGCGATTTCGAAGGTTTCGGCCTTGGGCCCGGTGAAGGCGAGCAGGTTGCCGGCCAGGATCAGGTGGCCGGTGCTGGAGACGGGAAGAAATTCGGTCAGGCCCTCCACGAGGCCCATGACCACGGCGACATACCACGGGGCCATGCGTCGTCTGCTCCTTGTGCGTGAATCGGGATGTTGGTGGAGGGGATGTCAAAAAAGGTTGTGCGCCGTCGCCGGTTCACCCGGCCGGCTTCCGTCCGCCTGGGGCGGGACCGCGAAGCTCTTTGTTACGGCGCACTTTCAATCTTTTTGTGCGGGGGCGGCTCAATCCGCCAGATTTTCGGGAAGTTGCACACCGGTTTCACTATCCTCCGTTGGCGTTGCCCGTCTATGGTTTGGGTCCCGCGGGCGAACCCTTGTAATCGCAGGGTAAGCACTGGACCGCGATTGTAAAGAGAAAAGCCAACAATTATTTGAAACGAAGCACACCGGTCCGCCGCCGCCGCGGGGCCTGTTGACAAGATGGCCCGCGCGTCGCACCATGGGCAAGATGTGTCCGCTGAATCTCGCGTTCATCGAGCGGATCGCCGAGGAGCGCATCCGCGAGGCCCAGGAGAAGGGCGAGTTCGACGACCTGCCCGGCCGGGGCCGGCCGCTTGACCTCGACGACGACGCGGGCGTGCCCGAGGAGCTGCGCATGGCCTGGCGGGTGCTCAAGAACGCCGGCTGCCTGCCGCCGGAGCTGGAGGCGGGCCGGGAGATCAAGAACGCCGTGGAGCTGCTCTCGGGCATGACCGACGAGGCCGAGCGCTACCGCCAGATGCAGCGCCTGAACCTGATGATCACCAAGATGAACATGTCGCGCCGCCGGCCGGTGTTTCTGGAGGCGGAGCAGTATTATTTCGACAAGATCGTGACCAAGGTCCCGGTCAACAAGCACGGCAAGTGAGGACGCCAGGATGAAGCTGTACCGCTATCTCACCGGCCCGGACGACTCCACCTTCTGCCTCCGCGTGAGCGAGGCCCTGAACAACGGCTGGGAGCTGCACGGCGGCCCCACCCTGACCTACGACGCCAACCGCTCCTGCGTCATCGCGGGGCAGGCCGTGGTCAAGGAGGTCCCGGGCGAGTTCAGCCGCACCGTGGAACTCTCCAAGATGTAGGATTTCGGATGCGCCGTCTCCGCGTGATTCCGGCGGTCCTGGCCGCCGTCCTGCTGCTGTGCGCCTGCGGCCGGGCCGACAGCGCCCGCGACGTCGAGGCCCTGCGCCTGCGCGTGGAGCGCCTGGAGCGCGAGGCCGCGGAGGACCGCGCCAGGCAGGCCGAAGATTTGACCGCCCTGCGGCGGGAGATGGCCGCCCTGCGCGAGTCCCTGGACAACGCCTCGCAGCGTCTGGCCGAACTCGGCGGCCAGGAGGTCCCGGTTGCGGACCGGCCGGCCAAAAAGTCGCCGCGCGCCGCGCTCAAGGCCTCCCTGCGCGGGGCCTACGAGAGTTCGCGCCAGGCTCTGGACCGCCTGGGCCGCCAGCTGGACCACGCGCTGACCCGCAAGCCCACCCACGCGGCCGCGCCGGCGGACAAGCCGGAGTAGCCCCGCAAGGGTGTGGACGAAGCGGCGGGCCTTGGGGCATAGTGACCGACGCCGCTCCGGACGCGAGCGGCCCAGTCCCCAAGGAGAGCCCATGCGCGCCATCGCACCGTCCACGCTTCTCGCCGCGGCCCTGGCCCTGTGCCTGCTGGCCGCCAGCGCCGCCCGCGCCGAATCGCCCTATGTCGAGGGCCTGGAGCTCTACCGCCAGGGCCGTTACGATGAGGCCGCCAAGGTCCTGCGCCAGGCCCTGCCGCCCCAGCCGGAGACCGCCGGCCTCCCCGCGCCGCCGCCCCCGCCGCCGTCCGAAACGCCCGTGCCGCCCACCGGGCAGGTCCTGCCGCCCGATGAAGGTCCGGCGGGCGCGCCGCCCATCAATCCGGAAACCGCCCGCCTGCGCGCGGCCCTGGGCTTCACCCTGCTGCGCCAGAACCGCCTGGGCGAGGCCGAGGAACAGTTCGCGCTGGTGAGCCGCGCCGCCTCCGTGGACGCCCTCAACGACGCCTCCATCCGCGCCGTGGGCACCCTGGGCCTCGGTTGGTCGGCCTTCGCCCGGGGCAAGACCTCGGCCGCGGTGGAGCTGCTCAACGAGGCCGTGGCCCAGGCCCAGCCGCCCGCCGGCGCACGGCTGTTCCCGGACATCCTGCGCGAATCCGTGCCGGCCCACGCCCGCCTGGGCCTGGGGCTCATCGCCCTCGGCCGCGGCCAGGCCGCCGAGGCTCGCGGTTCCCTGGAGGCCGCCACCAAGGGCCCGGACGTGCTCGGCTCGCCCAAGGAGCTCTGGCTGGCCCTGGGCGACGCGCGGGCCCAGGCCGGCGACGCCAAGGGCGCGCAGGACGCCTGGGCCGAGGTCCCGCGCAAGAGTTCGCGCTTCCCCGGCGACGCCCCGCGCGACGAATTGGCCAAGCTGAAGAGCGCCCGGCTGCTGGAGTCCGGCGGCGACCGCGAGGGCGCGCTGGCGGCCTACGGCGCGCTGGTTGGCGGAAAAATCTATCCGGCCGAGGCCCTGCAGGGCCAGGCGCGGATGCTGCTCGCCCTTGGCCGCGCCGGGGACGCCCTGCCCGTGCTGCGCCGGCTGGTGGCCCTCGCGCCCAATCTGGCCGAGCCCATGCGCGGCGTCGTCCAGGACGACGCGCGGCTGCGCCCCGTGTACAAGGAGTGGGGCCTGTCCTATTTCCACCACGCGCAGTACCTGGAGGCCCTGTCCAGCCTTTCGGCCTACCTGGACGACGTGGACCCCCGCGACTACGCCTGCCACATGGGCATGGGCTGGAGCTTCCTGCGCCTGGGCTACAGCCAGCGCTCGCGCGACTCCTTTGGCGACGCCGCGGAGATCCGGCCCGACGCCGCGGACCCCCTCGCCGGCAAGGGCGCGGCCGCCCTGGCCCTGGGCCGCCTGGACGAGGCCCGCCAGCTCCTTGAGCATGCCCTGGCCCTGGCCCCGGACAATGCCCTGGCCCTGAACGCCCTGGGCCATCTGGATCTGGCGCAGGGGGATTCGCAGAAGGCCCTGGAACACTTCCGCGCCGCGCTCAAAAGCCGGCCCGATTATGTGGAGAGCCGCCTGGCCGTGGCCCGCATCCTCTTCGACCGCGCCGAGTACGACGCCGCGGCGGCCGAGTTCTTCCGCCTCGTGACCCAGGAGAAGCGCTCCACCACCGGCTGGAACGGCCTGGGCTGGTCGCGCATGCGCCTGGGCCAGTACGAGGACGCCAAACAGGCCTTCGCCGAGGAGCGGCGCATCAATCCCAGCCTGCCCGCCGCGTCTTACGGCTTGGGCATCGTCCTGGCCCGCCAGGGCCGCACGGCCGAGGCCGGCCAGCGCCTGGCCGAGGCCATCTTCCTGAGCCCGGAGTTCGCGGCCACGCCCGAGGTCCTGGACCTCATGCGCCGGCCCGAGTACGTGGAGCTGTACCTGGAGATGGGCGAGGCCTACGCGCGCAAGCTCTATCCCACCGCGGCCGCGCCCTACCTGGAGGAATACCTCAAGCAGAATCCCAACAGCCGCCCCGGCCGCCGCTCCCTGGCCTGGGCCAGCTTCTGGGCCGGCCAGGAGGACAAGGCCCACGCCCTGTTCCAGACCCTGCTCATCGTGAACAAGGACGACCAGGACGCTCACCTGGGCGACGGTCTGGCCCTGCTTTCCCGCAACCATCTGGACTTGGCCGAGCCGCACCTGCGCGACGCCGTGCGTCTGGCCCCGCACAACTCCCTGGCCTGGCGCGCGCTGGCGCTGCTGCTCCAGCGCCAGGGCAAGGAGCAGGAGGCCGCCGCCACGCTCAGGAGCGAGCCCAAGTCGCGCATGGAGCGCCTGGACCGCATGAGCGCCAGCGGCTTCGCCGCCCTGGCCGAAGGCCGCGTGCGCGACGCCGTGGCCGACTTCCGCCGCGCCGTGGCCCTGGACCCCGGACTGGCCGCGCCGCACTACGGCCTGGCCTTCGCCCTGGTCTCCCTGGGCGACCCGCGCCAGGCCAGGGACGAACTGCTCTCCGGCCTGAACCTCGACCCGGCCTTCCTGGACGAGGAGGACCTGGCCAAGCTCTTCGCCCGCCACGCCGAACTCGGCGGGCTCGGCCTGGATCTGGCCTGGAGCCAGCTCTACGCCCTCAACCTGCCCGCCGCCCGCGCGGGATTCGAGCGCATCCTCAAGGCCAGCCCCGGCAGCCTGGAGGCCCAGTTCGGCCTCGGCGCCACGGGCTATCTCCAGGCCGACTGGCAGCTCGCCGAATCCTGCTTCGACAAGCTCCTGCCCCGCGCGCCGCTCACCTCGCCCTCCTGGGACAAGTGGAGCCACCTCATGGACAAGCTGGGCTGGGCCGCCTACCACCAGAAAAAGTACGACAAGGCCCTGCACGCCTTCGACTGGCTGCGCACCTATCACCCGGAGACGCCCTACGCCGCGGCCCTGGCCGGCATGGGCTGGTCGCTCATGGCCAAGGACAAGCCGGCCCAGGCGCAGAACCTGTTCCTGCGCTCGCTGAAGATCTTCCCGCGCAACCTCACGGCCATGCAGGGGCTCATCGCCATGAAGAAGGACGTGGAGACCGACGAGGGCGATCTCGACGAACCGGAACCGGCCGTGGTCCAGAAGAGTCGGCACAAGAAATCGTCCAAGCTCTCCCGGGCCGAGCGCGAGGACCGCGAGGCTCAGGCCGAACGCCCGTCCAAGTCCAAGAAGGGCAAGAAGTCCAAGAAGTCCAAGCGGAGCCGGGACGACGACGATTCGGCGGCCGCGCCGGAGAAGGTCTCCAAGAGCAAGCGGAAGTCCCGCGCCGCCGCGGAAGACGCCGCGGAGGCCCCGGCCAAGACGAAGTCCTCCAAGAGCAAGGTCTCCAAGTCCAAGAAGTCCAAGGACCAGGACGAGGCCCAGCCGGCCAAGAAAAAGAAGAAGCGCAAGAAGAAGCAGGACGACTAGCCCCTCCGCAACATTCCGTCTCCAAAGCCCCGGCCCAGCCGGGGCTTTTTTTGTCCGTCCGGCCTGGCAAGAATTTTGTTTACATGGAAACAAAAGCGGACTACCCGGAGTTTTGTTTACATGGAAACAAAAACGGGAGGACGCATGGGCCTGACCGAAGACATCATGCTCGCCTACATCCGCATGCAGGAGCTTGCGGGCCTCGACCGCCACGGCGGCGAGGAGACCGACCGCCTGGCCCTGGCCGAGGTCCATTGCGTGGACTGGATCGGCCGGCTGGAGAACGCCAACGTCACGCGCATCGCCGGGCGCATGTCCATGACCCGCGGGGCCATCAGCAAGATCGCCAAGCGCCTCACGGCCAAGGGGCTCATCGAGAGCTACCGGCTCCCCGGCGACAACAAGGCCGTCTACTTCCGGCCCACGGCCGGCGGCTGGGTCGTCTTCGAGGCGCACCGCAAGTGCCACGACCTGGCCCAGCACGAGCGCGCCGTCCTGCTCGCGGCCTATTCCGAAGAGGAAAAGGCCGTGCTGCTCCGCTTCCTCAACGACATGCGCCGCCTGTACGAGCAGCGCGCGAAGGAGAATCCTTGATGTCCACCAAGTCCCCCCAGGCCAGCGCCATCGCCTCCATCTCGCTCGCGCACCTGCTCAACGACTGGTACATGAACCTCATCCAGACCCTGCTGCCCTTTCTGGTCGCGGCCGGCATGGGCGTGGGGCGCGGGGCCTTTCTCATCTCCGCCTTCACCACCACCTCATCTATTCTGCAGCCCGTGTTCGGCTATCTCGTGGACCGCAAGAACCAGCGCTGGATGGTCTACGTCGGCACGCTCTGGATGGCCGTGCTCCTGAGCATGCTCGGCGTCACGGACAACTACGCGCTGCTCTTCACGCTCGCGCTGCTCTCCGGCCTGGGCACCGCCGCCTTCCATCCCCAGGCTTCGGCCATGATCGGCACAGTGAGCGGCAATAAGCGCGGCCTGTTTCAGGCCGTGTTCACCGCCTCCGGCAACGTGGGCTGGGCGCTCACCCCGCTCATGGCCGTGCCCGTGATCACCACCTACGGGCTAACGGCCACGCCCGTGTTCGTCGTGCCCGGCGTGCTCGTGGCCGCACTGCTCTGGTTCTCCGCGCCGAAGAACCGCAAGGGCCAAACCTCCCAGGCCGTGCCCATGCGGCCACTCCTGCGGGCCAACTGGCGCGAACTCCTCAAGATCGTGCTCATCGTGTCCAGCCGCTCGGTCACCTACTTCGGCTTCATCGCCTTCCTGCCGCTCTACCTCCAGGAGCGGGGCATCACGCTCATGCACAGCAGCCGCCTGCTCTTCCTGATGCTGTTTACCGGGGCCATGGGCGGCGTTCTCGGCGGGCACCTCTCGGACAAGTTCGGCCGCAAGGTCGTCATCGTCGTCTCGCTCCTGCTGGCCGCGCCCCTGTGCCACCTGGCCATCCAGGCCGATGGCGCTGCGCGCGACGTGCTGCTCGGCTTGGCCGGCATCTCGCTCATGGCCTCGTTCTCCGTCACGGTGGTGCTCGCCCAGGAGGTCATCAGCAAGAACGCCGCCATGGCCTCGGGCCTCACCCTGGGCTTCGGCATCGGCATCGGCGGTCTGGGCGTCGGGGCGGTGGGCCAGATCATCGAGAGCCATGGCCTCGGGTTCGCCATGCACTTGCTGGCCTGGTTCCCGGTCGTCGCCGGCCTCCTCGGCGTCAGCCTCAAACGCCGGGAATTGCCGGCCGCGCAAAAGGCCTAGCCTCCGGCGGCCCGGGGGCGCTGCGCGCTCCCCCGGGACCCCCTGGCGCCCCCTTTCAGGGGGGCGACAGTGTCCCGCGCCTTGTCCGGCGTGTCCCTCGCACGCTTCTGCTTTGGTTTTCCACAGGAGAGAGCCGGCATGGCGGACGCCATGCCGGCCTCTCTGTTTTGAAATATGGGGGTACGAACGTGCGGCCGGGCGCGGGACAATACTCTTCCCCCTGAAAGGGGGCGCGGGGTCAAGGGGGCGCGCAGCCCCCTTGCCGCCGGAGGCTCTTTGCTCCTTGCCGCCGGAGGCTCTCTTCCCCTCCCCGGTCAGATCCGCGCCACGCCCAGGAACACGGCGTGGAGCGCGGCCACGAGGGTGATGAAGACGGTGCGCGCCGCGGCCGGGGGCAGCCCGGCGCAGCGGTAGCCCATGGCCCCGTGGGCGCAGGCGGACGAGCAGTCGCCGCAGAGGGTGCAGGACAGGCCGGGGCGTCCGGCGCTGATCTCGGCCTGACCCAGGGCGGAGTAGCGGCAGGCGCGGGCGCAGGCTCCGCAGTCGGTGCAGGCGGCGCGGTCGATGCGCATGCGCCAGGGCATGAGCCGGCCGAGGAGGTTGCCGAGCAGGCCGATGGGGCAGAAGGCGGCGCAGTGGGCCATGACGCCCAGCCGGCGCGAGACGAAGAGCATGACGCCGACGCCGAGGAGTCCGAAGCCCGCGGCCAGCCAGACGGCGGTGGGCGTTTCCGCCCCGGTCAGGCGCAGGAGCAGCGCGCCGCCGCAGGTCAGGACGAGGGCGGCGAGGCGGCCGCCGATGGTCCAGGCGCGGCCCAGCCGCCGGGGAACGCGCGGCCCCCGGCGGGCGCACTGGTCGTCCCAGGCCCCGATGTAGCAGAGGTGACTGCACCAGGCCGGGCCCACGAGGACGATGGTGGCGGCGAAGAGGATGGCCATGAAGTAGCCGCCGCCGCGGAAGATCGGCCCGGCGGCGATGAGCGCGGGCACGGGCAGGTGCAGCCGGCCGGTCATGAGAAAATCGGGCAGTCCGGTCAGGCCCAGGCCCAGCTGGAGGAAGAACACGGCCGAAAACAGGGCCCAGATGCGCGGCCGCAGGCGGCGGTGCGCGGCGGGGTCGAGCATCCGGCCGGCCAGCCAGGCGGCGTAGAGCGCCAGGGCGAGGATCGCCAGCCAGCCGGAGCCGGGCAGGAAGCGGTCGGCCAGGAGCACGGCCACGCCGGCCTTGGCGCGGGCCAGGGCCAGGAGCCCGGCCGTGAGCAGGAAGGCCGCGGCCTGGGGGATTTCGCGATCGGCTTCGCGGGGGAAGAGCGTCCGGGCGCGCCGGCCGAGGAGCCAGAGCCCGGAGCCCAGCGCCGCCAGACACACGCCGCCGAGGATCAGCGCCAGGCGCAGCCAGGGCTCGCCGAAGGCCGCGCGCAGCCGCACGAAGTCGAGGCCCGTCCGGACCCAGAACGCCGCGCCGAGGATCAGCGCCGCTGCGCACACGAGCCGGACCGCGCCGCGCCGCGTGAGCAGCAGCAGGGGCAGCGCGGCCAGGGCGGCGCAGAGGAAGGCGTCGCCCTGGCGCAGGGCGTGCGCCGCCAGGGTGAGCAGCGACAGGACGGCGATGAGTGTGGGCATATGGGTATGTTTTCCGCCTCCGGGCCGAACATGCCACGTCGCGGGCGGCTGCGCCTTGACTTGAATCAGGTCGCCCGAATTTTTTGCAAATGCTTTTCGGCAAAAAATGATTGACAAACGATAATAGTTGAAGCACCTTCAGGCCACATCATTTCACGAGGAGGCCCCGATGGACAAGATCCAACGCCTGAGTTCGCGGCTGCGCCTGCTGTTCCTGGCGGGCATCGCGCTGGTGCCCGCGCTGCAAGCGCTGGGCTGGGCCTTTTACGAGCCGGCGGCGGTCCGGCCGTCGCTGGACATCTGCTCCATGCTGGTGCTGGGCTGGGGCGCGCCGCCGGTCATGGACGGTCCGGTGACGCCGCTGATGCGGACGCTGGGCTTCGCGGCGGCGATGCTGCCGGGGGCGGCGGCCATGTATGGCTTCCTCTGCCTGGCGCGGCTGTTCCGGCGCTTCGGCCGGGGCGAGATGTTCTCCGCCGCGACGGTGGGGCTGCTGCGCCGGCTGGGCTGGGCGGTGCTGGCCGCGCAGGGCCTGCTGGTGGTCCAGGGCACGCTGACGAGCCTCATCCTGACTATGGACAACCTGCCCGGCCGGCACATCCTCACGGTGGGTTTCGACAGCGCCACCCTGTCCGGCGCAGTCACCGGCGTCATCGTCATCCTGGCCTCCTGGGTCATGGACGAGGCGCGCAAGCTCCGCGAGGAGCAGGAACTCGTCATCTGAGGGGGGAGCGCCGCATGCCCATCGTCGTGAACCTGGACGTGATGCTCGCCCGGCGCAAGACGTCCTCCAAGGACCTGGCCGCGGCCGTCGGCATCACCGTCCAGAACCTGTCCATCCTCAAGACCGGCAAGGCCCGGGCCATCCGCTTCTCGACCCTGGCGGCCATCTGCCGCGAGCTGGACTGCCAGCCGGGCGATCTGCTGGAGTTCCGGCCGGGCCCGGAGCCGGACGAAACCGCCGCGCCCGGAGCGGACGGCTAGACGCCGCGCCGGCCTTGCCTGCTGCTGCGGGCGCGGCTATGGTCGAGGCGCAGTCGGGAGAACGGGAGGCGGCATGGCCCAGGACAAGCTGGCGGCGTTGAAGGCGGTGAAGCTGTTCGAGGGATTGCCCGAGGCGCAGCTCCGGAGCTTGGCGGACATCGCCCAGCTGCGCGCGTTGCGCGCCGGCGAGGTGCTCTTCGAGGCCGGCCAGCCGGGCACGCATTTCTACGCGGTGGTCGCGGGCAAGGTGCGCGTGTACCGCGCCGCGCCCTCGGGCAAGGAGCAGATCCTGCATGTCTTCGGCCGCGGCGAGGCCTTCGCCGAGGTGCCGGTGTTCGAGGGCAAGACCTATCCGGCCAGCGCGCAGGCCCTGGAGGACGGCGCGGTGGTGGGCATCGCCCGCAAGGGCTTCGTGGAGGCGCTCCGGCGCGATCCGGAGCTGAGCCTGGGGGTCATGGCCCTGCTGGCCGGCCGCCTGCGCGCCTTCGTCACGCAGATCGCCCAGATCAGCCTCAAGGAGGTCCCCGAGCGTCTGGCCGGGTACCTGCTGCTGCTGCGCACGGCGCAAAACCGCGACGATCTGACCCTGGACATGCCCAAGGGCCAGATCGCGGCCTATCTCGGCACGATTCCCGAGACGCTTTCCCGCGTGCTGAAGAAGCTCTCCGAGCAGGGGCTCATCGAGTGCAGCGGAAACCGCGTGCGCCTGCTCGACCCCGAGGGGCTGGCCGCCCTGGCCGAGCCCCGCTAGACGCCCGCCCGCCGCGCGTTATTCCCAGGAGATGCAGCTGGCCGGGCAGGAGTCGATGGCCGCCTGGATCTCGTCGTCCGAGGCCCCGGTGGGGTTGACGACCTTGGCCTTGCCCGCGTCGGCGTCGAACTGGAACACGCCCGGAGCGAGTTCGCAGCAGGTTTCGCAGCCGATGCATTCGTCTTCGTTGATGGTCACGGTGCCGCCCATACGTTCCTCCATTTCTCCAACGTTTACACCAATCCCGCGCCCCTTGCCAACCCTTTTCGCGCCCTGGCGCGCCAGCGCGGACGCCGCAGCGTCGCGGGCCGGGCCTCCGGGCGTCCGGGGGGCGTCCCCCGGACCCGGCGAAAAGGCGGAGGTTAGCGGCTGACCCAGAGGGCCGCGCCCGAAAGCCGGCGCAGGAGCACCATGGTCACGGAAGTTGCGAAGATTTCGGCCAGGCGGCCGCGTCGCTTCATGGGCCGGCCCACGGCCACGGCGGCGTAGCGGCCGCGCGTGGCCTCGCGCAGGATGGCGCCGGGCACGTCGTCGGAGACCTCCACGCGGGTGTTGACGCGCTCAGCGGGAAAGCCGTTCTCCCGCAGGGTGCGCATGGCCTCGCCGAAGAGGGCCTCGGGCTGCTGCGGGTCGGACTTCTTGACCACGCGCATGAGGGTCACGGCGTGGGCGTCGTCGCCCTGGAGGATGAAGCCCACATGGTCGGCGATGCGCCGGAAGGCCTCGGAGTCGTCCACGCAGAGGAGCACGCCCCGGCGTGAATAGTCCACGTCGCGGCAGATCCATACGGGGAAGGCGAACTTGGCCTCGAGCATCTCCTCGGTGGCGCTCTTGTCCAGGAAGTTCTCCAGCTTGAGGATGCCGCGCCGGCCGAAGACCACGGCGTCGTAGAGGCCGGTCTCGCCCTCGCGGATGATGTCGCCGATGCGCGAGAAATTGCGGGTGATGATCTTGTCGTCCACCTGCTCCGGGCTGAAGCCGTCCTGGAGGAACAGGCCCCGGGCGGCGTCCATGGCGCGTTTGCCGGCGGCGACGATGGCCTCGGCGGAGGCGTCGTTGCGGCGCAGGCTCTCGAAGTTCTTCTCCTCGGCCCAGACGGCGGGCGGCTGCGGCGCGGTGTAGAAGAGGGTGAGGCGCACGTCCGCCTTGTTGCCGAAGAAGGCGCAGACGAACTTCAGGCCCCAGTGGGCGGTGTGATCATCGCTGATGGTGACGAGGAGGTGCTTGTTCATCCGGTCGTCCTTGGAGCTGGCGGCCGCGCGACGCTGTCGCCCGCGGCCGCTCCGGTTGGCCGCGCGTCCTAGATCGCTTCGACGAGGATGTCCTCGGCGAAGTCCGTGGTGATGCGGAAGTCCCTCCCGCCGGCGCTGACGGTGAAGTCGTTGCCGGGGAAGAGCTGGCAGGCGGCCATGAAATCGTCGTTGAGCATGATGTCCTTGGCCTCGCCGCTGCTCTCCCAGCGGATGGTGGTGCCATCGTCCAGGCGCAGCAGATCGTCCGGATTCATCCGGACCGGGAGATCCTTTTGGGAATAGTCCGCCATGGTTGTCTCTCCTTGCGTGCCAGAGGGTTTCGGGCGGCCACGACACGCCGTCCGGGGTGTCGCTTTTGCTTATCCCATAGCCTACTCCGGCCGCGCTGTGAACAGCCCCGGCGGACGAATCGCGAGAAAAAAGCTGCTACTTGGCGGGATCTTCCAGGCCTTCAAGCACGAGGGTGGTGACCTTCTCGCCGCGCTTCGTCTTGCTCTTGTCGATCATCTGGCCCAGGCGCGAGCGGTCGCTGGCGGCGAAGAGCGCGGTGTCCTCGTCGATGACGCCGGCCTCGTAAAGCGCCAGGAAGTTCTGATCGAAGGTTTGCATGCCGAAGGCCGCGCTGGATTCGAGCACGCCGTAGAAGGTCTTGTCGCCGCTTTCGCCCTGGAGGACGAGTTCGTGGATGCGCAGGGTGTTCTTCATGACCTCGAAGGCCGCCACGCGGCCGCCGCCGACCTTCGGCAGCAGGCGCTGGGACACGACGTAGCGCAGGCACTCGGCCAGGCGCATGCGGATCAGCCGCTCCTCGCTGGGGCTGAAGAGCCCGAGGATGCGGCCGATGGTCGCGCCGCAGTCCGTGGTGTGCAGGGTGGACAGCACGAGGTGGCCGGTGCCGGCGGCCTGGAGGGCGATCTCCATGGTCTCCGGGTCGCGGATTTCGCCGAGCAGGATGACCTTGGGCCCCTGGCGGAAGGCCGCGCGCAGGCCGGAGGCGAAGGTGTCGAAGTCGATGCCCAGCTCACGCTGGTTCACCGTGCCCTTCTTGTGCGGGTGGGTGAACTCCACCGGGTCCTCAAGGGTGACGATGTGGCCGGCGCGGGTCTGGTTGATGGCGTCGATGAGCGCGGCCAGCGAGTTGGACTTGCCCGAGCCCGTGCCGCCGGTGACGAGGATCAGCCCGTGGCGTTCGTTGACCATTTCGCGGAAGGCCGCGGGCAGGCCGAGTTCGTCCATGGTCGGAATCTTGGCTGGCAGGCGGCGCAGGACCATGGCCAGGCTGCCGCGCTGGCTGAAGATGTTCACGCGGAAGCGGCCGCGGCCCGGCAGGGCGTAGGACAGGTCGCAGGAGCCCTTGGCGGCCAGGGACTTCTGCAGCCGGGCGTTTTCGCCGATGAGGGCCAGGGCCATGGCCTTGGTGACCAGCGGCGAGAGCCGGCCCAGGTCGGGCGTGGTGGGGGCGTCCTTGAGCTCGCCGTCGACCTCGGCCTGGATGGGCTTGCCCGTGGTGATGATCACGTCGGACACGTTGGGGTGCAGCTCCAGCACCTGGGCCATGAGGGCGTCGAACTGCTGGCGGGTCATGTTCACTGGGCGCCTCCCATGCGGTCGATGACGGCCTGGACCTTTTCCTTGTTCTGGGCCTGGGTCAGGCCGTCGCCGGGGCTGATCACGCGGGTTTCGACGAGCCGGCAGATCTCGTCGTCCAGGGTCTGCATGCCGGCCTCGCGGCCGGTCTGGAGGACGCTCGGGATCTGGTGGGTCTTGCCCTCGCGGATGAGGTTGCGCACGCTGGGGATGCCCATGAGGATCTCCTGGGCGGCGACGCGGCCGGGCTTGTCGATGCGCTTGAACAACGTCTGCGAGACCACGGCGCGCAATCCCTCGGCCAGGCTGGCGCGCACCTGGGCCTGGGCGTCCTCGGGGAAGACCTCGATGATGCGGTCCACGGTCTTGGCGGCGTTGATGGTGTGCAGGGTGCTGAAGACGAGGTGGCCGGTCTCCGCGGCCTCCAGGGCCAGCTGGATGGTCTCCAGATCGCGCATCTCGCCCACGAGGATGATGTCCGGATCCTCGCGCAGGGCCCCGCGCAGGGCGGACTTGAAGCTGTTGGTGTCGCGGCCGACCTCGCGCTGGTTGATCAGGCAGCCGGCGGGTTGGTGCACGAACTCGATGGGGTCCTCGATGGTCAGGATGTGGTCGCGGCGGTTCTTGTTGGCGTGGTCGATGATCGCGGCGAGCGTGGTGGACTTGCCGCTGCCCGTGGGGCCGGTGACGAGCACCAGTCCCTTGTTGAGCATGGCCAGGTCGCGCAGGCGCTGCGGCAGGCCGAGCTGCTCCACGGACAGGATCTCCTGCGGGATCTCGCGGAACACGGCGGAGATGCCGCGGTGCTGTAGGAAAAAGTTGACGCGGTAGCGGGCCAGCCCCGGCACCTCGTGGGCGAAGTCCACGTCGCCGGTCTCCTCGAACTCCTTGACCTTGGCCTCGGGCGTGATCTCGTAGAGCATGGTCTTGAGTTCCTCATGCTCCAGCGCCTTGTACTTGATGCGCGTGAGCTGCCCGCGCAGGCGCAGGATGGGCTGCGAGCCGCTGGAGAGGTGCAGGTCGCTGCCGCCGTACTCGTGGAGCATGTTGAAGAAGGCGTTGATCTGGGCCATGAGCAAGCCTCCGAAGGTGGGGTTGGACCGCGGCGCGCCGGGCCCGAAAACCGAAAAAGAGGCTACACTTAGAGGGCCCGTCTACGCAATGGGCAAGGCCTAAGGCCAGGTGACGTTCTTGGTCGCGAGCACCGAGGCGCCGCCCTTGGCGTAGGCCCGGACCGTCAGGGCCGTGCCGCTCTGGATGTACTGGATGTCGTAGTCGCCGATGTTCACGCGGCCGGTTCCGTCCACGTCGAGATAGGCGCTGCCGGCGAGCTGATCCAGCGTGCTGGCGCGCGACTTGGTGTCGAAGGTGTACTGGTTGAAGGCGTCCCTGAAGCGGTTCATGCCTTCGCTGACGGCGTTCTGGTAGACGGTGTCCCGCGCGGACTCGATGAAATTGACGTAGTGGGGGTAGAGCACCGCGGCCAGGATGCCCAGAATGACGACGACCGCGAGAAGCTCGATGAGCGTAAAGCCGCGCGCCCGGTTGCGTTTCCGGGCGGATCGGCGGCGGGCTGGTGACGGCGGGGGTGGGGGCATGGCCATGTCCTCCTCCTCGCGGGGCTGGTCAGGCCCCGCAGCCGTTTGCGGCCCCGGGGGCCGGGGGAAGCGTCCTCCCCCCGGTGGAACCCCGGTTGCGGCGGCCTTAGTTGGGCCAGGTAACGGTAGTGGTGGCCGTCGTCGTGCCGCCGGCCGCGGACGTCGCCGTGAGGGCCAGGGTAGAGGTGGTGGGCTGCGTATAGCTGATGTTGTAGTCGCCGATGTTCACCTTCGTGACGTCATCGCTGCCGATGAGGTTGGAGCCCTTCAGGTCCGAAATGGCGCTCGGCTTGGAATTGGTGGTCAGGATGTACTGGGAATAGGCCATGTTGAAGCGCGCCATGCCTTCGGAGAGCGCGCCCCTGTAAGCGGCGTCGCGGGCCTTGTCGGTCATGTCGAAGTACTTCGGCACGATGACCGCGGCCAGGATGCCGAGGATGATGATCACTGAGATCAGTTCGATCAGGGTGAAGCCGCGCTGGCTCCGGGACTTTTTGCTCTTCTGCATGGGGGTTCCTCCTCCTTGGGTATGCTTCCCGAACGCTCGGGAAAAAGTTGCCGTTTTATCCCCCAGGACGGTTCCCGGGGACCTATTTTCTACCTATAGCAAACAGCGTTCCAAGCCGTCCAGCCCTGATCTGAATTTTTAAGTGCAACATAGTGGAACAATAACGGAATTACTTCATGCCGCTCATGGCGTTTTGCATCAGCCCCACCAATGGGAGGAAGATCGCCAGGGCGAAGAAGCCGACCACGCCCGTCAAACCTGCGACCATGGCCGGGCCGAGCATTTCGCTCATGCGGCTCACGGCGTACTCCACCTCATAGTCGTAGTGGTGCGCGGCCTCCTTGAGCATGTCCTCCATGTTGCCGGTCTCCTCGCCGATGGTGATCATCGAGACCATCATCGGCGTGAAGGAGGGCGTTTGCCGCAGGGGGCCGGAGAGCCCGCGGCCCTGCTCGAGCTTGTCACGCAAGCTCTTGAAATCGCGAGCGATGTAGGCGTTGCCGATGGTGCCGGTGAGGATGTCCATGGCCTCCAGCACGGTGATGCCGCTGGCCTGGAGGATGGCGAAGATGCTGGCGAAGCGGGCCATGGCGGCCTTGCGGAACACCGGTCCGAGGATCGGCAGGCGCAGGAAGATGCCGTCGCGGACGATTTTGCCGGCCTCGGTGCGGCAATACGCCGTGACGCCGAAGAACAGGGCCGCGAGGCCGCCGAAGGTGGGCAGCCAAAATTTTGTCAGCAGGTCGTAGAGGCCGAGGCAGACGCGCGTGGGCAGGGGCAGGGCGATGTTGGCCTTGGCGAAGAGCGAGACGAAGTGCGGCAGCACGAAGAGGATCAGGATGAAGAAGGCCGCGACGAGGGCCACGACCACGATGATCGGGTAGGTCAGGGCGCTCTTGATGTCCTTCTTGACCTTGTGCTCGTGCTCCACGATGTAGATCAGCCGTTCCAGGACCTCGGTGAGCGTGCCAGAGAGCTCGCCGGCGTGGATCATGTTGCAGTAGAGTTCGGAGAAGATGCTCTGGTGCTTGGCGAAGGCCCGGGAAAGGGTGCCGCCGCTCTTGATGTCCGCGGCGATGGAGACGATGGCGTCCTTGAGCCGCGGGCTTTCGGTCTGGGCCTGGAGCACGTCGAGGGATTGCAGCACCGGGATGCCGGCGTTGAGCATGGTCCGCAGCTGCTTGGTGAACAGGATCACGTCCTGGGGCTTGACCCGCCCCTTCAGGAAGGGCAGCGCCGCGCCCAGGCCTTGCCCCCCGGATGTGCCGGGGGCCTTGGTCTCGGAGACGCCGGTGGGGATGAGCCCGCGCGCGGCCAGGAGGTCCTGGGCGGCCTCCGGGCCGGCGGCCTCGACCACGCCGGAGGTGTTGCCCCCGCTGCCGGTGATGGCCGTGTACTTGTAGAAAGGCATTTTCGGCCTCCTAGAGCATCACCGCGCCGGCTGCTTCCTCCAGCGTGGTCAGACCCTTGGCCACCTTGGACAGGGCGTCGGTCTTGAGCGTGCGCATGGTGCGCGCGGCGACGCAGGCGCGGGTGATCTCCCGCGCCGTGGCCCCCTTCATGATCAGATCCTGGACCATCTCGTTGATCTGCAGGACCTCGTAGACGGCCAGCCGGCCGGAAAAGCCCGTCTGGTGGCAGGTGCGGCAGCCGGTGCCGTGCATGAAGTGGAATTTGGACAGCAGCTGCTCGTGCACGCCGAAGGCCAGGAGCAGGTCGCGGCGCGGCTGGTAGGGCTCGGAGCAGTGGGGGCAGTTCCGGCGCACCAGGCGCTGGCTGATGGAGGCCAGGAGCACCGTGGACACGAGGAAGGGCTGGATGCCCATCTCGATGAGCCGGGTGATGGCCGTGGCCGCGTCGTTGGTGTGCACGGTGGAGAGCACGCGGTGGCCCGTGAGGCCGGCCTGCACGGCGATTTCGGCGGTCTCGGCGTCGCGGATTTCGCCGACGAGGATCACGTCCGGGTCCTGGCGGAGGATGCTGCGCAGGCCCGAGGCGAAGGTCATGCCGGCCTTGCGGTTGAGCTGCACCTGACGCACCGAGGGCATGCGGTACTCCACCGGGTCTTCCAGGGTGATGATGTTGATGTCCGGCGTGTTGATGTGCTTCAGGAGGGCGTAGAGCGTGGTGCTCTTGCCCGAGCCCGTGGGGCCGGCGGCCAGGATCAGGCCGTAGGGCTTGGTGGCCGCGCCCTCGATCTTGGCCCGATCGGCCGGGGTCAGGCCCAGCTCGCCCAGGTTCAGGCCGTGGGCGTTGCGTTCGAGCAGCCGCAGCACGATGTTTTCGCCGTGCACCGTGGGCAGGCTGGACACGCGGACGTTGAACTCGCGGCGCTGGGTGATGAAGGTGAAGCGGCCGTCCTGGGGGATCTTGGACACGGCGATGTCCATGTTGCCCATGATCTTCAGGCGCGAAACCAGCGGCAGGAAGCTGGCCTTGGGTGGGGCCGGGATCATCCGCAGCTTGCCGTCCACGCGGAAGCGCAGCTGGATGCTGTCCTTTTCCGGGCTGATGTGCACGTCGCTGGCGTGCTCGCGTACGGCCTGGCTCAGGATGGAGTTGACCATGCGGATCACCGGCGCCTGCGAGGCCTGATCCTGCAGGGTGTCGATGGCGATGTCCTCCCGCTCCTCGCCGCCGGCCTGGGTGGTGATGTCGCCGTCCTCCTCGGCGGCGGTCATGCCGCCGAAGAGATCCTTGGGCTGCTCGCCGCGGCCGTAGATGGCGCTGAAGAGCAGGTCGTAATCGTTCTCCGAGCAGATGACCGGCTCCACCTCAAGATTGGTGGCTATCTCCACCGCGTCCAGGGCCGCGATGTCCATGGGGTCGGTCATGGCGATGACGAGCAGGTGGCCGCGCTTGGTCAGCGGCACCAAGCGGTATTTCTGGGCCACGTCCTCGGGCAGGTAGGTGTCGATGTGCTCGTCGTAGTTGTGCTTGCCGGGGTCGTAGCGCTCGATGCGCAGCTGCCGGCTCACGGAGTCGATCATGATGTTTTCTTTGAGGATGCCGGCCTGGATGAGGTACTGGCCGAGCTTCAGGCCGGACTTCTTCTGCCCGGCCAGCGCGGTCTCCAGCTGGGCCTGGGTCAGCGCCCCGGCTTCGATGAGCAGTTCGCCCAGGCGTTTGCGGTCGCGTTTCATCGTGGCGTCCTCGAATCCCGCCGCTGCGGGTCAGCGGAGCTCCGCCGCATAGGCCGCGGTCCGGACAAGGGGGCCCGGCGTCAGGGCGGCCGCGGGCTGGGCGCGGAGCCCGGGCGCGGCGGCGTTGATCAGCGGCGGCCGGGAGTCGTCCACGCGCTCGCGCAGGTCCGGCCCCTGGTCGTTGTGCGGCAGCAGCGTCAAACGGCTGACGGCGGCGCCGTCGTCTTCGGCGCCGGGGTTTTCCCGCGCCGCCCCGGCATCCCGGGCATCATTGGGGTCAGACGTCCGGTCGGGCAAAAGGGTCACGCCCTCGGACGAGATTCCTGTCGGGAGCGCCTGCTGCGCGGCCGCGCCGCGGACGGACGACGTCTGCGCCGCCGGGGCCGTCGGGCCGAGCACCGGACCGCCGTGGCCCAGGCCGTACCACAGCCCGCCCATGAGGCAGACCAGCGCCGCCAGACCGGCGGCGGCGAGCCTGCGACGCGGCCGGCCGGTCCTGCCGCCGGCCTCGGCGCGGATGGCCGCCAGGACCTCGGCCAGGCCGGCGCGGCGCTTCTTGCGCAGGAGCATCTCCAGCATGGCCCGGTGGCACAGGCGCACGCTGCGCCGCGGCGAGCCGCCGGAGGCGAAGTGCACGGCCGCGGTGGCCGGCCAGGAGAAGTCCAGACCGGGCGCATGGTCGCCGCCGGCGGCCACCGTCAGGCGGTGGCGGATCATCCGGCGCGTCTCGGAGAGGTTCATGGGCGTGAGCCTGCGGCGCACGTTGATGCGGTCGGCCAGGTTGGGCATGGCGTCGAGCATGGGCTCCAGCTCGCGCTGGCCGAAGATGACGATCTGCAGGAGCTTGGCCGTGTTGGTCTCGTAGTTGAGCATTTCGCGCAGGATCTCCAGATTCTCGCGGGAGATCTTTTGACCCTCGTCGATGACCAGGATGACCAGGCGCTTTTCCACCATGCCCAGGCGGAAGAGCTGTTGCTTGAGGGTCTCCTTGAGCTGCCAGAGGTTCAGATCCGGATCGGCGGGCCGGCCGGAGACGCTCGTCAGGATGACGCGGAGGAATTCCTCGCTGCTGTCGAAGTGCGGATCGAGGAGCAGGTGCGTGTCCACGCCGGATTCGGCGGCGAAGGCGCGCAGCAGGCAGCGGCAGAGCGTGGTCTTGCCGGTGCCGATGTCGCCGGTGACGACGTTCAGGCCCCGGCGCAGGCGCAGGGAGATCTCCAGCTCCTGCAGGCAGGTGGCGTGCTGCCGGGTGTCCAGAAGGAAGCTTGGGTCGGGCGAGCTGGAAAAGGGCTCGCGCACCAGCCCCTGTCCGGCGAAATGGGTCATCGTGCGCCTCCGTCGCCGGACCCTGCGGGTCCGGACTTGTCCTGCGCGCCGACCTTGCCCCGGGCCTCGGCCTCGCGCTGCGCGTTGTGCTCGCGCTCAATCTCCTCGTATGTCTTCTGCCGCTCGCCCGCGCGCCAGTCGGCCAGGACCTGGGGAGTGATGAAGATCATGAACTCGTCCTTGAGGTCGTCCTTGTATTCGCTCTTGGCCAGCCAGCCCAGGCCGGGCACGTCCTTGACCCCCGGGATGCCGGACTCCTTGAGCTGGTTGCGCAGCTTGGACAGGCCGGAGATGACCACGGTCTCGCCATTGCGGGCGATGAGCGTGGTCTCGGTCTTCTTCTTCAGGATGTACGGGTTGCCGGACACCGTGCGCGAGCTGTCGACCTCGTCCTTCTGGATCAGCACGCTGAGCCGGATGAACTGGTCGTCGATGATGTGCGGGGTGATCTCCAGGCGCAGCATGGCATCCTGGAAGTTCGTGGAATAGGTGATGTTGGTGCCGGTGCCGGTGCTGGTCTGGTAGGGCACGCGTTCGCCGGCCTCGGTGTAGGCCTTCTGGTTGTCCATGGTCGAAATGGACGGGCTGGAGATGATGTTCAGCTTGTTTTCGGTGGCCAAGGCCTGGAGCTGGGTCTCCAGGATGTTGCCGCCGGTCTTGCCGAAGGTCAGATCCAGGGCCATGCCCGTCAGGGAGCTGGCCACGGTGGAGGCCGGCAGGCTGACGCCGAGGGGTCCCTGGGTGCCGGTGCCCACCACGGCCGTGCTGGTGGTCGAGGTGGTGCTGCTGCTTGTGCTGGAGCTTTGCAGGGCGCTGCCGCCGGAGACGCCGAGCTTGTTGCCCGAGCGCACCGAGCCGGAGTAGCTGCCGCCCCAGAGGATGCCGAGGTCGCGGGCGACTTCCTTGGTCGTCTCCACGATGTAGGCCTTGAGTTTGATCTGCGAGCGCGGCGTGTCCAGCCGGGCCAGCAGCTTGGTGATCTTGCCCAGCTCGGCCTCGGGGCACTGGATGATCAGCGCGTTGGTGAGTTCGTCCACCTCCACGCTGCCCACGGACTTGTTGTCCTTGTCCTTGGGCAGGGCCTTCTCCAGGGTCGGCTTGAGCAGCTTGGCGTCGGCGAAGCGGACCTTGGCGATGCTCGTGGAGAAGGGCGCCTCCTTCTGCGCGGCGGTGCGTTCGGCCTGGGTCTTGCGGCGGATGGTCTCCATCTCCAGCTCGCCCTGCATGTCGGTGAGGGCCATGACGCGGATGGTGTCGCCGTCGAAGGAATAGGTGAGCTTGTTGGCGGCGAGGATGCCGGTGAAGATCTCGTTCCAGGGGCGCTCGACGATGTTCACGCTGACGGTGCCGGTGACGCCGGGCGCCAGGACCATGCTCTTGCCCGCGGCGCGGGCCAGGGCCTGGAGCACGGCCGCGACCTCGGCGTTGTGCATGCGCAGGGACAGGCGGGTGGTGGGCAGCGGCTTGGTCAGCGTAAGCTTGTCCGCCGAGGGTTTGGGGCTGTCGATGACCTCCGGCGGTTCGCCGAGGATGAACTGGCCCCGCGGCGAATGCCCCTGGGACTGCTTCTCCATGGCCTTCCAGACCGCGGCCTTGTCCTCCACCGATGCGGGCTCCGGCTGCTTGGAGGCGGCGCAGCCCCAGAGCAGGGCTGCCGCCAGCAGGGCCAGAAGCCCGGGGATGATCGTCGGCTGTCGGTTCATCTCTTCTTGACCACCCGTATGCGGATCTTGTCCGAATCGTCCTCCGCGAGGGGGACGCGCCTGGAAAGCCGGCGGCCCGTGGAGCTGTCCGTACGCTCCAGCAGCACGAAGTTCCTGTCGATGGCCTTGAGCGTGTAGCCGCCCTCGGCCAGGGCGTCGCCCACGCCGTATTCTATGCCGTTGATCACGGCCAAAAGCCTGCTCCCGGCCTTGATGAAGCCGCTGTAGACGAGCTGCGCCTGGGACTCGCCGGCGGGCAGGCCGCGGCCGTCGTCCTGGGCCAGCACCGCGTTGCCGCCGTAGAAGGGGTCGTCCGTGGCGTTGTCGGCCAGAAGTCCGATGCGGTAGAGCTGATCGGGAGTGAGTCTGCTCTGGTCCACGGTCTTCTTCACCTCGTCCAGCGAAGGCCCCTTGGGGCCCTGCGCGGTGGCTGGCGGTTGCTTGGACGGACCGCCGAGGTACATGGCCCCGGCCGCAACGAGCGCCAGGCCCACGCCGCCCAGCATTATCTTTTCGCGCTTCTGCATTCCGGTCCTGCGGTCCTAGTTCGTCAGCGCGATGCGCAGTTGCACCAGCATCTCGATATGTCCGTCCACGGCGCGCATCTCCACGCGCTCCATGCGCGCCAAACTCGGCAGCCCGCCCAGCTGCATGAGCAGGCTGCGGCAGCCTTCGAACTGCCCGGAAAAGACCCCGGTGAGCCGGATGGCGTCCGGGTCTTGGGCCAGAGAGCCGGCGTCCAGAGCCACGTCCAGGGGCTCCACGCCCAGGGCCTTGGCCATGTGGCCGATCTCCTCCGGCATCAGATAGACGCGCGTGCGCGGCACGGGGTCGCTCTTCGGCGGCAGCAGGGTCGCCAGGCTCGCGTTCTGCGCGCCCTGGGCCAGGCTGGCCAGGGCCGGGGCCAGGCTCTGCTGCCGCGTCAGGTTGGCCTTGGCCGCGGCGATTTCGGCGTCCAGCCTGTGGCCCTGCATGACGGGCATGGCCACCAGAACATAGGCCGCGGCGGCCAGCAGCAGCGCGCCGATGCCGATGCGCACGCCGAGCTGACGCAGCTCGGGCGTGATCGTGATGTCCATCTTCAGCGAGAACGCCATCACTTCACCCCCATGTGCAGGATGAAGTAGAGGGCCTGGCCGCCGGCGTCCACGTCGCGCAGCTCCGTCTGGGTGACCAGCGGCAGGCTGAACAGCGGCGAGGCCTGCAGCGCGATGACGAAGCGCGACAGGGTGGCGTCGAAGCGGCTCTTGTCGCCGGTGACGATGCCCTCCAGCACCACGAGATCGCCGGAGTTGGACATGGGGCCGCCCTTGGCCTGCTGGGCGGGCGGCTTCTGCTGCTGGGGCTTGCCCTGGGCGTCCTTGGCCGGCGGCGCCGCAAGGTCGGCCGTGACCGAAAGCAGGCGCACGTCCGGCGGGATGCAGCGACCCAGCTCGCTGACGATGGCCGGCATCTGGTAGCGCACGGCGGCCTGGCGCAGGCCCTCCTGCTGGGCCTTGAACTGGGCCAGCCGGGCCATGAGCCCCCGCTCGTCCGGCATGGGCCCGAAGGCCGCCAGCTTGGCCCGCTCCGCCGCCAGGGTCGCGCGGCGGGCCGTGTTGGCCCGTTCGAGGAACAGCCCGGCGGCGCCGATGACGATGAGCACCGCGGCCAGACCCAGAATCAGCCCCTGGGTGGCCTTGCGCTTGGCCGCCTGGGCCGTGCGGTTCTTGTAGGTGGCCAGGAGGTTGATGCCGCGGTCGGGCTGGGAGAGCGCTGCGGCCATGGCCGGAGCCAGGGACATGCGGTCCGCGTCGGCCACTTCGGCGCCGCCTTCGGCCGCCATGGCCGTGGCGTCGAAGCGCAGCGGCGTCATGCCGAGCTGCGAGCCCAGGGCCTGCGCCAGCAGGGGCGAGGCGAAGATCTCGCCGCTCAGGTGCATGGCGTCGCAGCGGGCCTGCTGGCTCGTGGCGTAGTACTCCAGCGTGCGGTCCACCTGCCGGGCCAGGCGCTCGATGGCCGGGGAGATCACGTCGAGCATGGCCTCGGGCGTGAGCAGGTGCGCCGGCTGGGCGAACTCCGGCCGGGGTGCGCCCAGCAGCACGTGGCGGAACAGCGCCAGGGCCTGGTCCGCGTCCAGGGGCTGCACGGGCGGGGCTTCGTCGGCCGGGGCGGGCGCGGCCTCGCCGGGCAGGGGCAGCTCCAGGTCGCCGCCGGCCACGGGCCGCGGGCGCGACAGCTCCTGGAAATAATCGGCCAGGGCCTCGGCCATGCTCCCGGTCCCGGAGCGGATGAACCGGCTGAACACCAGCCGGTCCTGGGTGTACAGCCCGATGGCCGAGAAGTCGGGCTCCACGTGGATGTTGGCGGCCAGAGCGTGGCCTTTGGGCGCGCCGGGAAGGTGGTAGAGGTTGAGGAAGGCGTTGGGGATGGCGGTGACGCCGGCCAGCGGGCGGCCGGCGTCCCGGAAGGCTTCGCGCAGCCGGTCCACGTCGGCGCGGCGAGCCAGGCAGGTCAGGACCTCAAGGCGGGAATCCTTGGGGTCCTTGGTGGGGCCCATGACGAGATAGTCGAGGACGTATTCGGCCTCGGCGAACTTCTTTTCCTTCTGCAGGGTCCAGTAGACCGCGGCGTCGAGCTTGCCGCCGGAGAGCTTGGGCACGGCGAGCACGTTCAGATCCAGGTCCGAGGAGCGCAGCACGGCCCAGATTTCGGCGTCCTGGGCCTGCGGGCTCAGGTCGCGCAGGCAGGCGCGCAGGAATTCCGGAAAGCCCTTTTCGCCCGGGGCCTGGGCCGGGGTCATGGGGAAGCGCCGGGCGGCCAGCAGCGCGCCCGCGGGCACGCGCAACAGCGCCAGGGAGAGTTCCGGACCGGAGACGCTGACGCCCAGGCGCAGGGGCTTGCCCAGGCCGCCGAAGACCGGGCGCAGCCAGAACGGCTGCTTGGCCTTGGCCGGGGCCCTGGCGGGCGGGGCGATTTCGAGCGTCCGGAGCAGCCGGTCCGGGCTGTCGCCGGTCTGTCCGCCGGGGGCGGGCGTTTCCTTGGGCGCGGCCGTTGCGGCCGCTGGCGGGACGTTGTGCGGTGGGGTCTGGGGCGTGGGCGAGCCCTTGGCGGGCCTGGCGGCCGGCGTCGAGGGCGCGGTGGGCGCAGGTGCGGGAGCGGGTGCGGCGGTCTGTTTCCGTCCGGGGAGCAGGTCGCGCAGGCGGATCTGGCGCGTCCAGACGGAGCCCTTTGATTCCGCCTGGGGCTGGGACGCATAGGGCTCTCCGCTGCGGATGGCGCGCAGCAGGTCTTCCGTCGATGAGAGCCGTTTTTTGAGATTCACGTTCGCCCCAGCAACCCCGCATGGATAACCGTATGGAAATGCGCGCAATTTTCCACGGCGTGCCGGACATCCTGGGGGAGAGGAGCCGTGACGCCCGGGAGCTTGCGTAACAAAAGCAGGACTATTTCTAAACTATTTGTAAATTTGAAACGATCATTAGTTTCCTGCCGGGGAAGCTGTCAAGACAAATGATGCATACCGGGCGCTCGGAACAGGAAAAATTATCAGACGACGCGACTACGTATGTTTTGCGGGCCCGTCTGCGTTTTTTCCCCCGAACCCCCTGTTTACAGGAGCAATAAACTCCGCTACGGAATATTTGGGTTGGAAACGCCTCAAGTCCTCTTGCCGCGGAGGGAGCGCATGAGCCAGACGAACATCCTGCTGGAGTCCGGCACCAACGAGCTGGAGCTCGTGGAGTTCTTCATCGACGAGGCCGATCCGGCCACGGGCCGCAGCTACCGCGGCTATTACGGGGTCAATGTCGCCAAGGTGCTGGAGATAATCCGCATGCCCACGGTGACGCAGCTCCCGGAGATTCCGCATCCCTCGGTGCTCGGGGCCTTCAACCTGCGTTCGCGGATCATCCCGCTGGTGGACCTGGCCCTGTGGCTGGGCAAGCGCATGGACGCGACCAAGGGCGAGACCAAGGTCATCGTCAGCGAGTTCAACCGCATGATCTCGGCCTTCATGGTCTCCGGCGTCACGCGCATCCACCGCCTGAGCTGGACCCAGGTCGAACCCCCGGGCAAGCATCTCAACACCTATTCCGGCAACAGCGTCACCGGCGTGGTGCGCTTCGAGGACCGCATTCTGCTCGTCCTGGATATGGAGAAGATCCTGGCCGACCTGAACCCCGGCCTGGCCATGAAGATCGAGGACACCGCCCTGGCGGAGATCAAGGAGACCAGGAAGCCGGTGAAGAAGGAGCAGTTCCGCGCCCTCATCTCCGACGACTCGACCTCCATCCGCAAGATGATCGGCACCATGCTGGAGAAGGCCGGCTTCGAGGTCACGCAGACCGTCAACGGCCAGGAGGCCTGGGACACGCTCCAGGCCCTGAAGCGGAAGGCCGAGGCGGAGAACCGCGTCCTCACGGACTTTGTGGACATCCTCGTTTCGGACATCGAGATGCCGGTGATGGACGGCCACAACCTGACCAAGCGCGTCAAGGACGACCCCGTGCTCAAGGCGCTGCCGGTGATCCTCTTCTCCTCGCTGATCACCGACCGGCTGCGGCACAAGGGCGAAAGCGTGGGCGCGGACGATCAGGTCTCCAAGCCGAACATCACCGAACTGACCAAGCGGGCCTTCGAGCTCATCGCGGAGCGGCAGGGCATCACGCTCTAGGTTCCGCCGCCGCCCGTGCGCGCCAGTTCGTTCAGCCCGGCGATGAAGCCCTCCGGGTCGGGCGCGTTTTTGCGCCGGAGCAGCTCGCCGATGCTGCCGGGGTAGTCCCCGGCGCAGGAGAAGGGCGAAATTCCGTTCCTGATGCAGTAGGTCATGGCCCCGGGCAGGTCGAGGACCTCGTCCACGGGCGTGTCCGCCGTAATTCTCTGGGGCGCTTGCGCCCCGGTCTCTTCGGCCATGCCGGCCTCCCCGCCGCCGGGGCGGGGCGGCCCCGGAGAGCCGCCCCGCAGGCTTCGCGGCTAGTACAGTCCGAGCGGCTTGTCGGACAGGTGCATGTAGATGTTCTTGTTCTGGGTGTAGTGGGCCAGCATCATGAGATGGGTCTCGCGGCCGATGCCCGACTTCTTGTACCCGCCGAAGGGCGCGTGCGCGGGCAGCAGGTTGTAGCAGTTGACCCACATGCGGCCGGTTTCGACCCCGCGGGCAACGCGCATGGCGCGGTTGATGTCCGACGTCCAGACCGCGCCGCCCAGGCCGTATTCGCCGTCATTGGCCATGGCGATGACCTCGTCCTCGTCATGGAACTTGATCACGCAGGCCACGGGGCCGAAGATCTCCTCCTGGGCCACGCGCATGGAGTTCTTCACGTCCACGAGCAGGGTGGGCTCCATGAAGCAGCCCTTGTCCAGGGGGGCCTTGTCGGCGCGCTTGCCGCCGGCGGCCACCTTGGCGCCCTCGCCCTTGCCGACCTCGACGTAGGCCAGGATCTTCTCCAGCTGGCGCTTGTTGATCTGCGAGCCCATGATCGTGTCCTTCTCCCAGGGCAGGCCGACCTTGATCTTGTTGAAGGCCGCCGCGGCCGCCTTGACGTACTTGTCGTACACGGACTCGTGCACGAAGACGCGCGAGCCGGCGCAGCAGACTTGGCCCTGGTTGAACAGGATGCCCAGCTGGATGCCTTCCAGGGCCTTCTCGAACGGCGCGTCGGGGAAGATGATGTTGGCCGACTTGCCGCCGAGCTCCAGGGTTGCGGGGATGAGCTTCTTGGCCGCGGCGTCGGCCACGGTGTAGCCGACCTCGGTGGAGCCGGTGAAGGCCAGCTTGCGGAAGCCGGGGTGGGCCAGCATGGCGTTGCCCGCGGTGGAGCCCTTGCCGGTGATCACGTTGATCACGCCGGCGGGCACGACCTTGGCCAGGATCTTGGCCAGCTCCAGCACGCTCAGCGGCGTGTCGCTGGAGGGCTTGATGACCACGCAGTCGCCGGCGGCCAGGGCCGGGGCGATCTTCCAGGCGGCCATGAGCAGTGGGAAGTTCCAGGGGATGATCTGCCCGACCACGCCGAGGGGCTCGTGGAGGATGATGCTCATGGTCTGGTCGTCGATCATCACCGCGCGGCCCTCTTCCGTGCGGATGGCCGCGGCGAAGTAGCGGAAGTGGTCCGAGGACAGGGGCACGTCGATGGACGATGTCTCGCGGATGGGCTTGCCGTTGTCCAGGGTCTCGACCATGGCCAGATGCGCGGCGTTCTCGTCGATGAGGTCCGCGATGCGCAGGAGCAGCGCGGCGCGCTCCTGGGGGCTGGTGCGCTTCCAGGAGGCGAAGGCCTTCCAGGCGGCCTTGACGGCCAGATCGACATCCTCGGCGCTGGCGTCGACGCAGGTGGCCAGGGCCTCGCCAGTGGCCGGGTTGTGGGTCGTGAAGGTCTTTCCGGCGGCGCTCTTCACCCACTTCCCCTCTATGAACAGCTGATAATTGTCATCGATCTGCGCTTTCACGGGAGTCTCCTTGGTTTGTCGGGACAGGCTGAGGGATAACGCTCGACAGGACCGCGCAACGTCGCAGGGGGCGGGGCGGTTCCGCTGATCCGTCCGCGCCGTCCGGGTGCGGCGGCGGCGCGGGCGACGCCGGCAGTGGCGCCTCCTCCATGCAATTCGCAACTATTGAGGCACAAAGCGAGGCTGAAGTCAATACGCCTTCTCTGATGCAGCGAATGACAGGAGAATTATTCGGCGCAACATCCCGCGGCATACGTTTTAAACAGCCGAAGGCCTACGGAATGCAGCATTGGCGTGTTCTGATTGGCCGGGTATGAAATGGGCTGCCGGATGGAATATGCGGAGCGTGTGGCTTTACTGGAACGTTTTTACTAGAATGAGTGACGCATGACGTAAGCGACCAGTCACTCCGTGACAGCGAGCGCAACGCGCAGTCCGTGCGGAGCCAGCAAACGACAAGGGCCGGAGGGTGATATCCTCCGGCCCTTGCCGTCACGTCGCATGGAATCCGCGTGTCACTCCTGCGGCTCCTTCACGTAGCCGCAGTCCTTGTTCGGACAGGCCAGATGCATGCCCTTGTCCTTGCTGCGCTTCTCCACCAGAAACGGCGAGCCGCACTGCGGGCAGGGCTCCGGCACCGGCCGGTCCCACAGGCTGAATTCGCAGTCCGGGTAGCGGCTGCACGAATAGAACACCTTGCCCCGGCGCGAGGTCTTCTCCACCAGCTGGCCGGTGCAGCCGGGCTGCGGGCAGGCCACCCCGGTGGGCAGGGGCTCGGCGTGGCGGCACTTGGGGTAGCCCGTGCAGGCGATGAATTTGGTGCCGCGGCGGGTGGTCTTGATGACCATGGGCTTGCCGCATTCCGGGCAGGTGCCGGCGGGTTCCTCCTGGCGTTCGGCCAGGATTTCGATCGAGCCGTCCTCGGTGCGGCGGAAGTTCTTGATGTTCTTGCACTTGGGATAGCCGGTGCAGCCCAGGAAGGGCTCGTGGGAGCGGCCCCGGCGCGGCACCTTGACGGCCATGGGCTTGCCGCAGAGCTCGCAGAGGATGTCGGTGATCTCCTCGCGCGGCTTGTCCACGGGGACGATGCGGCCCTGTTCGTCGCGGCTGAACTCCATGACGGTCTTGCACTCCGGGTAGCCGGAGCAGCCCAGGAACTCGCCCATCTTGCCGAACTTCACGATCATGGGCCGGCCGCACTGCGGGCAGGCCACGCCGGCCTCGATGGTGGCCCGGGTCATCTCCGCGCCGGCCTTTTCCAGGGCCGCGGCGAAGCCGCCCATGAACTCCTCGATGACCGCCTCCCAGGCGCGGCCGCCGGCGGCGATTTCGTCGAGCTGCTGCTCCATGCCCGCGGTGAAGCCGATGTCCATGAGCGTGGCGAAGTGGGCCACGAGCTTGTCGCTCACCGTGGCCCCGAGCTCCGTGGGCGCGAAGCGCTTGTCCTCCATGCTCACGTAGTCGCGGTCCTGGATGGTGCTGATGATCGCGGCGTAGGTGCTCGGCCGGCCGATGCCCTGCTCCTCCAGCGCCTTGACCAGGGTGGCCTCGGTGTAGCGCGGGGGCGGCTGGGTGAACTTCTGCTCGCTGGACAGGTCCCGGAGCGTCAGCTCCTCGCCCGCGCTCAGCTTGGGCAGCTGTTCCGAGCCTTCCTCGGCCTCGGCGTCCGGGTCCGGCGCCTCCAGGCCCTGGGCCTTGAGGAAGCCGGGGAAGAGCAGGCGTTCGCCGCGGGCGCGCCAGAGGGTCTTGCCGTTCTTGACCGTCACGGTGGTGTCGTGGAAGCGGGCGTCGGCCATCTGCGAGGCCACGAAGCGCCGCCAGATGAGCTGGTAGAGCTTGAACAGATCCGCCGGCAGCCGGCCCTTGAGGGACTCCGGGGTGACAGTCACGTCCACCGGGCGGCAGGCCTCGTGGGCGTCCTGCGCGCCGGCCTTGCCCTTGAAATTCTTGGCCTTGGCCGGGACGTAGTCCTCGCCGTAGCTGTCCAGGATGAAGGCGCGCGCGGCCTTCTTGGCCTCGTCGGCGATGCGCACGGAGTCGGTGCGCATGTAGGTGATCAGCGCCAGCGTGCCGCGCTCGTCGCCCAGGTCCACGCCCTCGTAGAGCTTCTGGGCCGCGCCCATGGTCTTTTTGGCGGAGAAGCCCATGGCCCGGTTGGCCACCTGCTGGAGGCTGGAGGTGGTGAACGGCGGCGGCGCGGACTTGGCGCGCTCCTTCTCGTCCACGGCCTCGACCACGAACTTGCCGGCCTTGACGGCGGCGACCAGGGCCTCCACGGTTTTGGCGTCGCCGATGTCCTTCAGGCCCGGCTGGGCCAGCTTGGTCCCGACCTTCCAGAGATCGGCGCGGAAGGGCGGCGGCGCGGAGCCCTCCAGTCTGGCCCTGAGCGCCCAGTACTCCACGGCCTGGAAGGCCCGGCGCTCGCGCTCGCGGTCCACGATGAGCCGGAGCGCCACGGACTGCACGCGCCCGGCGGAGATGCCGCGTTTGACGTGCTTCCAGAGGATCGGGGAGATTTTGTAGCCCACGAGGCGGTCGAGCACGCGGCGGGCCTGCTGCGCGCCCACGAGGTCGTAGTTGATGGGCCGGGGGTGCTCCAGGGCCTCGTGCACCGCGCGGGAGGTGATCTCGTTGAACTGGATGCGCGAAAGGTTCTTGTTCTGCCCCTTGATCAGCTCGGCCACGTGCCAGGCGATGGCCTCCCCCTCGCGGTCCGGGTCGGGCGCGAGGTAGACGCGGGCGGCGCTGCGGGCGGCCTTGCGCAGGCGGCCCACTACGTCCTCCTTGCCCTTGATGATCTCGTAGCGGGGCAGGTAGCCGTTGGCCTCGTCCAGGCCCATGTCGCCCTTGGGCAGGTCGCGCACGTGGCCCACGGAGGCTTCCACCGCATAGTCCTTGCCCAGGAACTTGGCGATGGTCTTCACCTTCGCGGGAGACTCAACGATGATGAGGTCTTTTGCCATGATGGGGCTGGCTATAGCCACCCCGGGGCGCGCTGGCAAGGGGAAATGGGTTCGGAGCGCCTAGCCGGGGAGGGCGCGGCGGGGCTCAGAAGAACCAATAGTAGATGATCAGCAGCAGGATGACGTTGAACGGGATGGCGATGTACAGGATCAGCTCGCGCGTGTTCATGGCGGGCCCCCTTTATGCCCAAGGATAAGCGATCCCGGCGGGAAGGCAAGGGGGGGGACATGCGATTATGATTAAGTGATGTTGATCAAGTTGACGGGTGATTTGCCAGGGGATATAGCTAAGCAATATATCGGCCTAAGTAGAAATGCTCATCAACTAAGCGGAATGGGGCAAAGGGCAAGCCAATTCGGGGAGGTAATACCATGGAACAAATGTTTAAAGCAGCGCAAGAAATATTCAAAAATAGAGATGGGTTTATTTTAGTCGGTCTAACAGGAAGAAGTGGCAGTGGTTGCTCCACCGTAGCTAATATCTTAACTTCGAGCTTCGAAGATATAAATTTGCCACAAAATTGTCATCAAGGAAGTTTCGCAGACAGAGATCGGAAAAAAAATATAATTTATAACTTTGCAAAAGCAAACTGGAAAAGTTTTTTTAAAATTAAGGTAAGTGACATTATAACAACCTTTGTACTTGAATGCAGCTATGAAGAGTTTTCTAATTACATTAAAGAGATGTTCGGCAAAGAAATTAGCGGAATTAGAGAAGAATATTTAGCTTATTATGAAATGAATAAGTGCCTGAACCCTGTTCTATCCGAGGACTACAGAAGAGCTAATAAAGATTATATTTTTAAATATATTAAAGAAGACTTGAAGGTTTTTGCAAAAAAATTAAAAGGTTGCCTTGGCGATAGAGATGAAGGCCAGTACACGTCGATTTATCAAGAGATTGGCAATAATATTAGAAAATATGGAGTTGCGACGCCACAAAAGGAAATTAATGTAGAAAATATTTATGCGCTTGCTCATAGAATTAACAAACTAATTAAAGTGCTACGCAAATATAATGCGGCAATGATGAAAAATAGCTATTTCGTAATTGACGCATTCAGAAATCCATTTGAAGCGTTGTTTTTTCAGGAAAGATATTCAGCTTTTTACCTATTCGCTATACGATGCACGGATGAGGATAGAATAGAGAGGTTAACTAATATTTATAATTTTTCACGAGCAAAAATCGTTAAAATTGATGAGCGTGAAAATCCAAAAGAGTCAGTTTTGAAAAATATGAATTCGTTCTTATCGCAAGACATTGCTACATGTATACAACTTGCAGATATCCATATAGCAAACCATGGGCAGCATACAAACAAAAACTTTAATGATTTAAAAGAGCAAATTGTGCGATATATTTCGTTAATTCAGCATCCTGGATTAATAAACCCATCGCGAAACGAAAAAGTAATGCAAATTGCCTATACTGCAAAGCTAAATTCAGGTTGTCTTTCTCGAAAAGTTGGTGCTGTAGTAACAAATAGCTCTGGAATCCCAAAGGCAATAGGTTGGAATAGTTCTCCTGAAGGGCAGACTTCATGTCTGCTACGGAGTGCTTTTGCATTATTGTCACATTGTGATGATTTTGCATATAGTGATTATGAAAATACAGATGTATTCATTCTTGGCACAGCGAATAATTTTGTCACTAAGTTAGATGTATCTTTTTTTGAACATGGCTTGAACTGCTCGTTTTGTTTTAAAGATTTCCAAAATTTAAAAGAGAAGAAATCAAATCAGGTTCATAACCGAGCGCTGCATGCTGAAGAAAATGCTTTTTTGCAAGTAGCGAAGTTTGGTGGAGAAGGCATACATGGCGGAAAGCTGTATACGACGGCCTCTCCTTGTGACTCGTGTTCACGAAAGGCATATCAACTTGGGATTAAAGAGATATATTATATTGACCCGTATCCTGGGATCGCAACGTCTCATGTGCTATCAGCCGGTTCATCTCGCCCTCATCTAATTTTATTTTGTGGTGCAATAGGCCAAGCTTACCATAAGTTGTATGATAGTATAATCCCTTATAAGGATGAGCTCTATTCGTATCTCCCTGCTGACTTTTTTAAGAAATAACTTGTGATTATAATCTATCAATTTCTGCGTCACGAAAAAGCCCCCGGCACCTTTCAGCGCCGGGGGCTTGTCTTGCGAACGCTGTGAATCCGAAGGCCTTAGGCCAGGGCTTCCTCAGCGGTGATGGCGGGCATGCCGAGGGCTTCGCCGACGGCGGGGAAGGTCAGCTTGCCCTTGTAGGTGTTCAGGCCGTGGCGCAGGGAGGCGTCCTCGCGCAGGGCGTCGACACCCTTGGCCGCCAGCTTGATGGCGAAGGGCAGGGTCTGGTTGACCAGGGCGAAGGTGCTGGTGCGGGGCACGGCGCCGGGCATGTTGGCCACGCCGTAGTGCACCACGCCGTCCACCACGAAGGTCGGATGATCGTGCGTGGTGGCCTTGGTGGTCTCAATGCAACCGCCCTGGTCGACGGCCACGTCGACGATGACGGCGCCCGGACGCATGGTGCCCAGCATGTCGCGGGTGACCAGCTTCGGGGTCTTGGCGCCGGGGATCAGGACGGAGCCGATGATCAGGTCGGCTTCCTTGGCGGCGGCGCGGATGTTGGCCTCGTTGGAGGTCATGGTCACGATGCGGGAACCGAAGATGTCGTCCAGGTACTGCATGCGGGCGTGGTTCAGGTCGAACACGGTGACGCGGGCGCCCATGCCGACGGCGATCTTCACGGCGTTGGTGCCGACGATGCCGGCGCCGAGGACCATGACGTTGGCCGGGGCAACGCCCGGAACGCCGCCCAGCAGCATGCCGCGGCCGCCCTGGGTCTTCTCAAGCAGGTGGGCGCCGACCTGGGTGGCCATGCGGCCGGCGACTTCGCTCATGGGCTGGAGCAGCGGCAGGGTGCCGTTGGGCAGCTGCACGGTCTCGTAAGCCACGCCGGTGGTGCCGCCCTTCAGCAGAGCCTTGGTCTGGGCCTCGTCGGCGGCCAGGTGCAGGTAGGTGAAGAGGAGCAGGTCGGAGCGGAGGTATTTGTACTCGGCGGCCATCGGCTCCTTGACCTTGATGACCATCTCGGCGCCCCAGGCGTCGGCGGCGCTGACCATCTTGGCGCCGGCGGCGATGTACTCGGCGTCGGTCAGGGAGGAGCCCGCGCCGGCGCCCTTTTCCACGAGCACGGTGTTGCCGCGGCGGACGAGGGTGTCGACGGCGCCGGGGGTCATGGCAACGCGATCTTCCAGGGTCTTAATTTCCTTGGGAATACCGATGATCATTGTGCGTCTCCTTGCATAAAAAGTTGTGGGGGTTCAGGGCCTATTCCGTGAACCAGGTGCATGCGCCCTTGGGCAGGGGGATCCACTTACGCCTGGCCTTCATGACAACGAAGGATTCGCTGGAGGCGATGCCGCCGACGCTGGACAAGGCCTTGTCCAGGAAGTTGTAAAGATCGGCGATGTCCTCGCTGACCACAACCTCCACAAGGATGTCATAGCGTCCGGTGACCACAGCGACCCAGTTGACGTCCGGCAGGCGGGAAATCTCCTCAAGCTTTTGGTCGAGCTGCATCTGACTCATGAGCTTGATGCCGACGAGCGCGATGGACAGACCTTTGACCTGGAAGGGGTCGACCAGCCCGGCCACGCGCAGAAGACCTTGATTGATGAGGTTTCTCATGCGCGCGCGGATGGTGGGCGCGGTGACGCCCAGCGATTCGGCCAGCTCCCCGGAGCCGGACTGTCCATCCTCGGCCAGGGCGGCGATGAGGCGACGGTCGACTGCATCGAGTGCTTTTTTCATGCGCAGATTTCCTCGTCCAATATTTTCCGTTCCGAAAATCGACGAAGCACAAATATTCGAATTGGAAAAAAACGTCAAGTGTTCGCAACGGAAATTTCGTACTTGGCGACCTTGTGCGCAGAGGGTTGTTGGGGTATGCTGAAGTTCACCCCCGATCCGCAACGCGCACCCGCAAGGAGGCTGCCCGTGTCGCCGGACGAACGCTTGCTCTCCGTGGCCGAAATCGCCCGCCGGCTGGGCGTGCCCGAGTCCACCGTGCACTACTGGAAGAACCGCTTCGCCCAGCATCTGCCGAGCACCGGCGCGGGCCGGCAGAAGCGCTTCCGGCCCGAGGCCGTGGAGGTCTTCCGGGTCATCGCCGAGATGTTCAGCCTGGGCCACAGCGCCGCCGACGTCATGGACGCCCTGGGCAAGCAGTTCCCCCTGTCCGCGCACATCGACGGCGCGGCCGACGCCGCCGGGACCGACGCGCCCTTCCGCCCGCGGCCGCAGTCCGGCGAACTCGCCGCCGCCCCCGGCGCCCTGGCCGACACGGCCCTGCGCGTGGCCGCGGCCATCGGCCAGGAGATCGCCCGGAGCATCGGCGAGGGCCTGGCCCGGCTGAGCCTGCCCGCCGCCGCCGGGGAGGGCGCCGTGGCCCTGCCCTCCGTTCCGCCGGAGGAGCTGGCCGCCATCAAGGACGCCGTGGAGCAGAGCTGCGGCCGCATCGACGAGACCAGCGGCGAGGTGGCGCGCATGGCCGCCGAGAACGCCGAGCTCAAGGCCAAGCTGGCCGTGCTGGAAAACGAGCTGGTGCGCCTGCGCAAGGATCGCCGGGAGATGGAGAAGTACCTTCTTGACAAGATCAAAAGCGTGTCTACTTAAGGCCCAGGCGGGAGCGCCACACCTCCTGCCGAACGGCCCTTACTCCTCCATATGATCCGACAAGGCCCCGCTTTCACCCGAGCGGGGCCTTGTGCGATTCAGACCATCGCCAAAGGAGACGCGAGACATGCCCGCCACCTATGAATTCAAGGCCGAGATCAAACAGCTCCTCGACATCCTGGTGAACTCCCTCTACACCGAGCGCGAGATCTTCCTCCGCGAACTCGTGTCCAACGCCTCGGACGCCCTGGATAAATTGCGCATCGAGACCGCCGCCCACGCCGACGCGGCCTCCGGCGACGAGCCGCTGGAGATCCGCATCGAGGCCGACAAGGACAAGAAGCTCCTGACCATCACCGACAACGGCGTCGGCATGACCGAGGCCGAGCTGGTGGAGAACATCGGCACCATCGCCCACTCCGGCTCGGCCAGCTTCCTCAAGGCCCTCAAGGACGCGGGCAAGGCCGGCGCGGAGGGCATCATCGGCCGCTTCGGCGTCGGCTTCTACTCCGTGTACATGGTGGCGGGGAGCGTGCGCATCGTCACCCGCAGCCACCGCGAGGGCTCGCCCGTGGTGGAGTGGGTCTCCGACGGCCAGGGCGCGTACAGCATCCGCGAGCTTGCGCCCGGCGACGGCGAGGCCGGCGAGGGCATCGCCCGCGGCACGCGCATCGAGGTCAGCCTCAAGGCCGACCTGGCGGAGGAGTTCACCAACCCCGAGACACTGCGCCGGATCATCCGCAAGCACTCCAATTTCGTCAGCTTCCCCATCCTGGTGGCCGGCGAGCGCGCCAACACCGTGCCCGCCCTCTGGCGCGAGCCCAAGTTCCAGATCACCAAGGAGCAGTACAAGGAGTTCTACAGCTTCCTGACCTATGATCAGGACGAGCCCCTGGACACCCTGCACCTGAGCGTGGACGCGCCGGTGCAGTTCAGCTCCCTGTGCTTCATCCCGCAAAAGAGCCGCGACTTCCTGGGCTTCGACCGCGAGGACTGGGGCCTGGACCTCTACGTCCGCCGTGTGCTCATCCAGCGCCAGAACAAGGACCTCATCCCGCAGTACCTGATGTTCGTGCGCGGCGTGGTGGACACCGAGGACCTGCCGCTGAACATCTCCCGCGAGACGCTCCAGGACAACCTGCTGATCCGCAAGATCAACGCCACGCTGACCAAGCAGATCCTGGCCCAGCTGACCAAGATGGCCGAGGACAAGGACAAGTACGCCGGATTCTGGCGCGAGCATTCCCGCGTGTTCAAGGCCGGGTACATGGACTTCGTGAACCGCGAGGCCTTCGCCGGGCTCCTGCGCTTCAACTCCAGCGCCAGCGACAAGGCCGACGACCTCGTCTCCTTCGAGGAGTACATCGCCCGGGCCAAGCCGGACCAGAAGAAGATCTACTACGCCTATGGCCCCAGCCGCGAGGCCCTGGCCCTGAGCCCGCACCTGGAGATCTTCCGCAAGAAGGGCGTGGAGGTGCTCTATCTCTACGAGCCCATCGACGAGTTCGTCATGGACGCCCTGCAGACCTTCAAGGACTTCGCCCTGACCCCGGCGGAGCTGGCCAAGGCCGACGACTTGGCCAAGCTGCCGGACGTGGAGGCCGCGGCCAAGGACGACAGCGCCCCGGCCCCGGAAAAGGACGCCCTGGAGGCGCTCTTCGTCCGCGTGAAGGCGGTGCTCGGCGACGCCGTGACCGACGTGCGCGCCTCGGCCCGGCTCACGGGCAGCCCCTGCTGCCTGGTGAACCCGGACGGCCACACCACCTCCAGCATGGACAAGATCATGCGGGCCATGAACCGCGACACCACGGTGCCCAAGAAGATCCTGGAGCTGAACCCCGGCCACGAGCTCGTGCGCAACCTGGCCGAGCTGAACGCCAGGGACGCGGCGGATCCCTTCGTGGAGCAGGCCGCGCGCCAGCTCTACGAGTCCGCGCTGCTGCTGGAGGGCTACCTCAGCGACCCGCACGCGCTGGTGGGCCGGGTGCAGGATCTGCTCACCAAGTCCAGCGGCTGGTACGCCAAGACGAAATAAGCCCCTTCGGGGCGCGCAAGCCGTGCGGAGGCCCCGGCGGGTATCGCCGGGGCCTTTCTTTTGATTCGCCGCCCTTGCGTCCACCCCCGCGCCTCTGATACCCCCGGACGCTGAGGAGGGGAGGTGCATGAAGCGCGAAGCGCTCAAATACGACGCGGACGGCGCGCCGCCGCTGTACATGACGGTGGCGCTGGCGTTCATGCACGTGCTCCTCGTGTTCGACGCGATCATCTTCATTCCCAACGTCCTGGGCAAGACCGTGGGCCTGCCGCCCCAGGCGCTCTCCTTCATCACCTTCGCCATCACCCTGGTGGCCGCGCTGTTCACCTTCCTGCAAAGCCGCGGCAAATTCGGCGTGGGCGCGGGCTTCGTGCTCTTCACCGGGTCCTACAGCGCGTTCCTGCTCTGCTCGGTGGACGCGGTCAAAATGGGCGGCCTGCCGCTCATGGCCAGCATGATCCTGCTCACCGCGCCCGTGGTTTTCCTGTACACCTTCTTCATCCGCTTCTTCCGCCACATCATCACCCCGGCCGTGGGCGGCGTGGTGGTGCTGCTCATCGCCACCAACATGGTGCCCATCGGCCTGTCCCTCTGGGCCGGCGGCGAGGCCGGCCAGACCGTGGCCATGTCCCGCGTGGCCGTGGGCGCGATCACGGTGCTCACCCTGGTGATCCTGATGCTCTTCGGCGGGCCGCGCCTGCGCATCTGGAGCCCGCTCATCGGCATGGGCTGCGGCTACGGGGCGGCCATTCTCGCCGGCGTGGCGGACTTCGAACACGCGGCCGGGGCGGCCTGGTTCGGCCTGCCGGACCTGTCGGCCTGGCCGGGACTGGAGCTGCATCTCCACGCCGCGCACCTGCCGCTCTGGCTGGCCTTCCTCATGGCCATGGTGGCGAGCATGATCGAGAGCACCGGCAACATCATGCTCGTGCAGCAGATCTCCACGCGCGACTTCCGCCGCGTGTCCTACGATCAGGTGCAGTCCGGGCTCTACTGCGACGGGCTGAGCAAGATCGCCGCGGGCCTCCTCGGCACCGCCGCGCCCTCGCTCTACTGCGACAACCTGCCGCTCATCGAGATGACCGGCGTGGCCTCGCGCCGGGTGGGCGCGGCCGGCGCGGCCATCCTGCTCGCGCTGGCCTTCATGCCCAAGGTCAGCGGCGTTGTCCTGGACATGCCCGGCCCGGTCATCGGCGGCTTCCTGGTGGTCATCGCCGCGCTGCTGTTCCACGCCGGCTTCGGCCTGGTGGCCATGACCCGCCTGAGCAACCAGAACGGGATCATCCTGGGTCTGTCGCTGGTCGTGGGGCTGGTGGCCGGCGGCCGCTCGTTCTTTCCCGGCGTCGTGCCGGAGAGCCTGAGCCCGCTGCTCCAGAACAGCGTGGCCATGGGCGGCTTCACGGCCTTTTTGCTGAGCACCCTGGCCTACCTCGCGCCCAAGCGCGGCGTCGAGGGCGCGTTCCGCGCCGACGTGGCCGAGATGGCGGCCATGCAGCACCTGCTGGCCTCCGGCGCGGCTAGGCTCCGCCTGGACAAGGAGCGCTTCAACGTGCTCTCGCTCTGCTGCGAGGAGGTCTTCTGCTACATGGCCGCGGGCGGCGCGCCGGACAGCGAACGCAAGCTCTCCCTGCGCATCGAGCGCACCGAGGACGGCCTGTTCACGGAGATGGTCTGCGGCCACAAGATGGACGACATCAACAACTTCGCCGTGCCGGAGTCCTTTCTCCAGGCCACGCCCGACGAACTGGACCGGATCGGTCTGGTGCTCTTCTCCCAGTACGCCCGCGACGTGAAGCACCTGGAGATCTCCGGCTATTCCTACATCTCCTTCCTCGTCTGAACTCCGCGCGGTTTCAAACGCCCGTCCGGCTTGCCGGGCCCGCGCCCCTGTGGCAGGACTGCCGCAGGGGGTGACGCATGCCCGATCGCGTCCTCGTCAGCGACTTCGACGGCACCATGACCGCCAACGACTTCTACAAGCTCGCCGTGGAGCGCGTGCTGCCGCCGGGCGCGCTGGCCCCCTGGACGGCCTACCGCCAGGGCCGGCTTACCCATTTCGAGGCCCTGCGCGACATCTTCGCCGCCATCCGCGCGCCCGAGGCCGAGTTGGAGGCCCTGGCCGCGGCCATGGCCCCGGACCCGCGCCTGGCCGAGTCCGTGGCGCTCCTGCGCGCCGCCGGCTGGCGCGTGGTCGTGGCCTCGGCCGGCAGCTCCTGGTACATCGAGCGCGTGCTCGGCCCACTGGGGCTGCTTGACGCCGTGGAGGTCCACGCCAACCCCGGCGTCTATGCGCCGGAGACCGGCCTGCGCCTGTCCTTGCCCGCCCCTTCGCCCTTCACCTGCGCCGAAACCGGCGTGGACAAGGCCGCCATCGTGCGCTTCCACCGCGACCGGGGCGCGCGCGTGGCCTTCGCCGGCGACGGCTTCGCGGACCTGCCCGCGGCGCTGGCCACCTGCGCGGATCTGCGCTTCGCCCGGGCCGATCTGGCCCAGGCCCTGGGCCAGCGCGGCGAGACGTTCCACCCCTTCGACAACTGGCCGGACGTGGCCGGGGCGCTCCTCGGCCGGGGAGGTTCGCTATGAACGCGCCCACGCGCATCGCCGTGCCGGGGCTCGTGCGCATCAAGGGCGGCGCGCTGGCCCGCCTGGGCGTGTACCTAGCGCGCGGCGGCTGCCGCCGCGTCCTCGTCCTGGCCAGCGAACGCCTGCCCGAGCCCATCGTGACCGCCGCCCGCGCGGGCCTCGCCGCCGAGGGCGTGGAGATCGCCGGCTGGATCGAGGCGGCCGACAACAGCTTCGAGGCCGCCACCGCGGCCTTCGCCGGCCTGCCGCGCAAGATCGCGGCCGTGGTCGGCCTGGGCGGCGGCAAGGCCCTGGACATGGCCAAGTACCTGGCCTTCCTCGCCCGGCTGCCCTATTACGCCGCGCCCACCTCGCTCTCCAACGACGGCTTCTGCAGCCCGCAGTCCAGCCTGACCATCGCCGGCCGGCGCCGCTCCCTGGCCGCCGCGCCGCCACAGGGCGTGGTGGTGGACGTGGACCAATGCCTGGCCGCGCCGCGCCTGCTCTGGCTCTCCGGCGTGGGCGACCTCGTCTCCAAGCTCTCCGCCGTGCAGGACTGGAAGCTGGCCTTCCACGCCCGCGGCGAAGCCGTGGACGATTTGGCCGCGCTGCTCTCCGACGCCACCGTGCACCAGTTCCTCGACCGGCCCCTGTTCGACGCCCAGAGCATGACCCTGCTCGCCACCGCGCTCATGCTCAACGGCATCGCCATGGAGATCTGCGGCTCCTCGCGCCCCGCCAGCGGCAGCGAGCACCTGATCTCCCACGCCCTCGACGCCCACAGCGTCCGGCCGCGCCTGCACGGCCTCCAGGTGGGCGTCGCCACCTACCTCATGTGCCGGCTCCAGGGCGTCCAGCGGCCCCAGCAGGCCGAGGCCGCGGACACCGTCGCCGCGCTCTTCCGCGCCACGGGCTTCTGGGACGCCGTGCGCGCCGATCCCTTCGTCCGCGACGAATGGCTCGCGGCCGCGCGCTTGGCCCCCGCCATCAAGGAAGACTTCTACACCGTGCTCTCCAGCCGCGACTGCCTGCCCGAAATCACCGCCCTTGTGGACGGGGACCCGACCCTGGCCGGCTGCTTCGTTTAGGCAGGGGCGGCCTCCGGCGGCCGGGGGCTCCTCGCCCCCTGGGCCCCGCCGGCAAAGGGCCTGCGGCCCTCTGCACGCCCGTTATCGCGTCCGGCCTTGCCGGACGCGACCGGCGGCCCGGCGCAACGCACGGCCCGGTCCGGAACGCCCGGCCCGGCGCGGGACC
>Ga0268263_1000643_pt1 | contig 46289 bp, 38 predicted proteins | sample Biomet5_FD_190358 | JGI IMG/M metagenome (GOLD analysis project Ga0268263, IMG submission 190358) | Microbial communities from bioreactor (seeded with sewage sludge) at LBNL, California, USA - Biofuel metagenome 5 (SPAdes) (version 4) | ecosystem: Engineered > Bioreactor > Anaerobic >... | reverse complement strand
TGAAAGTCACGACGACAGGAAAGAGCGGAACGGTAACGAACAACAGCACATTTACCCTGAAGCATGACGAGTACATCGTGATCACAGGACTGGCCACGGACGAGAAGGTTACCGTAACCGAGACGGGCGCGGCAGATTATAAGACAACGATCACAACACAGAACGGCACGACAGCACCGGCGGGAGCGGACGTTACGGACCTTACGGCGAACAAGACGGCCGGCGAGAAGACTATTTCCACCGCGACAGACGCAGTCAACAGACAAGACTTCGTAAACAATAAAGAAGCGGTCACACCGACAGGCATCCTTGTCGAGAACATGCCGTTCATTCTGATCCTGTGCGGTGCAGGCCTTGCATTAGTCATCATTCTCAGAAAACGCAGCAGAAAAGAACAGTAAAACCGTTCCGAAGCAGAACGCTGTGATTGGAAGGGGGATTCGAAAAGGAACCGGCGTTAGTCAGCCGGTTCCTTTTTCTGAGCTTTGTTCTGCTGCAGCGCCGGATCGGCGAGATTCCGGTATTCGAGAGGCGTCACGGAAAATGCTTTCCGGAATGCTCTGGAAAAGTAACTGCTGTCCTGGAAGCCGCATCGTTCGGCTATTTCCGTGACAGTCCAGTCGGTCAGACGAAGAAGCTCGGCGGATTTCTTCAGGCGGTACGACAGTAAATACCGGATCGGTGAAATTCGGATCGTCTTCTGAAAACAGCGCAGACATTCTCTTTTGCCGAGCATTCCGACGGCTGCAATATCGGAAAGATCGATTTTCTGCATATAATTTTCCTGTATAAAAAGCAGCATTCCCTTGATACGGTCTGCATCGCGTTTCAGGTGTATATCCCGGCTGACGGAATCGGCCGGAATATGATTCAGAATGCCGGATACGAGGCGCGACAGGCTGTCCCGGACCTCCAGTTCATATTGAGCACCCTCGTCCCGGCAGCTGTTCCATGTTTTACCGATATAATCAAGCATTTCGGACTGCCACGGCACATCCGGCTTCAATGCGCAGCCGGAAAAGCTCTGGCTGCTGATCAGCGGTTCGATGTATTTCTTCGTAAAAACACTGTTCTTTTCGCCTCCGATCAGGCCGGAATGAAAAACGACACAGTGCATCAAGGCAGGTGGATGACTGCTTACTGTTTCCTGCTTGTGGAGGACTCCGGCGTTTACGAAATAGCCTTCTCCCGCCTTAAGCTCAAAATGTTGGCTTCCGATACTGCAGGCGATCATTCCTTCCGATACGACGGCCGCTTCCAGCTCCTCATGCCAGTGCCACGGCGCCGGAACATCCATGAAATCGTGATCGTAGCAGGCGATCGGGAAGCTAATATTACCGTGCTTTACAAGCTCCAGCCCTGAATTCGGATCTATGATCACATTCGACAATAATACTGCCATACAGTCACCGCTTTCGTATGAATCCCGGAAAATGTCGCTTTTGTACTGTCAAACAGTCTGTTATTTCTATTTTAACCGGGGAGATTTATCGATATAATTATATACGATTTCAAATAAGTTTCCAAGGCTTTCGGAGCGCCGGAAACAGGAAAAAAGAGGAAGAAGCGGTTATGACAATATCTTTGGCTGTGTATATTTTTATCTGTGTAATGTGCGCTTTTGTCGTAAAAGGACTGGTCGGTTTTGGAGATCCGCTGGTATATAATCCGCTGCTTTCACTGCAGCTTGACAATAAAAGCATTTCCCCGGCGATGCTTCCCGTTTCCGTCGTGCTCAACGCATCGATCGCATGGCAGAACAGAAAGGCGTTTTCTTTAAAAAATGTCCTGATGATTTCCGTCTGGGTGCTGGCCGGTGTGATCCCGGGCACTATGCTTCTGAAAGTCGGTACTTCCTGGATTCTGAAAATGGTTCTGGGACTCCTGATCATTTTTCTGGGCGTTGAAATGCTGACACGCGGAAAAGCAAAAGAAATGAAGCCCAGTCCGGTTTTCCGTGCGTTCATCAGCTTCTGTTCGGGAATGACGGCAGGCCTTTTCGGAATCAACCTTCTGTTTCTGATCTATCTGGAACGAAGCACGAAGGAGCGCGAAGAATTTCGCGGAAGCGCCTGCTTTGTATTTCTGCTTGAAAATTCGTTTCGCCTGTTTGTGTATATTTGCTGCGGCATTTTTACCGGTTTCACGATCCTTCTGTCACTGCTGGCGACACCTGCCGCGTTTGCCGGAATGTATATCGGGGCGCGGATCGACAGACATATCGACAACGAAAGAATCCACAAATTCATGATTGCCGTATTTATCATCGGCGGAATCAGTACATTTCTGAAGGCACTGCTGCTGAAATCGTGAATCAAACTGCCTTTTTACGCTCATCGCACAGAAAAAGAACGGCTTAAGGCATGTGATTATGCATATATACAGCTGTGATAATATTACAAATGTAAAATATTGTAAATAGTAATTGCTTTTCTCAGTATGCACGCATATAATAAAACATGTAGCGACTATGCAGAAGAGGGGCTATTACTGTGAACGATCGAATTGACTTGAAGAGCTGCTTTCCGCTTTCTGAAAGCCAGCTCAATATCTGGGACCTGGAGCAGGCTTATCCTGGAGCTTCCATGAACAATATCTGTGAAACGGTTCGTATCCGCGGCCGGTTTGATATTGCGCTTCTTGAGAAGGCGCTTGATCTCGCCGTGAAACTGGATCCGTCACTTCGCATACAGATTACACGTCTTCCCGACGGTACACCGCTTCAGTTTGAAAGTCCGTATGTACCCTCTCATTTTCCCGTCTATGATTTTTCCGGCACCGATGAGGCAGGTATCAGCCGGTTTGAAGAGTCTCTGGCGCGTGAAGCCATGTGTCTCTTTGAATCGCCGCTGTATTGTTTTGCGATCCTGCGGATCGGCGAGCAGGAAGGCGGGTTTTACCTTAAGACACACCATCTGATTTCTGACGGGTATTCGGCGGTTCAGCTGATCAACCGCATTACACAGTCTTACCTTGCGTTTCTTGACGGGGAAAAGCCTGACGAAGAAGAGCTTCCCGGGTACCGCGCTCATGTGGAAGAGGAGAAGGCTTATCTATCTTCTGCTTCTTACAAGGCAGATAAGCAATACTGGGGGCAGATGATGCGGAATATCGGACAGCCTGTTTCGATCCGTGATTTTGCAAGCGCAGAAATAAGTCCTGTCGGAGACCGCGTTGTTTTTACCTTGTCCGAAACGATGAGCCACAGACTCGATGATTTCTGCCGTGTGCATCGTATCGCGCCGTTTGCAGTTTTTTATACGGCGATCCTGATTTACCTGGGAAGAGTGCGCTCTTCTGTAAGGGTCTGCATTGGTTCACCTGTTCATAACAGAAGGAATGTGACCGACCGGAAAACATCGGGCATGTTTGTGAATACCCTGCCGTTCTGCAGTGAATTTGATGAGAAAAAGACATTCGAAGAGACGATCGGTTCGCTTGCCGACGAATGGCTTGAATTGCTGCGCCATCAGAGATTTCCGTTTGAAGATATTGTAAAAGAAGCGCGGGCGGCCGATCCTTCTGTTACGCGTCTTTTCCATATCGTCCTTTCCTACCAGGACAGTTGGATTTACCGCAGTCAGGACACGATGATTTCGTTTTCCGGACAGTGGCATTATGCCGGCAGTCAGGCAGAACATGTCTGTATTCATCTCGTCGGCAGAGAAGACGGCAGTTATCAGGTAAGCTATGATTATCTGACGCAGCTTTTTCCGCGGGCACAGATCGAAGATCTGCACCGCTATCTTGTGAACATTATGATGCGGGCCGTTGAAAATCCGGCCGTTCCGGTCTCGGAAATCACGTTCATGGAGCATGACGAACTGGAAAAGGTGATCTATACATTTAACAAGACATCCGCATACTGCCCGGAAGGGAATCTTGCGGACCGTCTTGAACGAAACTTCCGTTCGTATCCGGACCGCGCCGCCATTATCCAGAACGGGTCACGATATACGTACAGAACGCTGGCGGATTGTTCAGAAAGAACGGCGCGTTCCATCCTGGCGCTGACGCATGGAACAAAAGCGATCATTGCCATTTTTCTGCCGAAAACATTTTCCCTCATATCAGCGATTGCCGCTGTGATCCGTTCCGGCTGCGCATGGGTTATCCTGCCTGCTTCTCTGCCGGATAAACGGATCCGTACGATCCTTTCGGACTGCGGGGCGGCTGCGCTGATTTCAACGAAAGAACTGGCATCCTGCCATGATACCGGCGATATACCGCTTGTTGACGCTGACGGAACGGCGGCGGATGAGACGGTTCCCGTCTGCCATGCAGAACCGGGTGATCCGGCATATCTGGTCTATACATCCGGCAGTACAGGGACGCCAAAGGGTGTTGTGATTTCGCAGCGTTCTCTTTTGAATTTTACGGAAGCGATGCACGGTATCTGTGAGGGTGCGGTTCTGTCGCTCTGCAATACGGGATTTGATGCGTTTCTTCTGGAAAGCATCGTGCCGCTTCTTAACGGGCAGACGGTGATCCTTGCGACGGAGGCGGAACAGGAGGATCCGTCTGCGTCCGCAGCTTTGATCCGCGGCTATGACGCGCGATCTCTTGCCATGACGCCGTCACGGCTTGCAGAATTCCTGAAAAATGAAGATTTCAGCAGAGAATCATCGCGGCTGAAGGTGATCGTCTGCGGCGGAGAGAATTTCCCGGCAGGCCTTCTCCGCAAGCTTCGGACGATCTGCGGCGCGCGTATTTATAACCAGTACGGGCCGAGCGAAACGACGATCGGCGTCTCGCTCGGTCTGCTGAATGACAAGCAGCAGCTGACTGCCGGCAAACCGATGCCGAACTGCCGCCTTTACGTTCTTGACCGTGAGAGAAAGCCGCTGCCGACAGGTGCCTGCGGTGAGCTGTATATCGGCGGAATTGCTGTCGGGATCGGATATCACAACAGAGAAGAACTGACGTCATACGCGTTCCTGGACAATCCGTACGAACGCGGTGAGAGAATGTACCGGACAGGTGATCTCGCATCATGGACGGAGAATGGGGAAATCGTGGTAAAAGGCCGTGCCGACCGGCAGGTCAAGCTGCGCGGCCAGCGTGTTGAGCTGGATGAGATCAACTCCTGCATTCTGTCGTATCCGGCTGTCCGTTCCGCGGCCGTTACGATCCTTAAGACAGAGGAACATCCGCTCCTCGCGGCATATTATTGTGCCGGGGAACCGATGACGCAGCAGGAGCTTCGGGAGTTTCTGGCGTCTTGTCTTCCGGATTACATGATTCCCTCCTGGTTCTGTGAAGTGGACGAGATTCCGCTTACAAAGAACGGAAAGGCGGACTGCGGGAAGCTTCCGCTGCCGGAAACAAGGCAGGAACAAAACGGAACAGGTACGGAAACCACGGACATCACCACGCTTACGGTGCTCGATGTTTTCCGCCGTGTTCTCGGAAATCCAGGCATGACCTCATCCGATGATTATTTTCTCTGCGGCGGGGATTCGCTGAACGGAATGCGGACGCTTGCGGAGCTGGAGCGGATTTTCGGCAGACGTCTGAGAATTTCAGCGTTATATGCGTGCAGAAATGCAGCACAGCTTTCCCGGCTGCTGGCGGGCGGGACGGATATCGCCGCTGCCGGTGCGTATTGTCCGATCCGAAAGATCACGGCGGATTCTTATCCGCTTACATCTCCTCAGATGGGGATTTATTTTGAAACGATGCGGAATCCTTCCGGAACGGAATACAATATGCCGTGCGGATTTCGCGTAAAGGGCAGGATCGATCCGGAGCAGCTTCAAAAAGCACTGGACAGGCTTTCGGAAAACGAAAGCGTGCTGCGGACGTTTTTTGTATCGGAGGGCGGAACAGTCTGCCAGAAGACGGCGGATTCTGTTTCGGTCGGCCTGGAGATACTGCAGGGGGATTCTCCGGAAGAAGCCGGCAGCGCTTTCGTGCGTCCGTTCGATCCCGGCAAAGCGCCGCTTTTCCGGGCGGCATTGTATCACGGCACGGACGGCGACGCGCTGTTTGCCGATCTGCATCACATCATCGGCGACGCGGTAACGGCGGGCCATCTGATTCAGGAGCTCCGGACGCTTTACGGCGGCGGGGCTGTTTCGGCGCCTTCGCTGTCTTTTACGGATTATGCCGGCTGGATCACGCAGGAAGGTACAGAGCGCATGGCCAATGCAGATTCCTGGTGGAAAGAGGAGATGAAGGATTTTTCGCCTTCCGCTGCTCTTCCGCTTGATGCGGAGCAGCCGGACAGCGGTGCTCATAAGGGAGATGTCGTTTTGCTTCGTTTTTCGCCGCAGATGTCGGAAGAAGTGAAGGATCGCTGCGGGAAAAAGGGCATCACGCCGTTCATGTTTTTCTCCGGCGTATACGGGATTTTTCTGTCGAAACTTACGGGTGAAGAAACCGTTTCCTTCGGAACGCCGGTGTCCGTGCGCTGCTTCGGGGAACTTGCAGATACGGCGGGCCTTTTCGTCAATACACTGCCGCTTCGCATATCGGCGGGAAAAGGGACAGATGTCGATACGTATTTATCGTCGGTCCGTGATGCAGTCGTAGATCTTTTGGATCACGCGGACGCAGACGCGCCGCGTTTAAAGGGATATGCCGGAATCAAATCCGGAAGCGGGGAAGAACTGTACCGAACGATCTTTTCCATGCGTCCGGTCGATGTGGAAGGATTTACATTCGGCGAATATGAAACAGAAGCCATTTCCGGTATCAGGCATGATGCGAAGGCTGAATTGAGCCTCGAAACAGCGCTTTCCGGAGGAACATTTGAAATTCGGCTGGAATACGACGCGGAACGGTTCCACAGAGATACGGCGGAGCTTTTTGCACGCTGTATCCGGACGATTGCTTCGTCGCTGCTTGGCGGGGACGGGAAAACGATCGGCAGTCTGGAAAGTGTATCCGCGGAAGACAGATACCGGCTGATCGAGCGGCCTGAAGCGGTACGTCTGCCGTTTTCGGAAATGACGATCGATGAGCAGATCGACGGTGATGCCCTTTCGAGACCGGACGCGCCGGCGGTCATGTTCCACGACTGTGTCACGACGGCCGGTGAACTGCGCCGGTCTTCTGACCGGCTTAGCGCGCTTATACGGGAAGCAGGTGCGGGGCGCGGCGATAATGTCGGTGTCCTGGTAAGACGCGGGCCGGAGCTTCTTTGTGCGATGATCGCCGTTTTGAAAGCGGGAGGCGCGTATGTGCCGATGCTGCCCGGATTTCCGGAGAGCCGGCTTCGTTATATGATGGAAACCGCGAACATTTCGCTTGTCCTTTGTGACCCGGAAACAAAGCGGAAGATCGAAGAGGCCGGAACCGTATATCCCTGCCGTTTCCTGGAAATTCCGTCTGTCGGTCCGGTGAACGAGGATGCGGAGACGACGGAAAAAAGCGGTGCGGAGGAAGCAGCGCTCCGGCATTTCAAGAGAACGGAAGGGCTTTGCTGTGTCCTTTTCACATCCGGTTCGACGGGCGTTCCGAAAGGCGTCATGATCCGTCACCGTGCTTTTTCCAATCTGACCTCCGTCCTGTATCCGCTGCTGAGTTCCGTGGACGGACCGATGCTTTGCAGCACAAATTCGGTTTTTGATGTTTTTGCGACGGAAACCCTGATCGCACTTGCCTGCGGGCGGTGCGTCGTCATGGCGGACGAGGAAGAAATGATGCTGCCGTGGAAGACATCACAGCTGATCGTGAAGCATCATGTTACGACCGTGCAGTATACGCCGACAAGGGTCCGCTTTCTCATGGAAAACAAGGAGTTTGCGGATGCTGTCCATGATATGCCCCTTTTCCTTGTCTGCGGCGAAAAATTCCACGTTTCACTGCTGAAAACCCTGCGTGACGACGGATGCAGAAGAATCTGCAATTTATACGGCCCGACGGAAGCGACGGTTTACGCGGCCATTGAAGAAGCGGCGGAGAGTGATCGTGTGGTGATCGGACGTGTCCTGCCGAACTGCCGCGGCTATGTGCTTGACCGTGACATGGACCGCGTCATGGCATCCTCGTGCGGAGAGCTGTATCTGGCGGGCGAATGCCTTGCGGCGGGATACATCGGGAACGAGGAGCTGACAGCTTCGTCCTTTGTGCCGGATCCCTTTTATCCGGGAGAGCTGATGTACAGGACCGGCGACATCGTACGTCTGCTTCCTGACGGCCGGTATGATTATATCGGGAGAAAGGACCGGCAGGTGAAGCTGAACGGACAGCGTGTCGAGCCGGATGAAATCACGGCCCGGATCCTCGAATCGAAGCTGGTGTCGGAGGCAGCCGTAACGGTCCGCGACAATGGAACATTTATGACGCTTGAAGCGTTCGTATGTCCGGAAGAGGGCGGATGCGCCGATGTTCCGGCGCTCCGGAAGTATTTGGAACGGGTGCTGCCTTCGTATATGGTGCCTTCCGAAATCACAGTGATCCGGAACATGCCGCTGACGCCTTCCGGAAAAGTCGATTATCAGAGGCTTATGAAGGAGGGCGGGGCAGAAGCGGAAGACAGCGCGGAAGAGACAGAAAAGCCGGCAATGCAGAAAGCGGCCGAAAAACCGGAGGACCGTCAGGATATCCGCGGCCGCCTCGTCCGTATCTGGAAAGAGGTGCTTCATACCGATACGATCGAGGAAGACCGTTCGTTCTTTGAACAGGGCGGAACCTCGTTCGGAGCACTTTCTGTCCTGGGCCGGTATTACGCGGACGGCATGCAGATGACGCTGAGTGATTTCTACGGCAGGCCGACAATCGCGGAGCAGGCAGCGCTTTTCGGCGGCAGCAGGGAAAAGGAGGCTATTTTCCTGACAGGCGGAACAGGTTTCCTGGGCGCGCATCTGCTGAAATCACTTCTGGAAAAAGGTTATACGACCGTATACTGTCTCGTACGCGGTGAAGTACCGGACAGGTTATTTGAAGTGCTTGGGCATTATTTCGGACGTGCGTTTGCGGAACGCGAGCGCAGCCATATCATTGCTGTGAACGGGGATATCAGGAACGAGGATCTTGGGATCCGTATGCCTGACGAAGAAACGGAACGGAACATGACGGATTCGGTCCGGTATGTGATCCATGCGGCTGCGGATGTACGTCATTATGTGCCGGGCGGCGAATCGGAAATTGTCAACCGCGACGGCACGGCTCATGTGATTTCCTTCGCGAAGAAGTGCGGCGCGAGGATGATCGACCTGTCAACGGTAAGCATCTGCGGAGAATTTATCCGGCAGGATCCGTTCTGCTGCCGCGATTTTTCGGAAGACGATTTTGATATCGGCCAGAACTGGCAGGACAATACGTATGTAAGAAGCAAATTTGAGGCGGAAAAGCGGATCCAGGAGGCTGCGGAAAAAGAAGGACTGGATGCAGTCGTCATGCGTGTCGGCAGGCTTGTCGGACGCAGCAGTGACGGCGTTTTTCAGATAAATCCGAAGAATAACGCATTCTGGCAGTTTATCAATGGCCTTGCAGCGTTCCGGAGTGCGCCGGAGGAACTGCTTTCGGCGGAGATCGAAGTGACGGCGGTCGATGAATGCGCCGAGGCAGTCGTTTCGCTTTTGTCCACCGGAATGGATGTCTGCCATATTTTTAATCCGCATCTGATCACGATGCGGGAAGCTGCCGCCGCCTGCGGGATTCGTCCCGCGCTCTGCAGCAGAGAAGAATTTGAACGTGCTTTATACGCGAAGAGTATCGGAAGCGCGGACCCGCTTATGACGATGTTCTTTGTGCAGTATCAGAGAATGCTGACCGTGGTTCCACGCATCCGGCCTGTCTGTGACAAGACGGCGGCCGAGCTGGAAAGGAACGGGTTTCTATGGAAAAAACCTGATCCGAACGTTCTTCTTTCGTCGTTCCGCGGTGAAAAAGTTACGGAAAAATAGCAGGAAGGGGGGGAAACAGACGTGTACATACCGGACATTATCATTATTTTTTTCCTGGTGACGATTTTCCTGATGGTGCTTTTTATTGTAACACTTGTATGGAAACGGCAGATCATGTGGATCCACCGGTTCTATTTCGGCGCGACAATTCTGCTGATCATCTGGATGCTGGCGATCATTTCCATACGTTTTACGGATCCCGGAGATATCGCCTCCCTGGTGGGGCTCGATTCGGTCACGACAGCATGCGCCGCCATGATTCCGCCGTGTTCCCTGCTTTTTTCGATCTGCTACACGAAAAACTATATCGACAAGCTGCCGGGATGGTGCTGGCTGTTGTTTGTCGTTCCGGTCCTGACGACGATAATGGTGGCGACGAACCAGCATCATCATCTGTATTACCGGGTCTTTTCGCTTGAAAACACGACCGTGCAGTTCGGACCGTATTTCGCGGTGCATTCGATCTATACCTTTTCCTGCGTGGCCATTTCTGTCTTTCTGATCATACGGTTTGCGGTGAAGACACGGATGCGGATCCATATGCGGCAGGCCGCGCTTTTTACGGTCGGAAGTATTTTCCCGAGTATTATAAATGTGCTTGTCGTTTCGAATGTGATCAAGGCGACGATCGTCGTGACGCCGATCAGCTTCATCGTGACGATTTTCCTGCACGGACTTATTATTTATCATTTTCATTTTTTCGATATCAAACCGCTGGCAATCCAGGAACTGATCAAATGGATCGGAGACTGTTACCTTGTCACGAACCAGTCGGGACTTGTCATCAGCTATAACCGCCCGTTCTTTGATCTGCTGGGAAACCAGTACGGGATCAGGGAAAACATGCAGCTTGAAAACTGCATCCGCAACAATGACGTACAGAACAAAACGGCTGTTTTCAACCTGCTGACAGCTCTGAATTCCTGCAGTGCCAGCAATGAAAAAGTCACGTACGAAGAGACGATTAGCAGGGAGGGACAGGATGAAACAAAGAAGGAATACTATATGGTCGAGGTCACGCCGCTGACTGTAAAAGGAACGGTCTGCGGTTTTCTGTCGATCCTGAAGGATGTGACGTCGATCAAGGTCAATATGCAGAAGCTCCAGGAAAGCCGGGTCAAGATGATGGAGCGGGAGCGTCTGGCATTTCTGGGACAGATGGTCGGGGGTCTGGCGCATAATCTGAAGACTCCGATCATGAGCATCTCCGGCAGTGTTTCGGCCGTGGAGGATCTGACGCGGGAATGCCGGTCGAGCATCGGTGATCCCGCGGTGACGGGCGAAGATTACACGGAAATTTATACGGAGATGGACAACTGGCTTGAACGAATGCGTGACGCGTGCGCGTACATGTCGGATATCATCAGTGCCGTAAAGGGACAGGCCGGGAGCATGAATGCCGCCGTCAAGGTGGATTTTTCCCTTGATGATGCGCTCAAGCGTGTATTGCTGCTCCTTCGTCATGAGCTGACGCAGAACGGCTGTTCCCTGCAGATTTCGTATCCGTTCGACAAACAGGACATTCTGATCCACGGCGACATCAACTGCCTGGTGCAGGTGCTCAACAATCTTGTATCCAACGCGATCGACGCACAGCTGCCGGACGGGAATCATGAGATTTTGTTCGGCATCAGTGAGGAGGACGGGCAGCTGAATCTTACGATCACGGATCACGGAGCAGGCATCGCTCCGGGCGTTAAGAAAAAGCTTTTTCAGGAAATGGTCACGAGCAAGGGTGCCCGCGGCACGGGACTTGGGATATTTGTATCGAACACGATCATTCATACAAATTTTGACGGTTCGATGTGGTTTAAGGATAATCCGGACGGCGGAACGATCTGGGGAGTGTCGCTTCCGCTTGGAATTGTAAGGTTCGTTGAGAAGAAGGAAGAAGAGTATGAGAAAGCATAAACGAAGTGTACAGCAGAAAGATTTTTCCATTCTTACCCTCGATGATGACCTCCTGATGACGGAGACGCTGCAGTCGTATCTGAAAGCCGCGGGATATGATGCAGATATCGAGAATAACCCCCTGAATGCGGTAAAACGAATACAGGAGAAGAAGTATGACATCCTTCTTCTTGATTTTCTGATGGATCCGATCTGCGGGGACGAAGTTGTACGCCGTATCCGCGAATTTGACCATGAGATTTTTATCATCCTGCTGACGGGACATAAAAGTATGGCGCCGCCTGTCAAGACGATCCGAGAGCTGGATATCCAGGGATATTATGAAAAAAGCGAGCGGTTCGATCAGCTTGAGCTTTTGATCGAATCCTGCGTGAAATCGATCGCACAGATGCGGACGATACGCCATTACCGCGACGGACTGCGGACGATCCTCTCGCAGGTGCAGATGCTGAACAGGCAGGAAAGCATGGACGCGATCCTGCAGACGATCCTGCTGCAGCTGGGAAGTCTGCTTTCGTGTCATGATATATTTGTGTATTTTAATTTTGGGTCTGTGAATACCGATATCACAGCGGAAAGCTCGTTCGGCGGCAGAGGCGTTTACGAAAACGAGAAAGCACTGGCGGAAAAGTACTTTCACGACACCGCGTATATCGGCAGCACGATTCAGAAAAATGAAGAAATCATCCTTGCCCCGCTCTGCGCCGACGACAGGCGTCGTTACGGACTCCTTGCGATCCGGAAGAGCGAAGACCTGGATTCCGACGACGAACAGCTTTTCGAGGTGTACGCGAAACAGGCCGGTTCGCTCGTGAGCAACATATACCTGCGTTTTATCCTGCAGGAAAAAAATGAAAAGCTGCTCATGGCCAATGAAGCGCTGCGCAAAAATTATCTGGAAACGGTCGATGCTGTCCGGAAAATGGTCGACGCGAAGGATTACTATACTCGCGGTCATTCCGACCGTGTTTCCTTTTACGCCGTGCGGATCGCGCGGGAAATGGGAAAAAGCGAGGAAGATGTCGAAAAGATGCGGGTCGCCGGACTTTTTCATGATATCGGGAAAGTTCGTATTCCGGACATGATCCTGCGAAAAGAAGGAAAACTGACGGAGGAGGAGTACAGCGAGATTAAGAAGCATCCGGTATACGGCCGGGAACTGCTGTCGTCCGTTTCCTCTTTCCGGAATATTCTGGACATTATTGAGTTTCATCATGAATGGTACAACGGAAAGGGGTATCCGGAAGGCAGGTCAGGGGAGGATATACCGGAAGAAGCGCGCATTATCAGCGTAGCGGACGCGTTTGACGCGATGACGTCCAAACGCACATACCGGGACAGCTTTTCGCTGGATTACGCGCGCGGAGAGATACAAAACGGCCGCGGAACACAGTTTGACCCGCAGATCGCGGATGTTTTTCTGAAGATTCTGGAGGATCCGGACCGTCTCGAGAAAGAGCTCGCCGGGGCCTGCAGCGATACGATCGAGTTTAAAAAATAATTAATCGGGGTGGATTTATGAAACAGATCAGGGAAAAAGAAACGAAGTATTACGGAACGTTTCGCGAACTTCTGGAGGACATGGAAAAGCGATATGGCGGCAGAACCGCGGTAACGACGTATGACCGCGCGGGGAACGCTTCGGAAAAAAATTATCATGAGCTTAAGGAGGATGCTTTTCTCTGCGGCGCGTCATTCTGCGCGTCCGGTCTTTCCGGAAAGAATATTGCCATTGTCAGCGAGAATTCCTACGATTGGCTCGCTGTCTGGTTCGGCATCGTGCTGTGCGGGAGCACGGCGGTCTGTATCGATATCGAGCATCCGGACGATACGATCCGTGAGATGCTGGCGCATGCCGACGCGGCGGCCGTTGTCTGTTCGCCGACCATGAAAGAGATCTGCTGCAGAAGAAAGACAGGCGTTCCGTTTGAAGGACGATTGATCGTGACAGGAGGAGAAGACAATGACGAGGATTCTCTGCGGAATTTTCTTGACGCCGGCAGGAGCGGGGAAGCGAAACGGCTGCTTGACGAAATCACGCTGTCGCCGAAGCAGTGCGCTTCGATCGTCTATACCTCCGGCACGACAAGCGCGGCAAAGCCGGTGATGCTTTCGCAGGAAGCACTTCTTACGAATGCTGCCGATTCTCTGACGCTGCTTGATTCGCGGGACAAAGTATTCAATTCGCTGCCGCTTTACCATACGTACGGACTTACAGACGGAATGTTCTGCGGACTGATGCGCGGACTGAATGTGTGTATCTGCTGTGACATGAAACGCATGATCCGGGATATGACGCTTTTTAAGCCGGGCATGCTTGTGGCTGTACCGCTGATCATCGAGGCAATTCATAAAATGATGTGGTCATGGATCGAAAAGTCTGACAGGGAAAAGGAAGTGCAGGGGAAGATCCGGCTGGAAAATGTTCTGAAGAGACCAGGGATATTCGTGAAAAAGTACAGGAAGACTTTTTTCCAGAATACATGCATGGAAAAACTCGATGTGATCCTGACTGGCGGCGCATGTCTCGATATGCTGATTTCTGCCGAGCTTGCTCATTTCGGAATCGCGGTGCTGCAGGGATACGGCATTACGGAATGTTCGCCAAGCATTTCGTGCACCAGAAATGAAGACATCGTGCATGGATCGGTCGGTGTGATCCTGCCGCATAATGAAGTGCGGATCGCGGAAGACGGGGAAATCCTTGTTCGCGGGAAGGGCATGATGAGCGGTTATTACAATGAACCGGAGCTTACGGCGGAATCGTATGACGGAGAGTGGTTCAAGACAGGCGATATCGGGTATATGGACCGCAGAGGCCATCTTTATATTACCGGAAGGAAGAAGAATCTTATCGTCATGAAGAACGGCAAAAAGGTCGCCGCGGAGGAAATGGAAAATCTTCTCCGCCGGATGCCGCTCGTCAAGGATGTTATGGTCTACGGCGCGTTAAGCGGCGTATCGGCGGATGACGTCAAGATTGCAGCCTCCATTTATCCGGATCCGGAGCTGGCGGCCGGCATGAGCAGCTATGAGGTTCTGGAAAAGCTGCAGGAATTCATCGATGAAACGAATAAAAAACTGCCGATCTATAAGCAGATCCGGATGATCAATATCCGGGAGACGGATTTCGGACGTACTGCTTCACACAAGATCAAACGTCAGATCGTATAAGAGGGGAGAATGAAATCATGCTGGAAATCATAGAAGAAATTGTCAGCAGTATCACAGGAAAAACGGGCCTTACGGAGGAAACGGATTTTGTCCGTGACCTGGCGCTCAATTCCTTTGACATCATGAACATCATCTGTGCATTCGAGGAAACGTACAGCATCACGATACCGACACGAGATGTCTGGAAGCTCCGGCAGGTCAAGGATGTGATCCGGTATCTGCAGGAAAAAGGTGTCGGAAGCGATTCCTCTAAGAAAGTTTTTTGCGAAGCATATCAGGGTTAAACGCGTGGATGAGTGCCGTTTTGGCCGTGATCCGTCCCTCGTGCACCAGGCGCAGCAGCTCGCTGTCCATAGAAACCATGCCGGAATCGGCTGCGGCCGTACTGATCAGTCCGTCGATCTGATGGACCTTGCCTTCCCGTATCATGTTGCGGACGGCGGGATTGACCTCCATAATTTCAAAAGCGGGCAGCAGATTTCCGTTTATATCCGGGATCAGCTGCTGTGACACGACGGCATCGAGGACCATGGAAAGCTGAATGGCGATCTGATGCTGCTGGTTCGGCGGAAAAACGTCGATGATCCGCCCGATCGTATTGGAAGCGCCGAGCGTATGGAGCGTGGAAATGATCAGATGGCCTGTTTCCGCGGCTGTCATGGCCGTATTGATCGTTTCGTAGTCCCGCATTTCGCCGAGCAGGATCACATCGGGGCTCTGACGCAGCGCCGCGCGAAGTGCCGTCAGATAGCTGGCGGTATCTGTAACGATTTCTCGCTGGCTGACGATGCTTTTCTTGTGGCTGTGCAGAAATTCAAGCGGATCCTCCAGCGTGATGATGTGCATTCGCTGCGTTGAATTGATATGGTCGATCATGCACGCGAGCGTCGTGGATTTCCCGCTTCCGGCCGGACCCGTTACGAGGATCATGCCCTTTTTGTATCGCGTGAGGCCGATAATGGAATCCGGGATTCCCAGTTCCTTTGGGTCAGGAAGGGAAAATGCGATGATCCGGACGACCGCCGCCAGGGAGCCGCGCTGTTTGTATGTGCTGACGCGGAAACGCGAAACGCCGCGCAGGGCAAAGGAAAAATCGTCGTCCCCGCAGTTTCGGAGCGACGAGATATCACGGTCGCCGGCAAGCTTGTAAATGCCTTCGATCAATTCATTCGTCTGCGGGGGAAGCAGCTTCCCGTCATTGTTTTCCTGGATAATGCCGTTGATCTTAAAACTCAAGGGAAGACCGGCTACGATAAAAATATCGGATGCTCCTTTTTCTGCAGCTTCTGTCAATATCGATATAACATCCATTCTTCTGTTCTCCTTTGCTGATAACGATTAATTCCCGGCATTGCCGTTCCCGTATACGGGAAGCGACGTGTCCGGGTCCCATTCCTGCGTGTCAGTCGTCTGCCATGCAGAAACGTCGCAGAATTTTTCACCTGCCTGATCCGGATAACGGACGGTCAGTACGACGGAAAGCGCCTGTGTGCCGGACATCGGGATCTGGTAAGAGATGCGGGGCATATCGCCGGAATCATCGTACTGTATAACGGCGCCGTCGATCGCGTCACCCGCCGAAAAAGAGCTGCGGCAGGCGGAAAGATAATCCTGCTTTCCTGCTGATTCCGTAGAGCAGCCATAGAGGATTCTGTCGATTTGCGCGTAAACCTCCTCGGCCTGATTGGAAGCCGTGTAATACTCGTCTGTCTGATCCGTGACCTGATGCGTCAGCTTTTCGTCTGAATTGGCGCTTACGAAGGAAAGCATCGCGAACACGGTCAGACTTAGGATAACAAATACGACAAGGATCGAGGAAAAGCCGATGGTCAGGACAGGGTACGATTTCTGTTTCATGACGCACCTCCCTCATATGGAATGTGCTTTTCTACGCGGAGCGAATGAAGCTCTTCCTGATTTGACACGCGTGTAAGGCGGATTTGAGCGTCCAGCATGTTGTCATGTGTCGTCCAGGAAACGGAAATCATATAAGCAGCGTCGGAGCTCTGACAGACGTTCCAGTTTCTGTCATAGCAGACCGAGGCAGTATTGTCTCCCTGTGTAATTCCGGGCGAAACGGAAAGAAGCGCCGCCTGCGGATTTACCGCGTCGCTGCATAAGGCGGAAGCCATTCCCTCCATATAGCCGGTTCCGATGCTTAAAGCCTTTGTCGTCTCGCTTGTCGACTGAGCTTTCGCATAAAACCGTACACAGACGGCCGCAGAGATCATGAAGAAAAAAATGGCAAGGATCAGTTCCATAAGAAACAGGCTGGAGCCTCGCTTTCCTGTCTCGTTCACATGTTCATCTCCTTTTGGGGCAGTTTTTTAAACTGTCCGGAAAGTTATTCGGCAGCTCTGGAGCGGTATGTCAGGTATGTATCGGCCGTGACACCATCGGGGCCGGTCACGGACAGATACAGCAGCGTATCGGAAATACTTCGGACGGTGAAGTTGTCCGCATCCGTCAAGGCACTCCCGGCGCCGGGGTCGAACGGTGCGTCCTCCCGGATGAAAAGCTCACGCAGTGATCCGCCGTAATCGTAGATGTACGTTACGTAGCCGGTATCACCGTAGCGGGCGTGAAGCTCGAGCGTGTCCATGCCGTTCTCTTCGGATACACGGATCCCGCCGCCGCTGTCATTCTGTCTTATTTTCTGCGCGGCATACGTAAGCACCGTTCTCGTCGTATAATTCGTATTCATGTCCGCGACCGTGCTCTTGTATACCTTGACGCCAAGCATGAGAACGAGAACCGCCGATACCGCAAAAACGGCAAAAAGCGTCAGCACGAAAAGAAAATCTGCCGTGTGGGAAGTACGGTATTTTGAACCCTTCATTTCGTATCCTCCAGCGGGATGATCGTTACGTCCGGCATGATATTCGCGGCGACTGGCCGGTAATCGATGTAATATTTATCCTTGTTGTACGTGATTCCGTAATGGTCTTCCAGATAGGCGAGGCTTTCCGGATACCGGCCTTCTACGGCATAGCAGTGCATGATGCCGTGGTTTACGGCTGTTTCAAGACTTCTTGTTTCTTCGGCAGATGTCGTTTGGCTTACACGCGAAAGTCCGGACAGGAGCAGTAAAAGCGCAACGGAAAAAGCAGCTATAGACATAATAATATTTTTAAGAAAAGAATTTTCTTTCTTTTTCCCGAATCGGTTCATCCCGGTATGCCTCCTATCCGATATTCAGCATGATACCCATCAAAGGAAGCATGACGGAAAGCAGGATCATGCCTACGATGATCGAGAGGACCGCGACGAGCGTCGGTTCCAGGACAGACAATGTCCGTGACGTTCCTTCTGCGATATCGGAATCAATATCCTCTGAAATTCGCTCCATTGCTTTATCAAGTGAGCCGGTGCGAAAGCCGACCGTCACCATGCGTCCGTACAGTCCGCGGAAAATTCCGGATGACACGAGCGCGGTCCCGAAATTTTCACCGGATTTCATTCTCTGTCGGCAGTCCTGGATCTTTTCTTCCAGCGCTGCGTGATCAACGAGTCCGAAAATCATCGACAAGGCCTGATCCGTATCAAGGCCGCTTTTCAGTGTCATGGCCAGGGAGCTGGCAAATCTTCCGAGCGCCCGGTCAGCGTGCAGCCGTTTCGTCATGAAAAACCGGTCACCAAACCGCTTCACGGTGCGCTTTCCGGCAGACGTGCCGTTTGCCGCAAGAAGCAATGCGGCGATGACGGCAAGGACGATGATGATCGTGATGGAATCACGGCTCAAAGCGTATCCGAAATTCAGAAGTCCTCTTGAAAATCCGGTCATCTCCGTGCCAAGCTGTTTAAAGACGTCATTGAAGATCGGGAGGACCTTCGTGACGAGAACGATGATCACGGCAAGCAGCATGGCGATCATGACGAGTGGATATGCGACGGCGCTTTTGACGGCGCGTGCCGTGTCTGTTTCACGCCGGTAATAGACGGCAAGAGATTCCATGACATCGTCCAGGTTTCCGGAGGCTTCTCCGAGCGCAGTCATGTCGAGCACGTATTTCGGCCAGGCATGAGAGGATGATATCGCTTCGGAAAAGGTGCTGCCTTCGTCCATGGAATTTCCGAGAAACGAAAGCAGATCACGGCCGTCCGTGCCGTGGCTGTCCTCCGCCATAAGCGACAGTCCTTCACGGCTGCTGATGCCGGATTTCAGGATCATGGCCATCTGTTCGCAGAAAAGTGCCACTTCATTATTCTTCAGCGGTTTGAACCGGGTAACTTCCTGTTCCATGCAGACACCTCTTTCTGTTTGATGATACGAGCGCCGGATCAGTATACGTATTTTGTCTGGTAGTTGCTGCCGTTTCCGATAAAGCTTTTGAGATCAGCCGTCGCGTTGTTCGCGGCAAAGGTCGGATCCATCAGTTTCCATTCCTGTCCGTCAAATTCAATGATTCCGTTCACCCAGCCGAGCTCGTCGATATGAACGCTGACCCATGCGTGGTAGACGGTTCCCGCGTAGCCGATTTCAAGACGGGTCGGTATATTCTGGCTGCGGAGCATGGCGGCCATGACGGCTGCGTAATCGAAACAAATACCTTTTCCGGAATCCAGAATCACATCTACGTCCGGAAGATAGCCGGACTTGACGGTACTGGCTTTTTCCGAGTCATACGAAATGTGCTCCGTCGTATAGGAAAAGACATTCTTGACGACGTCGAGATCCGTATCGGCAGGCCTGGCAAGCTCAGCTCCGAGACTTACGGCCTTTGAATCCTTCGTGAAATTTACATACTGGCTGGGATACAGGTACGGGCCGAATTCATCCGTGATCTGTGCGTCGAGTTCCGTTGAATAGCAGGTAGCGTATTGATTGCCGGATACATTTTCATAGACGACAAGCAGATATGTGCCGGTTCCGCCCGTAAGAGGAAATGTCTCGAAGCCGCCGTGAAGATCGTATGTATAGACCGTGCCGTCCGGAATGGTGATGCGCATCTTGACGGGACTTACGGTTCCGATATAGTTTACCATAACATAACCTTCCTCAAGGTGCGAAGCATCGATCACGACGGAATCATTTCCGTATGTTACGGTTCCGTCCGCAGAAGGCACGCGGACGGACGGCGTACTGTCACGGCTGCCCGTTTTGCCGGATTCATCTGAGGATGAGCCGGAAGCGGAAGATGCGGAAGACGCAGAAGACGCGGCGGAAGCTGCCGAAGAAGACCGTGCAGGGGGCGTGGGTGAAGCAGTCTCCGAGGAAGAGGAAACAGTTGAAGCAGAAGAGCACCCGGAAATAACAGCTGCCGTTAAAATAAAAGAAAGCAGCAGAGTGACGGTCCTTATCTTCATTGGCCCTCCTCCTTTCCGGTTTTCTTGTCGTTCTAGATTTCATTATACCTGAAAAGGCTGGAAATTCAACTGAAAAAGGTTGGGTATGGATATTAATACGGAAAAAGACTATAATAAAAAAAACGTTACAGTTTCGGAGGGGAGCCGAAATTTATGGATCCAAAAAAACAGGAAGAATTACGGAAAATCAGAGAACAAAAGAAAGAGGAGAAACGAAGAAAGAATCTTCAGAGACGTACTGCCGTTGTAGTCATATTGCTGGCTGCCGCGTTCTGCACGGTCCTGTACGCTGTGCATCACCATACGTTTTCAAGCGCCAAGAGTTCAACGTCAGCTGCTTCCGCGGAGACATCGACATCATCACCGGCTGAACCGCAGGAAGAACAGCAGGCGGAGCAGGATGCTGCTTCCGCGGCGGCGGAGGAAGCGCAGACAGAACAGAACATCGCGGGGCTTAACCAGGAACAGCTGTCTCTTTCGGGCGACCGTTCCGTATTTGCAGTCGACCCGGCAAATGTGCCTTCCAATTTTGACGACAACGGAGAGAAGACGGTTTACCTTTCGTTTGACGACGGTCCGTCGGAACATACAAAGGAAGTACTCGATATTCTTGATCAGTACAACGCCAAAGCGACGTTCTTTGTAACAGGACTTCATCAGGAGTACAGCGGAATGATTAAGGAAGCGTATGACCGCGGCCATACGATCGGACTTCATACGTACAGCCATGACTACGCGGCTGTCTACAAGTCAGAGGACGCATATTTCAGCGACCTCGACAAGATCGGCCAGCTTGTGGAGAGCGAGATCGGCTATGTACCTTGCTTCATCCGCTTCCCTGGCGGTTCGTCCAATACTGTATCCAAAAAGTATACGGCCGGAATCATGACACAGCTGGCAAAAGACGTCGCGGTCAGAGGATATCAGTATTATGACTGGAATGTCAGCTTCGGTGACGGAACGACCCGTACGGCGGACGATATCGTGTCCATCGCGACAGGCGGCACGCAGATGAATATTGTTATGCTGGCGCATGACGCGTCAGGCAAGGAAACGACGGTCGAGGCGCTTCCGACGATCCTGCAGTATTATACGGATCAGGGATACGTTTTCAAAGCGATCGACAGGGACAGCATCGTCGTCCATCACGGCATCAATAATTAATCGTTGTCTTGCGTCTCTGTGAACCGTATGATATACTTCCTTTTGAGTCGGTAAAAACATATTTTTGCTTATACACAGATTTTTCGGGGATCGGAGCGTGCACAATGCCTGCGCATATGCTGAAAGCCGATATCATGATCGTGATACCGGTATATAATCCAGACAACAAAATGATCGATATGATAAGAACTCTCCGTGAAGACGGCTTCCGCAAGATCGTAATCGTAAATGACGGAAGCGACGCAAACAGGGAGATTTGTTTTGAGCGCGCGAAAGATGATTATGACTGTGACGTCCTGACACATGCTGTTCATCTCGGCAAAGGACGTTCGATCAAGACAGCTTTTAATTTTATCCTGACCCATTACCCGCAGTGCAGCGGCGTGATTACGGTAGATGCCATGGGACAGTATTCCATTCGCGATATTGACCGCTGTTCCGAGGAGATGAGCATCAATCCAGGCGAGCTGATACTTGGCTGCCGCAATTTCCATGACGAGTCGATGCCGAAGAAGAGCCGTGTTATGAACACGATTTCCAGCAAAGCAATCCAGATCATGTGCGGCATCAAAGTAACGGATACGACGACAGGACTCCGCGGACTTTCCAAGGAGCTTGTGGAAAGCTTTATTACGGTTTCCGGAGAGAATTTTGATTACGAAATGAACGAACTGCTCGAGAGCAAAGAGAAGGACGTCCATATTCACGAATTCCCGATCACCGTAGATTACACGGAGGACAATATCACATCCCATTTCAATCCGCTTGTGAATTCTCCGAAGATATACCTCGTATTTCTCCGATATACGGCGACGTCAATCGTTGCATATATCGTCGACCTCCTGCTTTTCTCGATTTTTGTCGGCGCGTTCCGAAATCACGCCGTACACGAATATATCATGATCAGTACGATACTGGCGCGCTGCGTGTCGGCGACCGTCAATTTCTTCCTGACCAAGACGGTGGTATTCGCGAACCATTCAGTCCGCAAAGAACAGGCTCTGATGAGGTTCTACTTTATTGCAGCCCTGCAGATGATGGCTTCGGCTGTCGGCGTCACATACGTTTACAAGATCCTTCCGATCGCGGTAACACTGGTAAAAGTAATCATCGACGCGCTGCTCTTTATGCTCTGCTTCCAGATCCAGAGGGAATGGGTATTCAAAGACAAGAATTCAGACGACGGAGCCGCCGGTGCGGCTGCCTGATCCGGATCGTATTCAAATTTCATACAATATCAAAACAGCCGGCAGTGATTTGCAGATCACTGCCGGCTGTAAAACGTTCTGCTATTTAATTTCGATCTGGTGCGAAGCCGGCGCTTCCGGCTGTTTCTTCGGAAGATCCAGTTTCAGAATACCGTTTTCGTAAGAAGCTTCGATGCTGCTGACATCGATGTCGGATACGTTGAAGCTTCTGGAGTAGGAACCGTAGCTCCGCTCTCTGCGGACGTAGTTGCGTTTCTCGTCCTTATCCTCAGACTCATCCGTATGCTCTGCGGAAATGGTCAGATAATCACCGTTGATGTTCAGCTTGATGTCTTCCTTCTTCATACCGGGAAGTTCGGCTTCCAGACAGTATCTGCTGCCCTCGTCTGTAATATCCGTGCGGAATGTTCCGCTTGAAGTCAGGCTGCCGAAGTCTCCGAAGTCAGGGAAATCTTCCCAGAAATTCTTGTTCCAGTCATTGAAATAATCCATCATATCGTAGTTGTTTCTGTTCCTGATCGCTGGTCTTAACATATAAATCGCTCCTTTCGCGATCCCTTGCGGGATCCACTCATAAGTTGTTGGTGTTGTCGTCAAGTATGAGCGATCTTTCATCTGCTCTACTTGTTATAATTGTTATACTACTATTAGAACATAATGTCAATACCTTTTTGAAAAAACATAGAATATTCACATTTCCTACAAACTTTTTCCATAATTTTTCGATATATTGTAAACGTAACAAAGCTGACCCCTCGGCTTTGTGGCAATAAAGAAACACCCGATCCATTGATGAGTCGGGTGTTCTTTTTGTGGTTATTCTGAAAGGAAAACGGAAATTATTTATTTGTAATGTCGCCGTCGTCGAACGGATCGCCGCAGTTCGGGCAGAATTTCGGGGGATGTGTCGGATCTTCCGGTTCCCAGCCGCATTTGTCGCATTTATACTGCGGAACGCCTGCAGGTTTCGCGGCACCGCACTGGGAGCAGAATTTCCCCTTGTTGAGAGCGCCGCATTTCGGGCATGTCCAGCCGATTTCAGCCGCGGGCCGCGGCTTCGCGCACTGAGTACAGAAGTTGCCGGTATTGACGGTGCCGCAGGAGCAGGTCCAGGACGAAGCTGCAGGCTTCCCCTGAGGCGCTGACGCGTTCTGCTGATTGTTTTCCTGTCCCATTGCGAAAAGATTCTGAGCGCTTGCGCCGCCGGCGTTCTGTGCTGCGTTTAAGCCTGCAAAGGCCATGAAAGCACCTGCACCTTCATTCGCGGCTGCGGATTTCATGGCTTCTGCCTGTGCATCCGCAAGATGGGCCGCAGCCATATTTGTATTCGTAAAAACAGCGGTTCTCTGCAGTTCTTTAATTGTATTCTCGTCTTCTTCTTTCGCGGTAACGGAACTGACTCCGAATGATACGATGGAAATACCGCGGAGATTCGTCCATTTCCCGGAAAGCACCTCGTTTAATGCATCCGCGATTTCGGGAGCGTGGCCCGGGAGAGCGCTGTAACGGACGCCAAGATCCGACAGCTTCGCGAAAGCAGGCTGGAGTGCGGTCAGAAGCTCGGTTTTAAGCTGTGAATCAAGCATATCACGGCGGTAATCATCCGAGATATTTCCGCAGACATTCTTATAGAAGAGCATCGGATTCGTCAGCTTGTAGGAATATTCCCCGTAGCAGCGGATCTCGATATCCATATCGAGGCCGATGTTCTTGTCAACGACACGGAAGGGAACTGGTGTTGAAGTGCCGTATTTGTTGCCGAGGATCTCCTTCGTGTTGAAGAAGTAAACACGCTGGTCCTTGCCGGTGTCGCCGCCGAAGGTGAAACGTTTCTTTAAATTCTCCCAGCTTTTGGTAAGACCTTCGTCGAAGTCACCGCTGAAGATGGTCGGCTCCGTGGAGCTGTCCCAGACGAACTCGCCGGGTTCGGCCGTAAATTCTGCGATCGCTCCCTGATCTGCGATCAGCATGCACTGACCTTCATTGACCGCGATGACGGAACCGCTGGTGATGATGTTGTCACTTGCCTTTGTGTTGCTGCTTCTGCCTGAAGTACGCTTGACGCCCTTTGCTGCCAGCACATCCTGCGGCAAAGCCTCACAGTAGTAGTATTCTTTCCATTGATCTGCCAGTACTCCGCCGGCAGAGCCGACTGCAGCTTTTACAAGTCCCATGTTTGATCTCCTTTCGGTTTATCCGGTCACAGCTTTTCAATAATAAGTAAAATAAGAAATCAGTATCACATTTAAATTCTATTATAATCTGTGCGAAAATGCAAGATATTCCACGCGCGGGCCGCGTAAATGTATTCTCCTTGACGGGCCGCGGCAAACCATAGTAGAATGATAGCACAAACAGGAAACCATAATCGGAGGACACGCTTATGCTTAGAATTGAGCACCTGACGAAATCATACGGGGACAAGAAAGCAGTGGATGATCTGTCTCTTCATATTCTCCCCGGCGAGCTTTATGCTTTTATCGGGCACAACGGTGCCGGAAAGACAACGACGATCAAATGCTGCTGCGGGATTCTCCAGTTTGAGGCCGGAGATATTTTTGTGGATGGGATGTCTGTCCGTGAGAAGCCGCTTGCGTGTAAGCAAGTCATGGCGTATCTGCCTGACAATCCGGATCTGTATGAATTCATGTCGGGCGTCCGGTATCTGAATTTCGTGGCGGATATCTATCAGATTCCGCGCGAAGCGCGTGAGGAGCGGATTGCGCGGTATGCGGATATGTTTGATATTACGGCGGATCTGGCTCAGCCGGTCGGCGATTATTCGCACGGCATGAAGCAGAAGCTGGCGCTGATTTCCGCGCTGATCCATGAACCGAAGCTTTTGATCATGGATGAACCGTTTGTTGGCCTTGATCCGACGGCATCCTATCAGATGAAGCAGGTCATGCGTGAAATGTGCAGCCGCGGCAGTTCGATTTTCTTTTCCACGCATGTTCTGGAGGTCGCCGAGAAGCTTTGTGACAAGGTTGCCATCATCAAGAACGGAAGGCTGGTCGTTTCCGGAAGCATGGAAGAGGTCAAGGGACAGGAATCCCTGGAGGACGTATTTCTGGAGCTGGAGGGAAATCATGCTGAGAATCCTGATTAAGAGCAGGCTTGACGCCTTGCTGTACGCGTATTTTCACCCCAGAAACAAGAAGAAGAAGAGCGCTTATAATGCGAAGATGTCAGGCACAGGGCAGATCATTATGCTGTGTCTGCTGTTCGCGTATGTTTTCTGGGCGCTGATGCAGATGTTCTATGAAGTTTTTCTGATCATGTGCCGGCCGCTTTTGGAGAACGGGATGGGCTGGTTCTATTTTTCGTTCGGCGGCGTAATGGCATTCGGATTCGGAGTGATCTGCAGTCTTTTAATGGTGCATAAGCAGCTGTATGACGCACGCGACAATGATCTGCTGCTGTCTATGCCGGTGAAGCCGCGGGATATTCTCGTGAGCCGCCTCGTCATGCTCTGGGTTCAGACGTTTGCTTTTGAAATGATGATTCTGCTTCCGCTGGGATTTGCTTATATGCATGAAATGGGGACAACGGTGTCCGGAGTCATTCTTTTTATTGTGACATCGCTGCTTTTTCCGCTGCTTACTTTCGTATTTACATGTCCTGTCGGGTGGGTCCTGCAGCTGCTTTCGACGCACGCAAAGCGGAAAACATTCATGACAACGCTTTTTTCGATCATCTTTTTGATTCTTTATATGTATTTTATCATGCGGCTGAACAGTATCGTCACGCTGGTCACGACAGACAGCCGGACGTTCGCGCCTGTCTTCAAAAGAGCGGCGTATCCGCTGTATTTCTACGGGAAAGCGCTGGCCGGTCAGAGCATTTCTGACTTCCTGATTTTTGCGCTGTTTGTCATCGTTCCGTTTTTGCTGATTTTCCTTTTACTCTGCCGTTCGTTCATCCGGCTTGCGACGATGAAAAAGACGGGGGCCAGAATTCGGTACAGGCAGAAACGAATGGAGCCGAAACAGCTTATGCGCGCGCTTATGGACCGGGAACTGCTTCATTTTACTTCCAGTTCAATGTATATGCTGAACGGGGCGATGGGTCTTCTTTTTCTGGTGATCCTGCCGGTCGTAATGATCTTCCGGATGGATGCCGTCAAAGCGTTTGCCGCGCAGATGCCGGGCCTTGAGATCTGGCTTCTGGCTTCGGCGGGAATTTCACTGATCTCGGCAATGAATATTATTTCGGCGCCGTCTGTCTCACTGGAGGGGAAGAATCTCTGGATCATCCGCTCGATGCCGGTATCGGAGAAGAAGATACTTCTCGCAAAGGCAGCCGCACATATCACGGTCTGTACGCCGCCGGTTCTGTTTGCGTCAGCCGTGACGGCAGTCCTGTTCCGGACCAGCTTTCCGCAGACGATTTTCCTGATTTTGCTGCCGCTTCTTTCCAATGTGATGACGGGACTTGTCGGTGTCGTTGTAAACCTGCAGTTTCCGCGCTTTGACTGGATATCGGAAACGGCGGCCGTAAAGCAGAGCATGAGTACGTTCGTTTCCATGCTTGTCTCCGTGATCGGCGCCGTACTGCCGTATCTGCTGTATCTTTTCCTGTTTTCGGGCGCTGTGGAGCCGGAACTTTTCGCGGTGATTGTGCTGTTTTATCTGGCAGGCCTTGATTATTGGTGTTATCATTATTTATGCACGAAAGGTGCGGCAAAGTTTTCGCAGCTTTCGTAATACCATCCGGCGGGCAGAAAGGACAGTGCATGCAATTGGTTATTGATTTCCATACACATATTTTCCCTGATGAAATGGCATCCGGCACGATTCACTATCTCGAAGAGAAAGGAAATTTAAAAGCAAGCGGTGACGGGACGCAGTCGGGACTTCTTGCTTCGATGGAAGAGGGAGAGGTTGACGTGAGCGTTGTGCTTCCGGTCGTGACGAAGCCGCGTCAGTTTGCCACGATCAATCGCTGCGCTGCCGAAACGACGCGGGATTTCGAAGGAATGAAGCGGAGACTCATTTCCTTCGGCGGGATCCACCCGGACACGAAGGATTACCGGGGCGAGCTGGAACGGATCCGTGATCTTGGTCTTCCCGGAGTTAAGCTTCATCCGGAATATCAGAGGGTAAATATCGATGATATACGTTACATTCGAATTATTCGGTACGCGCGGGAACTGGGACTTTATGTTACGGTACACAGCGGCTTTGACCCGGGCTTTCCGGAGGATAAGCACTGTACGGCGGAACGGGTCCGGAATGTTCTCGGCGAAGTCAGCGGCGATCATCTGATCCTGGCACACCTCGGAGGCGTCCATGAGTGGGATGATACGGAGCGTCTCCTCCTGGGGCAGGATGTCTGGCTTGACACGGCCGTCTGTCTTTCGCAGATTTCGGATGGGCAGTTTCAAAGAATCGTCCGCGGCCACGGTTCGGACCGGATCCTTTACGCGACCGACTGGCCGTGGGATTCTCAGAAAAACACGATCGCGAGGCTGCGGGCTATGGATCTTACGCAGGAAGAGAAGGATCAGATTCTGTGGAAGAACGGCGCGGGAATCCTGGGCCTGAAGATATGAGGATCCTGCTTGCCGCTTTAAATTCCCGGTATATCCATACGAATCCGGCGGTATATCTTCTTCGTGCATATGCGCGTGAATTTGAACAGGAGATTTCACTGGCCGAATATACGATCAACGAGGAGCCGGATAAGATTCTCGCAAGTATTTATGAATACAGACCGGACCTGCTGATGTTTTCCTGCTATATCTGGAATATCCGTGAGATCCGGGAACTGGCCGGTGAATATCATAAAATCGATCCGGAAACCCGGATCTGGGCAGGCGGGCCGGAGGTCTCTTTTCATACCGGGGAATTTCTGGCGAAGAATCCTGCTTTTACCGGGGTGATGACGGGCGAGGGCGAAGAAACATTTCTTGAATTACTTTCCGCCTGCCGCGAAGGACGGTCACCGGATACGGTCAAAGGTATCGTGTTCAGGAGCACAGGAGCAGGCAGCGGACTGATTGTACGGACGGGCAGCAGGCCGGAGACAGACCTCGATCAGATCCCGTTTCCGTATCATGAGCTTTCCGGATTTCGGAACCGTATCCTTTATTATGAGAGCAGCCGCGGATGTCCGTTTCGCTGCAGCTACTGTCTTTCTTCGGTCGATCATCATCTCCGTTTCCGGAATATCGAAACGGTCCGGAAGGAACTGCAGTTTTTCCTGGACAGAAACGTAAATCAGGTGAAGTTTGTCGACAGGACGTTCAACTGCAACAGGGACAGAGCATATGCAGTCTGGAAGTATCTTTTTGAACACGACAATGGGTGTACAAATTTTCATTTCGAAATATCTGCCGATCTGATCCGGGAAGAAGACCTTGCGCTGATGCGGAGAATGCGGCCGGGACTGATCCAGCTGGAAAGCGGGATTCAGTCGACGAATCCGGAAACCTTGTCAGCAGTCCGGAGAAGCGCAGATTTTGGAAAAATCAAGGACGCAGCTGTGCGGATCCGTTCCTTCGGAAATATCAGTCAGCACCTGGATCTGATCGCCGGACTTCCGTATGAAGGATACGAGCGTTTTCGCCGTTCTTTCAGTGACGTCTATTCGCTGAAGCCGGAGCAGCTTCAGCTTGGATTCCTTAAGGTACTGCCTGGTTCCCCGCTCGAGGCGGAAGCATCCGAATACGGGATCGTGTACCGCAGCGAGCCTCCGTATGAAGTCCTCTATACGAAGTGGCTGTCATTCGGGGAAATCTGCAGGCTGAAGGAAATCGAAGAGATGGTCGGGATTTACTACAATTCCGGACAGTTTGCCGCGACGCTTGAAGCCGCAGAACATCTCTTTCCGGATGGATTTTCGCTGTATGAAGAACTGGCTTCTTTTTACAGAAGGCACGGGTTTCAAAAGGTACAGCAGTCGAGACTCGAAAAGTACAGGATACTGCTTGCGTTTCTGACGGAGAAGGCAGGATGTGAAAGTGCATGTTTCCGGGAGACGCTTACATGGGATTTTTATGCGCGGGAGCATGTCCGCGTAAGGCCGGATTTCGCGCCGTCAGAACAGGCAGACCCGAAATGGGTGAAGCAATTCTGCGGCAGGGTAGTATTTCCGTACGTTCACGCAGAGCTTTTTCAATGTGACTTTCCGAAAGACGGACCGGGTGTTTACCTTTTTGATTACAGAAGCAGAGATCCTGTGACGCACAATGTGCCGGTCACGCGGATTGCGGAAGAAAAGGAGTATCGGGAATATGAAGAAACGAACAGGTGAGATCCTGGCGATCCTCGATGAAGAATACGGGAAAGATCTCCGCTGTTATCTGAACCATCAGAACGCGTGGCAGCTGCTTTTTGCCACGATCATGAGCGCACAGTGTACGGATGCCCGGGTGAATATGGTTACGGAGCAGCTTTACCGCAAATATGATTCGCTTGAGAAATTCGCGGAAGCGGATATCGGAGAGCTGGAACAGGATATTCGCTCAACGGGCTTTTATCACAATAAGGCCAGGAATATCATTGCCTGTGCAAGGAAGCTGCTGCTCGATTACAATGGAGAGGTGCCGCGCACGGTCGAAGAGCTTACGGAGCTGCCCGGAGTCGGCCGGAAGACGGCGAATGTGATCCGAGGCAATATTTACAATGATCCGAGTGTTGTGGTGGATACGCATGTGAAGCGGATTTCCGGCCGCCTTGGTTTAACGAAGAATACGGAACCGGAGAAGATCGAGCAGGATCTGATGCGTGAGCTGCCGAAGGACCACTGGATTTCCTTTAATATCCAGATCATTGCCTTTGGCCGGACGATCTGTACGGCACGGAACCCGCATTGTGAAAAGTGCAGATTTACGAAGTATTGTCTGGAATATAATCAGGTGCCGAAGAGCTGAGTAACGGCGGGCGACGCGAAAAGGCTTGCCTCAATGACAGAAATGCGGTATATTACAGATATCACATTAAAAGGAACAGGTGAAGGTATGAATTTTTATAAACCAAGAACACGGCGTATCATCGTGATCGTCTGTCTCGTTCTAGTTGTGGCCATGGTGGTCGGCATGGTGGCCGCGTATATGCTGTAAACAGTCATTGTTATACTATCGGGGTGAATCTTCATTATGAAAACAGAGAGGAGACGCACACATCTGAAGCAGGCCCGCAGACACCGCGGACACAGAGGCAGGATGTACAGTAAGAGAGTGCGGCTCGGATGGATATGCGGCCTGGTGCTGATCGTATTGGTGCCGGGCTTGCTGTATATTCATCATTATGTAAAACAGAGAGTCGGAGACGACAGAATCGCGGCAAATATCACGATCGGCGGAATGGATGCCGGCGGGATGACGATACAGGAGGCGGAAGCAGCTTTGTCTGCCCGTCTTACTTCGCTGGAAGCGGTGACATTCCGGTTTGCCATGGAAAGCTCATCGGCAGAAGCGACGCTGGGAGAACTGGGCGTGTCCTGGCTCGATACGGATCCGGCGCAGCTTGCGCAGGAAGCATATGACTATGGGCGCAAGGGCGGCCTTCTTAAGCAGTTTCGCGAACTTCGGAAGCTTAGCGGGACAACGAAGAATTTTGACGTTGCTTACACCGTCGACGATAATACGGCAGCCGGAATTTTAAAGGACCGGTGCAAAGTCCTGGAAAACGCTGCGGTGAATGCTTCGATCGTTCATGGAAGCGGCGGCTTTACGATTACGGAAGGACAATCCGGTTACGCCGTTGATATGGATGCTACGATCCAGTCGCTGAAGGATGCCCTTGGCGTATCCTGGAACGGTGACGGTGAATCGATCGATGTGACGATGAAAATTTCCGATCCGGAAATTACCGGGGACATGCTGACGGGAATTTCGGATTTGCTGGGAAGCTTTTCAACGACGTGCGGGACAGGCGGAACACGCGTGCAGAATATTGAAACGGGAACAGCACGCATCAACGGATCGATCGTTATGCCCGGGAAAGAATTCTCGGCAAACGACGCGATGGAGCCGTACACCGAAGAGAACGGATACGGAGAGGCCGGTTCCTATGAGAACGGCAAGGTTGTTGACTCTATGGGCGGCGGCATCTGCCAGGTTTCCAGCACGCTGTACAACGCGGTACTTTATGCGGAGCTTACCGTTACGGAACGGTACGAGCATTCGCTTCTCGTGACGTACGTCAAGCCGGGCAAAGATGCGGCGATCGCAGATACATCAAAGGATCTTAAATTCGTGAACAATACAGATACGCCGATCCTGATCGAAGGATATGTAAACGGCGGAGAGGTATATTTCAACATATACGGCAAAGAAACAAGAGATGCTGCGCGAAGCGTCGATTATGTATCGGAAACAACAAGTACGACGGATCCGGGAATGAAATATGTCGCGAGCGGAGAGGACGCGCTTGGCAGTATGACGACGACACAGACGGGACATACGGGACTTACGGCGACGCTGTGGAAGATCATTTACCAGAATAATACAGAGGTGAGCAGGGAAGTCGTAAATTACAGTACTTATAAAGTGACGGACACCGTGATCTCGGTCGGAATTTCCTCGGGAAATTCCGAGGCTTCCGCGATCGTTTCCAAGGCGATCCAGTCACAGGACAAAGCGACGATCGACAGTGCGATATCGCAGGCAGAAGCCGAGATTTCGGCTGCCGCCTCCAAGGCCGCAGCAAGTGCGGCCGGCAATACCACGGCAAATACATCCGGAAGCACCACGAATACCGGTACAGGCAGCGCTTCCGGGAATGCCTCTGAGGGAAGCGGCAATGGAACGAATGAATGAGTACAGGGATATTATCGTAACGGAGTATATCGGAAGGGAAGGCGCGGAGAGGCTGGCCGCGATGGAAGAAGACCGGCTGAGCCGTTTCTTCCCGTCAGGATTCTTTTCGGGCTCCGAAAGCGGAGCATTTCTCCGGGAACCGGATCTGCGCAGGCCAAGTGAGAAATTTGAGGTTATACATGAGACGGTGTCGTCTTATGACAGAAATGCATATGTGCATCCGGTCGGCTGCGGCGGAATTTTCACGGTACTCTGGGATATGGCGGAAACCTTGAAATGCGGCATGGAGGTTACGATCCGTGACATTCCCGTAAAGCAGGAGACGATCGAGCTTTGTGAATTCCTGCGGGTGAATCCATATTATCTGATGAGCGGGGAAGAGGTCGTACTGATCGTTTCCGTGAACGGCAGCTGTCTGCTGCGCAGGCTTATGGAGAACAGGATCCACGCGGCTGCCGTCGGATTTATTACGGGCGGTGCCGATAAAATTCTGCATCAGGGCGACAGTATCCGTTATCTGGATCGTCCGGCAGAGGATGAATTTCTACGATACAAGAGAAGGAGAACATTATGCGAGAAATGATTTTAAAGGCAATTGAAAAGAACAGCCGCATCGACATCCATGAGCTGGCTGTTATGATCGGTGTCGACGAAGCTACGGTCGTCAATGAAATGGCACAGATGGAGAAGGAAGGCATTATCTGCGGATATCATACCTTGATCGACTGGGACAAGACCGGGGTCGAGAAGGTTTCGGCGCTGATCGAGGTGAAGGTAACGCCGCAGCGCGATATCGGATTCGACAGGATCGCGGAACGTATTTATAATTATCCGGAGGTGAATGCGGTTTATCTGATTTCCGGCGGCTATGACCTTCTCGTGACGCTTGACGGCAAGACACTGAAGGAAGTATCGCTGTTCGTATCGGACAAGCTGGCATCGATCGATTCCGTACTCAGCACGGCAACTTATTTTATCCTCCGCAAGTATAAGGACCACGGCACGATCCTTGTGAAACAGCCGAAGGCGGAAAGGATGCTGGTGACACCTTGAAAAATCCAATATCAAGCAAGATCGTAAATATTCCCCCGTCCGGGATCCGCAAGTTCTTTGATGTTGTAAGCGAGATGCCTGACGCGATTTCACTCGGCGTAGGCGAGCCGGATTTCGATACACCGTGGAGGATCCGGGAAGAAGGCATCTACAGTCTGGAACGCGGCCGTACTTTTTATACGTCGAATTCCGGCTTGAAGGAGCTGCGCGCGGAGATCGTACGGTATCTTGACAGAAAGATCGGCGTAGCGTACGATATGAATCATGAGATCCTTATTACGGTAGGAGGCAGCGAAGCGATCGATATTATGATGCGTGCGATGCTGGAGCCTGGCGATGAGGTCCTGGTGCCGCAGCCGTGCTACGTTTCCTACGTTCCGTGTACGATCCTGGCAGACGGCGTGCCGGTCGTTATTCCGCTTAAGAATGAGAATCAGTTCAAGCTTACGCGTGATGAACTGATCAGTCATATTACAGACAAGACAAAAATACTGGTTCTTCCGTTCCCGAACAATCCGACCGGATCGATTATGACCAGGGAAGATCTGGAACAGCTTACTGACGTGATCATTGAAAACGATCTTTACGTGCTGTCCGATGAAATCTACGCGGAGCTGACGTATGGGAGCGATCACGTTTCAATCGCAAGCCTGCCCGGAATGAAGGAGCGAACGATCGTTGTCAACGGCTTTTCGAAGGGCTTTGCCATGACAGGCTGGCGGCTTGGCTACGCGGCCGGTCCGGCGGAAATTATGAAGCAGATGACGAAGATCCATCAGTACGCGATCATGTGTGCGCCGACGAACAGTCAGTATGCCGCGATCGAGGGACTTCGGAACTGCGGTGACGAGGTAGAGGAAATGCGCATGGAGTACGACCGCCGGCGCCGATATCTTGTCAATGTCTTCAAAGAGATGGGGCTGCCGTGCTTTGAGCCGTTCGGAGCGTTTTATATTTTTCCGTGCATCAAGGAATTCGGAATGACGTCGGATGAATTCGCAACGCGTTTCCTGAAGGAAGAAAAGGTAGCCGTAGTGCCGGGAACTGCTTTCGGCGACAGCGGCGAAGGCTTTCTCCGCATTTCGTACGCGTATTCCATGGATGATCTGAAGGAAGCGATCGGCAGGATGCAGGTTTTTGTCGCACGTCTCAGACAGGAGAAGCGTCACTGATGGTCAATATTGTTTTGCTGGAGCCTGAAATACCGTCTAATACCGGAAACATCGGGAGGACGTGCGCCGCGTGCGGCGCCAGGCTCCATTTGATTGAGCCGCTTGGATTCCGCCTGACGGAGAAATATCTGAAACGGGCGGGAATGGATTACTGGAACGAACTTGACGTAACGACGTATATGGATTACCAGGATTTTCTGGACAAAAATCCGGAAGCAGCCGGCCGGATGTATTTCGCGACCACAAAATCGGATCATGTATATTCGGATGTTTCATATCCGGAAGACGTTTATATCATGTTCGGAAAAGAAAGCGCGGGGATCCCGGAGGAAATTCTTGTCGGGAATCACAGTCGCTGCATCCGGATCCCGATGGCTCCGGGGAAGCGTTCACTCAACCTGGCAAATTCAGCGGCTGTCGTACTGTACGAAGTGATGCGGCAGAGAAATTTTTCCGGACTGGAACAAAAGGGAGCGCTCCACAGTCTTTCGTGGAGGGAAGAGGAGGATCTATGCTGACGCTGCAGGATTTTTTTGCTGCACATCCGAAATGTGCCGTCGGGTTTTCCGGCGGAGTCGATTCTTCCTATCTGCTGGAGGAGGGACTGCGGTTTCATGCCGATATCAAGGCATATTACGTGCGCACGCCGTTCCAGCCGGATTTTGAATACCGTGACGCAATGAAGATGGCGAAGAAGCTTTCTGCGCCTCTTTCCGTGATCCATACGGATGTGCTTCAGGACGCGCGTGTCGTTTCAAATCCGTGTGACCGCTGCTATTACTGCAAAAAGAATATATTCGGGTCGATACAAAAAGCGGCGTCGGAGGACGGATATCCGATTCTGATCGACGGAACGAATGCGTCTGACGATGCGTCCGACCGTCCGGGAATGAAAGCGCTTGGCGAGCTGGATGTCCTGTCACCGCTTCGTCTCTGCGGTCTTACGAAATCCAGAATCCGCGAGGAATCCAGAAAAGCCGGTCTTTTCACATGGTCAAAGCCAGCGTACGCCTGCCTTGCGACGAGAATCGAAACGGGCTGTACGATTACCGTTCCGCTGCTGAAGGCGGTTGAAGAGTCCGAGCAGTATCTTTATGACCTTGGCTTCACGGATTTTCGTGTACGGACAGACGGGGTAAACGCAAAGATACAGGTGCACAACGGGCAGATCGTAAGCGCAGCCTGTCACCACCGCGAGATCGCAGCGCGATTAAAAAAAGATTTTCAGTCCGTTGTACTGGATTTGGAGGAACGGCCATGAACAAAAAAGAAATACTCGATATTCTGGAACAGGTAAAGGGAGGCGGACTTTCTGCGGAAGAAGCAGTTCTTCTGCTGAAAAAATCGCCGTTTACGGATATCGGATTTGCCAAAATAGACAATCACAGAGAAATCCGCACGGGAGCTGCCGAAGTGATCTACGGCGCCGGCAAGACGCCGGAGCAGATCGTGCAGATCGTGAAGGCAATGCAGGAAGCTGGGCAGAAGAGAATCCTCATTACGCGTCTTTCCGCGGAAGCGGCGGATTTTGTATCGGGGGAAATCTCGCTTTCGTATCATAAGGGCGGCCGGATCGCCGTTGTCGGCGGCTGTGCTCCGGTATCAGGCGGAACGATCGTCGTGGCGACAGGCGGGACAAGCGATCTTCCTGTTGCAGAGGAAGCGGCTCTGACGGCGGAATTTTTCGGAAATCGGGTGACAAGGCTTTACGATGTAGGCGTGGCCGGTCTTGACCGGCTGCTTTCGTACCTGGACGATATCATGACGGCACGTGCGATCGTGGCGGTTGCGGGGATGGAAGGCGCGCTCACAAGTGTGATCGGCGGCCTTGCTTCGTGTCCCGTGATCGGCGTACCGACAAGCGTCGGATACGGCGCGTCCTTTCACGGTCTGTCAGCGCTGCTCTCTATGCTGAATTCCTGCGCAAGCGGGGTCAGCGTCGTCAACATCGACAATGGCTTCGGCGCCGGGTATCTGGCGAACATGATCAACCACCCGGAACGGTAAAGGAGGAATTTCGTATGCGAACAATTTACTTTGACTGCAGCATGGGTGCTGCGGGCGACATGCTTACAGCGGCTCTGACAGAGCTTCTGCCGGATCCGGCTGCGTTTGAAGCACGGATGAATGCGCTTTGTCTTCCGGGCGTATCGTTTCACGCCGTCAAATCAGAGAAACGCGGAGTCAGCGGAACGCATATGGAAGTGCTGGTGCACGGCGAAGAGGAAGGCAGTCATCACGAAGATCATCATCACAGAGACCATCATCACAGAAGTCTCGCTGATATTGAAGCAATCATCGAAGCACTTCCCGTTTCTGAATTTGTGAAAACGAACGCGCTCTGTGTTTATAAGCTGATAGCCGAAGCGGAAAGCAGCGTTCATGGAAAGAGCGTGGAAGAGGTGCATTTTCACGAGGTAGGCATGCTGGACGCGGTGGCCGATGTTGTCTCGTTCTGTATGCTGATCGAAGAGCTTCATGTCGACCGGATCGTGGCCTCGCCGGTCCGCACAGGATACGGACAGATATCGTGCGCGCACGGCATTCTGCCGGTACCGGCTCCTGCGGCCGCGTATCTCCTGAAGGGGATCCCCACGTATGCGGGCAGCATGGAAGGCGAGCTTTGTACACCGACCGGTGCCGCAATACTGAAGCATTTCGTGAAAGAGTACGGTCCGATGCCGCTTATGACGGTGGAAAAGATCGGTTACGGAATGGGTATGAAGGATTTTGAAGCAGTCAACTGTGTACGTGTCATGCTCGGCGAAAGCAGCACCGGTCCCGACGCGGATATTGCCGAGCTTTCCTGCAATATTGATGACATGACGGCAGAAGAAATATCGTATGCCGCCGAAACACTTTCCCGGGCGGGAGCGCTCGACGTGTTTGAAGAGCCGGTCATCATGAAAAAAGGCCGGCCGGGAACGATGATCACGTGTCTCTGCCGGTGTGAAGAGGAAGAGCGCATGGCAGCTCTGATGATCCGCGAAACGACGACGCTTGGCGTGCGTGTCCGCACATGCCGCCGGTATGTACTGAACAGGGAGACGCGTACGGCGGACACAGAATACGGTCCGGTCCGGTTCAAATGCTCGGAAGGCTTCGGCGTATCCAGAGAAAAACCGGAATATGAAGATATTGCCCGCATCGCGCGGGAAAGGAATATTACGATCCGTGAGGCGCGCAAAGCGGCCGGCAGTCCGGAATGATCCCTACTGCGGCTGACCGTGCTGCTTTGAAAGAGCCAGCGTGAAGATGAACTCTGTCCCGACTCCTTCTGTACTGATCACATTGATATTCTCATTATGTGCCTGGACGATTTCCTTGACGATGGCAAGACCAAGGCCGGTCCCCTTCTTGTCTTTGCCGCGTGACTGGTCGGATTTGTAGAAACGGTCCCAGATCTTCGGCAGGCTGGCCTTTGAAATCCCGCAGCCGTGGTCTTTTACGGAAATCAGGATCTTGTTCCCCTGGAGTGTCGTTTCGATCGTTATAATGGAATCGAAGTCGCTGAATTTGATGGCGTTGTCGAGCAGGTTGTACAGCACCTGCTGGACTTTTCCGCGGTCTGCGCGGACCATCGTCGTATAGTCGGCAAAAAGCAGATCGATCTTGACCTTTTTGTCGGTGCATGTGCCCTCGAAGGCGGCGGCTGTCGTCTTAATGACTTCGTTGATGTCAAAGTCCGTCATATTCAGCATGATTCCCTTAATATCAAAATCACTCAGCGTCAGCAGATCTTTCGTAAGATCCGTAAGGCGGTCTGTTTCAAAGAGAATGATCTTCAGATACTTGTCCATGTTTTCGGGCGGGATCGTCCCGTCCGCGATCGCTTCGACATAGCCCTTGATGGACGTCAGCGGAGAGCGGAAATCATGCGAAACATTGGCAATGAACTTCTTCTGGTAATCTTCGATCTCATTCAGCTGTGACGACATGTCATTCAGAGACGCGGCAAGGTAGCCGATTTCGTCGTTCTTATTCAGCGGAATTTCGTATGACAAATTACCGGCTGCATATTCCTTGGCTGCCTTCATGATCTTGCGGAGCGGCCGGTCGACGAGAATGGCATATGCCGCGAGTATGCTTAAGGACAGGATGAAAATCACGATATATGTGAGAAAGATAACGTTGGAAATACTGCTCTGAACAGACAGGATGCGGCTTAACGGCATGTGGATCAGTACGTATCCCTTCGTCTCGAAACCGACGGTTATCGGTGCCGATACGGTAAGCACGTTTTCAGAAAAAATCCCATAAAAATTACCGGAAAGGTACCCCGTATTATTCGTTGCCGCCGGGTCAAAACCGGAGATCGTCCTGGGCGGCGCCGAGGTATAAGAATCCCCCGAAGACAGCAGTACCGTCCCGTTGAAGCTGACGAGCCAGATCGAAGATTTCAGGTACGAGCTGAACGATTCCAGCTGACGCTTCAGCGTGGTCGTATCGACGCTCTGGTCGTAATAGCTCTTCAGATAGTCGGATGAAATGACGGCAGCCTCCCGGTGAAGATCTTCGGCACGTTCTTTTGTCAGAATGTTTACGACAGGCTCGGAAGTCATTGCGGCTATCGTAAAAAAACTGACGAAAGCGAAGACCAGGTATACGATTACAAATTTTATATAGATCCTGCTGCGCATTTATTTAACCTCGAATTTATAACCTACGCCCCAGACAGTCGATAATTTCCAGGAATCATGATCCTTGATCTTCTCACGGAGACGTTTGATATGGACATCTACGGTTCTCGCATCCCCGATATACTCATAACCCCAGACACGGTCAAGAAGCTGCTCCCTGGTGAAAACCTGGTTCGGAGAAGATGCGAGGAAATACAGAAGTTCCAGTTCCTTCGGCGGCATTTCGATGTTTACGCCCTGATAAATGACGGAGTAATTCGTCAGATTGATGATAAGGTCCGGATATTCCACGCATTTGCCGGTTTCGCCCGATTTTCCGTCAGACTGTCTTCCTGTCTGGTACCGGCGGAGCACAGCCTTTACACGGGCAACCATCTCCTTGGAATCGAAGGGCTTGATAATATAATCGTCGGCGCCAAGCTCGAGCCCCAGTACTTTATCGAAAACCTCGCCCTTGGCCGAGAGCATGATGATGGGGACGGAAGACCGGGAGCGGATTTCACGGCATACCTCATACCCGTCCATACCGGGAAGCATGAGATCCAGGAGAATCAGGTTCGGGGCGAACGACTCAAACTCTTCCAGTGCATCCTCGCCGTTATAGACCATTTTTGTTTCAAAGCATTCTTTTGTCAGATAAAGGGATATAAGCTCAGCAATGCTTTCATCGTCATCAACGATCAAAATCCGTTGTTTTGCTGCCATGTTCTCCTCCTGAATGATTATTTAAATGTTACGATCGTTACGCCGGCATCGCCTTCGCCGAAGCCGCCGAGACGGAAATCCTTAACGTGGCGCGCGTGCTTCAGATACTGGTGAACGCCGGTGCGCAGCGCGCCGGTGCCTTTGCCGTGGACGATGCGGACACTTTCAAGATGAGCCATAAACGCGTCATCGAGATATTTGTCAAGTACGGAAATGGCTTCGTCGACCGTCATGCCGAGCAGATTGATTTCCGGGGCCACGCTCATGGACTTGCCCATCCGAATCTTGCTGCCGTTCGTACGGCTGAAGTTCCCGGGGCCCGTTATATCCGTTTCCGGAAGAATCTCCAGATCGGTATACGATACTTTTGAACGAATGATGCCCATCTGCACGTACAGATACCCTTTGGCATCCGGCAGTGTGCTTACGGTTCCCTTGACGTTCATCGAATGTACCTTGACGGTATCGCCGATGTGGAAATCCTTCGGGGAATTCTTCGGGACCGGCGGCTTCTCTTGAGAAATCACGCTGCCTGACCGTGAGGAAGCAATCTTCTTCCGCAGTTTGTCACGTTCCCGTTCCATATCGGAAGATGAAATATTCTCATTGCCGAAGCGCCGGAAATTCTTGATGGTTTCGTCGGCGTAATCCTTGGCATCCTGCAGAACCTTCCGCGCATCCTCCTGGGCCTTGCGCAGAATCTTGTCCTGCTGTTCGTCAAGCCGGTTCTTTTCCTGCAGAAGACTGCGCCGGAGCGATTCGATCTCAGCCCTGTCGGAAGAAAGCTGCGCTTCTTTCCGTTCCAGCGTGACACGGCTGGCCTCAAGGTCTGTGATAACGTCTTCGAAGCTCTTCTCCTGTTCTCCGATATGACGCTTTGCCTCTTCGATGATCGAGCCGGGAAGCCCGAGGCGCGAGGAAATGGCGAACGCATTGCTCTTTCCCGGGATTCCGAGCAGAATACGGTACGTGGGACGAAGTGTTTCCACATTGAATTCACAGGAAGCGTTCATGACGCCGTCCGTCGAAAGCGCGTAGATTTTCAGCTCACTGTAATGCGTCGTCGCCATGGCGCGGATGCCGCGCTTATGCAGCTCGGAAAGAATGGAAATCGCCAGCGCGGCGCCCTCGGTCGGATCGGTTCCGGCTCCGAGTTCATCGAACAGAACGAGGGAATCGTCCGTGACGTCGCGGAGGATCCCGACGATATTCGTCATGTGGGAGGAAAACGTGCTGAGCGACTGCTCAATGCTTTGTTCATCGCCGATATCGGCAAAGACCTCTGAAAAAAGCCCAAGCTCCGAGTGTTCGGCGGCCGGAATATGAAGACCGGCTTCTCCCATCAGCGTCAGGAGACCGACTGTTTTCAATGATACGGTCTTGCCGCCTGTGTTCGGACCTGTGACGACGAGCAGTGTGAACTCTCCGCCCAGCTCGATGTCGACCGGTACGACGGTATCTTTGTCAAGCAGCGGGTGACGGCCCCTGCGGATTATGATATGCCGGTTACGATTGAAGACGGGGCGGGCACCGTTCTCGTCAAGCGCGAGCGCACCTTTTGCAAAAATAAAGTCGAGCCGTGTCATGAGGCTGAAGTCCTGTGCGATCAGTTCAGAGTTCTCAGCTGCCAGTGATGACAGTCTGGCCATGATCGCCTGGATTTCCTGCTGTTCCTGTGCAAAAAGCTCCTTCAGTTCGTTGTTCAGCTTGACGACTGCCATCGGCTCGATAAACAGTGTCGAACCGGAGGACGACTGATCGTGGACCATGCCGGGCACCAGATTCTTATATTCTGCTTTGACCGGAATACAATACCGGTTGTCACGCATGGTGATCACGGCATCCTGAAGATATGTGCGGCAGGAACCGTTGACCATCGTCGTTAATGTAGAATGGACCTTGTCGCCTGTCTGTCCCATAAGGCGGCGGATCCGCCGCAGTTCCGAACTGGCATCGTCGCTGACTTCATCCTCGGAAAGAAGACAGCGGCGGATCTCGGCGGAGAGAGAAGGCAAAGGATCCAGATATGTAAACATCCCGGTCAGAGTATCTTCCCGCTCGTCATCGCGTTCCGGTTTTCCGTATGATTTGACGCGCGCGGTGTTTTCCAGAAGAGCACAGATGCGCAGCAGTTCCGTACTGTTGAGCGTTCCTCCGATTCCAAGGCGCTTAAGCGGTGCGTCGACATTCGTGACATCGTCAAACGAGACGCTGCCCTTCCGTACCAGCCGGTTAAATGCGTCTGCCGTTTCTGTCTGGGCCGCTTCGATCATATCGATATCGTTCATCGGAAGAAGGGACCTGCAAAGCTCCTGTCCGGAAGCTGAGGTGGCGTGATCGGACAAAAGGTTAAGAATCTTATTATATTCGAGTATGCGAAGCGCTTTTTCATTCATGGGAAACGTGACCTCCGTTTTCATTCTACCTTATTTCCCATGAAAATAAAAGAATAGAATCCAGCTCAGTTGCCAAAAACAATAAAAGTATTGTATAATGATGAAAACATGTTCAGCATAATCAGAGGGTTGCTTTTATGGCAGATAATCATATAGAAAATCAGGATGATGACAGGAAGTCTGAGATAAAGACCGAAGAATCTGTTCAAGGGGAAGAACCTGTTAAAGAGGAAGAGCCAGACAGCGGGGAAGAGCAGTATGCTTTTCTGCAGGAACATGTAAAGAAGAAACCGATCAGCAGGAAACGGTTCTTTGCATGGCTTGGAAAGACCGCAGCGGCAGGTGCCGTGATCGGCATTGTGGCATGTTTATTTTTTTATGTGTTTTCGCCATGGTTTAAATCAACGTTTGACACCAATACGAAAGTAACGATTCCCGAGGATCAGCCCGCTTCGTCGTCGGACGAGACGGGAACGGATGTGACGCAGGAAGAACAGAATCTTACGGTCGAAAACTATACGCAGCTGTACACCAGCCTGAATACCGTCGTGTATCAGGCCAGGAAGAGCATCGTTACCGTAACGGGAGTCATCAATACGGATGACTGGTTCAACAGCACATACAGCAGTGCCGTTACGGCATCCGGCGTGATCGTTGCCGAGACGGGAGCAAATTATCTGCTTCTGGCGCCGGCCAGTGTTTCGGACGGCGCTTCCGTGATAAAAGCTACATTTATGGACAGCAATACGTACACTGCACAGACTGTGATGCGTGACAAGAATACAGGACTCGCCGTTTATTCGGTGCCGAAAGCAGCGCTCCAGGAAAGCACGCGTTCGATCTGTACGGTCGCTTCGCTTGGAAACTCGTATACGATTTCGGACGGAAGCCCTGTGATCCTGCTCGGCAGCCCGTTCGGCACAGATGACGGTCAGTCGTACGGGATCATTTCGACCACGACGAAGACAGCGTCCATCGCGGACGGTATATTCAGCCTGATCACAAGTGACGTCGGCGGCGCCGAAAACAGCAGCGGCGTATTCCTGAATCTAAGCGGAGATGTCGTCGGCATCATGCTGCCCGGCTTAAACAGCACGGGAAGTACGATCAGCGCGCTGCCGATTTCGAATATCAAGAATGTGATCGAGAAGCTTTCCAACGGGACGCCGGTTCCGTATCTCGGCATCAGCGGCGTCGACGTTGACAAGACGACCGCGAAGGATGAGAATCTGGCGGAAGGGATCTATGTAACGAATGTGATCGTCGATTCGCCCGCGATGGCCGGCGGCATACAGAACGGCGATATTATCAACAAGGTCGACGGACAGGATATCCTGACAATGCAGGCGCTTCGCGCAACGATCATGAATCACGCGAAAGGCAATGAAGTGACGGTCAAGGGCAAACGCCTCGGAGCCGAAGGATATACGGACATCGAGTTTAATGTAACGATCGGCTCATTAGAATAAACTTACATAAGTACAGCTGGAATGGAGTAAATATGCGGTATATCAACGAACTGAATGAAGGCGACAGGGTACAGGGCATTTATCTTGTCAAGGAGAAACGGGCAGCAGAGACACGGAACGGGAAACCGTATGACAATGTGACGCTGCAGGATAAGACGGGAACGGCTGACGGGAAGATCTGGGATCCTGCCAATCCCGGAATTTATGACTTTGATGTAATGGACTACGTCGAAATCACGGCAGATGTCGTGACGTTCAATAATAATCTGCAGCTGAATATCCGCGCGGCACGGCGTGCCGATAAGGGGACGTACGACATCGCCGACTATCTCCCCTCGAGCGGGAAGAATGTAGATGAGATGTATCAGGAACTGCTCGGATTCATCGGACAGGTGAAGAACGAGTATCTTCATAAGCTGCTGGAAAGCTTTTTCGTGGATGACGAGGCTTTTATCACGTCGTTCCGGGAACATTCGGCGGCCAAAACAATTCATCACAGCTTTACCGGCGGCCTTCTCGAGCATACGTTAAGCGTCGTCCGGATGTGTGAATATCTTGCGAATGCGTATCCGGTCATCAACCGTGATCTCCTCTATACGGCGGCCATCTGCCATGATATCGGAAAGACGCAGGAGCTGTCCGATTTTCCTGTGAATGACTATACGGATGAAGGACAGCTGCTTGGACATATCGTGATCGGGGATGAGATGATCGCCGATCGTGTCCGCACGATCGACGGATTTCCGGTGAAACTGGCGAATCAGCTGAAACACTGTATTCTCGCGCATCACGGGGAATATGAATACGGCTCGCCGAAACTTCCGAGCACGATCGAAGCCGCGGCGCTCAACCTGGCCGACAATTGCGACGCGCGCATGCAGATGCTGACGGAGGTCTTTGCGGAGAAAGGCGTAAAAGCAGACAAGGACGGCTGGATCGGCTATAACAGGCTTTTTGAAACGAATCTCAGAAAGACGGAAGTATAAGGATCATGAATTTTCAAAAGAATGAAAGACTGACGGTTTCGATCGATGACATGGGAATCGGCGGAGAGGGTATCGGCAAGAAAGACGGATACCCTTTTTTCATAAAAGATACAATAGCGGGAGACGTGGCGGAAATCCAGGTTACAAAGGCCGGCAAAAGCTACGGATACGCAAGGCTCTTACGCCTTGTTAAAGCGTCGCCGTACCGCTGCGATCCGCTTTGCCGTGTTTCGCGTGCCTGCGGCGGCTGTCAGCTGCAGGAAATGACGTATGACCGCCAGCTTTTTTTTAAAGAACAGAAGGTGCGCGGAAATCTGATGCGTATCGGCGGATTCTCCGCGGAAACGCTGGATGCGGTCACGGAGCCGATCCTTTCCATGGAAAATCCCATACACTTCCGGAATAAAGTCCAGTATCCTGTCGGATATGACAGGGACGGCCGTCTCTGCGCCGGCTTCTATGCCGGGCGGACGCATACAATTGTCGCGTCGGACAGCTGTATCGTACATCCGGCCGGGACAGATGAGATCCTGCGGAAAATCCTCTGCTATATGGAAGAACATCATATACGGGCCTACGACGGCGGCCGGGAAGGAAAACACGGGCTTGTACGCCACATCCTGATCCGATATGCGGAAAGCTCCGGAGAGTGGATGGTCTGTCTTGTCATCAACGGCAGCAGCGCCGGCGCACTTCGCGACGCGGATGCGCTTGTTGCCTCTCTTGCGGAAATACCAGGCATGACTTCGATTTCCGTGAATTTCAATACAAAAGACACGAATGTCATCATGGGACAGACCGGGAAGCTCTTATGGGGACGTCCCACGATCACGGATACGATCGGAGACCTGCAATTCGAAATCTCGCCGCTCTCTTTTTATCAGGTGAATTCTGTCCAGGTGAAGAAATTGTACGGAAAAGCGCTCGCGTACGCGGCACTGACCGGCAGAGAAACCGTATGGGACCTGTACTGCGGGATCGGGACGCTTTCCCTTTTCCTAGCCGGAAAGGCAGCGTCGGTCTGCGGTGTGGAAATCGTTCCGCAGGCAGTCGAAGACGCCAGGATCAACGCAAAGCAAAACCATATAACGAATGCGGAATTCCTGACGGGCGCAGCCGAAAAGGTCCTGGTCGACCGGTACCGCGAGACAGGCGAGAAAGCGGATGTGATCGTCGTCGATCCCCCGCGGAAGGGCTGCGAAGAATCTGTCCTCGATACAATGGTCCGGATGGAGCCGGAGCGTATCGTATACGTGAGCTGTGACAGTGCCACGCTTGCCAGAGATTTGAAATATCTGTGCGGCGCGGGGTACCGGCTTGCGAAGGTGTGTCCGTGTGATATGTTTCCGTATACGGTGCACGTTGAGACGGTAGTATTGATGTCAAGGGTCGAAGGAAAATAGCCGCGAAAGCCCAGTAATACTGCGGTTTTCGGGTAATCGGGCAAATTCGGCGTCGGGCAGTACGAACGCTTCTCGGTAACT
>Ga0268263_1000642_pt1 | contig 46299 bp, 44 predicted proteins | sample Biomet5_FD_190358 | JGI IMG/M metagenome (GOLD analysis project Ga0268263, IMG submission 190358) | Microbial communities from bioreactor (seeded with sewage sludge) at LBNL, California, USA - Biofuel metagenome 5 (SPAdes) (version 4) | ecosystem: Engineered > Bioreactor > Anaerobic >... | reverse complement strand
GGCAGGATGCAGGAACGTCTGCACATATACCACTTTTTACAGGGATCACATCGGTCCCCGAAAGAAGTCTTGACGGTACAAGGGAATCATATTCGGCAGAATGCTATTCAGTGCTTAAGCCTATGGCTGACAGACTGCTGCAGAGAGGGTGGTACGCGCCGGCGGATGCGGATGGCGCAGCACTTGCCGCAAGGCTGTTGAGCACAGGCCCTGCGCCTGTTACGTTTGATGAAGGCTCACCGCATCTTGCTGATGCAATAGTGGCAGAAGATGGCGAGAGCGATCTTACTATGGCAGAAAAGATAATAACAGCGATCGGCTGGCGTATAAAGATAAGCGGTGACGGCAGGATCCATATATGTGAAAAGGCATCTGAGGTCACTGCCGCATTTGATTCTCTTTCTAATGATATCATCGAGATGCATGTGACAGACACATGCGACTGGTATTCATGCCCCAATGTTTTCAGAGCAGTGAGCGGTGATGCTACGGCTGTTGCAAGGGATGATGATCCGGAAAGCATTCTGTCCACAATAACGCGAGGAAGAGAAGTATGGATGGAAGAAACGGACTGCAGTCTTAATCTTGGAGAAACGCTTTCCTCATATGCTTTAAGGAGACTTAAAGAGGAACAGTCTCCAGCAAGGACTCTTCATTATGACAGAAGATATCAGCCGGATGTTTCATCAGGAGATCTTATACGGATCCGTTATCCGGGAAACGGTCTGGACGGGACATTTCGCATCAAAAGTCAGAGCATTGAACTTGGATACGGAGTGAAAACAACGGAAGAGGCGGTGACGGCATGACGGTAAAAAAATCAAAGATACAGCAGGATATCATTTCAGCAATGGAAGAAAGCAGTGCAGGGACCAAGGGCTATGACACCGTGGCAACAGTCAAACGTGTTGAAGATAATACAGCCTGGGTCCACATACCGGGAGGTGTGGACGAAACACCGGTGACACTTTCTATAGATGCTAAATCAGGTGACATTGTAAGGATCAGAGTCGCAGGAGGAAAGGCATGGGTGACAGGCAATGACACCGCGCCTCCGACAGACGATACGACAGCAATAAACGCAAGGATCAATGCGGCAGTGGCTAAGATAACAGCTGAAAATGCTGAGACAGAAGCCGCCGGCGCAAATAAGAAAGCCGATTCAGCAGGGTCTGCAGCGGAAAAAGCCGCCGGTGCCGCGCTAACTGCAGGAAACATGGCATCGTCTGCTTCAGCATCTGCAGCGACTGCATCCCAGGGCGCGGCGAGAGCGGAAAATGCTGCGAACGCAGTGAATGTAAAACTCACGACGCTCATAAGGCAGACGGATGACGGGATAGAAGCAGGAAGGATACCGGATGCCGGGACTCTGCCGGACGGATCTTCCATAACACTTCCTTTGGCGCTCGTCAATACAGACGGAAGTTTTGATGTGCTTCTTGCGACATACAAAAACAGCGGAGGTACTGTGGCTAAAACTGATTCAGTACGGATAGCATCGTTCGGGGCGGATGCCGTCATCGGGAGCATCGCGGGAGCGCATGCCCATATAGACAGCGACAGTTTTGATATCATAGATGCGTTTGGTAATGTACGTGCAAGCATGGGCGGCAGCACTCCGATGTTTCAGATAGGAAAGTTCACGTTCATAAACCGTGAAAACGGAAATCTTACACTTAGGCTCAATGAAGGGTGATGAATAATAATGGCTATATACAGTAAGAAAATAAGTATGCCGTATCTGCCTCTAATGGCAAGCAGTGCAGGTACGATCTCAAAGGACAGCTATCTGCTTGTGGAAGTGACCGGGATAACGGTTAACGACGGATATACGAACGCAACTATCAAATACAGCCTGTATGCAAAATCTACGACTGCCAGGAGCGTGACTGCTTCCATAAGCACAACAAACAGCAGTGTCAGCAAGACGGTAAAAGTGACCACTTCAATGACATGCATCCTGACCGCGACAGAAACAGTTTCAAGTTCGGATATGATAGATGTATACACCGGTGCGACTATTTCATATGAAGTGGCGGGTTCATATATGCCGACTACCTATGGTGTCAGCAGCATGGCGGATATAATGTCATCGAATTACATACTGTTCGTCACATTCGGAAAGATGACATCCTATCCCTTTGCAATGAAATACGGGGAAACAGGTACATTCACTTTCAATAAATCATCTGCTTACAGACTTGAATTCCTTGATGCATCAGGGGTATCAAGGTACACCGCGTCGATAAGCGGTACGAGCGTAAGCACAGCTGTTCCAGTCAGTGTGTTCTCAACAGTCAAAGCAAGTCTTAAGACCTGCAAGGTATATGAGATCTACAGCGGGACAGATATCGCGGAGAAGTCGTATAATCTCACAGTGAGTGAAACAGCTTGTTCTTTGTCATTATCAGCACTGCGTTCACCTACGGATGCTGATGCTTCGCTTGTGACAGTCTCGGTTTCCGGTGAGTCGGCACTTTCGAGTACATCAAGGACAGTGACCGTTTATGCGAAGGAAACAAGTTCGGAGGTATGGAATGCTGTAGGAACGATAAACCCTTCAGCATCATCATTCACAGGTGAGACGATGTCGGTCGATCTCGATATAAGTTATTCGTGGGATATTTACGGTATATTGAGTGATGGATATACAAGCGTACAGTCGAATATATTCAGAATATACTCAAAGTCATACATCATGGATGTGAGGACAGATGGAAAGGGGATAGCCTTCGGCGGTACTGCAGCAACAGAAGATGAGATGTACTGCGGCTTTGGCAGTTTCAGAGCAAACAACGGTTCATTCGAAGGCAGTCTTTCAGTATCCGGGGACATTAAACCAGGCAGGATAAACGGGATCGCTGATTTAATATATCCTGTCGGTGCCATATACATGTCCGTAAGTTCTGCATCACCGGCAAATCTGTTCGGAGGTACGTGGGAACAGATACAGGACAGATTCCTGCTTTCTGCGGGAAGTTCATACGGGGCAGGATCGTCCGGCGGCTCCGCGGATGCCGTGGTTGTATATCATAATCATTCTCAAAACCAGCACAGGCATGAGATGCTCGCCAACTGGTCAGATGGTACAGGCTCGGATAGTGCATATGTGTATGAAACAAAAAGGTCAACTAAAAGCAGGTATACATCATATGTTACAGCAACGAACAATCCTACCGGTGTAGACGGGACTGGGAAGAACATGCCGCCGTACCTGGCTGTGTATGTATGGAAAAGAACAGCATAGATCGTTATATGTGGCTGCCGTAAGGCAGTTATTTTTATGGAAGGAGAACAATAAAATGAAAGAGTTCTGGGCAATCAGCCAGGCTATATTTACCGGTCTTGGCGGATGGATAGGATATTATCTGGGAGGATGTGATGGTTTGCTTTACGCACTTATTGCATTTGTCGTTATCGACTACATAACAGGTGTGATGTGCGCTGTAGCTGATCATAAGCTTTCGAGCAATGTCGGTTTCAAAGGGATATGCAGGAAGGTCCTTATCTTCCTGCTTGTAGGCATAGCAAACATCATCGACACGAAGGTACTGGGACAGCCTGGTGTGCTGCGTACTGCAGTGATATTTTTCTATATCAGCAATGAAGGCATAAGTCTTCTTGAGAATGCGGGGCATCTCGGACTTCCTATTCCGGGGCAGCTTAAGGCAGTGCTTGAACAGTTGCATCACAGGGCAGAGAAGGAGGGAACGGATGAAGATAAATAAGAAGATAAGCAGGTACAACCAGTCGAGCAGAAACGGTGCGTCCATAAGATATATAGTTATCCATTATGTAGGAGCGATCAGTTCTGCAAAAAACAACTGCATATATTTCTGCGGGGGAGACAGGGACGCATCAGCGCATTTCTTTGTAGACAGTGAGATATGGCAGTGCATACCGGAATCCAAAGCGGCATGGCACTGTGGCGGCGGACTGCAGGATACAGGAAGTGCAATGAACGGCGGAAACCGCGGAGCGACGCTTCACGGGATCTGTACAAACAGTAATTCTATAGGCATAGAACTCTGCTGCTACAGACATAACGGCATCATCACACCTACTCCTGAATCCATAAAAACCGCAGCCCCGCTCGTAAGGCATCTCATGAAGAAATACGGTATCCCGGCAGGAAGGGTAGTAAGGCATTTCGACGTCACAGGAAAATGCTGCCCTAACGGGTATATTTCGGCTAAAGCCTGGGCAGGACTTCATGAAAAGCTCACCGGAGTTAAAGATGTGCCTTATCCCGTCAGTGATATGAAAAAAGGCTCTTCCGGTGATCAGGTGGTGAAACTTCAGAAGTGCCTGAACAAGATTATTGGTTCAGATCTTGACCTTGATGGTGAGTTTGGTCCTGCAACAGAAAAAGCAGTGCGTAGTTTTCAGAAAAAGTACAAACTCGAGGTCGACGGTATAGTTGGTCCTAAGACGCGTACAAAGATAAAAAAGTTATATGTGAATTAGAGTATTAAGAATCATGGCTCATGGGAGAAATCCTGTGGGCCATTATTTTTTTGCAAAGTTACATAGAAAGCCGGAAAAATGTTTCTGGAATCTCCTTAGAAAGTTAGAGGAAAAAGTGTGACGGTAAGGAGGTACCAATGACAAGTAGTGAGAAGATGCAGGCTACCATTTTAAGAGATAATGGCTGGGGAGCTAGAAGAATCGCTCGAGAGCTTGGCCTCTCGGAGAATACGGTAAAGTCATATTTCAGAAGACATGAATCTCAAGTAGCCAAGGAAACGCATAAATGCAAGTACTGCGGAAAACCTGTTCAGCAAGATCCACATCGGAAAGAAAAAAAGTTCTGTTCAGATGCTTGCCGTATGAAATGGTGGAATAGCAATACGGATCTGGTTAAGCGGAAAGCCATCTACGAATATATCTGTCAGCAGTGTGGTAAGCCGTTTACAGCCTATGGGAACAGTAAGAGAAAATATTGCAGTCATGCTTGTTACATCCAGGCAAGATTTGGAGGGGAAAGCAATGACTGATGAACAATTTAAGCGTGAAAAGATGTATCAGACCATGATGAGCATGATGAGATCATTACTGGAAAAAGGTTCTCTTACGAAGACACAGTACAAAAAAATAGATGCAGTAATGCTCGAAAAATACCAGCCAATTTCAGGTAATTTATTCTCGGATCCGGACTTGATATATATAGGAAGTAGAGTGATAAATGGTACTGGAAAGGAGTGATATTAATGGCCAAGATTACAAAGATTAAAGCCTCTGTGCCGGAGATCGAGCCCAGAAAAAAGGTGGCCGCTTACGCCAGAGTTTCTCGTGACGGGGAGCGGCTTCTTCATTCCTTCTCAGCTCAGGTAAGCTACTACAGTGCACTGATTCAGAAAAATCCTGAGTGGGATTACGCAGGCGTATATTCTGATGAGGCAATCACTGGTACAAGGATTGATTGGCGTGACGGATTTCAGAAGATGCTCAGAGATTGTGAAACCGGAAAAGTAGACATTATTCTGACGAAGAGCGTTTCACGTTTTGCCAGGAACACCGTAGATCTATTGAATACGGTCCGCCATCTAAAGGAGATCGGGGTTGAGGTCAGATTCGAAGAGCAGAACATAAGCACATTCAGTGGTGACGGAGAACTCATGCTTACGATTCTGGCTTCTTTTGCGCAGGAGGAAGTTACATCAACCAGCCAGAATATTAAGTGGGCCAAGAGGAAACAAGCTGAAAAAGGTACCATGACTAACACGTCGGTTCCTTACGGTTACAGCTGTGAAAACAGAACGCCAGTAATTATTTCGGAGCAGGCGGAGATTGTCAGAAGAATTTTCGAAGAGTACGTAGATGGAGAACTTCTGCAGAACATCGCTGCCAGGCTGAATGAGGAAGGTGTAAAGACGCAGCGTAGAGGAAAATGGACTCCGACCACACTGCAGCGGATGCTTAGTAATCCAACTTACATTGGGAGTATGGTACTCGGAAAATGGTATACAAGGGATCCGTTGAAACATGAAAAGGTCAAGAATAAAGGAGAACAGGAGATGTTTTTGGTGGAAGATTCGCACGATGCCATAATAGACAAAGACACATTTGATTTTGCTCAAATGGAACTTAAGCGTCGTAGTGAACTTGGACAGTTTGTTAGCCCCAATGTGACGTTGACTGAGTTTACTGGAAAGATCATCTGCGAATGCTGCGGTATGCCTTTTAATCGGCAGTCGAACCGCATGAGCGGCGGACGCAAGGTCCCGCGTTGGAGCTGCAAAAAGCCAGGAGGGAAATGTCCAACTGCAGGAATTCTAGAATCAGAGCTACAGGAAATAGTAAAAACAATACTCGGTCTTGATAAGTACAGCAAAGAAGCATTTACTGCTCAGGTCGATCATCTTTCAGTTTCCATTGAAGATGTCATCACTTTTTATCTAAAAAATGGTGAAATAAGGACCTGGCAGTTCATACGACGGAAGGCTTCACCTTTAAAGACCAGAAGGAAAGATACGGTTGCCCTGGCAGGTAAGATAATTTGCAATAACTGTGGAGAACCATACCGCTACCGCTCACAGAAAAGTGAAAAGGAGAACGGTGGCCGGATTGGATACTGGCGATGTATGAATTGTAAAGGACCAAATTTGCGCGACGATGATCTTAAGAATCTGATCGCAAAAGTTATGGGCACATCAGAATTTGACGAAGCTGCATTTGTTGAGAAGATTGATAAGATCCAGGTCGAAGTAACCGACATGCGATTCTGTTTTAAGAGCGGGTACGAGGAAACTAAGGAATGGGCGCCGCCAAGTCATAAAGGCGTTAAGTGGACGGAGGAACGTAAACGTGAAGCAAGGGAGAGCGGCGCCTATAAGCGACAATGGACTGAAGAACGCCGTCAGAAAATGAGTGAAACCATGAAGCAGATAAGGAGGGGTAAGAAATGCCAAGGAAAGTAAAAACTATACCGGCGACAGTTAACCGCTTCACTGATATGCCACTAGGCAGCAATGTAAAGAGAAAAGTAGCTGGATATGCTAGGGTTTCAACAGATCATGAAGACCAGGTCACCAGTTATGAGGCTCAGGTTCAGTACTATACTGATTACATTAAAGGACGCTCTGATTGGGAGTTCGCGGGTATGTATACTGACGAAGGTATTACGGCGACAAGTACTGCAAAGCGTGAAGGATTCAGGCATATGATCTGTGATGCCAAGGATGGTAAGATAAATCTCATTGTGACGAAATCGGTCAGTAGATTTGCAAGGAACACGGTAGACAGTCTAACAACCATCCGGGAACTTAAGGATAATGGAATAGAGGTCTACTTTGAAAAGGAAAACATCTGGACGCTTGATGCAAAAGGTGAACTGCTAATCACAATCATGTCATCATTGGCGCAGGAGGAGGCTCGGTCCATTTCAGAAAACACGACATGGGGTGTAAGGAAGCGTTTCGAGAATGGCCAGGTCCAAGTACCATTTAAAACATTCAATGGCTTTGATCGCGGGGAGAATGGTGAGCTGGTAGTAAATGAAGAAGAGGCCAATACGGTTAGATTGATATTTAGACTTTATTTGGAGGGCCTTTCAAGCTATGCAATTGCAAAAGAACTCATGCGCCAGGGCATCAAGACGGCGGGTGGAAAGAGTCAGTGGTACTCTGGAACAATTCGTGGAATTCTTCAGAACGAGAAGTACACCGGCGATGCTCTTTTGCAGAAGACTTATTCAACGAGTTTCCTTACAAAAAAGATCAAGAAGAATACTGGTGAGATTCCACAGTATTATGTTGAAGGTAACCATGAAGCGATCATTGATCACGCGACCTTTGTCCTTGTTCAGGATGAGATGAAGCGCCGTAAGAAGAATGGTGGTAGGTATAGTGGAATCAGTATTTTCTCAAACAAGATAAAATGCGGTCAATGCGGAAGCTGGTACGGATCTAAAATTTGGCACAGTAATGATAAGTACCGGACTACAATTTACCAGTGTAATCATAAATTTGACGGCGGAGAGAAATGTGAGACACCGCATTTAAACGAGAAGCGGATCAAGGAACTTTTCGTAAAGGCAATTAACATTAGAATTGACGAAAAAGATGAGGTCTTGGCGAACGTTAAACTTTCCATTCAAGCGCTGGGAGATGCTGGTGAAATAAAAGCCGAACAGGTGCGACTTGAACGTGAGATGCAGGTCATGGTTGACCAGATCCACGGTTGGGTCGAGAAAAATGCGCATCGTGCCATGAATCAGGATGTTTACAGCGAGAATTACAACCGCCTGGTCGATCAGTACAACAGACTGAAAAAGACCTACGACGAGAATGCAGGACAGCTCAGTGCCTACATTACGGGTGCACGAAAACTTAAGGAATTCGAGAGGAAGCTTGCCAGGCAGAAGGATTGCATTGAAGAATTTGACGAGCCGCTTTGGAGCAGCCTAGTAAGCTACATGACAGTTAACTCTAAGAAGGATATCCGGGTAATGTTTGCGGACGGAATAGAGGTAAAGGTGGAATAATTGAAAGACAATCTAACAAGCATAACTATGAGGGCCTGGCTTAAGCTGGGCCCATATTTATTGCAATTTTAAATCAAATGGTTTAAAATATTCATTCAGAAGGAGGCGCCTGATGAGAACGTCTGATCTTGTGATTAAGCTATGTGAAACGCAGAACATAACCGTATCGGAACTCGGTCGTAGGATAGGTCAGTCTCCGCAAAATTTGAGTAAGAAATTAAAGCGCGATACGCTGACCGCCGATGAACTGTTAGCGATTGCAGAGGTGACGGGGGCATCGTTCGAGCAAGGATTTAAATTGCCGGACGGTAGAAAAATATATGATGGAACGGAGAACAATTCATGAACATTAACAATATCAATGTAAATAAATATCCGATTTCCCAGATCCTTGATCCGGAGTCGAAGACAATTTATGAAATACCGAAGTACCAGCGTGAGTATATCTGGGGAACAAAGCAGTGGGAAGAACTATTTGATGACCTGATTGAAAACGAAGCAGGCTATTTCCTGGGCTCAATCATTTGTATAAATACTACTCAGGACACGTTGAACAATCCAAAGTTCGAAGTTGTTGATGGCCAACAACGACTTACAACGCTTAGTTTACTTCTGGCAGCTCTTTATACCACCCTTGACGCAAATCGTGATAAGCTGGACGAGGATCAGCAGTCTGATATTCTTCAGCTAAAGAGAAAGCTGGTCTTGAAAAAGACTCAGTCAGATATTCGAATCATTCCACAGGTCCAGCATAAGAATTTAGAAGACTACTTCGGTCTTCTTGGAGATAAAAAGATCATAGCTCCCCATCAAATTCCGAAGTTTGCTGGCAATCGTCGTATTTTCCAAGGCTACTACTATTTCAAGAAGCGCATTGATGCAGAGCTTGCTGAATCGACGAATATCGTCAGTAAGATGTTCGAGATATTGGAGAAGGTCAATCAGGCAATCCTTGTGATGATCGAAGTGTCTAATCATTCGGATGCGTATACCTTGTTCGAGTCTTTGAATGATCGTGGTACGCCGCTTACGTCGCTTGATCTAATAAAGAACTTGCTTCTGGCACGCATGGATATAACAGATAGTGATAATTTGGATTATTATTTTGGACGTTGGACAGAGGTAATGGACGCGCTTGGTGATGACGATAGTGTTCGGGAGCGTTTCTTTAGACAGAACTATAATGCGTTTCGGAAGGACCTTAATGCACCGTTCGTAACGGAGGATGAGAGACTATATCCTCTTGGTACAATAGCTACTCGGTCTACAATGCTCGACATTTACGAGAAAATTGTTACGAAAGATCCTGTGGAGTTCCTTGACGAGATTTCGGCCAATGCAGAGATTTATTCCAGGATTATACTCCAGAAATCGGATGATCTTACTCTGGCAGTTAAGGAAGCTTATCTCGATTTGCAGCGGGTTGGAGGCGTACCTTCCTATTTGTTCCTGCTTTATTTGATGAAGAAGCAGGATAATCTCGGAGTTGATGAGGTTCTTTATGTAAAAATCATCCGTTTTTTGATAACTTTCTTTGTAAGGCGTAACATGACCGATGTACCTCCGACAAGAGATTTGACCAGATTATTTATGGCCTTCATCGAGGAGTTAGAAAAACAGAATTATACCGGAAGCGATATTTATACAAAGCTTTATGAGAGATTTGCTGCTGTGTCCGCCGATGATGAAACATTTGAAGAGAAGCTTCGCGGTCAGGTATATAAAGAGAACACCGGTGCAACCAGGTTTATTCTCTGCATGATTGCTAAGCAGGGTATGACGGCGGAGAGCCAGAAAAACCTGTGGGAGAAAAACGGAAGTAACCAGTACATTTGGACGATCGAGCATATCTTTCCAGAGGGAAAAAATATTCCAGATGCTTGGGTTAATATGATCGCTGGTGGCGACCGTGCAAAGGCGGACCAATATCTTGAAGGGTATTCGCATACATTTGGAAATTTGACTATTACCGGATATAACAGTTCGCTTGGTAATAAGTCATTTAAAGAGAAAAAAGAACGTAAGGATAATAACGGAAATCCAATCGGCTATCTAAACGGACTTAATTTGAACGCGGACCTGGTTGACAAGGACAAGTGGACCGTTGATTTGATTAAGGCCCGCACAGATAAGTTGGTTAGGAAAATACTGGAACTGTTTAAGTTGTGATTATAAGATACGAACTTAGAAACGGGGGCAATTATGGATTCAAGATCAAATATTGAAAATCGGAATCGCGGAATGCAATTAGAAAAAGAAATAAGTACGATTTTCGAGGATTTAGGCTGGAACGTAGATCGGCATTATATCCTTAAGAATAATCAAGGAATGTTAGGAAACTGGTACCCGGACATTGCTTTATTGGATGGTGAACAGTTGGTAGGCATCGTTGAGATTAAGGCGTATTCTAACACAAATAGGGGCTATTTATCGAAAATGCTTAATCATGTGAGGTTTGAAGCTCTTGGTGTATTAGCTGCGTATGAAGCCACTTTTTTCATGCTATTTATAAATAAAAATGCATATCTTTTTACCAACAACGGATTCTACCAGATGGACATTATGTACCGTGTCGTAATTCTGGCTTGCTCGGCAAGATCTTGCTGCGTCAGCCCGCCAGCTTGTCTGGCATCTTTTATTGCCTGACCGAATGTGTTCAGCAATTCCTCTCAAAAAATGAAGATGTGGTGGTCGTATTAATATTATAGGATAATCTTTTAAAGTGTTCCATCCGTGAAAGCATGATTATGGTTGACAAATTAAGAAATAAACGTTACACTAATATTAGTCCAGTTATGGACTAATATTGAAAATAAAAAATATTAGGAGGCTTATAATGGAATGGATTTTTTTAGCAGTCGCTATCGTACTTGAACTTGTTGGAACAACATTGATGAAAATGTCTGATGGACTTACAAAGCTATTACCATGTGCAGGGATGTTCATAACATATATCCTATGTTTCGGTTCTTTAGCATTAGCATTAAAAAAAATACCGGTTAGTGCAGCATATGCTATATGGTCTGGAGTTGGAATAGTTGCTATAGCGGTGATTGGAGTTTTATTTTTTAAAGAAAATGTCAACGCAATAAAAGTAGTATCTATACTTCTCATTGTAGCAGGGGTTGTAGGCCTGAACTTAGGTGGTGTTGCTCATTAATTAGCAAATAAATATTTGCAGAGTTATTCAATGATTCATGAAGGGATTATTTGTATGAATGAGAAAGATAAAATAATAGAACAAATTAATATTTATTATGAGTTTTGGTTTCGGGTTAATGATGTATATCGTGTTTGGGCGCAGAATCACAACACGAATGAAACAACTGTGTTTGTATTATATGTAATAAACACAAGTACACCTTATTGTACTCAGATCGAAATCGGGAATAAATTACTTTTACCCAAGCAAACGGTTTCATTAGTACTTTCTGGACTTGAGAAAAAGGGCTTTATTTTTAGGGAATCGAATCCCAAAGACCGTAGAAATAAGATTGTAAAGCTTACAGAAGAAGGAGCGCAATATGCAAACTGCATACTTGAAGAACTCAGATCAATGGAAATAGAAGCTTTCGCCAGTATCCCGCAGGAACAACGTAGGGCTATATCCGAAACATTTTCTTTTCTCGGGAGTTCCTTAAATAAATTTCTTTTAAAATAATGATATTAGCGGTTAAAATATAAAAAATTGCCCACATTTACTTCAAGTAAGCAAAAGAGATTAAAGCATATGATAAATGACGAATCCTTGTTATAAAAAAGGATATTCGGTAACAGTCAACACAGGAAAAATCAAACAACGATGTCAGCAATTTGGACAGAGTACAACCCAGCAATTTTTGCATACAATGGAAATACTCGGATTTAATAAACAACAAATAATTGAAGCTGTCACCCAGTATATTAATGAAATCGTATAAGTGAGAGGTTTTAACTAAAATAAATATAGTTGTGTTAAGGGTAAACTTGCCGAAAGGCAAGGACGCAAAGCCGAGGGTCTAAGATGCGAACGCATTATGACAGCCTAGCTGCCGTGAAAGATTGCGTACTAAACCTGCCCTTTTGTGGCAGGTTTTTTTTCTCTTAAATCTACTTAACTGTAAAGAATGCAGTTTACATATTGACCAACACAGAAAGGTGTTACCCGCCTAATAAAAAAAACGTGAGTTTGGCGGGGCTGTTTTCATGTCTGAATAGCAGTTGAAACCCTCTGGACTTACGGGTTGGAGGGCGTTTTTATGTTTATTCAGTATGCCACAGAATTACAATTACAGCGACCGCTATTAAATAGCGGTCTGGCGTGATGAAGCGGACAACATTTTATGTACATCATTAATTGGTAAACGGTTAAAAAAAGCCTGTACTGCTCATGGGAGCAGTGCGGTCATCAACACGAACTATCGGAACATGTAAAATCTGAACTAAAACGTAAGAGCGTACAAACGGACAATTATGTCTGTAGGTATGCTCTTTTTTTGTTATACAGAATTACTGCAAGATGTCGATCACCACCACTTGTCCTTCGTTTTCAACTCAATTTTGAAAATTAGGAGGACAAGCATATGTCAGAAAATGAGAAATATACAATCGTTGTTAAAAGTAATCGTGTGGAAGTCAGTGAGGCTGTCTACCGTGCATATCATAAAGAGCGTGAATCTGAAAGATATCAGAAGAAACTTATTTATCAATTCGAGCTTTCCTTGGAACGATTCCAAGATGAGGGTGTTAACGTGGAGTTTTTAATCACTCGTTTTCAACAGAGCATAAACAATTTGCCGACGCCAGACAATTATAAGGATCTTACGGTTGGGAAACCCCTAAATATCAAATTAATTGTTGAGGCGCAGCCTCGTGTAGAAAAAATTGTTGAGGAAAAGGAACAGTCTAAATTAGATCAAGTTATTGACTTAATTACAAAATTAAGTGAAGGACAAAGGGAAATTCTTAGTAATCAAGTTGACATGAAGGAAAAGCTTGATAAGATTTCTGAGCAAATTGAAAAGCTTTCTGGGCAAATTAGCATTTATCAATCTCTGGTTTCAAGACAGTTGGATAATGCAGATTCTGAGGATGAAAAGGAAAAAATCATATCGATATTCACAGATGAACTTATTGATCAGATTAAAGACAGCTTTCGAGATGGTTATGACTTGAAAGAATATCAAGCTGAAGAGACTCTATTAAAAGATCTATTTCAATCTGCATGGGATAAGATGGATGACAACACGCATAAATTCCTTGTTTCAGCGAAAATCATGTACAAAAAGCAGGTTGCACTTGGCGACTTGATTGATTATTCCGGAGTTTGCGTTCTTGTGACTAAGGCACTTGAAGCTGAAATGGATAAAAGGTTTTTTACCCTTTTCAAAAATTATATGAAGGCAAATTATCCCGGTCGAGCAAATCATTCGCAATTTCCTACGTCATTACTTAATCAGTATGGACATCCAAAAAGACAGAAGGATTATACTTTGGGATCAGTCCCATTTACCTTGTGTTATAAAACTGATGACATAGATCCAGATAAGCAGGTAAATGATAAAGCAAAACTTCTGGAATTTTGTCATGCAGAACTTTTTACTGGAAAAAGCGATGCCGAGATTATGGACCTTCTATTGGACTATGGCGAAGAAATAGAAAATATTAAAAATGATTATCGCAATCCTTCTGCACATATAAACCAATTGCAACGAGTTAACGCGCAGGAATGTATCGATTTGGTTATTGATGTTCAAAAGTTATTGAAAAGAATGCTTGATTCATTCAATCAATAAGATGCACCCGGGTGCATCTTTTAACGATAGAATGGTGTTAGTATCAAATTCGGTGTTAATAGGGAAGGTGTCGATATACCGGCGGTCAATCAGATAATAATGCTGAGGCCGACACAGTCGGCCATAATATTTGTCCAGCAGCTGGGGCGCGGATTGCGAAAGCATTTCGGCAAGGAATATCTGACAGTCATAGACTTCATCGGCAATTACAGCAACAATTATCTGGTGCCCATCGCTCTTTACGGAGATCGGTCATATAACAAAGACACGATAAGAAAGATGCTTAATACGGGCAGCAGTTCAATACCGGGATGTTCGACAGTCAATTTCGACCGCATAACAAAGGAGAGAATATATCGATCGATCGACCAGGCGCAGATACGAAGATTCTCGGATCTGAAGCATGATTATCAGCTTCTCGAGTATGAACTGGGAAGAGCTCCGATGATGATGGATTTCCTGGATATAGGCGGGCGCGAGCCGTATGCATTCGTTGATTATTCAGGCTCATATTATAATTTCGTTAAAAAAGCAGACCCGGATAATGCGGATGTGCTCACGAAAAAGGAAGCCGATCTGCTCGAGTTTTATTCAAAAGAAATACTAAACGGCAAGCGCTGCGAAGAGACTGTCATACTGGCGATGCTGCTGGAAAAAGAAAGCGCAACAAGGGATGAGATAAATAATATCATGAATAATAACTACGGGTTCGTGATCGGAGAGGATACGATCGTTTCTGCTGTACGTAATCTCAACGGCGAATTTATAAAAGATGCGGCTGCCAGGAAATATGGGATAACTCATAACATCGATGCCGCATCTGATATCCGTATGGACGGCGGGCATAAGGAAATACTGAAAAAAAGCACATTGTATAAATACCTTAACGATATGATCCGCTACAGCTTCAAAAGGTTCAAAACAGATTATGATAAAACAAAGTACAGAAACGGATTTATGCTGTACAAAAAATATTCCAGAAGGGATGTCTGCAGAATATTGAACTGGGACAGGAACGAAGAATCCACAATATACGGATATCGTATAAAGCACAATACCTGTCCTATATTCGTTACTTACAACAAGAAAGAAGATATTTCCGAAAGTACGAAGTACGAAGATGCCTTTGTGAATCCATACATCTTCAGCTGGATGACGCGCAGCAGGGTCAGGCTTGATTCAAATGAGGCGATAGATATAAACAACTATAAGAATTCCGGTCTGCGTATATCGCTCTTTATCAAGAAGAGCGATGCTGAAGGCAGTGACTTTTACTATATGGGAGATGTTACTCCTCAGAGTTCCTCGCAGGAAGAGATAACGGGCAGCGGCGGCATTAAGCTTCCCATAGTGAATTTCAAATTTGCCATGCATGATGAAGTCGAGGAATCGATGTATAATTATCTGGAAAGCAGCATATGACGAAATCGGCTTGACAATATATTAACGGTACTGTATCATAGCATTGTAAAAATAATATCTGTTTCAGGGCGAGGTGTGATTCCTCACTGGCGGTAAAGTCCGCGACCCGAAGGCCGAAAGGCCGGAGGCTGAATCGGTGAAACTCCGATACCAACGGTATAGTCCGGATGAAAGAAACGAGAATACCTAGTATTCGTTTTGTGCGCGCCCTGGATGACCAGGACGTTTTTCAATTGCGCACAAGAGAGACCTGACAGATTCCACAGCAACACGGGCATGGATGCCTGAAGAAAGGGCGGACATGACGCAAAAAGAAAGGAATCAAGAGAAAATGGACAACACAAACACACTCAATACGCAGAAGTCTACTGTGAAACTTGCCAAGATGGGCATGCTGATCGCTATTTCCATAGTACTGGTATATCTGGTGCATGTGCCTATCTTCCCGGCTGTAAGCTTCATGGAATACGATCCGGCTGATGTCCCCATACTCATCGGCACATTCGCCTTCGGACCGCTCGCCGGTCTGGCACTGACAGCAATAACATCGCTGGTGCAGGGCTTTACGGTCAGCGCAGCCAGCGGAGTGTACGGCATCATCATGCACTTCATCGCAACAGGAGCTTTCGTTGTAGTCGCAGGCAATATTTACAAGAGGAACAAGACGAGAAAATCGGCAGTCATAGCTCTCATCGCCGGAACTCTGACGATGACAGCGGTAATGATACCGGCAAATATCTTTATCACGCCGATATTCATGGGTGCGCCCAGAGCGGCAGTTTTAGCGCTGATGCCCTTCATCGCAGCTTTCAATCTGGTAAAGGCCGGCATCAACTCGGCAGTGACCTTCGTCATCTACAAGCCTCTTTCGAAATTTCTGCATAAATAAAGCAGTAATACGGACCAGCAGAAAATTCATTTAGAAATAATGAAAGGGCATTGTCCGGCAGGGCAGTGCTCTTTCGTTTAACAAAGTTTTATGGTAGAATAGCCGCATGAGAAAAATGAGAATGACGAGCGAAGCTGATACAAAGGCGTTCGGCCTGCAGATCGCGGAAAAGCTCGAAAAGGGCAGCATACTCGCCCTGACCGGCGATCTCGGCACCGGGAAAACCACGCTTACCAGATATATAGCTGCAGGGCTGGGGGTCAGTGAAGAGATAACCAGTCCGACTTTTACGATAGTCCATGAATACCGCAGCGGGCGTCTGCCGCTGTATCACTTCGATGTCTACAGGATCGGCGACGAGGAAGAAATGTATGAACTCGGCTATGAGGAATATTTCTACGGAGACGGCGTGACGATCGTCGAATGGGCCGACATTATAGAAGGACTCATCCCTGCGGACGCACTCAGGATACATATGACCTGCGGCAGCACTGAAGAGGAGCGCATATACGAATGTACATTTTAGCAATAGAGACGACAGGGCCCTTCTGCTCTGCGGCTCTGGCGGATGAAAACAGAATAATTGACGAGCGTTCATCGGATCAGACTCTTAAACATCTGCAGTCTCTGACGCCGATGATAGAAGATATTCTCAGAAAGGCGGATCTGAAGGTCAAAGACCTCAGCCACATTGCCGTATCTGCGGGACCCGGGTCGTTCACCGGCATCAGGATCGGTGTTTCGACGGCCAGAGGACTGGCGCAGATGAGCGGTGTGAAGCTTGTATCCGTGCCCACGCTGTATGCCTTCGGATGCAGCACTGCGGCAAGACAGGGAGAAGGCCGTATAGTATGTCCGATATTCGATGCGCGCCGGGGCCAGATCTACGGCGGCGCCTACAGCAGCAGGCAGGAGATCATTGCCGGCGGGCCGTATATGCTGGATGAATTCCTCGGGAAAATCCCGGCAGAAAAGGGCCTGCTGTTCACAGGCGACGGGCTTGGATCGTACGGCGAAAGGATACGCTCATGGGCAGCGAAAAACAATGTCGATGTCAGCTTTGCCGAAGGGACGCAGCGTGCCGGCGGAGTCGCGGTGTTCGCTTTCCGGATGCTCTTCGACTATGAACATTTCGGCGACAGGACGGGGCTCGGTTATGAAGAATTAAAGCCTCGGTATATGCGTATGGCGGAGGCGGAAAAACGTCTCAAAGAAGGAACATTATCAAAAAAGGTGACAGGATGAAGGAACTGATAGTAAGACAGGCGCAGCCTGAAGATATAGATACGATGACGGAGCTCGACGGATTGTGCTTTGCCGCTCCGTGGAGCAGGGAATCTTTCAGAACAGAAATGGAAGAGAACCCGGTGGCCTTTTATGTGGTGGCCGAAGAAGACGGCACGGTCGTCGGCTATGCCGGATTGTGGTGCATAGGCGACGAAGGACATATAACCAATGTGGCCGTGCATCCCGATCACAGGGACAGGCATATAGGCTCTGCGCTCATCAAGACGATCATGGAATTCACTGCGGAGCAGGGTGTCAGCAAATACACTCTCGAGGTGAGACCCAGCAACGAAGGAGCGCTGACTCTGTACAGAAATTTCGGCTTCAGAGAAATGGGCAGAAGGCCGGGCTATTATGCCGACAACGGCGAGGATGCGCTGATAATGTGGTGCAATACGACTGACGGAAGGGTGCCCGCAGAGGCAGGTATCGGCAAGGTGCTGCAGCAATGATAAACGGCAGATCAATAACACTGGCAATCGAATCAAGCTGTGATGAGACCTCCGTGGCGCTGCTCGCCGACGGACGCACTGTGCTGTCAAATATAATTTCCTCGCAGATAGATATCCATAAGGCATACGGCGGAGTAGTGCCGGAGATCGCTTCCCGCCATCACCTCGACAACATCAACATGGTCACCGACAATGCTTTCCGGGAAGCGTCGGCGCATGCGCAGGAACTGGGTCTGACGGACAAACAGATCGGCATGGATGATGTGGATCTGATCGGCGTCACTTACGGCCCCGGGCTGGTGGGGGCGCTGCTGATCGGTGTGGCTACGGCCAAGGCATACGCAGTGGCTGCGGAAAAGCCCCTGGTCGGCGTACATCATATCCTGGGACATATCAGCGCTAATTTCATAGAATACGAAGAACTGGAGCCGCCTTTCATGTCGCTGGTAGTTTCGGGCGGTCATACCAGCATAGTCGAAGTCGACGATTATACGAAATGCAGAGTGCTGGGCAGGACCAGAGACGATGCCGCCGGCGAAGCTTTCGACAAGGTCGCCAGAGTCCTGGGCCTAGGTTATCCGGGAGGACCTCTGATAGACAGTATGGCAAAAGAAGGTGATCCTGCTGCAGTGGAATTCAAACGCGTATTCCTGGAAAAGGACTCTCTTGATTTTTCCTTCAGCGGTCTCAAGACCGGAGTCATCAATTATATGCATACAGAAGCGCAGGCCGGCCGCGATATCCTCGCCGGAAAGAACAGCGTGAGCAGGGCCGATGTGGCTGCTTCGTTCCAGCAGGCTGTCATGGATGTGATCGTGACCAAGTCTGTGGGGGCTGCTGTCAGAGAAGGCAGGGACAGGCTCGCGGTTGCCGGGGGCGTGGCGGCGAACAGCCGTCTGCGGCAGATGATGCAGGAGGCCTGCGACAAAGAAGGAATAAAGCTGTACATACCCAGACCGGTGCTGTGCACGGACAATGCCGCCATGATAGGCTGCGCGGCGTATTACAGATACAAGGCGGGATACAGAGACGGTCTGGACATGGATGCCGTGGCCAGTCTGCCGCTCGGGTGATGCAGGGCAGGTCCGTCTGATGCGATGCCGGCCGGTTCTGTGTCTGATGTGATGCCGGCCGGACTCATGCGGCTCGGTGCAGGCAGGGTTTTTATGGCGTGATGCGGATGAGATCCTCAGAAATGATATTATAAAATGATTGTAATAAGTGCAAAGGACATAACAAAAGAATACGGTACGGATGTCATTATCAGGGACGTCTCATTTCATGTGGATCAGGGCGACCGCATAGGGATGATAGGCGCCAACGGAGCGGGAAAGACGACACTGCTGAAGATCCTCACGGGCGAACTGGAGGCGGATGCCGGCAGCTTTTTCATTGCCGAAAATACGACGATCGGCTATCTGAAACAGCAGGAGGAAATCAGCTCGGAGATGACAGTGATGGAGGAAGTCACCAGCATTTTCGCTTCTCTGGAAGAGAAGGAAGCAGAAATGGAAAGGCTCAGCAAAATGATATCCGAGCTGACAGGCAGTCCCGATCAGGAGGAACTGCTGTACAGATATGACAGTATCACAAGAGAATTCGAGGCCGCCGGAGGATACAAATACCGGAGCGAGATCAGAGGCATACTGACCAGCATGGCCTTCGGGGAAGAATATTACGACAAGCCGGTGGCGATGCTGTCGGGCGGAGAGAAGACGAGGCTGGCGCTGGCCTGCCTGCTGCTGAAAAAGCCGGATATACTGTTTCTGGACGAGCCCACCAACCATCTGGACATAGGCACACTGAGGTGGCTGGAGCAGTATCTGGCCGGATACAGGGGCACCATAATACTGGTGAGTCATGACAGATATTTTCTCGATCAGACCGTCAACAGGATATTCGAGGTCGAGAACCACAGGCTGACCGCATATGACGGCAGTTATAAAACATATGCAAAGGCCAGGCAGTCCCGCCGCGAAGAGATGCTGCGGGCAGCGGAAAAGCAGCAGAAAGAGATAGACAAACAGCAGGAGATCATCCGCAGATTCAAGGGCAGGGGCACGGAAAAACTGGCCAAACGTGCAGCCAGCCGCGAGCGCATGCTGGAAAGGATGGAGCCTGTGAAGGTGCCAGAGGGGCCGCACGGCAGGATGAAGATACGCTTCAAAGAGAGATTCAGGAGCGGCAGCGATGTCCTGCACATCGAGGAACTGGCCAAGAGTTTCGGGTACGGCGCCAATAAAAAGGAGCTGTTCCACGGCGTTGATCTGGATATCAAACGCGGCGACCGCATCTGCATAGTCGGACCGAACGGCATCGGCAAAACGACGCTGATGAAGATGATGATGGGAGATATCGGACATGATTCGGGATATATAAAAAAAGGACATAATGTCGAGTTCGGATATTACGATCAGGAACAGCAGCTGCTCAATGACAGCGGCACGGTCCTGGAAGAGCTGCACGGCACTTACCGGCTGTACAGCGAGACAGAGCTGAGAAGCATACTCGGCAGGTTCCTGTTCACCGGAGATATGGTCTTCCTGCGCGTGGGCGATCTCTCAGGAGGGGAGAAGGCCCGGCTCTCGCTGCTGAAGCTGATGCTCAGCGGGGCCAATACGCTGCTTCTCGATGAACCGACCAACCATCTCGATATAGAATCCAAGGAGATATTCGAGGACGCTCTGATCGAATTCCCGGGGACTGCGCTGATAGTGAGCCACGACAGATATCTGCTCAGCAAAGTGCCCACGAAGATCGTCGAGCTGGGCCGCGAAGGCGCAGAGGTATACCTGGGCAAATATGATTATTATATGGAAAAAAAGCAGGAAATAGCCTCAGGGAGGCAGTATCTGCGCGGCATGTCGGAAAACCGGCCTGCGGGAGAGCTGCAGAAGGACGGTCCGGATGCAGATGCCGCGGCTGGAGATGATGCTGAAAACAGGCGCCCGGATCCCGCCGAAGAAAGAAGGCTGAAGAAACAGAAAGAGGCGGAAGAGAGAAGAAAAACCCGCGAAAATCAACGCCTCGAGCAGGAGATACAGGCTGCGGAGGCACGGATCGCAGATATCGAGGCGGAGATGTGCCGCGAAGAGGTGGCCACCGACCATGACCGCCTGAAAAAGCTCAGTGACGAGCTTGCATCGCTGAAAGACGATTTGGACGGCAAATATGAAAAATGGTTGCAATAGGGTCATCTCTCGCATATAATTAACAGGAAATATAGAAAAATCGGAGGTACAATATGACATTTGATAAAATCAAGGAAATAATCGTAGACCAGCTGGGAGTAGACGACGAGAAGGTACAGATGGATACACATCTCATGAAGGATCTGGAAGCGGATTCGCTTGATGCCGTAGAAATAATAATGGCTATCGAAGAAGAATACGGGATCGAAGTCCCCGACGAGGAAGCAGAAAAATTCCAGCGCGTCAGCGATATAGTAAAATACGTGGACGAAGCGAGCAAATAGTATGCCGAAAAGCGATAAGATATCCAATGCAGTCATAAAAAGGCTGCCGAGATACAGGAGATATCTGGGAGAACTGCAGAAAAAGGGAGTCAAGAAGATCTCCTCCAACGAGTTCAGCGAACTGATCGGGTACACAGCTTCTCAGATAAGACAGGATCTCAATAATTTCGGCGGTTTCGGACAGCAGGGATACGGCTATAATGTCGATGATCTGTACAAGGAGATCGGCGTGATACTGGGGCTGGACCAGCAGTACAAAATGGTCATCGTCGGTGCCGGCAATCTCGGCAGCGCCATTGCCAACCACACGTCGTACTACAAGTCGGGGTTCCTTGTAAAAGGTATATTCGATGTAAACGAAAAGCTGTTTGGAAAAAGTATCAGAGACATAGAGATAATGGACTATAAAGACCTTGTCAGCTATGTCGAGGAAAAGCAGATCGATATTGGCATCATCTGCACGACCAAGGAAGCGGCCCAGGAAGTGGCAGATAAACTCTGTTTCGCTGGCGTCAGAGGGATATGGAACTTTGCGCCTGTGGACATAGAAGTGCCCGGACATGTGGCACTGGAAAATGTGCACCTTTCCGACAGTCTGCACTCACTGGCCTATCACATGAATAAAAAATAGTAAAAAAATAACCGTTTCTTCAGAAACGGTTATTAATTATCCCAAATATGTTGATCGCATCATTCGGGCTTGGGAGCATCTGTCGGGCAAGCCTCAGCGCAGGCTCCGCAGTCGATGCATTTCTCAGCGTCGATAACGTGAGCGTTTTCGCCTTCAGTTATAGCCTCTACAGGGCACTCACTGGCACAAACACCACAGTTGATGCATTCTTCGCCAATTTTGTAAGCCATAATAGTCCTCCTTATGTTTTAAGATATCTTAATATCGTAAGTATAGCAAAAGGCAATGGAGTTGTAAAGATGAAAGTATATGCACTGGAAGGCAGGAGCGGTACCGGAAAAAGTTATCAGGCACTTAATCTCTGCAGAGAAAAAAACATAGAAAGCATAATAGATGACGGCCTTTATATATACAGAAATGAGGCAGTTGCAGGGACTTCGGCCAAGAGAGAACCGACGAAGATCGGAGCTATAAAGACGGCGCTTTTCACGGACACCGAGCACAGAGACGATGTCATAAAAAAAATCAGCGAAACTTCTCCGGTCAGTATTCTTGTCATCGGCACATCCGAGGATATGTGTCAGAGGATAAGGAAAAGGCTTGGACTGCCGGATATCGATGAAACAATTCATATAGAGGATATCACGACAGAAGGCGAAAGGGAGATCGCTCAGAAGCAGAGAAAAAATCAGGGAGAGCATGTAGTTCCGGCACCGACATTCCAGCTGAAGAGGCAGTTTTCGGGTTATCTCATGAGCCCGCTGAGGATGATACGGGGACTGGGCTTCGGCAGAGACACAGAGGAAAAGTCAGTCGTGCGGCCCACATACAGTTATCTCGGAGAGTACAGTATTTCTGACAGAGTAGTCAGCGATATCGTGGCCTATGAGACCGAAGACATCTCCGAAGTGGACAGTGTGACAAGGGTGATAACAGAAAAACACAAAGACGGGCTCAGGGTCACTGTGCTGATGACCCTGGCGCTGGGCGTCGATGTCATCGAAGTATGCCGGGCGGTGCAGAAGCGGTGCAGGGATACGATCGAGGAAATGACAGCGTTCAACATGGACAGGATCGACATCGAAGTGAGGGGACTGGTATGAGCCGTATCATCAAGGATGTAAAGGACTTTGATGTCGACCATATCTTCGGGTGCGGTCAGTGTTTCAGGTGGGATAGACAGGATGACGGCAGCTGGACCGGGATAGCCTGCGGAAAGATCGTCAATGTCAGTCAGCAGCCGCCGTCGGACGGCGCGGAGCAGTATCCGCAGACGTCAGACGATACAGGCACGCATGCGCAGACGCATCCCTGCTGCGGCAGGATCATAATCGACAACGCCGATGAAGAGGACTGGCGTGATATCTGGTACGATTATTTCGATATGGGCAGAGACTACGGACAGATAAAACGCGAACTGGCGGCGAGAGACAGTGTCATCCGCAGGGCCATAGACTACGGCAGCGGCATCAGGATCCTGCGTCAGGAACCGTGGGAGACCATGATCTCCTTCATCATTTCCCAGAACAGCAATATACCGCGCATCAAAAAGAACATCAGAGATCTCGCGGATCTGTTCGGCGACGAAGCCGGAGAATACAGAGACGAGGTTTATCATATACTGCCCGGACCGGAAAAGCTTGCTTCCCTTAAAGAAGCGGATCTGGCGCCGGTGAGGCTCGGATACAGGGCCAAATATCTGATCAGGACAGCACAGCAGGTCGCGGCGGGGGAAGAGATCGATCCCTGCACGCTGACAGGCTTCTGCGGAGTGGGTCCGAAAGTTGCCAACTGCATCAGTCTTTTTTCTCTTGACTGCCTGCACAGCTTTCCCATAGACACATGGGTGAAACAGGTCATGCACCGTCTGTACGGTATCGATGAAAGCGATACGCGTGCCATGGCCGAGTATGCGCAGAAGACCTTCGGCGAGTACGGCGGGATAGCGCAGCAGTATCTTTTTTACTATATCCGCGAAAATGCCTGAAAAAAATCCTATAAACCTCTTGACATCACAGGGAAAATGAATAGAATGTATTTAGCACTCAAAGATAGTGAGTGCTAACAAGGTATAAAAAAGATCGATATAAATGGAGGTAATTTTTATGAGCTTTGGAATCAAACCACTGAGCGACAGGATCGTCATCAAGCGCCTGGAAGCAGAAGAAAAAACAGCGAGCGGCATCGTGCTGCCGAGTCAGGCAAAGGAACAGCCTCAGATGGCTACAGTCATAGCTGTAGGACCGGGAACAGAGGAAGAAAAAATGATACTGAAACCGAAAGATGTAGTTATCTTTTCACAGTATGCAGGCACAGAGATCAAATACGAAGGCGAAGATTATACTATACTCAGCCAGAGGGATATACTGGCAACAGTAGATAAATAGGAGGAATTACTATGGCAAAGGAATTACATTACGGAGAAGATGTCAGAAAGAAACTGATGACAGGTGTCGATCAGCTGGCTGACACAGTAAAAATAACACTGGGGCCCAAGGGCAGGAACGTGCTTCTTGACAAAAAATTCGGAGCACCGATGATCACCAACGACGGCGTTACGATCGCCAAAGAGATCGAACTGGAAGATGCCGTGGAGAACATGGGCGCACAGCTGGTAAAAGAAGTCGCAACCAAGACAAATGATGTGGCAGGAGACGGAACTACAACAGCAACGCTGCTGGCTCAGATAATCATCAGAGAAGGATTCAAAAATGTTGCAGCCGGAGCAAACCCGATGATCCTCAAGAGGGGCATCCAGGGCGCTGTAGATGTAGCAGTTGAACATATCAAGAAGAATTCAAAGCAGGTAAAGACAAAGGAAAGCATCGCACAGGTAGCTTCCATATCATCTGCTGACGAAAACATCGGCGGACTGATCGCAGAAGCAATGGAAAAGGTAGGACAGGACGGAGTCATCACGGTTGAAGAATCCAAGTCACTGGGAACGACACTGGACGTAGTTGAAGGAATGCAGTTCGACAGAGGATATCTGTCAGCTTACATGGCAACTGATACAGATAAGATGGAAGCAGTTCTCGAGAATCCGTACATCCTTCTGACAGATAAAAAGATCTCCAATATACAGGAAATACTGCCTCTGCTGGAGCAGGTAGTGCAGAAGGGCAAAAAGCTGCTGATCGTAGCTGAAGACATCGAAGGCGAAGCACTGGCAACACTGGTAGTCAACAAGCTCAGAGGAACATTCGACTGCGTAGCTGTAAAGGCACCGGGATTCGGCGAGAGAAGAAAAGCCATGATGCAGGATATCGCCATCCTCACAAACGGCACAGTCATCAGCGAAGAGCTGGGATATGACCTCAAAGAAACGACTCTGGATATGCTGGGAAGCGCAGCCACAGTAAAAGTCGACAAGGACAACACAACAATCGTCGGCGGAGCGGGCAGCAAGAAAGACATCCAGGAGAGGATCAACCAGATCAGAAAACAGATCGAAGATACCAATTCTGATTTCGACAGAGAAAAGAGTCAGGAAAGACTGGCCAAGCTGACAGGCGGCGTAGCAGTCATCCAGGTCGGCGCAGCAACAGAGACAGAACTCAAAGAAAGAAAACTGAGGATTGAAGATGCTCTCAACGCTACCAAAGCGGCAGTTGAGGAAGGCATCGTAGCAGGCGGCGGAGTTGCTCTGGTAAATGCCATACCGGCAGTTGCCAAATACATCAAGGGTCTGGCAGGCGATGAAAAGACAGGCGCAGCTATCATCCAGAGGGCTCTTGAAGAACCTGTAAGACAGATCGCTGAGAACGCAGGATTCGAAGGCAGCGTAGTTGTTGCCAAAGTCATCAGCAGCAAGTCAGGCACAGGATTCAATGCATCTACAGAACAGTACATGGATATGGCTGAAGCAGGGATCGTAGACCCGACCAAGGTAACGAGATCTGCACTGCAGAACGCTTCTTCCGCATCGGCAATGCTCCTGACCACAGAAGCAGGCGTGACCGACATCAAGGAAGACGAACCTCCGATGCCCCCGATGGGCGGCGGCATGGGCGGCGGCATGCCCGGCATGATGTAATACATGCGCCGATGATCAAGAGATCAGCGATGTAGTAAATGCGCGCGAAAACAGCGCTTCACGATACATCACATAATATTATAAAATACCGGCTCACAGCAGATGCTGCAGCCGGTATTTTATTGGCTTTTTCGGGATCACTGCCGGCGATACTACATCAGCCTGTGTTTTCCCTGGTACTCTGAAGTCTTTCTTTTGCGTCTGCCTGTCAGCTTGGTGACATAGAATGTGCCGCCTACATAAAGGCCCATGATGGGAAGCACATTGCCGATGCTGTTGTTCGGGCCTGCTGTATTCGTGCTGCTGCCTGAGCTGGTGCTGTCGTCCCATGTTTCGGCACTGCTGCCGGAGCTGCCTGAGCTGTTGTCCGAATTGCCGGAACTGTTGTCGGAGCTGCCGGAGCTGTTGTCCGAATTGCCGGAGCTGTTATCCGAATTGCCGGAGCTGCCTGAGCTGTTGTCTGAACTGCTGCCGGAGCTGTTGTCCTGACTCTGCGAACTGTCAGAGCCGTACGTGCTGTTGTATTCCTGCTCTGCCTGCGACGCCTGCTGTGCGCCGACGCTGCACTGCGGGCTCAGCAGCGAGCACTGTCTGTGACAGCCTGTGCAGATGAGATTGCCGAGGTATTTTTCAAGCGTAGGTGTCGAAGCGGTATCATATGAGCTGGTACTGCTGGTGCTCATGTCCAGAGTCGAACTATCGTTGTCGTCTTCGTCGTAATAATTGTCATCGCTCTGACTCGAGCCGCTTCCATAATGATCAGAACTGTTGGTGTTGTTGGAATTCTGTGTGGAAGCAGCCGCAGTGTAAGCCGGGATGTCGTAATTTACCGATGCCATCAGACCGTAGATCATGACGCCTACCGCAGCCAGATTCCAGCCTATTTTGCCGACACGTCTGGCCGCGGGACTGGACGCCAGTTTCTTGAACGGTCTGAAGATCACTGCGGTGACCATCTGCCAGTGCAGGCCGACATGGATGGACATTATTATCAGAGAGAGATATGCTGCCCAGTTGTGGATCCATGTCCACAGTGCGATATTGTTCGCTTCCACAGAAGTAAGTATCTGTTTTGATATCAGTATGCCTGATATTATCGTCAGCAGCATCAGGCCTGTCATGACGATGTCGGACATATATTTGAAAGTCATGAGGCCGTGGCCTTTTTTGAACATGTTATGTTTGGTGCGTTTCAGCAGGGGGATGTTGTATCCGATATGGATAATGAACAGCGCCAGTATCCCTGTCCCTATCACTTCGTGCCAGAAAGGGCCCGTGAATGAGTATATCATCAGCACTATCCACAGAGCCGCCAGCAGCATATCGAAGATTATCTTTGCCGTCATTTTTTTCATTGTTTGCTACTCCTTATTACCCTTTTTAATATTGAGATCCAGTCGGTTTTATTTTACGGTCAGCTGTATTTCTGCCAAAATGATCTGCTCGATCCTGTCTTGCGATCTGATCGGTATGTTGGAAACTGGCCGCTTACCTGACCGGCTGCGTTGAATATAATCGAAAAACCTTAAAAGTAAATGAAAGACCGGCGTTTTTATTTTCAAACATAAATTTTCAATAATAATCAAAAAAACTGCCGGCGGCAGGACCGGATAACAGCAAGAAATGCGGCGGTACAGGCGCAGGGCGTGAAAGTCCGGGAAAGGGGCCGCAGTGACCGCCGGGGCAGATCCCGAAGAAGTACCGGGCAGGGGCGTAAAAGAAACCACAGGGCCGTGCATGTTGATTTTAGGAGGGGTTTAGTATAGAATATTCAACAATATATATGTAAACTTCAAGAAACGAGGGAATGAAATGAGTGACAGCAAATTCAACACAAAATGCATACATGCAGGATACAAGGCAGAGAATGCCGGACCGCAGGTGCCGCCGATAATACAGAACACGACATACAGATACTACAGCGGCAAGGATGTGGCCCAGTGGTTCGACCTGGACAGCCCCAACTGCGCTTACACGAGGCTGGATAATCCCACGGTAAATATGCTGGGAGAAAAGATGGCGCAGCTGGAAGGAGGAAGCGGCGGCATAGCAGCCAGCTCAGGTATGTCGGCAGCGCTGATCCTGACTCTGAACATGTGCAAGGCGGGAGATCATTTCATCTCTTCAGAGTTCATATACGGAGGGACATTCAATCTGTTCAATGTGACGCTCAGGAATCTGGGCATAGAATGCAGCCTCATCGACCAGGATGCTTCCTATGAAGAGATCATGGCCGAGGTAAAGCCGAACACGAAATTCATCTTTGCCGAATCGCTGGGGAATCCTTCGCTGAAGGTCCTCGATTTCGACAAGTTCTCGAAGGCAGCCAAGGCAGCGGAAGTGCCTCTGGTAATAGACAACACGATCGCGACGCCGTATCTGTGCAGACCGCTGGAACTGGGAGCGGACATAGTCATGCATTCGACGACGAAGTATGCGGACGGACATGCCACATCGGTCGGCGGCATAGTAGTAGAAAGCGGAAAATTCGACTGGAACAAAAACGGAAAATATCCGGGGCTCACAGAACCCGACGAGAGCTATCACGGTATGAGATATTACGAGAAATTCGGACCGATAGCATTCACGATCAAACTCAGGGCGCATATGCTCAGAGATCTGGGATGCTGCATGTCGCCGATGAATGCTTTCCTGACTATGCAGGGTCTCGATACTCTTCATCTGAGGATGCCGAGGCATTCGGAAAACGCACTGAAGCTGGCAGAGTTCCTGGACAGCAATCCCAATGTGGAATGGGTGCAGTATCCCGGACTGAAGGGAGACAAATATTATGATCTGGCGAAGAAGTACATGCCCAAGGGACAGAGCGGCGTGCTCTCGTTCGGAGTGAAGGGCGGACGTGCCGGCGGCGAGAAGCTGCAGGAGAACCTCAAGCTCGCCAGCGTAGTCGTTCATCTCGGAGACATCCGCACATGCGTGCTCCATCCGGCCAGCAGCACACACAGACAGCTGTCGGAAAGCGAGCAGGCGGCTGCCGGCATCAAACCGGAACTGATAAGAGTATCCGTGGGCTGCGAAGACATAGATGATATCATCGACGATTTCGACCAGGCACTCGGCAGAGTCTGAACAGGACAGCATCTGCGCAGCAGAAATAATAATGTCTGCAGGCAGGCAAACGGGCCTGCGGGCAGAACCATCACACAAGGACAGAAAAGGAGGCAGTGATGCCGCTGATAATCCCGGATTCGCTTCCCGCATCGGAAGCGCTCCAGAAGGAAAACATATTTACAATGAACAAAGGCAGGGCGGGTACACAGGATATCCGTCCGCTTAAAATAGTCATCGTCAATCTCATGCCCACCAAGATAGCAACGGAAACGCAGCTGGCCAGAGTGCTGACCAATTCGCCGCTGCAGGTCGAGCTGACGCTGCTGGCGATGGACTCGCACCAGTCGACGCATATCTCGCAGGAACACATGGTCACCTTCTACAAGACGATCGATGAGATCAAGAATGAGAAATACGACGGCATGATCCTGACAGGTGCGCCTGTGGAACTGATCCCCTATGAAGAGGTCGACTACTGGAAGGAACTGACTGAGATATTCGATTATGCAGAAGAGAATGTCTACAGCACCATGTTCATCTGCTGGGGCGCGCAGGCGGCGCTGTACTATTACTACGGCATCAACAAGTATGTGCTGGACAAAAAGCTGTTCGGCATCTTTGAAGAGACTGTTGTCAGACCTAAGAACCCGCTGGTGCGCGGTTTTGACGAGATATTTTTTGCGCCGCATTCCAGACATACGGAGTGCCGGAGAAGCGACATCTTCAAGCATAAGGAACTGCGTATCCTGGCCGACAGCGACGAGACGGGCCCTCACCTGATGAGCACCGAGAACGGAAGACAGATCTTCGTGATGGGGCACCAGGAGTACGATAAGGATACTCTCAGCAAGGAGTATTTCCGCGATGTCGACAAGGGACTTGATATCGATGTGCCGAAGAACTATTACCGCGATGACGATCCCGGCAAGGGGATACTGTTCAGATGGCGTTCGCATGCCAATCTGCTCTTCAACAACTGGCTGAATTACTATGTATATCAGAACACGCCGTATAATATAAACGATATCAAGAGAGAAAAAACCAGGAATTTTGAAAAATAGAGAGATATAGAAAAGGCGTAAACGGAGGTAGGATCGATGGATAAGAACGACAATGTACAGTCTGTAGACAGGGCATTGGATATCATTGAGATCCTGGCGGTCGAGCCGGAAGGCCTCGGCGTCACAGAAGTGGCAGAAAAGGCAGATCTGCATAAGAGCACCGCTCACAGACTGATCTCTACTCTGGCAGAGAGAGGCTATCTGGAGAAAACAGAGACCGGGAATTATAAAATCGGCCTGAGGCTGATAGGCGCGGTCAGCTGTTATATAAACAGTCTTGAACTGCAGACAGAAGCCAGGCCGTATCTTGCACAGATCAATGCAGATCTTGGCCTGACAGCTCATCTGGGCGTACTGGACGGCGATCAGGCAGTTTATGTGGAAAAAATGGATGTTATATCTTCAGTAAAGCTGTATTCGCAGATAGGCCTGCACGTACCCGCATTCTGCTCCTCTCTGGGCAAATGCATACTGGCCAAATATTCCAGAAAAGAACTGGAAGATGTCATGGGCAACTGCAGATTCATAAATTATACGAAAAATACTATCCCGGATATGGAGGCACTGCACGAAGAACTTGCTAAAGTGCGCCAGCAGGGATGGGGCATGGACAATGAAGAATATGAAGAGGGGCATCGATGCATAGGAGCTCCGGTATACGACTATCGGGGGGAGATCATTGCGGCTGTCAGCGCCAGCGGTTCGACGAAGATACTGACAGAAGATAGATTCCGGGAGGTCGCAGAATATGTTATGAAGACGGCCGCCGAAGTCTCGCGCAGCATGGGGTATGGTGACTGAATGATAAAAAATACGGCAGGAAAACTGCCGTATTTTTTGATATCGATATTTTCTGCGATGCGGTGATGGCCTTTGACAGATGTTACTTTCCAAAGGCTGTAAATGAAAGCATCAGACCTCCGCAGGTATTGCGCCCGTCGTCTTCATAGCCGTATTCGCCAAATGTGAATTCAGTTATGAACGGTATATCGCCTACATGCGATTTTATCTCTTTTGTCACTTCATCGATACGCGCATCTATGCCGGCACGTCTGCCGCCGCAGTGTACCAGGTGGAGAGCGCCTATTTCTCTGCCCGCCATTTTTGATTTCATTTCTTCAAGAGTTTTGCCCACTGAAGAGATCAATTCGTCTACACTGGATTCCAGCTGGATGACAGCTGTGCCGACAGCCATGTCGTTCCCGACGGCCATGGACCAGTCGTCATTGCCGTTCATCGGGTGTCTCACTGCGGTAAGTTCGCCGAGCCTGTCTTTGACTCCCAGAGGAGCAGTTACACATGTAGCCAGCAGATTGGCTCCCATGCATGCATCTTCAGGCTGACCCGTCCATTCCATATATTTTTTCACTGCAGGCATGCCGTCGATTTCCATAAGAGTTCTTTTGCCGTCCAGTTTTGTGATTATGCCCATATTTTTCGTTTCGTTATAAGCGCCGGTGAACTTGTTCGCAAAGGGTTTGTCTGTGTAGAAAAATGCTGCCGAAACTCCGTCGGGAGTGACCATTTTATCTGTATAGAGCAGCCAGTCACCGGCTATTGTATTATCTGCCGCAGATCCGCCGAAAAAGGGCACCCTGCCGATCACGTCGGATATGCCTTTGAGATAAGTCTCTTCTTCGCCCGGAGGAGCAGACATGTAGAAATAGTCAGGTGCTGTCGTTTTGCCTGCGTCTTTGAGTGCCGCTTCGGCTACGGCCCGGCCCGTGGAACGGGCATCGCCATTTTTGGGAGCGCCGGCGACACCGACGACCATGTCAGGATCTTCAAGAGCCATGATGCCGACAAAACTGTTTTCGCCGCCCTTAAATCCGTCAGGTGTTATCACACCTGTGAAAGATGTGTTGCCTATGAGCGGTACATTCGGCAGTTCCCTGCTTATACTGCTCATAAGGGCTTTCTGGTCGTACTGCACTCCGCTGTATACGAATGCCATATTCGGAGCCTTGAGGTCCTGTCTGATCATATCGGCCGCTTCACGGCCGGCTGCTGTACCGTCTGCAGCGGTACTGTATCCTGTCTTTGCTTTCAACATCGTAGATCCCTCCTTACATAATGGTCTGATGTTCATGCGTTTTGTTGTTAAAGGATATTTTTGAGGACTATGGTTTTGATTCTGGTCATCTCGTCAAATGTGGCAGTCACACCTTCATTGCCGATGCCGCTGTGTTTCCAGCCGCCGAACGGCTGCTCGAATGCTCTGAAAAAGCTGGCGCCGTTTATCACCGCGCCGCCTGCTTCCATGGCCCGGGCCACCTTCATGGCACGTTTTGCATCTCTGGAAAAGACGCAGCTGGACAGTCCGAAGACGGAGGCGTTGGCGATCTCGACAGCTTCTTCATCAGTGTCGAAACTGATCACAGGGACTACCGGCCCGAATATTTCCATATCTTTGGCTACAGCGGCTGTCCTGGGCACATCGACTATCACAGTAGGGTCATAGAATGCTCCGTTCCTTTTGCCGCCGAGGATTATCCGGCCGCCTTCACTGACAGTCTGTTCCACTTCTTTTTCTACTTTTATGGCCGCTTTTTCACTGATCAGACATGAGATCTGTGTATCATCATTCTTCGGATCGCCGTATTTCAGCTGTCTGATGCGGGAGACGGCTTTTTCGGCAAACTCGTCTTTCAGAGATCTGTGTATAAGAAAACGTTTGCTGGCGCAGCATACCTGACCTGTATTATACATTCTTCCCCAGATCATTTCCTCGACGGACAGATCCACATCTCCGTCTTCCAGAACGATGAAAGCGTCGTTGCCTCCCAGTTCCAGCGCCGACGGAGTCAGGTTCGCTGCGCATATCTCCGCAGTCCTGATCCCGACCTCGGTGCTGCCGGTAAGAGTCACGAAATGCACGCGCGGATCCTTCGTCGCGGCTTCCTTTACTGCGCCGGGAGCTGTAAGACACTGGATGACGCCGTCAGGGACACCTGCTTCGACCAGCAGTCCGGTGAGCTTCATCAGGGTCATCGGATTATCGGAACTCGGAAGGACTATGGCTGCGTTGCCCATCATCAGAGCCGGGGCCACTTTCTGATCATAAAGATCACAGGGGAAATTGAAAGGTATGACGCAGGCAACCACGCCCATGGGTTCGCGGGTGACCATCTGAAAATGATTTTCCTGCCCTGCTTCGCCGCCGGGGGACAGCAGTTCTCCGTGGTAATGCTTTGCTGCCTCGATGAAGCCGGAAAAACCTGTATTGATATTGCCGATCTCAGCTCTGGCTTCGGTGATGGGCTTGCCGTTTTCCATCATCAGAGTCTGCGCCAGATCCTCTTTGTTTTTCTCTACAAGATCAAGAAAGCGGTAAAGCACATCTGCACGTTCATGGACAGGGACGGCGGCCCACTTTTTCTGCCCTTCGACAGCAGCAGCAACAGCCTTTTCGACATCGTCCGGCGTCGCTTTCGGCATGGTGTCAATGACTTTCCCTGTTGCCGGATCGGTTACTTCAAATGTCCTTCCGTCCGCACTGTCTGTTTTTTTCCCGTTGATTATCATCTGCATAGTTGTTACCTCCTCACGTATCTGGTTTGTCACTATGTTATCTGCTTTTCGAATGCAGAATAATCCATACTGTCCGCGCGGTCAATAAGGACGGCTCCGTTATTCGGCGGCGCGTCCCGCTATGCGGAACAAAGCCGTGCACCCCTTGGAAACAAAGGAACGCAGGAATGCGTGCTGCAGCAAAAAAAGTGCCGGCCGGATCAAATCTCGCCGAATATTGCGGCTGCAAAAAAACATCAAGGCTTTGATTGAAAAATGAAGGCCTTTGTTATAAAATAAACATCAAAGTAATCACTCTGGCAGCGCTCGAATCAGCCGCTGTCATGTATCATATGGATAACACGGACAAGGAGGCATCATGGCAACATACTACAACGAACCATCGAGGACCTTCAATGAATATCTGCTGGTACCCGGATATTCATCGAAGGAATGCAAGACAGACAATGTTGTGCTGCGTACCCCGATAACGAAATTCAAAAAAGGACAGGAATCCGAGATAAACATGAACATCCCGCTGGTGTCGGCTGTGATGCAGGCTGTGTCTGATGACAAGTTGGCCATCGCTCTGGCAAAGGAAGGCGGGATATCTTTTATATATGTATCTCAGCCCATAGAAAAACAGGCAAGGATGATTCGCAGAGTCAAAAGCTACAAGGCGGGATTCGTAGAGAGCAACACAAATATCAGACCGGATGCTACGCTGGCAGATATACTGGAATTAAAGAACAGGACGGGACATTCGACCACTGCCGTAACTGAAGATGGTACAGCAGAAGGAAAACTGGTCGGCATAGTAACGAGCCGCGACTACCGTGTCAGCAGGATGGATAAGAGCACGAAGGTCAGCGAATTCATGACCCCGTTCGAAAAGATGGTATATGCCAAGGAAGGAATATCTCTTTCGGAAGCCAACGATATAATATGGGACCACAAACTCAATGCGCTTCCCATAATAGATGAAGAGCAGCGGCTGACATATTTCGTATTCAGAAAAGACTATGACTCACATAAAGCCAATCCCAACGAACTGCTCGATAATCACAAAAGATATATGGTCGGCGCGGGCGTCAATACCAGGGATTACGAGGAAAGGATACCGGCCCTTGTCGATGCGGGCGCCGATGTTCTCTGCATAGACTCCAGCGAGGGCTACAGCGAATGGCAGAAGGAGACTCTTGATTTCGTGAGAAGCAATTACGGCGACAAAGTAAAGATTGGGGCAGGCAATGTAGTTGATAAGGAAGGCTTTCTGTTCCTGGCCAATGCCGGCGCAGATTTTGTGAAGATAGGCATCGGCGGCGGTTCGATATGCATAACGCGCGAACAGAAGGGCATCGGCCGCGGACAGGCAAGCGCGGTCATGGATGTCGCCAAGGCACGCAACGACTATTATAAAGAAACGGGAGTATATATCCCGATCTGCTCTGACGGCGGCATCGTCTATGACTATCATATGACTCTGGCGCTGGCGATGGGAGCGGATTTCCTGATGATGGGCAGATACTTCGCCAGATTCGACGAGTCTCCGGGAGCAAGGCTGAATGTCAACGGCAGCTATGTGAAGGAGTACTGGGGCGAGGGCTCGGCAAGAGCCAGGAACTGGCAGCGTTATGACATGGGCGGAGAATCCAAGCTCTCATTTGAAGAGGGAGTGGATTCATATGTACCGTATGCAGGTGAACTCGCCAGCAATGTCAGACAGTCGCTGCAGAAAGTAAAATCAACGATGTGCAACTGCGGCGTGACCAATATCCGCGACCTGCAGGATGATGCGAAGCTGACGCTGGTATCGGCAACGAGCATCGTCGAAGGCGGGGCACATGATGTCATGAAAAAGGATACATCCAGCAACAGCATGAGATAGCTCAGGCTGACTATAAAATCAATAACAGAAGGAGACCAAATGCAGCACGAAAAAATTCTGGTACTGGATTTCGGCGGGCAGTACAATCAGCTGATAGCGCGCCGGGTACGCGAATGCAGCGTATATGCCGAAGTACAGCCATATACTTTTCCTCTGGAAAAAATCAAAGAGATGGAACCGAAGGGAATAATCTTTACCGGCGGACCGAACAGCGTCTACGGGGAAGCGGCCCTCGAATACGATCAGGGACTGTTCGAACTGGGAGTGCCCATCCTCGGTATCTGCTACGGAGCACAGCTGATGGCGCATGCGCTCGGCGGCAAGGTGGAGACTGCGCCGACCAGCGAATACGGCAGCACTGAGACTCACCTCGATACAGACACAGTGCTGTTCAGCGAATCAGCAGAAACGATAACCGCATGGATGAGCCATACGGACTATATTGCCAGGGCGCCAAAAGGTTTCAAAATAACCGCCAGGACAGAAAAATGTCCTGTGGCTGCCATGGAAGATACCTCAAGGAAATTCTATGCCACGCAGTTCCACCCGGAGGTCATGCATACTGAGGGTGGCATAGAAATGCTGCGGGCGTTTGTCATCGATGTCTGTCACTGCAGAGGCGACTGGGAAATGGGTTCCTTCGTGGAGAACACCATCCGCGATATACGCGGCAGAGTAGGCAACGGCAAAGTTCTTTGTGCACTCAGTGGCGGCGTGGATTCTTCAGTCGCAGCCGTGATGCTCTCAAAGGCAGTGGGCAAACAACTCACCTGCGTATTTGTCGATCAGGGCCTGCTGAGGAAAAATGAAGGCGACGAAGTCGAAGCTGTATTCGGGCCCGACGGTCCCTATGATCTCAACTTCATACGCGTCAATGCGCAGGACAGATTCTACAGCAAACTGGCCGGGGTCACCGAGCCGGAAAAGAAAAGAAAGATCATCGGCGAAGAATTCATTCGTGTATTCGAAGACGAAGCCAAGAAGATCGGCACAGTCGACTTCCTCGTTCAGGGAACGATCTATCCCGATGTCATCGAAAGCGGTCTCGGTGATTCGGCGACGATAAAATCGCATCATAATGTAGGAGGTCTTCCCGAGCATGTCGATTTCAAGGAAATAATCGAGCCGCTGCGCATGCTTTTCAAGGACGAAGTCCGCAATGCCGGACGTGAACTGGGCATACCGGAGAACCTCGTTTCCAGACAGCCATTCCCGGGTCCGGGACTGGCGATAAGGATAATCGGCGAAGTCACTGAGGAAAAGGTAAAGATCGTCCAGGAAGCGGATGCCATCTACAGAGAGGAGATCGCAGCTTATTCGGAAAAGCAGTATGAAGAACTGAAGAGGGAAGCGGGCCATGATTCATATGATCCGATGCTGTTCAAGAAAACTCTGCAGGGCAGCATGGGCCAGTATTTCGCAGCACTGACCAATATGAGGTCGGTCGGAGTCATGGGCGATTTCCGCACCTACGATTATGCCATCGCACTGCGCGCAGTAATGACCGCGGATTTCATGACAGCCGAAGCTGCACAGATCCCCTGGCCTCTGCTCTCAAAGATAACCACCCGCATCGTCAACGAAGTCGACCACGTCAACCGAGTCATGTTCGACTGCACCAGCAAACCACCCGGGACGATAGAGTTCGAATAGTAAACGGAAATGCTGTGAGCATTGGAATTGCTGGATTTGTGTGAGTCAAAATTTGCTTTTGGCATCAATTTGGCATCATGTGATAGCTTGGCATTATTCATCAAAGGTAGCTGATCCTTTGATGGCTGATATTTGAAAAGCAGAAAGCCTCTCTGAGTTAATTAAGCTCAGGGAGGCTATTTTAGTGTCATTTTTAGCGTGCGGTTATTTTCGCAATTTGTCGATATTGGCATTTGAATCTGCGGCTTTATCTGCCGGGTAGTGATAGCGCCAGTGGTCGTAAGCTTTAGTCGTAATACTGCCGCTGGTGAGTCGGTTCTTTGTATCATACCAGGAGATAAGATCTTCTGCTAATGAAATGTCATAGTTCGGATGATTTATATCCTGCTTAAGGCAGACTTGATCATCCAGTTTAGTGATCGTCAATCCATAACGATCTTCCAATGTAAATAATGTATGCATCAATCCGATGTAGTTATCGATATCAGGAACTTTGAGTGCTTCAGGCGCAACATCAAATACCTCAGCAAGCTGCTTTATCATCTCAGCTTTTGGACCGCGTTTTTCAGATTCATATTGAGCGATACGAACATCAGCTGTCTTTTCACTGAAACCGATCCTTTGTCCAAGATATTTTTGCGTCATGCCGAGAAGCGTACGGAAATAATGCATCCTTTCGCCAATAGCCATTGTATTCCTCTCTTTCAAAGGCATGCAATGCCTTTATAGGCAAAGTATAGCATATAGTGTAAATGAAATCAATAAAAATTAACTAAAAAGCGTTAATTTAGTATTTACTTAACTAAAAACAGTTAGTATAATATACATTGCAGAAACAATTAAAGTAAATACGTGTAAAAAAAGAAGGTGAGGAAGTAATGGTAGTAAGCGAAAAAATGTTCATGAGAGTGCAGGATGTAATGGAAGCACTGGAAGTATCAGAACCGTACGCATACAAGCTGATAAGACAAATGAACAAAGAAATGAAGGAGCAGGGATATCACACCATCCCGGGAAGGATAGACAGAAAGTTCTTCTATGAGCACTTTTATGGGACGAGGGATTATGAAAGGAGAAATGACGATGCCGGTATACAAAGATGAAAATAAGAAAAGTAAAAAAGGTCAATGGTATGTGAGTGTAAGGTATAAGGACTGGCAGGGACAAAACAAGCTGAAGAAAAAGCGCGGATTTGATACTCAGCGTGAAGCGAAAGATTGGGAAAGAAAATTTCTTCAGCAGTGCAAAACTGATCTGAACATGACAATGAGCAGTTTTTATGAAATGTATGAAACTGATAAGCGGCCTCAAGTCAAAGAGAGCACATGGCGCACAAAAGAAGCGATAGTGAGAGCTAAGATACTTCCATACTTCGGAGAAAAGAAAATGTCGGAGATCACACCGAGAGATGTAATCAAGTGGCAAAACACTATGCGCAAGCAAAAGGATAAGAATGGAAACTTGTTTTCACCAGTGTATCTGAAAACATTACACAATCAACTCAGTGCGATTTTCAATCATGCTATTCAATACTATGATATGCTTTTCGGCTCAGTAAAGAAGAAGGATTTCAGTGGATAGGAGAATATGATATTACCGCAGATGAACTGCTTGCAGGCAGTAATAGAGGGAAAAAACGCAAGGAAGCTGAAGATTTTTTAAGGGAAGTGTTGTCAGGGGGAAAGATGTCAAGTACAGAACTTGCTGCAGAAGCCGAGGCGAGAGGCATTCGAGCAAAGACATTAAGGAACGCAAAAGCCAGCATTGGTACGGTAGCCGTCAAAGAATGTGACACATGGTACACAGTATTATCAAATCATTGATTAATGTAAGAAAGCAAGGCGGCCATAACTATAGAGACAGGGCACCTTGCCATCTTCATATAAGAAAGAGAAATCTAATAGACAGGCCTCGCCGTTTGAGAGCGAAATACACCCTACGCACAAATCTTACGATTTGTTCTCGGGGTTTTCGCCTCGCGGGGCGTGAATGCCCGTGATTGAAGGACGTGGCAGAAAGGGAGAGACATGAAAGGGGGTAGTCTTTGTTGAGCAGAAAAAATTGAATAATGTAACCGGAAGGATCAACTATATCAGCAGCGAGGCCAGGCAGGAAAACTTATATTCGGTATATGAAACGGCGCCCAGAGAGTTCTGGCGAGAGCTGGCAAAGGAAAATCAAGAGGACTTTGCACGGAACGGAACTAGCGGACAATGTATCGAGGCGAGGGAACTTATAATAGCTCTGCCGAAGTCAATGTTCTACTATGATCACGATGAACTGCTAAAGTTCTTCGTAGATAAGTTCAAAGAAAAATACGGTGTGGAGTGTATAGCAGCACTCCATCACAACAAACGGCGTACCAACTTCCATATTCATCTTATATATTCAGAGAGGGAAAAGCTGCTTGAACCGGTACAGAAAATCGCTACCAGAGATCGCTATTATGCACCAGATGGTGGCCATATCAGAACAAAGAAAGAAGCAGTGGATGAGAATGGTAAGCTGCTTCCAGGCTACAAAAAGATACTTAAGGGGATGGTATATGAAGAGCATTTGTTTGAAAAGAAGAAGCCGGTATTCAAGAGTCTGGCATTCCTGGACGAAGCCAAAGGCCTGTTCACAGAGCTGATGAACAGTCAGCTTTCAGAGAGAGAACAGATGCGTGTCTTCCCTAAAAACAGTCCATATATTCCCACAAAGAAGATCGGCAAGAACAATCCGAAAGTCCAAGAGGTACAAGAAAATAACAAAGTGAAGGATGAATGGAACAAACAAGTTAGACGAGCAGTGACGAGAGGGGCTGAAAAAGAAAGCCTGATCGAGATAAAAAGACAGCTTATCATCGTTCCGGTAAGTGCATCAATAAAGCACTCAGACGGTGCCAAAGATCCGGTCACATTCAGGAACATCGTAGCAAGAGCTGCCAGCGCATTGAGCTATATCATCAGAGAAGTCGAGTATGCAGGCCGCGGCTCATGGACAAAGGTGTGGGGAGAAGCTTTGGATAGATTGGTTGAAGCGGCAGTTGAGAAAGCGGTTGGAATCAAGTATCAATCAAAAGTTAGAGGCAAATAAGTTGTTGTGAATAATAATTTAATACTTGAAAAAAAAGTCGGTCATGGTATAATTATTTGTACGTAATTTTAATATATAGATGCCCAGAAGAGTATCTAATTGTAAGAATACAATGTTTTATAGAATTACGCAGTGACTAAAGTAATAGAATAAACGGAATAATATCAGGAAGATATGTATGCAAAAGAATTTGCAGATATATCTTCTTTTTTAGTAATCGAAAGCAGGAGCAGATGAATAATATCAAAGTTGGTTTCATATTAAAAAAAATAGGACAGATGATAATTGTAATGATCGTACTTTCGATGTTTGTTTTTGGAATAGCAAGACTTTGCCCGGGCGATCCGCTTCAGGCCTATTATGGCGACAGTTTGGAACATATGAACAGTGAGCAGCGGTACATAGCAAAGGAAAAGCTGGGATTAAATGAATCTATTCCTGTACAGTATATAAAATGGGTAAATAAAGCAATCCATGGCGACTGGGGAATATCTTATAAATATAAGCAGCCGGTTACAACTGTCATAGGAGCGTTTTGGAAAAATACGCTTGTGCTTGGAGGCCTTACATATCTGATACTTTTCTGGCTCGCAATGTTATTGGGAAGGTGGTGTGCACTTCACGAAGGAAAACGAGCAGATCGGGTGATCTGCAGAGTGGGTGTTATAAGTGCAAGCATCCCGGCATTTTTCATGGCCATAATATTAATATTAGTCTTTTCAATAAATATTCCGATATTCCCGGTAAGCGGTTCATATTCATATGGAGGCGGAGGTATATTGGACAGGATATTTCATTTAATATTACCTGTCACGGTTCTCGTGCTTGAACATCTTTGGTATTACACGTATATGATAAGAAATAAGCTTATAGAAGAGACAAGACAAGAATATGTTCTTCTCTGTAAAGCAAAGGGTATTCCACGGAAGATAATAATGAAAAAGCAATGTATGAGGAACATCATGCCGTCAATGCTCACGATTATGGCCATTGCAGTACCTCATATTCTCGGCGGCACATATGTCGTAGAAATGGTATTTTCGTATCCGGGACTAGGCGTTCTCAGCTTTGAAGCAGCGAAATATCAGGACTACAATATGCTGATGGCTTTATGTCTGATAACAGGAGTGGTCGTGCTGGTATTTAATATTGCAGCTCAGATAATAAATGAATTCATTGATCCACGTATGAGCTATGAGCGTATGGATCTGTCATCAGAAGACACTCTTACAGAGGTGGAAGCATGAAAATAATAACAGGTTTTCACTTAAACAGAAACAACGAAACATTGAATGACAGAGATAATAAGCCAAGAGTGTCTATAGCGATACTTGCAGTGATAATAGTGCTCTGCTTGTTTGCAGGGGTGATTGCACCTTATACTTCCGGGGATATGGATGAGCTTGCATTGAATCAGTCACCTACGATTGCACATATATTCGGTACAGATACTCTCGGCCGCGATTTGTTTTCGATGGTGCTTTATGGGGGAAGGGTGTCAATATATATTGGCTTGCTTGCCACCGTGATATCTACGCTGATAGCGTTATTATATGGATGCATCAGTGGCATTGCAGGAGAGCATATAGATGATATTATGATGAGATTTACAGAACTCATCATGAGCATACCGGCGATACTTCTGGTGATATTTCTGCAGGCTATTTGGGGGAACCCTACACCTACTTCAATTGCAGTCGTGATAGGACTTACACACTGGATGACTATTTCAAAGGTGATCAGAAGTGAAGTCCGTCAAATAGGAAGAAGCGATTATGTGCTTGCCGCCAAAACGATGAATGGCAGTTTCCTGTATATTTTGAGGAAGCATCTTGCTCCAAATTTCGTTTCGTCAATTATGTTTATGGTAGTAATGAATATCGGCGCTGCTATAGGTACTGAGGCAACATTGAGTTTTCTGGGCCTTGGACTGCCGCTGACTACAGTATCATGGGGAAGCCTCATGTCTATGTCACAGGATGTAATGCTTTCAAATTCATGGTGGCTGATATTGATACCGGGGATATTTTTGGTAACTACGCTGATGTGTATTACAGCAATCGGCGAGTATATAAGAAAAAGCAACAACAGACTCTACAGTAATTTGTAGAGAGAGGAGAGAAAAAATGAAAAAGAAAAAAAGTTTATTACTGATGTTGCTGTGTTGCATGATGGTATTTACATGCCTCAGCTTCACGGGATGCGGAAGCACTGCGAATGATACAGACACACTGGTATATGGCAGCAAGGATTATACATCCATAAACCCGGCATTATATGAACACGGTGAGATAAATGCGCTGTTGTTCGCCGGATTGACTGCACACGACAAGAACAACAAAGTTGTTCCGGGAATGGCAAAATCATGGTCTTGGAACGAATCGACTAAAACGTACACATTCAATCTCAAGAAGGGGTTAACATTCCACGATGGAAAAGCTCTTACCTCTGCAGACGTAAAGTTTACGCTTGAAGCTATTCTGAATAAAGACAACAATTCTGAAATAGTATCAAATTATACAGATATTGAAAAAATCACATGCCCTGATAAACTTACAGTAAATATCAAACTTAAACAGGCAAATGTGGCATTCCCAGAGTATATGACAATTGGTATTCTGCCAAAACACTTACTCGAGGGCAAAGATATGACAAATGCCGATTTCAACACTAATCCGGTAGGATCCGGCCCATATAAGCTGGTCAAGTGGGATAAAGGCGAAAGTATCACAATGGAAGCATTTAAGGGATATTACGGTGGTACTCCTAAAATCAAAAACGTAGTGTTCAAGATAATAGATGACAGTGATGCAAGAGCACTGGCGTTGAAAAAGGGCGAGATAGATATGGCCCAGATAACCCCTAAGGATGCAAAGACTTTGTCAGATAATAAAGATTTCAATATTTATGATATGAAGACTGCAGATTATAGAGCCATCTGCTACAATTTCAATAATAAGTTTTTCAAAAAACACAGCGAACTGCCTAATATACTGAGCTATGCAATAAACAGAAAAGCGATAGTTAAGAGCGTACTCCTGGGAGAAGGACAGGTCGCATATTCGCCGATCCAGAAAAACAAGTACAATTATTCGGGAATGAAGAAATTCACATATAATAAAAAGAAATGTGTAAGTCTTCTCAAAGCTGACGGATGGAAGAAAAATAAAGACGGATATTTTGAAAAGAATGGTGAAGAGCTGAAATTTACTATCTGGGCTATGGCCGATGATCAGGTGAGAATCGATATGGCTAAAATGTGTGCAAAGGAACTTCAGGATGTTGGAGTAAATGCTATTGCAAAATCCAAAGAAAGCCTTGACTGGGAACATCAGACAGCAGCTATTATTGGATGGGGAAGCCCATTTGATGCAGATGATCACACTTATAAAGTATTCACGACGGGTGCAGGAGACAACTATACATATTATTCGAATTCTGCAGTAGATAAGACTTTAACAGCAGCAAGACATACAGAAAACAGTTCGGCAAGAAAGGCTCTTTATAAACAATTCCAGATAGAGCTCACGCAGAATATGCCATATTCGTTTATTTGTTATGTTGACGCAGATTACGCAATCAGAACAAATATATCAGGCATCACAAAGAGCACAATACTTGGCCATCATGGTGTAGGTGTATTCTATAATATAGCAGACTGGACCAAAGGCAGCAATTAACGGAGAAATGATGAATGAAGAACTTCTAAGAATTGTAGATTTGATATTGTCATTCCGCAGTCCGCAGGGAGATGTACCTGCCGTCCGCGGTGTGAGCCTGAATGTAAAAGCCGGCGAGACATTAGCTCTCGTCGGTGAATCAGGCTGCGGCAAAACAGCAATATGTCGAGAAATATTAAGACTCCATTCCGGAAATGCGATTATTGAACAGGGTAGTATTTTTCTGTGCGGCCAAAACATACTTGAATTAACTGAAGAGGAAATGGAAAAAGTACGCGGACGAGATGCATCGATGGTATTTCAGGATCCAATGTCCTCACTTAATCCTACATTTTCCATAGGAAAACAAATCATGGAAGCAATTACTGCACATGAAAAGATTTCCAAAATAGATGCAAAAGAACGTACAATTGAACTCCTGAAACAAGTAGGAATAAAATCTCCGGAAGAGCGTTTCTCACAGTATCCGCATCATTTTTCAGGAGGTATGCGGCAAAGGGTTGCAATAGCAATTGCTCTTGCCTGTAACCCTAAACTTCTTGTTGCTGATGAACCTACGACCTCATTGGATATGACTACTCAAAATAAGATAATCGAACTTATCAAGCAACTCGCGTATAGCAATGACCGCGGTATGATTTTCGTTACACATGATCTTGGGTTAGTAGAAAATATAGCCGACAGGGTTGCAGTAATGAACAGCGGTAAAATCGTCGAAACGGGGCCAACAGATCAAATCTTTGAAGATCCACAGAATGAATATACGAAGAGACTATTGAGCTTTGTGAATTACGGAAAAGGTAAGGGACATGTGCATGGATTAGTACATTTCCATAATGGTGAGATGCATAGCCATAGTGCTGATGGAATGGTACATAATACAGAGCCAATCGTTACTGTAAAATGTCTTACAAAACGGTTTGAAATGAATCGTAAAAAATCACTAACGGTTTTGAAGAACTATAATATGGACATATACAAAGGAGAAATCCTTGGAGTTATCGGGGATTCGGGCTGTGGAAAATCTACTTTGGCAAGATGCATTATGGGTATTTATGAACCTACTGATGGAACGATAACTATCGCTCCGCATTGTGCAAAGCAAATGATATTTCAGGATTCCGCATCTGCATTCAATCCAAGGATGAAGATAAAAGACATAATTGCAGAACCTCTTGTTATTAATGGTAAGTATGGTTCTAAAAAAGAACTTAATGATAGGGTCATTAAGGCTATGGAACGCGTGGAACTGGAAACATCCCTGGCAAACAGGTTTCCATATGACGTTTCAGGGGGCCAGCGCCAGCGGGCCGCAATAGCACGTGCTATCATTACCGGACCAGATCTGCTGATAGCAGATGAACCGATATCTTCTCTTGATGTTTCCATACAGTCGCAAATAGTTCATTTACTGAAGAGCATTAGAGATGAAAAGAATATGACTATGATGATAATAGCACATGATCTGCCGATGATTGCTCATATCAGTGATAGAATAATAAATTTGAGTATTGCCAATACAGATAGTTCGGTTCAACATGAATAAATTTTGATTTGGCATAATGACCTGGAACATAATTGGCATCAATAGCATATTAATGCCATACGACTTGGACAGCTGATATAGTTCAAAATCACGAGAAATCATATTTACTAAACAAATAAGGTTAGTACCTGATGTTAGTGGCTGAGTTCGAATAGGGAGAACTAACCAAATTTATCGAAGTAAGCAAAGGGGCTGTCGCATTAAGGGATTAATTATCCCCTGATGCGCGGCCCTTTTTTCATGCATTCAAAAAACAACAAAAAACAAAAGCTCCGGTCCGCAATGAACCGAAGACTTCTGGTAAAATATAATTATGAACCAAAATATTTTACAAAGAAATTATACGCTAAATGAGAGCAG
>Ga0268263_1000634_pt1 | contig 46775 bp, 50 predicted proteins | sample Biomet5_FD_190358 | JGI IMG/M metagenome (GOLD analysis project Ga0268263, IMG submission 190358) | Microbial communities from bioreactor (seeded with sewage sludge) at LBNL, California, USA - Biofuel metagenome 5 (SPAdes) (version 4) | ecosystem: Engineered > Bioreactor > Anaerobic >... | reverse complement strand
TTTACGGAAAGAAGCTAAAAAACGTGACATCCTCATTTTGCCAGGTGTTGAGCTTTCCATCAAAGAAGGTAGTAATGGTTTACACACACTTATTGTCTTTAATCCAGAGGAATGGATTGAAGGCGATAGTAATCATATCGATAATTTCTTAAATATTGTTTTTCGCGATATTCGCAATAGGGACAATGCAAATACTCGTTGCCAGACGGACGTTACTGCCACGCTTGAAGAGTTGGAAAAATACAACAGAGACTATTTCGTTGTCTTCGCGCATATCGAGCAAAACAATGGATTATTGAAGGAATGTGATGGCGGATTGATTAAATCTCTGGCAATCACACCATATTTCCGCAAGCGTGTACTTGGTGTTCAGAAACTCCGTATATACGATAATGTGCCAAAAATAGCTTCATGGTTAGGATATGCACCAGCTCTATTAGACGGTTCTGACCCAAAGAAAATAGATGACATCGGTAAAGCCCGGGGAGCAACTTTTATAAAACTTGGTGAGCTGTCATATGCTGCACTAAAGTATGCCCTGCTTGACCACGGGAACAGAGTTTTTTTAGAAGAAACACCTGTCAAGCACAGTCACATCCAGTCAATATCATTTCAAGGCGGCAAGTTGGATGGTTGTTTGCTTGGGATATCACCGCGGCTAAATACTTTTATTGGTATCAGAGGTAGTGGCAAGTCTGCCGTGATTGAAGCCCTGCGGTATGGGCTCCAAATCAAGCCTTCATCTGTCGACTATAAATACAAGGATGAATTGGTGAAATTCATCCTTGATTCTGGCGGAAAAGTCGTAATTACAACTGTAGATGAACATGGGAAGCAATATACTATCAGCCGGATTAATGGCGAAAATCCATCGATTATGGATAATGATGGGAATGATTTAGCGATACCTGTTTCGTCTGTCATAAGAAATCCGCTATACTTTGGTCAAAAAGATTTGGCTTATACCGCCCCCGGATATGAATTTGAATTGCTTCATAAGCTTGTTGGAGGACGTGTTTCCACAAAAGACAGCGCCATTGCTGAACAAGTTGCTACATTGGCTGAAAAAATACGGTTACTAAACAGTGTCACTGAAATACCTGAACAAATAAAAGAGTTGGAAGAAAATGCACGCGACATCGAGCATAAACTAACTGTATTTAAAGAAAAAGGAATCTCCGAGAAGCTCGAAAAACAGACAGCCTGCAATGCTGACGGCGTAAAAGTCGAGGATATTATCAAAGAGGCGAAACGTATTAGTCAGTTACTCACAAACTTCCTTTTGCAGTACGACACATCAGCGGTTTCTCTTTCTGGGTACACATCAAAGTATAACGAAGCCGTATTTGCTAAGTTGCAATCACTTGTGAATTCTTTTGCTGCACATATGGCTGAAATCGCAAAGGCATCAGAAACTGTTGCAGAAGACATTTCCTCAATTGTCGCCGTTCAGAAGGAGCTCTCTGATGCAATCGATGAGTTCAAAGAAGAGTTTGCTCAAATTCGTCGTGAAGTACAAGATGACACGCTCGACATTGAAAGCTTTGGAAAATACGAAAAAGAAAAAGCAAGAATAGAAAATGAGATTGCTCGCCAAAAACGTGAACTCGCAAAAGAAAAAACTGTACGTGACGCGATTGCTACTTGTGTAAGAAAAAGAAACGATATCCTTCTGGAAATTTTTAATGCCTATAAGGCGGAAATTAACCGAATTAATAGTAGCCAAACTGAACTCCAAATTTCTATTGGGTTTAAAGGTGATAAAAATGCTTGGATAGGACAATTGAGGACTGCTTTTAAGGGCACCGGAATAAGCGAAGTTAAGTACGGAACCATTGGTGCTTCCTTTTCTGATATGGTGGCTTTGGTTCAGGATATTATCCTCGATGGCGGCAAACTACTAAGACCGTTAATAACAGAAGCCCAATATGATTCTGTTGCTGCAAAGATACGCGAAAGCTTTGAATCGTTGATAAGCAATGTGACCCCCAATTTGGTGGAGATTTCTTACCACGGGAAGCCTTTGAGTCAACACTCGCTAGGACAACGTGCATCTGCCCTTGTGTTATTTATCCTATCACAAAATGATAACGATGTAGTTATTATCGACCAACCCGAAGATGACCTTGACAATCAAGTCGTTTATACTGAGTTTATCAAAAAGCTAAAGGAAAAAAAGTACGAAACACAGTTTATATTCGCCACACACAATGCGAACATACCTGTGCTGGGAGATGCAGAAAGAATTGTTGCTGCCGATAGCTCAGATGGTATTATGCACATTTCGTCTGGAACAATTGACTCTAAAGAAACTCATCAACAAATTGTTGACATTATGGAAGGTGGCTATGAAGCCTTTAAACGTCGTAATGTGATTTACTCAACATGGGAAAAAAACTAAAATTTTCGGACAGACATGGAGCGCTCTGATACGACAGCTCTTTCATCCTACGTGCTCGTTAACGATACCCTGCTCGTTAACGAAAGCTCGCCGACAGAAGAAAATGGTGCATTGTATCAAAGTAGTGCAGGAAACACACCCAAATGTCAAGCCCGAGACAAAAAGAAATTTGTCTTGGGCTTGACATATTTTTATGCTCATTTACCCGCGTGCTCAAATAGCGACACAAAAATCACCTGCGTAAGCCGCATCAAGACTGTCGAAGCCCGAAACCTTCCATTGAATTTCGATACGGTTATCGGGATAAACCAGCACCTTGTCGATCAGTAGGTCGGCGAGTTCCTGCCCAAGTTCATCGGATTGGAGCGCCTCCCGCGCCGCTTTTATTGCGGCCGCGCTGGGGGCGCTTTTTGCTTCCTGTTCACAGATGACCTCATGAAGATCTTTCTGCCTGTCAAGAGCGGCATCCAGCGTTTTTTTCCGCTCTTTATATTCTTCGGGCTGGATATCTTCCAGCACCAGGCTCTCATAAAGCCGCTGTTTTTCATTCTGGAGTTCCTGCAAACCGCGTTCAGACTCCAACTGCCGTTTGGAGCGATAGCTCCGCATATCGTCGTGAGAGATGCTCAGAACGATTTCGGACTGACGAACCACAGCCTCACGCACCGCATCCTCCAGCTCCCGGCTTTGGATGCGTAGCTTGTGGCAAGCGATATCCGGCGCCGAGCGGGTGAACCAGCAGTGGAATGCGGCGTTTTTTGTAATACTCAGGCGCATGGAATGCCTGCATATGCCGCAGACAACCTTACCCTTCAGGGGTGAGTCCGATACCGGATACCGCTGGGATGTCCCCAACTTTCGCCCCCGCAGGGGCTCGCCTCTTGTGCTAAGATGCTCCTGTGCTGTCTCGAACAATTCCCGCGGGATGATTGCCGGGTGATGGCACGGTATTCTGACCCAGTCCTCTTTGGCATTTTGCGCCCGGTTGTGATTGCCCAACTCTCGGGTTTTTGTTTTCAAAGCCGTGTAGGTGCCGAGATACTGCTCATCCTGCAAAATGCTCAGGATGACACTCTTCTGCCACACACAGCGGAACGCCTCGATCTCGGCGGTCTTGCATCGGTACTTCTTCCACGCGGCGGGCGTGGGGCGATTCTCCTCGTAAAGCCGCTTTTCTATCTTGGAGCTGCTTTTGCTGTCAGCGTACATTTCAAAAATGATGCGCACCGTCTCGGCGGCTTCGGGATCAATCACCATCTTGCGGTGATCGTCCAGCTTGTATCCAAATGTACAGTTTTTTGTCACCGCCTCGCCCCGGCGGGCTTTTTCCTGCTTTGCGCTGCTGATCTTCCTTGACAGGTCACGGCTGTAGTATTCGCTCATTAAGAACTTGAACGCCACCTCCATGCCGCCGGTATCGCCGCCATGCTGTGTGGAGTCGAAATGATCCGAAACAGAGATAAAGCGCACCCGGTACAGCGGGAACACCCGCTCAATGAAATAGCCGGTTTCAATGGCGTTGCGACCGAAACGGCTGAAATCTTTGACAAGGATGCAGCCAACCCGCCCGTCCTTTACAAGCTCCAGAAGCTCCTGCACGGCGGGGCGTTCGAAATTCAGGCCGGAAAAACCGTTGTCCACAAACTCCCGCACCGGGCCGTCCAAATCGGAATCAGTAATGTATTGATCCAGCAAAAGCCGCTGATGCTCCAAGCTCATGCTGTCGGTACGGCTATCGTCCAGCGAAAGCCGGATATATTTTGCGATAATCAGGTCAGCCAACGCATTTCACCTCCCTAAATTCGTCTCTGAACCGAAAGACAATCTCAAAGCTCTTGTCCCGGTGAACGAGAATCCGCTCTACCAGCCGCTGGGCGGTGTCGGCTGTCAACTCATGCTGCACAAGCACATCCGAAACGGCATCCGTGAAGTCCTGATACGATTCCTGCTCGTGCCGCCGCTCCCGCCGCTTGGTGCGGAGCTGATCGGCCCGCCTCGACAGGACCCCGATTTTCCCTTCATAATCCGCTTTCATGGCGGCGAACTCATCGGCGGTAATCACCCCGGCAACCAGGTTTTCATAAAGGCTTTTGAGGAAGTGTCCGCTGGATGCGAGCTCCCGGTTGATCTCCGCCAGCTGGGTTTCGGCGGCGGCATTTTGCACTGGCGCCATGCGCTCCCGATGGACATACCCGCCCAGTATTGCTTCAGCGTGCTTGCGGAGCAAGGCGACGATCTCCGTCTGTAGCTCCTCTTCCTTGACGGAAACCTGATAACAGGCGCCTTTGTGAATTTTCCATTGAGATTCACAGCGATACCAGTAGATTCCGTCCTTATTCTGCCGGTGGCGGTGCATGGGATGACCGCAGTGGGCGCAAAATATCTTCCCCTTAAAGAGATGCGGTGAGTATGCGACCGCATCACTGCGCACAGCCTTGTCCTGCTCGGAGCGACGAAGAAGCCGCTCCTGCACCCGGTCGAACAGTTCATGAGAAATGACGGCGTCATGGGTATTCGGCACGCAGATCCATTCCTCACGTGGGACAGAAAGCTCTTTTCCATTCACCGTGCGGCTTTTGCCCTGCGCCATATCGCCCACATAGACCCGGTCTTTGAGGATATCCGTGACCGTGCGTTTTTGCCAAAATGGCTTTCCAAGCAGCTTTTTGTTTTGGCTCAAGCCCTTTTCCCATTTGTAATGGCTGGGGGGGAGTACCTTTCGCTCATTGAGGGTGCGTGCGATCTCGCCAATGCTCAACCCGTCCGCAGCCAGCTCAAACATCTGGCGCACGATGGCGGCGGCCTCCTCATCCACCACCAGGCGGTGGCAATCCTCGGTTGACTTGGAGAAGCCGTAGGGAGCCATCCGTCCTACAAAGCGCCCGTCCTGTATGTTCTGCCGCTGCACACTTCTGCATTTGCGGCTGATGTCCAGGGCATAGGATTCCGCTATGATATTCTTAAGCGGCAGCAGGATGCCGCCATCCCCATCAAGGGAATCAAAGGAGTCGGTCACGGCGATGAACCGCACGCCCAGAGCGGGTAGTTGTTTTTCGATGTAGTAGCCGCAGTCAATGGCATTGCGGCCAAACCGTGAGAGGTCTTTGACGATGATGCAGTTGATCCTTCCGCTCTCCGCATCCTCGAACATCCGCCGAAAGGCGGGGCGCTCGAAGTTGGTGCCGGTGGCCTGATTGTCAATGTAAACCTCGGTGAGCTGAATGTCGGGCGACGCCGCGATGAAGTTCTCGATGATGTCCTGCTGGTTATACAGAGAATCCCCCGGCTTGCGCTTGGCGTCACTGGAGAGCCGGATGTAGGCGGCGGCGTTGTAAACGACAGCCTGTTTTTGCGCCACTGGAACCGCCGCGGTCTCCTTTCTGCTTTTCCGTGCCATTACGCCACCTCCTGCTGCAGGAGTGCAAGAGCCTGTTTGTACTCCGCTTGGTAGTGGAAGGTCACGCTCAACTCGGTCTTGCCCAGCACGCGGATGCCGCGCACCAGATTGACCATCGTACGGCGATCCAGCTCCTCCAGCCCCTCGAACTTGCGGAAATGCTCCATCCAGCGCAGACGCTCGGCTCTGCCGTCAAGGGCGTTGCTCCGCTCATCCTCTAAGGCTGCAATGACGTCCCGCAGGCGAACCTCATCGGCAACGTATTTCGCTTTCAGTGTTTTGTAGTCGTCTTTTGTCAGCAGGCCGCCGACCATGTTTTCATACAGAGAGGATTTGAAGCCGCTGATTTTAGCAAGCTGCCGCTCGTTGTCCTCAATCTGCTGTCCGAGCTGGCGGGCAAGCGCAAGCGCCGTCTTTCGCCCATCGCTGACGGCCAACACAGAATCCAGAGACGCAATTCCAGAGATATGCCCCTTGACACTCTCCAACACGCACTGGATGAGGTCTTGCTCCCGAACCATGCCCACGCCGTCACAGCCGTTCTTTTTCCCTGCGGGGCAGTAATAGTAAAAGTATTCCTGTCCCTTGTAGCGGTTGGTCTTGCGGGTCATTCTGCCACCGCAGCATCCGCAGATGAGCAGGCCGGAGAACAGGTAAACTTTTTCGCCGCCCGGAGCGGTGCGGGTGTCAAGCTGCATGATCCGCCGGGCAAGGTCAAAATCCTGCGGACTGACGATGGCTTCGTGGGCGTTCTCTGTGCGCTTCCACTCCGATTCGGGTTTGTCCACCATGTCCTTGATTTTGTAGTTGAAGGTGCCGCGCCGCCCCTGAATCAGCGTGCCCGTGTAAGTCTCATCGTTCAGGATGCGGAAGATGGCGGTGGCCGACCACTTGGCGTCGGGCGTATCCGCAAAGCCGCCCTTTGGATGGGGCAGGCCCCTGTCGCGCTTGTATCCCATCGGGGAAAGCACGCCCCGGCTGTTCAGCGTCTCGGCGATTTTTAGCGCGCTCATGCCGTCAATCTTCATGCGGAAGATGTCCCGCACGATGGATGCGGGGTATTCGTCAACGGCGAGTTGGTTTTTGTTCTCTTCACAGCGGCGGTAACCGTAGATTGGGCAGGCGCCCACATAATCGCCATGATCCCGCTTGATGTTCAGCGCCGACCGGGTCTTGACCGAGATGTCGCGGCTGTAGGCGTCGTTGATGATGGACTTGACGCCCACCACCAGATCGTCCATATCATCCCGCAGGGTGTCGATGTTGTCGTTGAGGGCGATGAAGCGGACATTGTAGGCCGGGAAGATGCGGCGCAGATAGCGCCCGGTTTCGATGTACTCACGCCCAAAGCGGGATAGGTCTTTGACGATGACGCAGTTGATTTCCCCGGCTTCGACCTCGGCTATCATCTCCTTGAACGCCTTGCGGTCGAAGATGATACCGGAAACGCCGTCGTCCACCTTTTCGGACACCGCCTCAATGTCCGGCTGGGTGGCAATGAAACTGTCCAGCAGCTTCCGCTGGTTTTCCACGCTGTTGGATTCGCCGTCTTTGTCGTCGGCGTAAGAAAGGCGAATGTATTTCGCCGCCCTGTATTTTGTTTCAGACATAACAAATCACTCCTTTTTTCACGGGTTTCGCCGCGAATCAGAAGTGATCAGGAATGGGTCCGCTCCGGCGGGGTATTCCCACCGGAGACTCCAATATGCTCTTTTCCCAGTCCCATGTTAACTCTCTTCGGCGGCGGTTACAAGTCATTCTTTCGGGTTTCAGGCGGTTTAGGCGATAATTCTTTGCAGACATTCTTCCAGCGTGGGGCCGTCCTCGGCGAACCGGGCGGTGACCACAAATTTCCCACAGCGAAAATGGTAGGGGTCTTTAATCTGCCGAACAAACTCGTTGATGCGCTCCTGTCTGGGCAAATCCTTGTCCACGCACACATCGCGGATGTCAACCAAATCCTGCGGATTCAGATCATAATTCATGAGAGCATCCCTCCTCTGTCGTTGAAAAATAAGCAAGCGGTTTGCGCTTTGTCATAAAGCGGCGAATATCCCCGGCATCGGATGTCAACGGACAATCCGGTAGCGCGTCCAACACACGCTGACGATAGGCGGCGCCTTCCCGTGCGCGGGAATCCAGAATGGCGCAAACGCCTGTGTCGGTTTCGGTGCGGATCAGCCGACCAAACCCTTGCTTGAGCTTGATGAGCATTTCCGGGACAAGCACGCGCGCTTTATATGCGTCCAAATCGCCGTACAGCGTCTGCTCGTAGTCGGATAAGGGATCGGGGGCGGCAAAGGGCAGCTTGACGATGGCAAGCAGAGAGAGCGCGTCACCGGGAATGTCGATGCCCTCCCAAAACGAACCGGAAGCGAACAGGATGCCGTTGCCGCTGATTTTGAACTTCTCCAGTGCGGCGGTATCCCTGCGCCCCATCTGAAACATGGGGTACGGAAGATTTCGCTCTTTCAGCATGGCGAACACCTGGCCCATCGCGTTGTAAGAGGTAAACAGCACGGCGGCATGCCCGTGAGACATCCGCACCAGGCGCTCGATTTCATCCGCGACCGCCGTAAGATAGCGCTTATCCTGCTGATTGGGAAACGGCACGGCATTGCTGATATACAGCATGGCGTTGCATTTGTAGTCAAAGGGCGACGGCATGCTCGTTTGGGCGAGAACCCGTTCGGGCAGATGCTTCAGCCCCAGTGTTTCTTTGGTGCGGGTAAAGTCGCCCGATGCGGACAGCGTGCCGGAGGTGAGAATAATAGGGATACCCTGACTCCAGAGATCGCGATGCAATCGGGCATCCAAGTCCTTGGGGATGGCGCAAAGAGCATCGGTTTCGGTTTCGCCCTCCACACGCTTCTCCAGCCAGCATACGAGGTTGGTCTGCCCCCGCAGCTTGGATGCCCGCTCCGCCGCCAGCTCCAATCGCCATAGCGCTTTGCTTTTCCGTTCCCTATGCGTGGGTTGGACATGGCTGTCCTCACAGGCTTTCGCAATATCGTTGCCAATACCGGGGATATTTCTGAGATGCCGGGCGGCTTCGCTGTCAAAGACAGCGGGAAACCGCTCCGCGTCATCGTCCGAATCCAGCTCGGCAATATTGGAGTTCAGCCTGCGGAACAGCTTTTCGCTTTGTTCCTCCAGCTTTTTCGCAAGCCTGTGGACATTGACGCCGCCGAAGGATTTATCCGTGGTAAAGGCGTGGATTTCCGTTGCCAGCGCGGGAAGCTCCGCGTCTGTCAGCTCCATGCCGTACATGGAGCTGGCGGCGTCCAGAAATTTATGCGCCTCGTCAATGATAACCATCTGGTAATGGGGCAGGAGCGGCCGCCTGCCATCGACCCGGTGCAGGACGTCAGCGAGAAGATAATTGTGGTTGGTGATCTGAAAATCCAGGCTGGGATTGCTGCTCTCCCGCAGATACTCGAAATATCTGCACCGCCGGGCATGGGAGCAGGAAGCGGCGCACTTGCCCCCGGAAACGCACACGCCGCGCTTTATGTGCGGTGTGAGGGTGTCAGCCCCGGTCAGGTCAAAGGGCGCACACGGCCCGATGTACGGCGTAAGGAGCGCCCTCGTCCGCTCGTCCGCGTTCTCGTAATAGCGTCCCAGCCGTTTTTCGCAGATGAAATGCTCCTTCCCCTTGCGCACCACGGCGGTCAGCGGTGTGCGGATAATACCGTGCTGCTGGAGAATCCGCGACAGTTCGGGGATATAGTCCGTCACGATGGCGTTTTGAAGCGCGATGCTGGAGGTGGAGATGATAATCGGCATATGTGCCGACTCCGCCCAGCTTTGGCGCGGATAGTGTCCGCGCAGCCAGAAGTCACACAGGCGTCCACGCTTGGCGAGCAGTGCGGCGACGAGGTAGGCATGGGTCTTGCCGGTGCCGACCTCGGATTCGGCAAGAGAAATGCCCCTGCGCCCGATGACATCGAGGATATGCTCAGCAAGCTCCAGCTGCTTCTCCCGCAGGGCGTAACCATGCAGGGGCAGAATCTCTGTGAAGATGTGCCGTACGGTTTTGGTCAGGCGGGCGCTATCCGACCGGTCGCCGGGAGCTTTGTCAATGGCAAACCGGCTGTCTCCCCGGATGGATAATGTGCTGATCTTGGCCGCCATGCCAACGAAAGCATCCTCGTCCAAGCGCAGCTTGCGGCGGCTGAGGATTTCGGCTTTTTCAGAGAACAAATTGACTGCGGTATAGACATATGCCCCGCCGTCCGTCCGGCGCTCCATCAGGGCGCAGCCGTAAGCGGAGAAAAGGAACTTGCCATGTTTGATTGCGCCGGGCGTCATCTTCGCCGGTTGTGTATATATGATTTCACTTGCGTGAAGGTTATTCGTTTCTAAATTCATTTTAATACCCCCTCGGTGACAAGCGGCTCGATGCTGCGGACAGGCTGTGCCGCCTGTCCGCAGATTCCAACCGCCTGCCGTAAACTATACCGTTACGGTACGCGGATTGTTGTTGATGAAAATAGTGACACCGCCGAGCCGTGGCCGAAGCCACGCATGAAATCCGGTCGCATTCTTTTTCAAACGCGGCGGGCATTCCCCCGCTTTCCCTTCATCGCGGGCCCTTTACCAGACAGGTTCAGGGAAGTACCATAATCGTGGGGCGCCTTGTGTCTGCCGGACTTCCGCCCTTGACCCCAGCCGCCCGCAAGGGACGGCTGGGAAGAACGAAAGCGCGGGCGCTCCCGTACCAGCGGATAAATCCACTGTACGATCCTCGCGCGCGGCGCCGGGCGGTTTCGTACCCGGTTGTGTCTTGCCTATGACCGGGGCGAATGCCCAGGTGTTTGTCAAGGAGCAGGAGAAGGTTTTATCCCTCTCATAGGGGGTCACGCTGAAACCAACTTTTGAGCGGATTATTTTTTCAAAAATTGATATAATTTTTTGAGAATCCTGTTTTTGCGGTCGTTGACGGTCTTCTGCGGGATGCCGCTCCGTTCGGAATAGGCCCGCTCGGTCAGTCCCTCGAAGAACAGGGCTTCGATGAGGGCGCGCTCCTCGGTCTCAAGGGATGAAAGGCTCTGGTGCAACGTCGTGATTTCAAGTTGATCAAGTACAGCCGATTCTGGCGAAGGTGCGGATGAGGGGTAATCCCACTCCTCGGCCATGAGCTTGTCCAGCGACACTTCACGCTCCGGCAGAATGATGGGTTGTCTGTTTTGATCCAAGACCGCTTTGCCATTCGCATCTTGGAGTACGCGATCACGCTTCTGATCAAGTTCTATGTACTCCAGTTGGCGCTCCGACTGTGCGTAGACGGTGTAGACCTCTTTGCTGACGGACACATATTTACCATCTACCTTGATGAAGAAGGTAAAACTGCCGTCCGGGTTCTTGAGTTTGCGATAGCTGCGTGTTTGCCTCCAGTTTTGCATTGTCTTGCCCTTTCCGCTGGCGCGGAGCGACGAAAGGACGAGACAAAAATAGAGCCGCATGATGGAGAGCCATAATCCCATACCGATAAAACAGAGGTTTCTTTACAGAAACTCCATTCATGCGGCATTAGGAAGACTCACCGATCAGCGGCTCCACAGCACAGCTTTCAAATATTTATTTTTGTTATCTTCTACCTTCTGTAAGATGGAAGGAGAAGTCTTAACCGTCTCATGCTGAGAACATTGAAAACGGTCTCACGCCCACATTGCTTGCACTTCGCTTGGACATGCCCCCTGGTATCCTCAAATACTGCGATTGAATTGTGTTTGCAATACGGACACCTCACCATGCGCATTTGCTGACCGGCAATGGCGTGGCACGCCCGCTTTATCTTGATCTGCATTTCCGCAGATGGCTCATTAACTTTTATGTTTTTGCTCACGCCCATACCTCCAACGGATCAACATATTCGAGATATGGGCGATCTTCGATGTAGCCGAGATGCCTGAGCCGGATAACAGCGGCCGATTTGGAAACGCCGAGGGTAGAGCAGATGAGGGACAGCGCCAGCTTGTCCTTGTAAACAAACCAACCCTCATAGCTCGTCAGCGGTCTACCGCAGGTAAAGCGCCACATGGCAAGGTCGATTTCCCTCTGGGGCATGAGGATGGCTGCTCCCAGGGCATTTGCCTGCCACTCGTTCCAATCCTCGCGGGTCTTGAGATCACGGAGGGAATATACCGTTCTTTCCGCATATCTCTTTTTGTAAGCTACCTTTGCCTCGTCGGATTCCAGTTGGTAAAGGATTTGATGGGCGCATTCATGGGCAAGCGTAAATCTGCGTTTCCCACAGAGCTTACGGACTTGTCCAGGCTGAATGAAGCTTTCGTCCATGAGGACTTGATTCTGTTTTAGTGAAATGGTGCGCTTCACGCCCATTCCCTCGATGTGATACTCCGTATCGGTATATGCCGTCAAGCCGCAGATGCTCCCGTCCGACGAAAGACGGGTAAAGGACACGCTCAGTCCGAGGTAATCCCTTGCAAGTTGGTCAATCGGTGTTGCCTGAATAAAGCCTCTATCCGTCTCCGCTTCTGTACCAAAGAAGAATTGATTGAAGTCTTTTGTCACGGCTACTGCGATTTCTTCAATTTTTATGTGAGTTAAAATCATCCGGTATTCTCCTTTGCTTCGACAAACCACTTGTTTCCCTCTTGAAAAAGATACCGCTCCTTTCCGCAGATGATAACGGTGTAGCGCGTACCGCCACCTCCAATTTTTAAGGAAACGGCTTTACAAGTGAGCTTTAAGCGGTCTATTTCATAGATCTGCCCGTTCTCCCATGCGATGCTAAGCGGGCAGATGTTCCCATGCTTGTCAACCTTGAGCGTGACAGCCACATAGACTTTTCTGCAATTCATGATCCTCAGCTCTCAAAGTAGTTTACTCTGGCGATTGCTCTATCAGCATAGGCCATTCCCGGTACATGGATCAGGGATATCTTAAATCTCGGCTGTTTTGGATTGGACAAATCCGCATACATTGAGAGCTTTCCGTCTTCGGCGGGCAGCTCACCGTCAAAAACAAGCAGCGTTCCCTCGGTAATCCCGAAATCCATAAAATGATTCCCGCCGTCAGCAATTGCCAAGAAAAGGTGGTCGCTCTCCGACTTGAAGACAGACGGCGTACAGCAGACATACCCCTGAATCGCCTCTGCATCAAAATCCTTCAAAGAAACTGTTTTTCGCATGGTCAAATCCTCCCATCAACGATCCCTCTTGGCGGCATTCCCGGAAATCTAAGGTTTCCCTTTGCCCGATACCTTGACATAATATGCGGGTTGATATATTATGAATGTGCGGCTTATCTGCACAATCATAATTATATGCGGCATAACCGCACTTGTCAAGATATATTCCAAAAACTGTGCAGAATATCCGCACAGTACTTTAGGAGGTCAACATGAAGTTCGGTGAGAAATGTAAGGAACTGCGCAATCAAAAGGGCATGACGCAGATAGATGTCGCACAGCAAATCGGTGTTGGGCGCAGAACCTATATCGACTATGAGAACAACGGCGTGCATCCGAAAAAGCGTGATGTCTATTTTAGGCTCGCGGAGCTGTTCGGCTGTGATGTGAATTTTCTGCTCACCGAAGACGAGGAGTTCTTGTTGTCTGCCAGTGAGCAATATGGAAGGCGCGGAGAGAAACAGGCGCAGGAGCTTGTTTCTGAAATTAGTGGCCTTTTTGCCGGTGGTACTCTGTCTGAAAGCGATAAGGATGCCGTCATGAGAGCCTTACAGGAAGCCTACTGGGATTCCAAGAAAGAGAATGTTGAGAAATATACCCCCAAGAAGTACCGGAAAAACGATTAAGTTGCAGCATGGCTGCGATGGGTTCGTTTTTGGGTACACATGGTCTGCTATAATTTGCTGACCATGCTTGCGCAACGCATTTCTAAAGGGGGGAGATTATGCTGATTAACGCGGAGTCTATTCACGACAAAGCAAGTGAAGTGGTACGCCAGTGCGGAACACGAAATACGCTTCGTATTGCAAAAGAGCTTGGTATTCGCGTGTACTACCGCGACGATTTTGAAGACTTGCTCGGTATGTATACCTACAAATGGAAGCACAGGCTCATATTCCTCAACAACCGCCTGGATGATTATGACTTGCAGATGGTCTGCGGTCATGAGGTTGGGCATGATCTTTTTCACCGTGAGCTTGCAAAGGAAGATGCTCTCAAGGAGTTCATCCTGTTTAATATGAAAGACAGCACGGAGTACGAGGCAAACGCCTTTGTAGCTCATGTGCGAATCGGTGACGATGAAATGATTGATATGATGAAGCAGGGCTATGATGTCGTACAGATTGCCGCTGCGATGGAGACGAATATCAATCTCATGCTGATCAAGATGAATGAACTGAATCGCATGGGCTGGCGGCTTAACTTGCCGTATGTTCCCCACGGCGATTTTCTCAGAAACATCAAAGCAGAAGGGTGACGATATTATGCCTGAATCTTATATTTTATGTATAGTGGGCTATTGTTTGCTTCCTTCTTTGACGGCGGTTTCAGTGGGCAAATTCTTCTCGCGACTCCGCAAATAGACCAACTGCCCAAACTGCTAATCAAGCATGGGAATCCGTGCTCTGCCTGTAACGAGTTTTACTGATAGTGTGTTCAATAAGGAAATATGATTTCTCCCGCTACCCAGAGAATAACCAATAGCCCAACCGTAACAGACAGCAGGGTCAGCGGCGATCGGTCTTTGTTTTTGATCGTCGAGATCGTTCCAAATAGAAAGCCCAATACGCCTACATCGGCAATAACCGGCGTTGGAAGCGAAATGCTGTAGGTGAAGAATTTTAGAATCATCAGTATGATAAAAAGCAGAGTAAAACATGCCGCATATTTTCCCGCTTTCGCTTTTGGCCAAAGTCCCATTTTCACAAAGTATCACCGCCTTATTTTTGTCGCGATTATCGTGTGTTGATTCATTTAGCACATCGGCTCGCGCCGATTCTCTGTCAAGCCGCATAAACGATACATCCGCTGTTCAATTTACCCGACGCTTTCAGAAAACGCATAATCATAATGCATGACCACGCTGCCGGGCGCATTGCCGCCCGTAATCGAAAAAACGATTGTAAAACCCTCAGTCTTGGCCGGAGCGGTAAATTTGGCCGTTTTCTCCGCCTTAGTCGCCGATGCCGGCGTGAATCGTTTATTGAACCTTTGTGTATGTATATGTTCCTGTACTTCCGTCTTGTTTGCTGGTTAAAACACCGCTCCCGACGATGGTTCCGTTTTCTCGCCTGAACGTGAGGACAAAGGTCTTTAACTGCTCGGATTCCTCAAAGTATTTTGTTAAAATGTTGCCCGATAGGTTAAATGTCCAATCATGCCACTCGTCCGTAATGGTGGCGGTATCCCCCGAGACAGTAATTTCCGCCGTACAGCTTGCTTCACCCCACCCTTTGAGCGACAGCGTCAGATCATATGTGCCGCTGATGTCCTGGGCAGTAAGCGTTCCGTTGTCCGGCGCCGCGCTTTGAGAAGGCGCAGCGGAAGGCGGTGTGGAACTTTGGGGCTCTTGCTCCCCCTCGTCCTCCGGCGGTGCGGCTTCCGGACTGTCCGGCCCCAGGGAACCCCCTGCCGTCAGTTCAAGCTCCGCCATTTGCGACACCAGTGCGTCCATTCTATTCAGAGCAGCTACGGGATCGGACTTATATTCATCCATAAGCTCAATAAGCGTTTTCGCCGTTTCCGGGAAGACATATCCGGCCGTTTCAAGGGCAGATTTCAGTGAGGTACTGCCCGCACTGTCAAAAATCCGCGCCGTTACGCTTCTGTTTCCATCCAACTGTACTCCCATGACCTTGCCCTCATAGAACCAGTCCACCAGTGTATCCCCGATATAGGCAAGCTGCTCTCCGGTTTCTGCCGCGTTGAAAGTAGCAAGGCCTACCACCGCCGATACCGGTGCCAACTTATCCTTCACATCGTTAAAACCAACCGTTACCTGATGGTTCTCTCCCAAAAGGATATTGCTTCCGGTTGCCGCGATGTCCACGATACAATCGGTGCCACCCACAATGGTCGCCCCCGCCTGCCCCAGCGTCATGCTGCCCGCACCAAGGGCAGAGAGGGAACCACCGCCGGTGGCCACTGTCCCAGCGACGAATAACCCTACTTTGCTGGCGGTCTTTACCCCTTGCAGGTAATTGATGCTTTGTGTCCAGGCGTTTACCACGCCTTCCGCTTCCTCAAGTTCAGCGGCATTACGGATAACCTTCTGCGCCAGTGCCATCTGCTTATAGGCTGTTCTCGCATCAGTTCCGAGCTGCTGGGCAAGCTGCTGATACCGATTCGCTCCCCTCAGAGCGTCATATTGCCTGGTCAAATTTTCCGCCCATGTCTGCGGGTCAAGCGTTCTTGGGCCGCCGGCGGCAAGAGCGACGGTCTGAAGATTCATGTGTACTGCGGCAAGGGTCATAAACCTGGCCTGCGGCTGACCGGCAGACGAGGCCTGCTTCACGCCGGGACTCTCCAGCAACCGGACGGCTCGGTTTGTGATATCTGCCGCGATGGAAGAATATAATTCAGCGTTTTCCCACGCAAGCAGCAGTTCGTCCGCCGTTTTGGACAGTTCCTCCATGGTCATAGAGGAGGCTTCCATGCTCAGGAACGCTTCGGTCAACAGCCTTGCATAGATATATTGCCGCAACGCAATGACAGTGGACTCGTTTGCCGTTTGCAGGGCCTGTGGCTCCGGCTCTCGTTCCACTGTAACTGGTTTGAGTTCTTCCGCTTTTTCGGGTTTGGATTCGGCGCAGGCGCATAGGCAAAACATACATACCGCCAACAGTGCCGCCAACATACGCCAGCCTGTTTTTTTAGTGTGTTTCATAGTTTTTCTCCCCATACAATAACCTTTTTGAATCGCTATTCTACTGCAAGCAGCACTGCCCCAGCAATGCCGATCAGCACGCCGATGCCCAATATTACAAGATCCGCCTTGTTGCTCGCCCCTTTTTTGTTGATCTCCGACGGCTTATTCGGGTTCACCGTAATCTCCACCGTCTGCCCGACCGCATAGGTGTCGGCGTGGTACGCCTTTGCAAACCGTCTGTTGTATTCGATGCCATTCACTGTATATGCGACAGTTGGGATATACTCCCATGTGCTTATTCTGGCATGACCGCTGCCGCTGCCTTGTGTTTGCCTCTCCTTTTTCACGTCTGTAACGGTAGCCGTGACCGACTCCGTGCAGCGCCGCATTTTGACGGCGCGCACGAGGATGTTCTTCAAAGTGACCAGTATGAACGCCAGCGCAACCACCCACAATACAATTGTCGTAACCATAAATGTCTCCGCCTTTCCAATTCTTGTTTTTGTCGCGCTTGCAAAGAACGCCGCACTGCACTGCAAAAGAAAGCGCCCTATGTTGCCAGATGAGAGGATAAGTAATAGGGCTTTACACACAGACTTTTAGCTCATTGGCTCGCGCCGATTCTCTGTCAAGCCGCATAAACGATACATCCGCTGCTCAGTTATTCGCCGCTTTCAGAAAACGCATAATCATAATGAATGACCATTTTACCCGGCGCATTGCCGCCCGTAATCGAAAAAACGATTGTAAAACCCTCAGTCTTGGCCGGAGTGGTAAATTTGGCCGTTTTCTCCGCCGTTGTCGCCGATGCGGGCGGGCTGTCGCTGAGCCGGAAACCTTCCGTTGCCGCCGTCAGGGAATCCGTTTGGGACCAGCTCCCGCCGTTATTTACCCAGATATCCGCTCGAATGCCATGCTGAATATAAACGTCACGGTTGCTGGAGCCCCCGTCTGCCACTGCGATTGTGATTTCAAATTCTTCTCCCGGCTTTATGCGTTCCGGTGCCGTAAAGGTATAGGAGGCGCTGACGGTATATTCCGTGTCATCCGTCCATTTTTTTGTTGTGGACAGACTGCCGCCGCCGGGATGGATTTCATAACTGTGAGCGGTAATCCGGTCATCTGCCTTGACCATGTCTTCGGTCATGGACTCGGCTTTGTTTATGTTTGTGCCGCTGAGCACCCAAGCGGCGCCTGCTTCCGTCAAAGGCCTCACTTCTTTTTTGTAGCCCTTTTCCCGGAGCCACTTATAAAACTCTCCCCGGTTCTTTGTGCCGTAGGAAAGCCACATTCCGATGGCCTGGTTCAGATTGTTTTCCGCGCTCTCTCCGGCGCTCAGCACAGGCATGCTGCCGCCAAACATATCCAGGATGGTTCTGCGGGCGGCAAACAGCGAACGCAGCCGATCCTGCACGTCCATCCCGTCATAGCCAAAAGAACCGCGCTTCAAAAGGCCGCTCTTCTCAAAGCCCTCTATCGTCTTACCGTAGTCATTTTCTTTTTGCGCAATCTCCTGCTCGCCCGCCAAACGCCGTTCAAACATCTTCTTTAATGTGATTGAGGTTTCGTTTTCAATTTGACGGCAAAGCTGCTCGTCTTTGTCCAGCTCGCCGCGGGAGATCCCGTTTGCCGCGCAGTAACGGTCTTTCGACTCGCTTTGAAGGCGGTTGAGATACCCCCGCATCTGAATCTCCAAAGCCGCCCAGTCGTCCGGGTTCACCTTGTAGCCGTACTGTCCGCTTTTCGCTGTCCCTACATAGCTTTGATAGGCTGCGTTCAGCTCGTAATCCTTCCATGTGTCAATGCTCGCCTGCGTGACCTCGATGGCCGCTTGATACGCCCGTCCGGCGGGAAAATACCCGATAAAGGCTGACGCCATTTCTTTGGCGGCGTCCTTGTACTCGCCCTTTACCGCAGCGGCCGCACCCTTCAGCAGACCCGTTGTAACAGCGGCTCCCTTAGCCGAAAGCTTTTCGGCCAACGCGTCGTCCGCCAGCTCGAAGTGCTTAATCAGCGCGTTCGCCGCCATTTCTCCGCACTTGGCGGTAAAATCTGCGGGGTCGCCCTGCTTGGTCGCAACGATCAGCGTGCCGAAGTCTGTTTCCTTGGCGATGGCATTAAACAGCTTTCCCCGCACGCTCTCATCGGTAATGCCCATTTTTTCAAAGGATTCGTTGAACATCGTCTGGAGCTTTTCGGTCATGGCCTTTTCGCGCTGCTCGTCCTCCCAGGTTTGCAGCGCCATCTTTTGGGTGTACAGCTTTATCTTTTCCGTCTCGGTCAGCTTGACGGCGCCAAACAAAGAAAAATGATAGGTTTCAAATACGATGTAGCCTTCCCCCACCTTTGTAAAGTCGGGGAATATGTATTCCCACCCGTCGCCGGTGTAATACCCCACCAGATAATCGTCCGCGTTTTCGGCCGATACGCGCATATCCGCCGGTATCCGCATCGTGACGGTAACCGGTTGGTTCAGGCGGACGCTGTCCTCGTTTCCGGCGGTAATCTTAACAGGGGTGCCGATCAATTCAAAAGCATCGCTTTGATACGCTTTTGCCTCCTCCTCCGACAGTACGTCCATAGTGAGACTCAGCGACTCGTCGAAGGTATTTTTAGGGACTTTTAGCTCCCACACGGTCTTTTGGGCGCTGCCAAGGGTGTATTCCCTGTCCGTCTGAATGGTTTCAGCCGCATTTGCGCCTTTTTCAAGCGGTTGGCTTCCCGAACAACCCGTTAATGCCGTCGGCAGACCTGCCAGAATGCAGGCGGTCAGTATCATTAAAATGATTTTTTTCATAAACGCATCTCCTTTCAGGCGCAGGCATTTTGCGGTTATTTCAGCAGCGGGCATTTACACCGAGGGCAAACCTCCTGCTCCTTATCCACAAAGGACATACAGGCCGCGCACATAATTTGTGCATCATGGGATTTATCATATTTTTCATAGTAGTAGAAGCCCTTGTGATGGCGCACCCGGTCGCCGATGTTGTAATAGCTGTAAAACCCGGGGATATCGCGCCATTTGTGTTTCTTGACGCCGCCCGAATCCTTGCGCACCTTGACGACGTAGTAGGTGTGGATTCTGGCGCGGCCCTTTCCATTCGTCCGTTCCCGCCGCTGATACGTTTTCTTGTCCTCCACAGCGCCGTCCCAGGTTTTATCCAGCGCGCGCTTCATCACTTGAAACAATGCGATGACCACAAACATGCCGCCGATACCCAGACCATACAGCAGCGAACCCGGCCAATCGATCTCTCCGCTGATCTTCCCGTAGATCGGAAACCCGACGAGGGCGATGACAGCCAGTATCAGCGCGAATAGGATGGACCAGATTCCCGCTTTCTTCTTGTATTCCGCGAAAGCCGGATCGTTGATTTTAGCCGAAAATCCGACCAGGGCGGGCGCGCCATAAGGTGCGCCCCCGTCCTGACTGTTTACCGAAGCGCCGCAGTTCGGGCAATATTCTTCGCCTTGACGCATCCTTTCCCCGCAATAAGGGCAAAACATTTCATCACCTCGAGAAGTGTCATTATGAGGCTTTCACGGTAACTTGGAACGTTTTTATTTCCTTGCCGTTAACCGAAACAATCAGGTCGCCGGAAGAAGCGCCTTTTTGCACAATGACGATGATTTTGTCTTTGGAGACGGCATCAACCTTTAGCGCCTGGCCGCCCAGCGTGACGCCGATGTTGTCCGGCGAAAAGCCGAGATTGCTGCCGGAAATTTCTATCGTTGCATCGCTCATGTAGGCAAAGCTGATTTCTGAAAGGCTGATCGCCGTGATTTCGGGCGGAAGAATTTCAAACCCCACTTCGTTGCTGGCTTTCCCGCCGAGCTCCACGGCAAGGCTCTTGTTTCCCGCCTCCAGATTTAGAGGAAGCGCAAACTCAAACTGCTTGCCACTCAGGTATTTTGTCGTGAGAGAAATTTTTTCTCCATCCAGCAGGACGACAAAATCATCCCTTCCATACTTGCTGGCATCGTAATTGACATTAAGATCAACGATATCGCCGCCCGTGCCGTTTTGCGGGGAGACGCTTTCAATGACCGGCCCCTCCGAATTCCCGGATTTTGCGCTGTTGGCGCTGCCGGTAGCCCCCGCGGAATCGGAAGCCTTACCCCCGGAACTCTGACCGCCGCAGGCCGTCAGCGCGACAGCAAGCATCAGTATGAAGATTGGAAAAATAACCTTTTTGTACATGATCAAGACCTCCCATAGAATCATGCTTCCATCGTGCGTTTTATAGGCCATGCTTTGGCTGACGCCATACGCCAAAGCAACGCTCGATTACTCTAATTTAAAATCTTTTTGGTCGCTCTTAAGCTCCCCATATGTAACATAGACACTTCCGGCGGTTATCCCGGAAATATCAACCGTTATGGCTTGATAGTCCGCGCCAACAGGGTTTACATCGTGAAAAGCTTGCTCTTTATCGTCTAAATATACTTTGAAATCCTCTTTAAAGGCTTTCGCTCGCTCATCATACGCAACGTTTCGAATGTAAATCACGATCACATCCGATTCTTTCAGTGTTGTATCCTTTTTTAGAAACGCATCTATTTTTTCAATGACAGGCGCGGGTGCCGCTGTTTCCGACGCGGGTGCCTTGGCGCTGCTCGCCGCAGTGCTTTGATTCCCGGTGCTGCTGCTGACCACAGTCTGCTTTTCGGAATTGCCGCCCGAGCCGTTGGCGCATCCGGCAACGGTGATTGTGAGCAAAACCGCGATGAGCAACAGAACGATCCCTTTTCTTGTTTTCATAAAATTTTCTCCTTTTTCTATTGGTATGTTAAATCAAAATCTCTTTTGCATGTGTCTTCTCAGGCCAAGTCCTGGATAAATTCCCGTACAGCCAGATAGTTTTCTTCTGTGCAGAACACAGCGGTGGTTTCGCCAAAGCCCGCGTAGAGCAGAACGGTTCTGGACCGATCCAGATACTTTACCTTTCGGATCCGTTTCCAGAGGAACCGCTGCTTTGTGCCCGCCCCCGCCAACATACCAGCCGCCGCGGCTGTGGGATTCGCTGTCAGTGCGCCCATGAGCGATGTCGCGGCCGCCATGCGGCGCACCCGCTTTTTCTGTGAGTCCTGGGTTTCGCATGTAATGCCTTTATCATCCAGCGTATACTGCACATCGTAGGTGCCTCGAAAAATAAACATCACCAGCAGGAATCCCAGTATAAGAGCGCCGCCCACCATTGCAAGGCCGCTCCAGGCCCCTACGAGCAAAAGAAAGATCAGCAATATGCCGAACGGAATCCCCAGCGCAAGGCCGAGCTGATTTCGTATAACCCTGTTTTTCAGAAGCGGGACACGGACCCGCCAGCTCCACTCTTCCATGACACTTCACCCCTCCCGCGCTTATGAGGATGGTTCCTCTTCCGTATTCCAGCCTGAAACCATAGCTGTGACGCCGGTTTCGTATTGTAATTTGCGGCATATTTCCAGAACGGTTTGTTTGTCGGCAAGTCCGTGGGGCAATTCGATGCGCAGCGGCTGGTTTTCGCCGCCCAAGGTCAGAGAAATCCGACTTCGGTCGATGGCAATGGCGATCAGCCTCGTTCCCCGAAGGCCGTCGCAGCCCCACCGGTAAACCCGTCCGCCCGCAAACACACCGAAGGTGGATACCACGGTTTCCTCCAGTTCCTGTGTTTCTTCGCTTTCCAGCTTTGTGATCACCGCCGAGGGCACGGCGAGAATGCGGTTGTCTGAAATCAGCCGCACATCCCGCAGTCGGCGCGATTGCAGGATGAGAAGAACCAGCGGCACGACGCTCCCCGCGCCGCAGATCAGCGCCGCCTCCGGGATTCCGTACCGTTGGAAGCAAACCGCGGCGGTTACACCGATGGTCAGTAGGACGGCGAACATATCGCGGCGTTTTTTGATCGCATTCATAGGCGTCCCCACTCCTTTCCGACTCCAGCATAGTAAATGATGGGGAAAAACACATCGACCAAAAGGATGATTTTACAAAAAAAGCTCTCCACACAAAGGTGGAGAGCTAAAATTTGCAGGCTGTTTTCGGTTTTATTCTTCGCTTTGGTTTTTCAGCAAGGTGCTGATGAGCTCCGCGCGGCTGGAAACGTCGTATTTGGAAAAGATGCTGCGCACATGGGTCTTGACGGTGCTCTCGCTGATAAACAGCGCCTGAGAGATCTCACGGTTTGCTTTTCCGCCGAGAAGCAGCCCAAGCACTTCGTTTTCGCGGCTGGTCAGCGGGTCAAGGGTTTTCGTTTGACGGATGACGGTGGTGCGCTGCTTTTCGCTCATGCGGTCATACGCGGCAAGGTAGACGTGGCTTTTGAGCAGCAGGGCAAGACGGCGGTTGAGCGGAGGCAGCAGCGTCAGCGTGATGCAGACGATGACCAGGGCAATGACCGCCACTTCCGCGCCCGAAAGGCGTATGGAGGTAACGCCGATGCCAATGAGATCACCGCAGAGCACGCCGAGCACGTTTGCGGAAAGCCCGATCCCAAACACCTTAGCGGGGTTACCGTCATAGTCGAGCATTTCTCCGAGGATGCTCCACCAAAACAGGTCAAAGATGCCGCATGCGCCCAGCATCAGCGTATCGACGGCGAGATAGTCGACAGCGCCCCTTTTCAGCAGCATAAAGCTGATAAATGCGCCCATCATCATCGCCATGCCGACGTACAGGAAAACCGAGCGGCTGATCCTGCGGGGAAAGCTGCGCATGACCGCCAGCGCCACGATATAGGGCACGGCCCAATACCAGCTTGTCAGTCCCGTCAGGTGCTCAAAGGCAGGGTTGATCACCTGATACATCAGACCGGAATTGACGGTGATGATCGCAACGAACAGAAAGAGGATGATGAGCGGTCTTCCAATATCGCCGGGAGCCCGATTCCCGGATTTTGCGGTTTGAGCCTGAACATTCGGCACGGGCAGCCGCCAAATAAACGCCGTTCCGATGAGCAAGCAAACCATCGAACAGACAAGACCGACGCCGGGAGAGGTCTGCAACGTCACGACATCGACCGCGATCATAATAAGGTTGGAATAGATCAGCACATCCGCGCAGGACTTCATGCGCTCATTTTTGGGCGTAAACGCCCTGAGATAATATCCCCACGCCGCCACCGCACAGCCGCTTACAAAGCCGGCGACGATTAGGCCGGCCAGCCAAAGCGTACCGGGCGGGAAGAAGAACGGAACCGCCCCGGCAAAACTGGCCACCATGCCAGCGAGCATAGTAGTTCTTGCGGCAAGCGGTGTTTTTACAAGAAAGCCACAACAAAACAGTCCCGCAAAATGCGCGGCAATCGCACCAATAATATAACCGGACGCTTCGGTCTGCCGGCTCTCCAGCAGACCATAAAGAACCTGCCCTTCAAACAGGAAGGCCATCAGGTAGGAAAACAGAAAGGAAAAGCCAAGAACGGAAAGGGCGCGGGTATTGAAAGCTTTGAATTTGTTCATTTGATGTCCTCCGGCTCCTTGGAGGCGCCACCCTTTTTAATCCATTCGTCTATATCAGCGGTTTTGAACCGCCAGAGCTTTCCAACCTTAGATGCGGGCATACCGCGCTGCTCAATCCAGCGCATAACCGTATGACGTTTTACGCCAATATAATCGCAAACCTCCTGCAGAGAAATCCATCTGCCTTGATTGATGTTCTCCGGCACAAGAAACACCCCTCTCTGAGTCATACAACCAATAAAACACATAAAAATTATACCACCATTGAGCCTTAACATCAATGTTTTCTGTTCTTTTGTGTATGGTTGTGTATCATCAGGTTGTTTATGAAGAGATATATTTCTCAAACTTGAAATTTTCTCAAATGAGAAGTATAATGAGAAAAAACAAGAGGGATTGCCATGGATTATATCAGCGTAAAAGAAGCTGCCCAAAAATGGGGAATTACAAGCCGAATGGTCAACTATCACTGCGCAGCCGGACGAATCGAAGGTGCGCAAAAGATCGGTAACATGTGGGTTGTACCGAAGGATGCGGCAAAACCTGCAGATGGGCGGCGCAAACAAGCGGAAAAGTCTGATACTGTGCGAAGGGGATGAAAGCATGACGGAAAAAGAAGTGAATCAGCGCGCGACAACGATAACCAATCACCGCCGGTTATCCGTCATCGTCTTTTCCCTGTTTTTTTCATGGCTGCTGGCCTTCCCCTTTGAAGGCAGGATATTGTACGCCCTTGCGGATGACTATAACATCTCGGCTAAATCCTTTGTTTTTGGAACATTGGCCGCTCATTTTGCAGGGCTCCTTGCCTGCGGCTTTTTTGTCAGGAATATGAGAACCGCCAAACGGCTCATGCTCTTTTCCATTGCGTTTTGCATCGCGGCCTCCGCCGTATTTTTCCTCACGCCTTCCTTTTTGTGGAGGTTGGCGCTAATTTCAGCGGCATTTCTGGTCGGCTGCTGTGTGGCGGCATGGGGCTTTTATTTCAAAGGCTGTACCCCGAAGAATGAGCGCATCAAAACCATGGCGGACTGCCTGATCTTCTCGAACCTCTTGATGATCCTGCTGAATATGGCAGCCATTCATATTTCCCCGCACATCGGGCTTGCTTTTTCTATGATCATGCTGGCGATGGCTTGTTTATTCGCGCTCAAGCTTCCCAAAGAGGAAGCTCCAGAAGCTCCGTCTTCCGGGCAGGGGGAGATTTCTGTCGGCAAAGCCGACCCACTCGCTTTTTTGTGCTTGTTCGTTGTGGTCATCACGATCAATTCCGGCCTCATGTATCAGGTGCAGGGTCCCGCTTTCGCCCATCTCACATGGCTGACAAGCTGGTATTGGGCCGTGCCGTATATCGCCGCCCTGTTCATAATGCGCAACCTCCCCCGAAAAACAAACCGGGCATATATCCTCTATGTGGCCATCGCCATGATCGGCTTTTCCTTTATCTCCTTCCTGCTGCTTGGCCGCTCATGGGCGGATTATCTGGTGGTGAATACCCTGATGCTGGGTGCCTGCGGCGTGTACGACCTGTTTTGGTGGAGCATTCTGGGGGAAATGCTGGAACTTCATAAAAACCCGGCCAGAATCATGGGCGTTGGTCTCGCCGCCAATGTTCTGGGGGTTCTGCTGGGTGGGCTGATCGGAAACGCCGCCGCAAGCGGACAAAGTCATAGCCCCACCCTGCTGGCGCTGGGCGTGGTATGCGTCACCCTGATCCTGCTTCCGCCCTTACATGCACGGCTGACCATTCTGCTCAAAAACCATGCCTACTTGACCACGATTACCGAAATGCCGGATCAGGCACAAACCCAACTGATCTGTGCGTTCAGTATCACAGAAAAGCTCACCGAGCGCGAGGGTGAAATCACAGCCCTTCTCATCAAGGGAAAAACCTATCGGATGATTGCGGGCGAACTGCATGTGAGCGAAAACACCGTCAAAACCCATGTGAAAAACATCTATTCCAAAGCCGGAGTCCAGAGCCGGACGGAACTGATGAATCTTCTTCTGGATGTACATATCCCGTCCACAGAATCCGAAAATCCCTGATAGCGTAAGCCACCTGACATAGATGCCTTTGCAAAGAACCGACGCCGACAAAGCTCTCACAACAAAGGCGCGGTGGTAATCACCAGCGCATATACCGCCTCAAGCGACAAAAGGAGGATTTGTTCGATGAAGATCTCTACTTTGGAATTACAAGCTGCGTTTTGGAGGATACTGGCCCATATTTTGTCTTTTGCGGAGCTTTTGACAGGTCTGTTCTCGACGTATTGCATTGGCGTTTTAGTCGCCGAAAGCGCAAATCTGTTTCTTGGCATTCTAAGCGGAATCGGAGTTTTCGCCGTGACGGTGACGGTTTTTTTCTTTTTTCGCTCGATGGTGTCCACGGCTGCGGGCAGTATTGTGAACAACAAGAGCCCTATGAATGCCTTGTATCACAGCAATCGTTATGCCGCAGGGATATCCGAACTGATTTTCAGCGCAAAGTTCAGTTGCCTGATTTATGGAATCGTTATCGCTGTGTGTATGTTTTTCAGCATGAAAATCTTTTAGCTGTACGCGGTTTGTTTCCGGGTACGAAAAGGCACCGCCATGGATTTCCTTGCAAGGAAGCTTGGCGCACCAACCACGGAATCTGAGAATTCCTGATAAACAGCGGCTTTTGAGGCCCCTCACCCTTTCGGGTGAGGGGCCTTTTGCGTAAAATCACCCGGTCTGGTGACGCGAACATTGCCCTGCTTACTATAAAATGAAGAAAACGCTACATACCAAGGGGGGATTTATTTGAAAAAAATCGCGTGGTACGCGCGGAGCTTTTTGGCAGCCTCCATTTTCTGTGCGGCCGCTTTTGCGGCGGTGCTTATCTTGCACTCTCCGCATTGGAAGCCGTATGCGGTCATGGCCTTGTCAGCGGGACTCCTTGCCGCTTTCCTTTTTTTCACCGAGAACCAAAAGCTCACAGCCGCACGGCTGATTGTCGAGAATCAGATTCTCCATATTCAGCCTGCCGTCCTGCGTGAGCGGGACAGCGTGAAGGAAAGCGATGTGGAATCCTGTGAAACCGTCGAGATGTTCGTATCCTGCTTTGGCATCCTGCTGGGCTCCAAGGTCATCAAGTTCAATCAGGAGGGCATCCAGCTCAAAGCCGTGGAGATCGGTCGGGACTATCTCTCACTGGACTACGGCAGGGACATGGATATCCGCAATGTCAGGCTGATCTATTCAAGACCCGACAGCACCGTTCTTGCGGGCATTATTGAGAAGTTTCGCTATGAAACCGGGATTATTCCCACGATTACACACTGACCCTAAAAAGGAGGATTATTTTATGGAAAATAAATTGGCAGTACATACGAAATCATGCGCCAGGGAAGCGGTCAGACGTTTTCTTGCCCTGCTTCTGTCCTGTGTTCTGATTTTCAGTCTCAGCGCCTGCGGCGGACAAAAAACAACAGGCAAAGCGGAAGAAATCAAACCGGTTACGGTGGAGCATGAGCCGGAGCCCCAAGCGCTGCAAACCGCAAACGAGGCCACCGCTATTGCCCTGCGACAGTATGTCTACGCAAGGCTTTTAACCGAAGCCTTCCTGACGGCGGACGCCCCCAACATGACCGCAGAGCAACTGTCTGAAATGGCGGATGAGCTTCTCCTTGCGTGGGAAAACGCCAAGCTGTTTTCTTCCACCGCAATGGAACTCACGGATCAGGCTGTCCTGCTGCTGGAAATGCCCACAGTAAAGCAGACGTCGGCCGTCGGTCAGCCCCAGGCCAAATTTATGACCCTTGCCGCAGCGCCTTTGAACTTCTCTCTTGTGGCGTATGCGGCTGAAAGCGGAAGAAAAATTGATCCGCAAACATGGGCGGAGAACCTGACCCGTCAGTATGACGCCCTAAAAGGTGCGCAGCGGTATCAGCAGCTTGCCCAGCAGCTTGGCACCGATGCAAAAACAGCCTACGAGCAGATGGCGCTGGCACAGAAGATTATCCATAATGCCGCCGAGCTGGAGGAAGCCGAGGGTGTGGTGAATGCTTATACCGATAGCATCAATTACCTGCAAGGGGTAAAGACGGCCAGCAAGGTGGGCATGTTCGTTGTCGGCGCAGTAGCCACCGGCGGCGGTTCCCTGGCAACTCTGCCTGCAAGCAGTTTCACATTGTCTCAGACGGCCCTCACCGTCGTCGGCGGCGTGGACTGCATCGTCGATGTCGGGGTCACAGGAAGCAGCATTATTTTGGGAGAAAATCACCAGGTTACGGTGGGCTTTAACGATTTGAAGGATAAGCTGGCGCCGGTCTCGGCGGTGGTGGGCCTCGTCTCCTTCAATCCGGGGGAAACCGGCGAACAGCTTGCCTATATCGGAGATACATTGGTGGACTGGTTTTATGAGGGAAAGGTCATGGGCGTGCAGGTCGACGACAGAAGTGTAACGGCACGGATTTTTGACAGCGCGGGGACGGTGGCGCTGAAATCGGCGCTGGAAACCGCCGGATATGTGTTCCCGGAAACCGCCAGAACACTGACGGAAATCATGGAGGGGCTGGAAGCCGATCCTGAGGCCGCGCTTGCCCGGATGGATGCCCTTGTCTCGCAGATGGCGGAGTTGGAGCGGGCGGCGGGCATCACGGAGGAAGGCGCACCTGAGCCGGGCGGCACCGAAAGCGCGCCAACCGATGAAAGTACGGAAAGCGCAGCACCGCCTACCTCTACCGGGGATATCAGCATCTTCGGACGATATTCTGTTGTTTCGCGTGTGATCAACGGTGAAAATGAGGAAGAAGAAACCTCGTTTGCTACACTTGTGGATCTGGGAGCCGGCAAGGTTCAATGGATCGATGACGATGACGAAGAGGACGATGACCCCTTCATCATGTCCTACGACGCAAGCTCCCATAAACTCTACTATTTTGAGGAGGGATCTATAGTTAATGTGGTATTTACCTCCTCGGGAGGCAAGGTAACGGGCAAAGGTACTATGACCGCCACCCTATGGGGGGAACACCTTGAGGCCACACTTGCCCTCACAAAAATTTCCGACTGACGCAAGGAGGGATGACCATGTACTGCAAGCACTGCGGAACCGCCCTGCCAAACGATACCCGCTTCTGCACCGGTTGCGGTGCCCCAACAGGCTACGCGCCAGACAGCCATCCCCCTACGGGCGGCGGGCGTATCGGCTACTCCGAGCGCATCCAGGACCCGGCTTTCGCCCGATATCTTAAAAGCACCAACCGCTGGTCGGCTGGTTTCTCCGTGATACTGGCTGTCGCCGCCGTCATCGGCTTTACTATCTACGGCGAAGTCAGCAGCGAGATGGAAAATCCCCAGGCGCTGTTCATCGGCCTGGGGATCGGCGGGATGTTTTTACTGATCGCGCTCTATACCATCCTCACACGAAAGAGAAGCAAAACCTGGGACGGCGTGGTGGTTGACAAAACGATCAAGGAGAAAACCCACCGCCATGACACCGGGAATAATGATTCAACCATTGATTATTACACCGAATACGCCGTCATTATGCGGGATGAGCGAGGCAAAAGTCATCGGATGACCGCCGAAGACGATCGGACTGTTTTTGACTATTTTCAGGTGGGCGACCGAGTACGCCATCACGCGGCGCTGAATTCTTATGAGAAATATGATAAGTCGCGGGACAGCATCATCTTCTGCAATGCCTGCGGAACGCTGTGCCAGATAAGCGATGATGTCTGCTTTCGGTGCAAATGCCCGCTGCTCAAGTAAAGGAGGGTTTGACCATGAGTAAATTTTGCAAAAGCTGCGGCACGCAGCTAAAAGACGGAGCCAAATTCTGTGGCTCCTGCGGAACAAAAACGCAGGAGGCCGAAGCTTTGCCGGAAAATATAGTTCCCCCTGTTTCCGTGAATAAGGCTCCCAAGGAGACAAAACGCCGGACTCCGCCAAAGAAGCTCCTGTATTCCGTCGTGGCGGTTGTTTTGGTGATTGCGTTAGGGGTAACCATTCTTCCAAGGCTGGGCAAGGAGGCAGCGAATACCGAAGGAACAACGGGTGACCTCAGCGCCTTTACTTATACCGAGCGGGACTATACGGCAAAAGCCAAGGAGCTTAAAGTCTCGCCGGAGAGCCCCTCCGCCTCTGCCCACAGGGTGAGTATTCAGTTCGGGAAGTATGCCCTTACGGGGGATGAAATGCTGACGATCCGGCAACTGCCCGACAAGCAGGATAAGGAAAATGGTGTCAAGGTCACGGCCTATGACTTTGCGCTGGGTGATCAAAGCGAATTTGACGATGTGATTACCATCGCCATCCCCTATGACGCCAAATATGCCGAAGCAGGCGCGGAAAGCGAATGTGTCGGTGCGAAGTATTATAATCAAACCACCGGCGAGTGGGAGGGCGTTTACTATGAGGTTGACGCCGAAAACCGTCAGGTGCTGATCTATACCACCCACCTGTCCACCTACGGCGTGTTTCAGGTTAAAAATGAAAACACACGCAAAGCCTACATCACCGATGTATATGCCATTGCGGGGCTGATGAACACAGGAAAATCCTTTGAGGTCATCAAGGAGCTGTCCGAGCAGGGGCAGCCCGGGAACGACGCGTTTGAAGCGGGCTTCGAGGCGGTCAACTCGGTGACGGGCAACACCGGCACCGCGCTTACCGCAATCACGCTGGGCGGGCAGTATGAAGGCGCGCTGGCCGACGCGCTGGGCAAAGGGTCACAACATCTGGGGCTGGCTCTTGCCGCCGTACAGACCTGCTATGATTTTACCTACAACTTCTCGGATGACCAAGGCAAGCTAAGCACCCTTTCCAACCTCGTCAAAAATGTCGCCAATAACGCGGTCGGATATTTCGGCTCCGCCACGCTGCAGGTGGGCTTTGCCGCTATCGCCGTGTTCGATGTGGTTTTGTCCGAGGTTCAAAGCGACATGATGGAGCTTAAATTGGAAAACCTCGGCGGCGTGTACCAGTATTATAACGATGTGGAGGCGCCGCGTTCCAATCAGGAGTGGCGCACTATATTTATCAAGGCCCTCAAGGAGAACGCCGACGATCCGCAAAAGGCACAGCAGCAGATCAATCAGGAAATCGACAGCTTCTGCGACCGTTTCTGGAGCCTCGATTACGGCAAGGTCAAGGAAATTGCCGGCGTTTCCGGACTAAAATATTCCTTTGACGAGCGGCAGTGGACAAAAGACCGTGAGGTATTGACCACGCAGTATCGGGAATATCTTCTGAATCGTTTACAGGCGCCTATGACCTCTGCGAGAAACTATCTTCTAAGTCAAGCCATGGAGCAAGCTCAGCGCGAATTTGAAAAGCAGCTGCGCGCCCTGCAAGTGGAGCTGAACAAAACGGTTAAGGTGCAGATCATCGAGCAGCCGGAGGAAGACGGCGACTATCAGTATGAGGGCTATACCGTCCGTTTCGCGCCCCTTTCGAGCAATGCAAACACAAAAAACTGGAGTGGGAAAATGCCAAAGGGCGGCGAGATGAACACCTCGTTTACCGTCATCGGGCATATGCAGGCGGGCTCTCCCGGCAGGGTTGAGCTTTATAAGCCCGGCGAGGATACCCCCGCCCTGACCGTACCGTTCAAGATATCGTATCCGACCACCACCATCCTGCTCTCCAGCAGCGGCGAGAAAGAGCCGGAACCGGAGCAGCCCGGAATGACGCAGGATGAACCGCAGCAGCCAGAAGCCAAGGAATACGCCTGGGTGCTGGTGGACACCGTCCACAGAGATATGAAAGATGATGTTGAACACACAAACAAGGGCGGCATTTATGAAGTCAGTGCGTCAGCTTCGCCGGGCAACTATACCTATACGTGGAAATACATCGGAGAGAGCGACGACTATTACAAACCGCCGACCCTTCACGGGGAAAGCTATGCCACGCTGCTGACCTTCTCGGTTCCGCCCGAGGTCATTCGGGGCGGCGAAACGGTAAGCCTTAGCTTCAGCCTCTCTTTCACCGACAACAACCTTTCCGGCTTTGACGGCCGCGGATACGCGCGGGCCGATTGGGGCAACCTGCGCTTTGCAAATGCCGACGGGAAAAGTGGCTTTGAGATTTATTCATCTGTCAAGTACAGCGAGAAAAATGTTCTGTCGGTCAGCGATACCGTTTCCGCCGTCATCCCCGCCGGTTATTCCGAGGGGGATAGGGAGGAACTGTGGACGGGCGGCTATACCGGCACGGACTACGTTTACGAATGGCGACAGGTAGGAACATCCGCACCGATTCTCAACACCGAAGGAATTGATGGCATTGTCGATATCCCGTAATTCTCAGACGGATGAAAGAGGGGTGAAACCGATGTTCTGTACCCATTGCGGCAAACCGCTCCGGGAGGGCGCGCGGTTCTGTCCTTCCTGCGGCAGGGCGCTGGATGCCGCGGGGGCGGTGTCCACAGCTCCACCCCCCGGCGCGGCTGCCGGACAAAGGAAACCGAAAAGAAGCATCCCGGCCATCCTCCTTGCGCTGCTGCTTCTTGCTTTCGCTGTGAGTCAGATGGCCATTGGCGTAATCGGGGCCACCGCGACGGCTGCCGTGACTGATTATGAACGGCGTATCCATGTGGGGCCGGGACAGGACGAGGGCAATACCCGCGACCCCACACGGTATGAGTTGTTTTACCGCTTCACCGCCGCAGACGGCAAGGAATATACCGGCTCGGTGACAAAGAACTTCCCTTATGGAATCAAAGCCGAGTCCGACGGCGTGCCCCAGACCCTTGCCGTGCGATATCTTTCCTTTATGCCCCATATCAACGCACCCGACGGCGAAACGAATATCCTGCCCGGCGTCCTTTTACTGGGGCTTGCCGCTCTGTTGTTTGCGCTGGGCATAAAGGGGAGTGTTTCCATCGGGCATAAGAAAAGGCGGTAGATTATACGAAACAACATGAAAAGAAAGGGTGAACGATTATGACAAAAGGGAAATTCGGTTTAAGTTTTTCTGCCATTGCGGTGATCGCCTTTGGCTTTGCGGCACTCAGACAGCCGCAATCGGTGCTGCTGGTGGTTGGCTTCGCGCTGCTGGCCGAAAATGACGAGTGGCTGAACCGCCAGGCGATGCAGGCGCTTTTGCTGACCATCGCGTATTATCTAACCGAGCTGGTAACAGGGTGGCTATTCGGCGGCCTGGCCCGGTTCTTCGGATGGGTGAAGCTGTATGGCGCGGTGGACGCTATGAGCACGGTGGGCTCCTTTGTGGACGGCGCCCTCTATCTCGCACTGATTGTATTCTCCGTGCTTGCCGTCCTGCGGGTGATCCGCGGCAAAGACGCGGGTCTGCCCTTTATCGCAAAAATGGCGGGTGGGGATTTTGTGGAGGCAATCAAATCCAAGACCGGGGCTGCAACATCCGCGCAAACGATTCCCCCTGTACAGGCAGCGCCGGTTCAAACACAACACGCACCGCTGGAACAGGCATCGACTCCGATCCCGACGGCCCCAGCTGCGGTTCAGGCCGCGCCCGCGCCGGCTGTTAGGCTGTGCCCCTCCTGCTCCGCCCCTTTGCAGGAGGAGTCCAGGTTCTGCACCGAGTGCGGCGCAAAGACGGAATAACACATTTTACGGATAGGAGGAAACAATATGTTTTGTGAAAAATGCGGCAACAAACTTCCCGATGGGGCCAAGTTCTGCGGAGGCTGCGGAGCAAAGACCGAGCCCGTACATCCCGCCTATGCAGCGGCGGAGGAGCCTGCTCCGGCGCGCCCTGTCGCCCCGCCCCCGTCCTACGCGCCACCGGCACAGACAGCCTATGCACCGCAGCAGCCCCCGGCATATTCTATAAAACCGGGCAGCGCTCCGCTGGGTGTCGGGCAGTACATAGGGATGCTTCTTTTGATGTGCATACCCCTTTTAAATATCATCCTGTTGTTCGTGTGGAGCTTTGGTGGTTCGGTCAATCTGAATAAGAAGAACTTCGCCAAAGCTTCGCTCATCCTCGGGGCGATAGGACTGATCCTCTCCATTGCATTTGGAGCCGCTCTCTCCAGTATCATCGGGGAGCTGCTCGACGGCATGGGTGGCTATTATTAAAGCCGGTTACGGAAAGGGGGATAACGATGGAAAAAATACAGTGGCAGATCAGCGTGCCCATCTTTCGAAACACAGTCATTTTAAAGCAGCTTGGGCTTGCCATCGGCATCCCCTTCGGGCTTGTGGCGCTGGTGATCGGGCTTTCCTCGGGCAAAAACATCTATACGCTCTACGGGCTGGGGCTTATCGCCGCGCTGCTATTTCTCACATGGTTCTTTATCATGGCGGTCTATCGGGGAAAGTATGAGGTCGAGTTTGTGCTGGACGGGAAAGGCGTCCTCTGCCGGACACAGGCAAAACAGGCAAAAAAGAATCGAATCGTCAATACCCTGACGATCATTCTGGGTCTGCTCACCGGCAAGCCGGTCGCTGCGGGCGCAGGGATGCTGGCGCAGTCGCGGCAGGAGGTTTCTCTTCGGTGGAACCGTGTCACAAGGGTGAATTACAAACCGAAAAGCCGTACCATCCTTTTGCGGGGCGGCTGGACGGAAAACATTGCTCTGTTTTGTACGGATGAGAATTATGAGCAGATCAAAGCTTTTGTGCGTCGGAATATATCGCTTCCTACAAAGGGGGACGACAGATGAAAAGAAATCTCTTGCCAAGGATTCTCATTTCATTACTCGGTGCGGCGTTTATCCTGTGGGGCGCTATAAACGCCACATTGGGGGTCATGGGTGAATCAGCATGGGCTGTTGTTACCGACATTCGGAGGGAGGGCGGTGAGCGGAACGATGGCAAGGCGGGCCGATATATGTATAACATTAGCTATGTATTTACGCTCCCTGACGGGGAAGAAATCAGTGGATATACAAAGAAAATTGGAGATGGAGTCTATCTGAAAGCTGATGGAAATGGTAGGCTTGCGGTAAAATATTTTAAGGCAATACCCTTTCTCAATTCACCGGCAGAGGATGCACAGAATCCAATCAGTCAGGGAGTGCGTATCGGCATTGGCGCTTTATTGGTTTTTCTAATGGTCAAGAAATCAGGAGATTCAAACAAAATGGTATAGCAGAATGATGAGCGAGGCGGAGGAAAAGTCCATGCCCCTAATAACTTCTGTTTTATATCCGTTGGATACAGAGCATGATAGCTTATCTTCATTGAACCAGCCTTATCATAATAACCGAGCACCCCACCAGCCAATTGTCGGGTGGGGCGCTTTCCGTATTCAGTTTGCTTTCTTAATAGGTTATCGGTTATTTGGATAGCTGTACCAGCCACGTTGGAGGAGCAAAGTGCCGATACTGCTCTGAATCCTTGAAGTCAACAACTGCTGACCTCACGCCATCTTTAATCGTTATCACAATTTGAACTACACCGGGGTAACCGGCCTTATCGATATATGCATACTCCTCTAAAATCTCTTGCTCCACAGCGGTTTGGCTCATGTCAAACCGCTTTCTCTTTTCCTCGAATGTGCTGCGGGTAATCGGCTTGGGCTTCCCTCTCCCATAGGTTTTCTTCGCCATGAACTGCTCATTTGTCAACGCAGTTATGCTGCACTTAAATTGATGCTGCATCAAATTGTTCAAACGGATGCCGAGGTTCTTTTCCATCTGCAGATGCACAAGGACATCATTCCCGCAGATATATTCTGTTGTGGTTAAGGAAATATCATGTTTTATATTCGGGTCATGGTAAATATCTATGTCAACTCGGTAAGTGGCAACAACCGTCATAAGCACTCTCTTTCTTCATCAAAGTCCATTTTGGAATTCGTCACAGACGAATATAGGTACCTTCGATTATACCGAACCATTTAGTATTCGTCAATGACGAATACACTAACTTTCGTCTGCTACCTATAATAAATGGTGGACGGAGGTGAAGCGTTTGACAGAGGTTCAGATAAAGGAAATGGCCGCACGCATTAAGACCCGCCGTGAAGCACTGGGGTTTACGCAGGAAAGTTTTTGCGAAGCGATAGACTTATCGGCAAGCTCTTATACAAAAATTGAAAACGCATTTCAAAAGCCAGCGCTTGATACCTTGATTAGAATTGCCAAGCGCCTTGATTTATCGTTAGATTATATTGTGTTCGGGTCTAAGGAATATAAACCAAGAGAGGTTCGTGACACGGATATTCTAAATTCGATATTGGAGTCCGCTGACAGCGATGCTTTGCAGAGCGTTAGCACACTCCTTGGGAAAATGGCGAAAATCAAGGGGAAATAAGCTGCCGGGTCTTAAACACCCCAATTTAGGCTGACTTCTTGGGATACCCCGAAGTTAATGGTTACAGGCTTGCAAGCAAGGCAGACCAGCGCGCGCTGCGCACTTGTCTGCTTTGCTTGCTGGGAGCTTTCGCCCCCAGACCCCCATTGATCGCCCCGCGTTGCGGAGCGGCTGCGCACCCCTTTCGGGGCGCTAATAGAGCCACTATCATCTGTGCTGGGCCTCGGGTTCGCGCTCCTGCGCATGGGAATCCGTTCCCAGAAACCTGTCCACATTGGATTTTGCAACAAGGATTTCCTTCATATCCGAGCGCGCCTGAGTGTATTCCAGGCGGGCTTTTTTCTTTTCCTCCAGCAGCGACGCATACTCGGCCCGCAGGCTTTTGACAGTGGGAATCTTCGTCAGGCCCAGTTCGTCAAAGGCTTTTTTTGCAGCCTGATGCAACAGGATGTCCGTCTCATGAGCGGCCTTGAATTTCTTGCTGTACCCGGCTTTGCGGTAGTCAATATAGGTCTGCCGGGTCTTGCTGTAATCGACAATGTGCTTCTGCAAGGCAGCGTTAGCGGTCAGCTTCGCCTCCAAATCCTTCATCCGATCCGAGCTGGAATTGAACCGCGCCGTGGCCGCCGACGATTTTTCCGCAAGGACATCGTAGCGGTCAAGCCCCTGCTCCTGAAGATAAATGAGGGTTCGCGCCATCGCTTTGAGGTTGTGAACTTTTGCCCAGCGCTCAAAGCCTGGCCCCTTACCGGACTGAATCTTTTCCTGAATGTCAATGAGCAGGCTGACCGATGGCATGGACGCCCTGGGGATACCGCCGCGGCGAACCGTCGCCCCCCTGCACCCGGCGACGCGCTCACGAATGACCCCCTCGGTGTAGTCAGCGCCGAGGGTTTCCTTCCGGCATCGGGTGAACTTTTCCTGCCCCGGCGCACGGAAAGAGAGGTGCTTCCCACGCTTGATCTCATAGCCCGCCGCTTGCATTTCCATGAGGAATGCTTCGAAATCGGCGGGGCGCTTTTCCAGCACGGTATCGATGGCCTGACGAAGCCGTTCCTGAAAAGAGAGCGGACGGTCACCGCCCATCGCGTCCAGCCACTTGCCGTAATGTCCTTGGCTGGGCATGGGGTTTTCAATAATGGACACCCCATGCTCCAAACAAATTCTGTCGCTGATGCGGCGCAGGGTGAAGGCCGAGCCGATAAAGTTTCGGAACTTGCGCTGGCAATCCAGATTGGTGGAATTAAAAATGATGTGATTATGGACGTGCTCTCTATCAATATGTGTGCAGACAATAAAAGAGTGCCGACCCTTCGTAAAAGCCAACGCCAGCTCCTGCCCGATGCGGTTTGCCTCTTCGGGAGTGACCTCGCCGGGAAGAAAGGCTTGCCGGGTGTGGTAGGCGATGATATCCTTGCCGCCCTGACTGCGCCCGGTGAGCTGTGCGTACTGCCGTTTTGAAAGTGCGAACTCCGCGTCGGCGGTTTTGGAATCGCACATGAACGAGGAAATCAACTCACCATTTCTTGTCTTTTCCGGGTTGGCGACATAGTCAATGACATCCTCAGTGGTTCTGCCGCTCCCGGCATGGATGGTCATTAGTCTGGTTGCGGCGATAGACAACACCTCCCTTTTACGCAAATCGGTTGCCCGGTATGATATAACCCAAGTTTGTCACTTAATAAATAGTGAGATGTTAAAAAAGTAAGAAAACAAAAGTGTTATCACCCATAGGTACAATTACTGAACCGAGGGGGCATCCGGTACGGAGCAACAAGAAAAGCAGAAAGCCAGCCACGAAATCTGTGGCTGGCTTCCCGTTTTTTTCTAACTAAATTCTATTTTATTTACTCAGCAGGTTATACCGGCAGAGTCATTGCCTCTGTTGCAAATAGGCTTATCTGCCTCGCATTGCCGCAGATGGCCGGAGTCGTCTGCGGCGAAAACGGCAATCTCTTTGATCCGTAGAGTACGGCCACAAGACCCAAGATATACACGGCCACGAAGGTCTTAAAAACCCACTTATACAGGTTGAAGGTGTCGAAATCGTGCATGTTGTTCTTCTCCGTGATCATGGTAATCAATTCATAGCACATCACGAAGGTCAGTATCATTCCGGCGATGGGAAGCACCGCCGTCTCAGACAGGTTTCGGATCATGGAAAAGACGCCGGAGTTAAACGCCTCCGGCGTCTGGCCCACTTGACCGGCAATCTCCCCGACCTTTTGATTGATCGTGTCGAACATACCGGTGAAGCTTCCCATGATTGATTCGATTAACCCCTGCCTGATCCACTCGAAAATTTTCTCAAGCAGGCTGTCCATAGGCGATTAACCGAACAGGCCAGCCAGCAGGGGGACAAGGTTCATGCCAATCAGCACGACCCCGCCGCCAGCCATGAGCTGCTTGATTCCCTGACTTTTTGCTAATGTGCGATAAAGAAGTAATAGAAGTGTAAAAAATTTTGCCGTTCCTATCCGGCACTTAGGGCTGTGTCGGATAGGTCAGGCGTTAGGCTTCCGGCAAGTCTATCTTGCCGACAAAGCTGTAATAAATCTCAATGTCCTGCCTGCGGGTGCCGTTCTCGTCATAGCTGCACTCATGCACGACGATTTTCTCAATCATTTCCCGCAAGAGGGTGGGGGTCAATTCTTCAAAAGCAAGGTGCTTTCTCACAATCCCCATGAATTTCTCGGCGTTGACGGTGGCGGCCTGCGACTTGGAAAGTTCCTCCTGCAAAGCGGCAGCCCGGTCTTTCAGTTCCCGCTGCTCCTGCTCATAGTCCGCCGACAGCTCCATGAAACGCTCGTCGCTGATTTTGCCGCTTACATTGTCCTCATACAGCCGCTTGATAATGCGGTTCACTTCGGCAATGCGTGTCTGGGCCTGTTCAAGCTGCTTCGTGGCTGCGGCGGTCTTTCTCTTGCCGCCGATTTCGTTCTGCTGGATGAGCAGCTTTACAAAGCGGCTCTCATGCCTGGCGGCGTATTCCGTCACTTGCCGGAGATTGGAAAGCACGCCCGCCGTCAAAAGGTCGGTGCGGATAAAGTGTGCCGTACAGTCACGGGTACGCTTCTTGTAGCTGCCGCAGATATAACAGTCCTGCTTGCGGTTCTTGTTCTGATACCGCTGCTGATACAGCACATGGCCGCAGTCGGCGCAGAACAGCATACCAGAGAACAGCCCCACTTCATCATAGCGGTTCGGGCGTTTTCGCTGCTTGCGTAACTCCTGCACACGCTCCCATGTTTCCGTGTCGATAATCGGCTCATGGTGATTTGGGAAGATAGCCTGCTTCTCGATGGGGTTCTCAACGCTGTGCTTGACCTTGTAAGAGGGCTTCTCCGTCTTGAAGTTTACCAGACAGCCAGTGTACTCCCGGTTTTCCAGCAGATGGACGACGGTGTTTGTCGCCCACTTGCACTCATAGCCGGGGTGGTAGCGTCGGGTGCTGCCCGTCCTGCGGTATTCCAGCGTCCCCGGCGTGGGGATTTGCTGCTCCGTCAGCATACGGGCAATCTTGGTCGGGCCATTTCCCGCAAGGCAAAGCTGGTAAATCTGCCGGACAACCGGGGCGGCTTCCTCGTCAACGATATAGTTCTCGTCCTTGTCCATGAGATAGCCATAGACTGGCTTGCTGGTTACAGGCTTGCCGCTCATGCCTTTTGCTTTCTTTACTGCCTTGATTTTCTTGCTCGTATCTCTCACCAGCCATTCGTTAAATAAGTTCCGCAGAGGGGTAAAATCATTGTCCATGCCGCCGTTTGCGCTGTCCACGTTGTCATTGACAGCGATAAAACGCACGCCCTTTTGAGGGAACAGCATTTCCGTGTAAAATCCCACCTGCAAGTAATTACGCCCCAGCCTGCTCATGTCCTTGACTATGACGGTGCCGACTTTCCCGGCTTCAATGTCTGCAAGCATGGCTTGAAATCCGGGCCGCTGGAAGTTCGCACCTGAGTAGCCGTCGTCGGTGTACCAGCGCAGATTGGTAAAGCCGTTCTGCTTGGCGTAGGCTTCCAAAATCCGTTTCTGGTTGGAAATGGAATTGCTCTCGCCTTGCAATTCGTCCTCATGGGACAATCTCGGATAAAGGGCGGTAATGAGGTTTTGGGTGGCTTGTCTTAACATAAAATCCTCCGTTTCCGACAGCCAGCCCCACTATTCCGTGGTTTCATTGTACCACGGAACAGGGGCGGCTGTACAGCGGTAAAAGTGATAAATCTGCTTCTTTACAGCTTGTCAAATCGCCTTTTTTTGTGTAGCAGCGGCTTCCGCTTCCAGTACCCTCGCCATCTTGTCGGCGGCGGTGCTGGTGGTGTCTTTCTTGAAAAAGCCGGACACGACAAGAACGGTATTCCCCATGCGGATTTCCGTCACGCAGTCGGGGCGGCGGGTGGTACGGTGGTCGTGCTGCTTGATATTCTCCATAGGCAATACTCCTTTCATTCAGCCAGCAGTTTCTTCATGGTTTCCATTTTCCGCTTTGCGGTTTCCTGCCGGAAGTTGACGCCAGTAAAGCGTATCGGGACGCACATGGACAGCAGTCGGTCATAAATCCGGGAATGGGCCGTGTCTGTCGGCTTTTTCAACTCGTCCAGCGGGCGGTTGGTGGTGGCGATCAGCGGCTTGTTGCTGCGGTATCGGGTATCAATCACATGGAATACCTGTTCCAGTCCATAGTCGGTGCCACGCTCCATGCCGAAGTCGTCAATGATAAGCAGCGGATAGCGGCAAAGGCGGGAAATATACTCATTCCGGCCTGTAAAGCCGGGAGAGAGGTCGCCCAGGATAACGGCGAAGTTCGTCATATATACGGGGACTTCTTTCTCCATGAGGGCGTTTGCGATACAGCCCGCAAGGTAGCTTTTCCCGTTGCCGACGTTCCCCCAGAACAGGCAGCCGATGTTTTCGGCCTGCATTTCTTCCCAATGCTCCGCATACCGCCGGGCAATCCCGGTCTGCGGGTTTCTGCCGTTGTCGTTCTCGAATGTCCATTGCTGCATGGCTGAGTCGGCAAAAGCCCTCTGTTTCAGATTTTCCACGGCTTCCACATGGCGGCGGTGTTCCTCGGCGGCCTGCCGCTGCTCACGGGCGGCTCTCTGGCAGTCGCACTCTGCCGGGTGGCGGTCACGGCCAAACAGCTCCTTACCCTCCGGGAAGTAGGCTTCTTTCGGCGTATGGCACTTTCCGCAGTAAAGCAGTCCGTCCTCGCCGATATAGTCCTCCATCTCCGGGGCGGCGGTTGTCATGTTCTCCAAAATATCTTTGATTTCACTTGTCATAAGCTTTCTCCCTCCATACAGGTATAGTCGGGGATGCCCTGTTTTACGGCTCCCTTTTTGTCATTGGCCGCCCATCTGTGCAAGGCGGCGGCATAATTCTGGTAGGCTTTCCCGCTGGCGGCAAGGTAATGGCTCATTTCCTCAATCAGCCGTTCCAGCCTGTCCGGGTATTCTGCCTGTAACTCGTCATATTCGTCCTTTGACAGAAAAATATTCTCATATCGGCCATAAGCTGTGGGCGGCTCCCCACTCGCTCTCATTGTTTGGTTCTCTATTAAGTTGTTTATATTAGTTTTGTTAGGGGTCGGTTTTCCGACCATCATAGGGTCGGTTTTCCGACCGTCATAAGGTCGCTTTTCCGACTGTATGAGGGTCGCTTTTCCGGCCATCAGTTGGTCGGAAAACCGTACCACTGGGACAGGCGGCACTTTCACATAAAGCCGATTGGGTGCGGAGAAGCCCCGCCGTTCCCGTTCTAAAAGCCCGGCTGCGTCCAGTTCTTTCAAGGCTCCCTTGATGGCGGTACAACCCTTGTCCAGCATTTCCGCTATCTCCGCAACGGGGTAGACAATGAATATCCTGCCCTCGCCGTCCTGCCAGCCGTTCTTCTGTGACAGGGTGGAGCGGTCTAATAAAAGCGCATACAGCAGCTTGGCGGTCTGTGAAATCTCCATTTTCAGCAGGAAACGGGGGTATGGAAGATAGGCGGGCAGCGTGGTGTCTGCCCTGATATAATCAGCGATAGTATCACCTCCCTCTGTGTTGTGTCGTTTTTGGGCTTTGTCACGCATTAGGACGGCATTTCCGGGGGGAAAGGATAAATGTATCGCATACCCTTTGACACCCACGAAAAAAGCCTTGATTTATGCGGGTTTGAAAGGCTCTAAAGCGTGACATTTCTGCCTTTGTTTCCGCTTTCTCTCGGCGGCTTTGCGTTTCTTCATGCACCCGGCGCAGCCGGGGCAGTATTTCCCCCGGTTGGATTTGGGGACAAAGGCCGCCCCGCAGACCGCGCAGCGTTTCCGGCTCCCCCGGTACAAGAGGGCTGCGGCCAGCTCCCCGTCAAGGGGCAGGACAGCCACACGGAACCAGCGGCACATGAGGGAATAGGAAATGCTCTGGACGCACACGCAAGGCTCCCCGTCGTCTAACAGCAGGCAGTTCCCCTCGTCGTAGTTACAGCACTCATGCACAAGGCGGCGGGCTGCCTGGTGCTGGCGGTAGTCCATGCGGGACGGCTTATCGTTCATGGCTCTGCTCCTTTCTGCGGTGCGGCTCTTCCCGGCGCAAAATCTGGTCGATGTTCCGCTTGACGGTCTGCAACTCCCTGAACCGCTGCTTCTGTTCGTGATAGGTGTTGTACAGGCCGTCTTTCTCGGAGATAAGCTGCTCGATCTCGGCCTGCAACGCTTTTCGGCCGGGCAGCTTGGTAAGCCCCTGTGCCTTGAAATACCGGGCGGCGGCTTCGGCTATGATAAAATCGCTCTCGTTTGCCTGGCGGTATGCGGCGCGGGCTTTCTCGGATTTCTGCGCTTTCAGCCCCTCGCGGATGGGCTTGGTCTTGGCATAGGCAAGTACCTGTTGCCGCAACTCCCTTTTCCCTTGCAGCTTCGTTTCCAGTGCTTTCAGTTCGCCGCTGGTCTGGCGCATTTCCTGATAGGCGGTAGCAACGGCGGCTTCAAGCTGTTCCGGGGAAGAAAAGCCGTACTGTTGGTAGATGGTCAGGGTCTTGGCGGCCTGTTTCAGATTGTGTATCTTCGCCCATCGTTCATAGCCTTTGCCCTTGCCCTCGGCCATCTTCTGCTCAATGTCCACAAGCCGCTGCACACTGTCCTGTCTGGGGTCGATTTTCCCTGTCTTTTCGCCCTGTAAGCGGCCTTTCCCGGCGTGTAGGTATTCGGGTATGGCTGCGGTCTGTTCGGCGGCTCTGGCGGCTTGGTGCTGCGGGGTGTAGCGAACCGTTACGCCCCTCTGGGCGTTCTGCTCCAAAACGGCAAGGACGGCGGTGCGGTCAAAGTCGCCGCCCAGCTTCCGGGCGGTGATAGGCTTCGTCCTGTCTGGCGTGAGGTAGGACAGCCGCCCCCGGCTCTCCTTGACGGTCACACCCTCCCGCAACAGCAGAGAGGAAAACTCGTCAAAGCTGGCAGCGGTGGCAAGGGCTTTCCGTAGGGTCTGCCGCAGCTTCTCCTTGTTCGTTTCAAACTTGGTCTGCCGGGGCGTGATACCGCCTGCAATCATGGGGGCGTTCTGCTTGTCCAGTGCGGCCTGTCCCTTTTTCTGCGCCCAATATTCCCGGTCTGTGACACGGTTCTTGCTGCCGTTCAAGAGGTCGATTTGGTAAAGTCCTTCCCGGTGGCACATCTCCATGACCTCGGACTTGAAGTAGCGTAGGGCTGCGTCGGTGCAGCGGTGCTTGCACCCGGCTTTCGTGTCCGCTGGCCTGTCCATGTAGGGCAGGAACGGCACTTCCTCTATCCGCAGGCTGTTAATGACGATATGCACATGGATGTTGCCGCTGTGGTTATGCCCGTCCGGGTGGGTGCAGACAAGGGCCTGATGGCCGGGGAAATGCTCTTTACAGAATTGCTCCCCCAACGCCTGCGCCCGGTCTACGGTCAGGCCGTTGTCCGGCCCGTCCCGTGGGTCAAAGCTGATGATATAGTGGTGGCTTTTCACATCCTCCCGCCGCTGATTTTTCTCATAGCGGAGATTGGAGCGCATACACGCAACGGCAAAATCCTCGCCGCCGCAGTTCAGCGTGGACAAGCGATAATCCTCACGGGGGATAAGCCTGCCGTTTTCATCAAGGACGGGCTTCATAGTAAATTCGTCATGCTCAAAGAGCAGGTATTGTTCGGCGGCTCCGTAGTCGGCGTTCTTAGAGCCTAAATGCTTGAGTGTTGCCAACGGCGTCACCTACTTTCTTTAGGACTTCATACTTGAGGGCGGCAAGGTCGGCGGCCGCTTCCCGCAATTCCTTTGCCATAGCCGGGTAGGGGCTATGCCACTCGTTGAGGGTGCGGGCAATCTGGTTGAGATTGCCGCCAATCCTGCCGTACTCGGCTGTGAGCTTCCCGACAGCGGAGAGCAGCTCGTCATTGACTGACGACACATGGAGTACGGGGCGTATGGTAGTGCGCCGGATGGCCTGCCGGAGAAATTCGGACTGACTGATACCATAGGGCGCAAGCCGTTCTGTGAAGTCGGCGTATTCTTCATCGGTCAGCCGGGTTTTCACAACATGGCTGCGGTGGGGGGTGTTGTATCGCTTCGGCATGGGCTGTAAACCTCCTTTCACTTATCACAAAAAATGGGCTGGTCTGTTAGCTATTTTCGGGGCATTTCCTGTCTGCCGGACAGAAATATTTTTGCGGCGTAAGCCGCATAGCAGGGTTTGGGGAAGGCACTCCCCAACAAGTTTCCCGCGAGGGGCAAAACCGCAGAATTGCGGATTTTGGCACCGTGGTAGAAACTTGCTCTAAGTAAGCCGTAGATTTCCCCTTGCACTTACTACTCGTATAGCTGCCGCCTGTTTTGGCCGGATTTCTGCAAAAATCTTACGGCGTGGGGCGATTTTTACCCGCAGTTCTTTCTTTCCGCTAAAGATACATTTCAAAGGCCGCCAGCTACCCGCTTGCCGGGAATTTTCTCAAATTTTCCTTTGCCTTAGAAATACAGAAAATGCAGATTTGGCTACCGCCGCAGAAAATTTTTTGTTTCCGGCTTCACCTACCTACTACGGATGACTTTGCGATTTTGCCAAACGGATAAAGAAAAAAGCAGCAAATCTTTTTCAGACTTACTGCTTTCGCTGGCCGCCGATGGGCGGTGGATATTCAGTTTTGAAAGTTCAGGTCAGGTTGGCCCGATGATGGATAGCACAATAAATTCCTGTTTTCCCTTTAAGGCATTGTGCATTTTTTCTATTTCTCTTGATGATTATTTTTTTCATAATCAATCAATGTACCTATAACAATTCCAATCAACATTCCGATACCTGCACAAATAGAAATAGCAAAAAGATTTTGCAAAAACGCCCATGCCAACACACCTATGCAACCACCGACAATAAATCCTGTTAATAAGCCAATAGTTAAGTATTTATTACTTTTCATATTGCTATATCTCCCCTAAAAGTATATTTGTCGTTGGTTCTATTATACTATGACCTGCTTCCTTTAGGAATAGATGAATTGTAAACTGGCTGGAGTGAAACCGCTAATGACAGCCAGTGTTTGTTCTTTGTTTATCGGTCAAAGCGAAATTTGAACAGGGCGGCAATGAGCTGTTGCTTTATATGTTCCTCAACTTCGGCGTTGACTTTCCCGTGTACTTTGGAACAGTAGCGGATATATCCGGCATAGTGGGAAAGAATGGTGTCGATTGCGTCCGGGTCGCCCTCATGGGCTTTGACGATTGTTTCATAGGGGAGAAGTTTACTCATAGTCATTTCCCTCCATGAGCCGCCTTAACCGCTGCAAGGCAAGCCGGATATGCCGCCCCGCTGTGCTGCGTGTCCGGCCAATATGTACGCCGATCACTCGCTGCGGCTGGCGCAGGAAATAGTAACGAAAAATTTCTTCCTGCGTCTGCTCCGGCAAAAGGGCAAGGGCGGCGGCAAGCTCCGCATGATACAGAACGGCGGTCTGGCCGCAGGCGGTAAAAAGATATTCTTCAAGCTACTCCGGCTCGGCAAGCTGGACAAACTTTTCACTCATCAGATAATCAAGGGAAACTTCCCGTTCCCACCTCCGGCGCAGCTTCAAGATTTTATCTATGGCTGCGTGACGAATGACTACCTTGCAAAAGGCATTGAATGTGTACTGGATATGCACCTTGTAGGCTTCATCTTCGGTCATGGAAATTCCCCCTCTCTGAATAATAGTGCGGGGCGGCAGTACTCCTTGCTGTCGCCCCTTGATTGCCTACCAGCAAAGACGGGCGGGGCTGTCAACGACGGCGCGAAGCGGCGTTCATTTTATCGTTGACTGGCTCGGCTGGGTTTGCTATTTACCCGACAAACTTGAATTTATTTTAAGCTATCACGTTTTACCTTCTTAAGCCTTACTATCATTACCATAGGAATTTCTTTGTTGGTTTTGAAACATTCTTCATAAAATCCATCAATGACAAATCCAGCTCTAAAACAAAGGTTAAAAATATCTTGTATGGAACGATGATAATAAATCTGCTCTTTCGGTTGCCCTTCAATCGCTATATCATAGTAAC